>Ga0334890_1001099_pt1 | contig 39546 bp, 34 predicted proteins | sample GraSluR1_MG_3_FD_207220 | JGI IMG/M metagenome (GOLD analysis project Ga0334890, IMG submission 207220) | Sludge microbial communities from methane-producing bioreactor in Wageningen University, Netherlands - Granular Sludge_31_08-R1 | ecosystem: Engineered > Bioreactor > Anaerobic >... | reverse complement strand
CGCCGGAAAGGATCTCACCTATTATCTTTACGAAGGAATATATACGTCTTCCGACTTCTTTTACGGTAATACCTTTTATGCCGCGATCACGATCGACTGGTTATGGTGGAAGTAAACAATGGGTTCACATAGAAGCTTTACCCTTCTGCTCATATTTTTTCAGGCGCTGATCGTTGGGTTCACCAATATTACCGCCAAACAGGCGGCATTGGAAATGGATCCTTTTGTGGTCAGTTTTTTCCGCTATATGATCGGGATCGTCGCGCTTGGCAGTATTGTCCTTTTACGCGGAAGTCGCATACGGGTGGACTGGTCCGATCTCAAAACACTTTTTTTTCTTATGTTCTTCGGCATGTTCTGCAATCAGATCCTTTTCGCGCAGGCGTTGCGATTTACCGTACCAAGCCATCCGCCGCTTATCTATGCCCTGACCCCCATCGTGATCATTTTTATCGATATGCTGCGAAAACAAAGATCAGCGTCGAAGCAGGTCCTTTTTGCCTCACTTTTAAGTATCATCGGGGTCGGTATCGTGCTTGGAAAGAACATTCTGATCTTTAATTCGGCGATCCTGCTGGGGGACGGACTGGTCTTCCTGGCCATGATCTGCTGGTCACTGTATACTGCTTTCAGCAAACCACTGGTCCATAAATACGGGTCGCTTGAACTTGCCTTCATTCTTATTTGTATGGCTGCCCTGCTGTATGCACCGTGGGGAGTATATCGTTTTATTCAGGCTGATCTACAGATCGTGACCTGGAAAGGCTGGGGCAGTATTGTCTTTTTAGGTATTTTCAGCAGTGGTTTTTCCTATCTGAATTATTTTGCCATCCTGAAAAGGATCAACCCCACGCAGACGGGATTGATCATTTCCACGCATCCCCCGGCGACCATCGTACTGTCAGTGCTTTTCGGTTTTGAAGTTCTGGAGTGGAATCTGCTTGCCGGTACATTACTGATCATTCTTGCTTTGTGGATCGCACAGCGAAAACCTCTGCAAAACATAAAACTTCCGGGAAACTGACGATCGGTCCGGAAGATCATTCCACAATGACTGTAAATATTTATTCCATTAGATCTATAAGCGTTCAGGACGGGGACGTGCGGGACTGGGTAACTTCCGGCGGATAGGATGTTGTCTTCGTCTGTCGGCATGTTGATCTCCGTCTTCATCCGTTATTATGCCGGTCCCCGTAACATCAACCCGGCTTGTATCGGTAATATCCTCATAGCGGGTCTCGATAGCGGCTATCCGCAGGACTGTTCGGCTTGTAAAGGGGGAATCCGGATGACGGTCCCTGACAAGATGATAATAAACCAAGGTACTGTCTTTTACCTGCCGGGTCTTACTGAGCTCATGATCATAAAGCCATGCGATCTTATATGCTATATGCGCATGGTTTTTATCATCCATATTCTCATCCTGTAAAAGTATCTTCAATGTATCGATGGCTTCGGCATATTTACCTTGGTCAATGTATTGCGTTTCGATATCATAAATTTTTCTCTGGTTCTCAAGATAGACCAGGGAATCTCTCGGGATGCGGTTAATAATATGAAAACTGATGTCCGATTCCGGAAAATGGTCGGTAATATATGATTTAATGGAATCGGCTTTCGTCTTATTGTTCAGTTCGTGCTCCCAAAGATATGCCTGGGAATAAAGTGCCTGGGGAATAAAAGGTGTAAAGGTGAATTCCCGGCTTACACGTTCATAGATACGCAGGGTAGAATCGGGCATATGCAGATCGAACAACAATATCCCTGCCAGTGAAAAAAGACTTTGCGTATAACCGTTAGCGGCTTCTTTATATTGAGATAATGTTTGTCTGTGACGTTTGTACTCCGGCTTTGCTATTGAACGCAGCAAGGAGTCGGTCCGCGTGCTGTCAAGGGCGAGAGTATCCGTCAGCAGCAAAGCTTCTTTGTTCAACTCTGCTAGTGCGGAATCGGAAAGAACATGATAAAAAGCAAGAGCGGTATCGGCAAGCGCAGGAAATTTATTCTTGAAATTATTCATGGTATTATAAACATTCTTCAACTGATTGATCGTAAGTATAAATTCATTTGCCAATACTCCTTCCCGGACCTGTCTGCGCCGTGTCTGCGCACGACCGAAATAAAATTCCGCTGAATCGATCATGGCATTTTCATAGAGATAGTATCGCCCAAGACGATAAGCCGCGCGCGCCCATGCATGCGAATCTCTGTTATTCCGATAGGCGTTTTCGGGGTCATCTACAATATAACGAAGCCGTGTGACCGCTTTTCCGGTCTGACCGGTTTTAAAATAGATCGTTGCCTCTTCATTGATCACATCGCCCCAGTATTTCGCGATACGGGCATCTTTGAGGGCAGTGTCAACATATTCTTCCGATTTATCGTATTCACCCCGGTGATGATACACACGGATATATGCCAGATATGTACGTGCACGTTGCTCGTCAAACCTGATATTTCTCATTGCACGGTCTGTATAACGCAAAGCCTCATCATATCTGCCTTTGGTCAACAGAATATTGATAGCTTCCAGGAACATGTTGCAACGCATGCCTTTTTCGGACGCATAGTCCGCTGCAAGCAGGAAAGCGTCCAGCGCTTTTGCGGAATCGCTTTCCTGAAGCGCCAGCTGCCCCATCAGGTTATATGCATCGCTGAAATAAGCGCTGTTGCGCGGGTTGGTCATGAACTGTTCAAGCAGATCATAAGCGATCGCCTTTTGGTTCATTTCAAAATAACAGCGGGATATCCACAAACGGGCTTCATAATAATAAGGACTGTCCGGATACCGCAGGGTCAGCGTTTGAAGTTGCTGCAAGGCATTCTCAAAACGTCCCAGTTGGAAATGACAGATACTGTAATAGAACATTGCGTCGTCCACAAAGGAAGAATTGGGAAATTTGTCAATGACCAGTTCCGCCTGACGGGCCGCTTTATTCAGCATGGTACGCGTGCGGGCGATCATCTGACTTTTATCTTCTTCCGCATTATACATTTCCTGCGCTTCTTTAAAATAGACCTTTGCATTATAAAAAGTATTGAAATAGGCATTAATATCATTCCATGCGCGAACAAAGATATTGTTTTGCGCAAAGAGTGTTCCGCTTAAAAGCAAGAGTGCAACAAAGATAGAAAAACGTGTCCGGTTCATGCGTATTGATCGTCCGATATTAACAAAAGTTCCGTCAACGGGCTTAAATTAAGCAGGAAGCGGGAAGATAAACAGAATTTTTTTATTTTTTGATGTTCGATCAGATTCGATCATGATAAATGGCTCTCAACCGGGAAGGAATAGCGGAACCGCGCTTTCTTTGATATCTTTTATGAACTGTGCTTTTTACAGTCCGCACAGACACCAAAGATCTTCATCGTATGTTGCGTGGGGGTAAATTGATGCGTCAGACAAATATGATCCTGCAGCGCTTCCAGTTCGGGATCATGGAATTCAATGATCTTTCCGCAGGATTCACAGATCATATGATCATGATGTTCCTTCACCACCTCATAGATCTTTTCGTCACGGATCGTCCGGATCGACTTTATCAGTCCCGCCTGTTCAAAGGTATTCATTGTGCGGTATATGGTTGCCCGCGATACCGGCTGTTTTCCCTCGCTTTTTTTCCGGATGATATCTTCAATACTGAAATGTGTTTTCTGGCGCAGCACTTCATCCAGGATATCCAGGCGTTCACGGGTAACGTTCATTCCCTCCACATGAAGGAAATCGATCAATTGACGAACGGCAGGTCGTTTATCCATCGTTCCCTCCTTCTTATAATCCCATGAGAACGGCAGTCTGATAGACCAGGAAAGATGCGATCCACGCAACGATCAGGGTATAGGCAACGAATGCGACGGTCCATAGCGCTGAATGACTTTCCCTCGAAAAGACGGCCACGGAAGCGATACATGGAACATACAGCAGAACAAAGATCATAAAGGAGAGACCAACTGCTTGTGAATATCCGGGATCGTTGCGTAAGGACTCTGCCAGTGAACGCGCGTCGCTGTCGGTGTCACCTATCGCATAAATGGTACCCATGGTGGAAACCACGATCTCTTTGGCTGCCAGTCCGTTCACCAATGCGATATTCAGCCGCCAGTCAAAACCCAGCGGACGCGACAGCGGTTCGAAAAATTTCCCGATCCTGCCGGCGAGACTGTATGGAAGCTGTTCGGCTTTCTCCAGTCGTTCCAGCTTATTGATATCGGCATTTTCAGCCTGACGCAATAGGATATATTTTTGATATATTTGAGGATCCTTCGGAAAGCTTCCTGCAAACCAAATGATCACACTGGCCAGCAGGATAACCGTTCCGGCCTTTCTGATATACATCATGGCGCGGATCCATGTCTGGTTCAGCATACTGCGACCGGAGGGTTTACGGTAGGGCGGCAGTTCCATTACAAAGGGTTCGGATTCATCCTTGAACAATGTGGATTTCAACAATTTTGCACTGATCAGCGCGATCAGGATACCGAAAAGATAGACGGCGAAAAGGACATTTCCCGCTGAACCCGGTGAAAAGAAAGCGGATATGATCACCGTGTACAGCGGGAGTTTTGCTCCGCAACTGAAAAACGGTGTAACCATCATGGTTGTAATCCGATCCCCGCGGTTCCTCAGAGTTCGTGCCGCCATCAGGGCGGGAACGGTGCATCCGAATCCGGTGATCATAGGAATGAAGGACTTGCCGTGCAAACCGATACGATGCATTAATTTATCCATGACGAAAGCTACCCGCGCCATATAACCCGTTGCCTCAAGTATGGAGATACAGAAGAAGAGGATCAGGATATTCGGAAGAAAAACGAGAACCCCGCCCACGCCGGCAATAACACCGTCCAGCAGAATGGATTTGAGCATCGAGTCGGGGATCATGCCGTCCAGCGATCGGGTAATAAAGCGGAACAGTTCGTCTATCCAGAGCATCGGATATTCTCCGAGACGGAAGGTCAACTGAAATATGCCGTACATGATCAATAAAAACAAAGGTAGTCCCAACAGACGATGCAGCAAAACATTATCGATCTTTTCACTGAGGGTTTCTGCCTGTTCTTCGGGACTGTGGACCGTTTCCTGAAGAGCACCGCGAATAAAGGCAGCACGCTCTTCGGCAAGATAGACATCGCTGTCCGTCTGATGATATTTTTGTATCTCTTCCTTCGCCGTATTCAGGATATCGTTAATCTCCGACCACAGCGTGGTCGGTTCCAGCATGGAGAGCACATCCGGGTCCCGCTCCACTGCCTTGATCGCCATCCAGCGGGCCGGCAGGTGTTCCCATAATGACTGCTGCTCAATAAGTCCGGTCAGTTTTTCAATATACGCTTCCGTTTGCTGTGAATAGCGATGTTTGTATTTCTTTGTTTCGATCTTTCCGGATTTAATATCAACAATATGATCCAACAGATCGCTGATACCGAATTTCGTGACCGCAGAAACAGGGATGACATGCGTACCGAAAAGCAACTCGAATTGATCAAGATCGATCGAGATCTTCTGCTTTTCAACTTCATCATACATGTTCATGACCAGCAGAAGTTCGACCTGAAGATCCATCAACTGTGTTGTCAGCACAAGATTCCGTTCCAGATTAGTGGCATCGACAACATTGATGACCATATCGGGCTTTTGGAAAAGAATGAAGTCACGCGCGACCTTTTCTTCGGGACTGTAGGGAGACAGGCTGTAAGTCCCCGGAAGATCCACCAGGCGGATGGTATATCCCCGGTGTTTGAAAATGCCCTCGACTTTTTCAACTGTCACACCGCTGAAATTGCCGACTTTCTGATTCGCACCTGCAAGACAGTTGAAAACCGATGTCTTTCCGGAATTCGGATTACCGGCAAGGGCAACAAAAATGGTCTTGTTATCTGCCATAAAAAAACCTTCCGAAACGACCATGGCCCCGATGATGAGCATGACAATGACCTGCAGGCTCAATATGGATGTGACCAGCTTCTTCCTTGCGCAGACTCATAAAAAAGCGGTTGATGCGGATCTCGATCGGATCCCCGAGCGGCGCAAAGCGAACCACCATAAGACGGACACCGGGTACCAGCCCCATATCCAGCATACGTTGGCGGATCACTCCCTGTGCGCTGATACGTACAACGCGGTATGGGACCCCGATCCGGGCCTCACTTAGCAACAATGTTTCCGATTCCGGTCTTTCATGCATCATGACACATTATAAAGAAAATCATTTCCTCTTACAAGCAAATAATTGAGAATTAATCTCAATTATTTATTCGCCGCTTCCGGGAGTGGAGACGAACGCAGATTATCTCCGCGTGTTATTTAAATATGAATTAATTTACGGGAAAAAGCCGGGAAGCGTTGCAGCAGGCTAATTGCCGGTGCAAGCTATCGGGTCGATGCAGAAAACGGGAGTTTGAACATTTCACGGAAAACATAGAACCGGAACAGTAATTTTTTTGGATGACTGCATGGTTCCGCTCCCGTAAAAAACCTGTTTTATTTTGATATAAATAGATGTATTTTCCGATGCTTTTTGAAAAACAGGGAGGAGAATACGTCGAAAGGTTATGATTATGAACGAACAAACTCCGCTTCTGCAACTCGACCATATAAAAGCAAAAAAGAAAGACCAGGTTCTTGAGATCTATAGTGCCACCCTTTTTCCGGGATTGGTTTATCAGATACAGGGTCCCAACGGATCCGGCAAAACAATGTTGCTTGATGTCTTTGCGCATACGCTGCCGGTCCGGGAAGGAACGATCTATTTTGAAGGGAAATCCGGTGCGAAAAAACAGTATTCAGCAAAGATCGTAAAACAACAGATCTGCTACATCGCGCAGGACACGGCGAACTATAAGAAAACACCCCTGGCAACCTTATTAGATGCCGCCAAGGCGCAAAAACTTTCTTCCGCGCAATCGTATCGCGCGGCAATGGGGGTCCTTGAAGAATACGGTTTGCAATCGATCGCAAACCGGAAAATGCTTGACCTGTCAAGCGGAACCCGCAAAAAAATTGAATTATTGAAAGTATTTTTGCAAAAACCCCGATTGATCATCCTTGATGATCCGGGTTTTGAATCGCTGGATGATCATTTTGTTCAGAACTATGTTAAAATGTTGAAAAAGGATGTTAAGCAGGAAAACCGGACACTGGTGATCGCTTCCGCGCAATCTCTGCTCCGTTACCGCTTGATCGATATTACGCTCAACATGAATAAAGGACATATTATCCGGGTTGAAAAAACCTACCAGCGAAAACCGGATACCCGTAAAAAATCCGTTAAGAAATCTTAAAAATAAAAAAGGTTCTCCTCCCCTATTTTTTTATAATGAAACGTATCAATACATCCCGTTACGCAGAATTCGGCAAATACACTAAACGCGAAAAAATGGTTAAACTCCTAAAGGATTACGGCATTCGCAACCAATCCGTTTTAAATGCCTTTCTGACCATTCCCCGGCACTGCTTCATTCCCGAGAGCGAGCAGGAAAAAGCATACCGTGATCAGGCCGTACAAATCGGGTACGGGCAAACTATTTCCCAGCCTTATGTGGTTGCGCTTATGCTCGAAAATCTACACTTGACACCCGGCGATCATGTCCTGGAGATCGGATCGGGTTCCGGTTATGTGCTGGCCTTACTATCCTTGCTTGTTAAACGGGTTACGGGGATCGAACTGGAAAAAGCACTGGTAACGCAAAGCCGTGATATGCTCAAAAAACTGAAGATCGAAAATGCCGAAGTGATAAACGGGAACGGTTACCTTGGTTATCGCTCCAAAGCGCCCTACAATGCCATTCTGTTATCGGCGGCACCCGATGCGCTTCCCGAGAATCTTTTGTCACAGTTAAAACCCGGCGGGAAACTTATTTTACCTGTTGGAAGAAGCCAGCAATTATTAGTATTATATGAGTCGGTAAACGGAGAATGGAAAGGAAAGGTCATTACGGATGTACAATTTGTCCCTTTGAGAGATGAGAAACCGGTATGAAAGCGTATGTTTCACAACTTGACCTGCGTGTGTTCATGGCGATCTTCAACTATCGCCGGGAGAGCATACTCCCGCATTTTTTCCGTATTACTTCCTTTATCGGGGACGGTTATTTCTATTTCTTATTTCTGGTATATATGTACTTCATGCGGCAAGATGCCTTTAAACCTGCTCTATTGGTCATGATCATCGGATTTGGCCTGCATTTTCCCCTTTACCTTTTGTTAAAGAATAAAATACGCCGTATTCGTCCTTTTAACGCGCACGAAGAGATCGAGAACATGGTTCTTCCTATTGACGAATTCAGTTTTCCGTCGGGGCACACCTCCTCCGCTTTTCTGTTCGCCCTGATCGTCAGCCATTTTATTCCGGCTGCCGCAGTATTTCTTTTTCTATTTGCCACTTTGGTGGGACTTTCACGCATATATGTGGGTGTGCATTATCCAAGTGATATCCTTGCGGGGGCGTTTATCGGATCAATGATCGGGGTCGGAGCGGTTTTATTGGTCAATCATGTTATTTTCTGATACATGTATCTTTCATCGAACTAAGCAATCACGGGGTCAGAATATTCGTTAAAGGAACGGGAGTAAAGGATGAGCAAACAAAAACAGGTCCGTCATAAGCAATCCAAAAAGAAAAAGACGGAAAAGGCACGGGACGACGGGCAGGACAAATCAACTCTGAAACAAAGCCGCAAGCAGATCAGCAGTAAGCAACCCTGGTTAAAGCAATACGCAAAGGGCGTTCCGGCAACGATCACGATACGTGATGAATCGATGTACGAAGCCCTTCGCCGCTCGGCATATAACAACCCCAAGATCACGGCCTGGGAATTTATCGGGGAAAAGTGCAATTATAAGAATTTTTTAAAGGAAGTTGACCGCTGTGCAGACGCCTTTTGGGCAAGAGGTATCCGCAAAGGAGATCGTATAACCATTTGTCTGCCCAATTGTCCGCAGGCAATGATCACCTTTTATGCACTGAATAAGATCGGTGCTGTCGTCAGTGAGATACACCCGCTTTCAACTTCAGATGAGATCGAATATTTTCTGACCATCAGTAAAAGCAAATGGGCGATCGCACTCGATGCATTTTACGGACGCTTTGCACCCGTAATGAAAAAGGTCAAGACCGAAACCCTGCTGCTGACCCGCATCCCGGACTACCTGAATGAAGTCAAGGCAGGTGTTTTTATTCTGACGACCGGACGCAAGATACCGCGCGTCCCTGCGAACGATCGCTATGTGCTCTGGTGGAATGATTTCATGAACACCAAAACACCGCCCGCGCCGGAAGTCAGCGTTGATCCCGATGAATTGTCGGTGATCCTGTATAGCGGCGGAACGACCGGGATATCCAAGGGCATCATGCTCTCCAGTCGAAATTTCAATGCATTGGGAGAACAGATCATTGTCCAGCTGGAGGAACCCTGGCAGCCCGGTTTTGTCATGCTCGCGATCCTTCCGCTTTTTCACGGTTTCGGACTGGGGGTCTGTGTTCACGCCATGATGATGAATGGCGGTACCAGTCGTTTGGTACCGAAATTCGACGGTACGATCATTGCCAAACAGCTGCAACGTAACTGCCCCAACATTATTGCCGGCGTACCGACCCTGTATGAAGCCATTCTTCGAAATAAACGTTTGTACCGCGCCGACCTTTCCAATTTAAAAGGCGTATTCGTTGGAGCGGATAAAATGCCAAAACCCATTCTTGATCGTTTCAATAAGATGTTAAAAGAATGTGGTGCAAAGGTAAAGATGCGTGAAGGCTACGGTCTGACGGAAACGGTAAGTGTGAACTGCCTGCTTCCCGCACGCAACTCCCGCGACGGATCTGTGGGCGTACCGCTTCCCGGTATGTCCATGAAGATCGTTGAACCCGGCACCGTTCACGAACTGGCACCCGGTGAAGACGGCGAGATCTGTGTTACGGGTCCGAGTATGATGCTCGGTTATCTGAACGAACCGGAAGAGACCGCACAGGCTTTACGCGAACATGAAGACGGCCGCATATGGCTGCATACGGGCGATATGGGTTCCATGGACCGTGACGGTTTCCTGTATTTCCGCCTCCGTATGAAACGTATGGTCAAGGTTTCCGGGATCGGGGTTTTCCCGCCGGAGATCGAACATTGCATTGATTCCCATACCGCCGTAAAACGCTCCTGCGCGATCGGCGTTCCCGACCCCTATAAGATCAATGTGATCAAAGCCTTCGTGGTACTCAAAGAAGGTTTCGAGCCCTCTCCCGAGCTTGAAGAGGAGATCATGGAGTACTGCAAGGGTAAGATCAATACCTGGAGTTGTCCTAAATATATTGAATTCCGGAAGGACCTACCGTTGACCAAGGTCGGAAAGATCGCATTTATCCAGTTGGAAGCGGAAGAACTTGCCAAATGGAAAGATCGCGAAGAGTTTTCACGTCAGGTCGAGGATGATATCATCCGCCGTGGCCAGGACGGTCTGAAACGCCTTGAAAAAATGCGTAAAACAGAAGAATGACAGGTAAGCGGCACAGAGTTCTCATACCTTAAAAATTCAGGTAACATCCTATTGTAACTTTATTGCCTCATGGATCGTCTGGGGATCAGTTCGTATTATTTTATAAGTGTGAGCTTTCTGTTCACAGCATGTTTTCCCGATCGCATCGAATAAATATAAACACCCGAACTGAGTCCGGAAGCGTCGAACCGTATCCGGTATGAACCGGCCATCTGATATCCTTCATACAGTGTCTGCACCATTCTTCCGTTCAGATCATAGATCACGATACTTATGTCGCACCCTTTATCAAGTGTATACGGAATGGTCGTGACCGGATTAAAGGGATTCGGGAGATTCGCTTCAAGACGGAAATGCATCGCATCGGGAGCGGCAGCAACATTGACCATAGCGGAAGCCGCATCGAAACGGTAAGCACCCAAACCGTTCCGGTCGCCCAGTACAAAAAGGGAAATGCTGCCGTCCGCATTATCGACCATGGCAAGATCACCCGTGGCATGCAAATTTTCGCGTATGCCAAGCCGATATGTGGAACCTGCCGGTAAAGCATTGGCCAAACCATTACTGACTTCAATGATATGCGCGGATTCCGTATCGGCGCAATAGGCCGCGACAAAGTGTTTGTCCTGATAGGAGAAAGCAAGCGTAGCATTCGCATTGACCGGTAAATGGGTATTCCCGCTCATCCAGCTGCGGAGCATGCCCGCATTTGAATAACGGATCAGATATTCGCCGGTGGAATTAATATAAAAATCATCACTTCCGGGTATGAATGCCATGCTTGCAGCAGACTTATTCGTACGCATGAGATTGATCTGTTCGGAATCAAAACACTGACTGACGACATTCCACTGCAGTTTGAGCATTCTTTTCGATCCCGAACCGGGGGCATAGAGCATGACCGAACCGTTGTAGTAGCGACCGCTGACGGTAATACGATCCCCGACACGGTAGGCGATCTGATCGGCCCGGTAAACGCAAACCGGCGGCTGTGAGTGATCGGTCCATTGGTATATTTTAAAATCTTCACCCGGCAGCGCACAATTTGAAGCATATATAACACCATCTTCCGTGATCGCAATATCCCGCAGCAGATAGGTACCTCCGCTGATACCGGTGAGGTTGAGCGTCATGTCGAACATTGCGCCATTTGCCGGATCAAGCACGGTCACGGCGGCATAAGACGAATCTGAAGCGATGAGGAACAAAATGTCCGAATTGTTGACCTTTCCCACTGCCAGACCGGAGACCCCGCCCTCCTCCGGAAAGAACAGAGGTAAACTGTCCGTAATTGAGGCATACTGCCACATGGGTTCAATGTAGGGATCGCGCGTTTTAAAATACTGCGCTGCGTTCCAGCGATCATATTTGTCGGAACGTACCTGCCAGTAATATCCGCTTGAAGATTCCAATCCGCCGACAATATGGGTCGTATCCTGAATATTGCTCTGTTGCACGATCAGGTCCTGCATATCCGCATCGCTTGCTATGCGCAAATGGTAGGAATCGGCATCCTCATAAGAACGCCACCGGAGCGTAGCATCCAGATCTGTTCCTTCGTAAAATGCCAGCGGCCATAAGGTTCGAACGGGCGGAGGCAATTCGGTCAGAAATTTCCAGACCGGTGAAAAATAAACCGCGTTGTCCGCCTTCACCTGCCAGTGATATTCCGTATCATATTCAAGCGACATGTTTTTTAAAGTGTCCGTTAAATCTATTGAGAATAAAGATGAGGACATATCCTCCTTGTCGGATATCCTCAGATGATATTCGCCGGCGCCGCTGTAATTCCGCCATAGGAATTCGATATGTTTGCTGATGCGGTCGGCGGCATAAGGCGGACTTTGTAAATGTACGAATGGATAATCAATGTGACCTGCCGTGCTTTCCAGTTTATTGCGGTCCAGTGCAGTAACCATATAATAATACATAGCAGGATCACTGTCGCCAAAATGACGGTTGTGATGAAATTGTATATCCCAGACTTTGGACATGTCTTCGGGCTGCGCCTGCAGAAAAGGCGAACGGTAAACAACATAAGCAAAGGCAGAATCGGCCGGATCACTGTAGAGCGGCGGGTCCCATGTGACAGTTTTGGAACCGTCTCCCGCGATCTGAAGCTGTACATTCCGTGGTGCATCCGGAGGGACACTATCCTTCCAGGTCATTACCGGCCATAAAGCCGGATAGCGGTAGAGATCCAGTCTCAGACTGTCGATCGAGTTCTTGTGATTATCATAAAAATCATTGGCGGTAAAAAAGACGCTGCCGTCGCAATTCGCTGTATTGCGGTTCAGGCGGATCTGCCGCGGGATCTCTCCACGGGGAAAATTATCCGCTCCCGCGCGGTACATGGCTTGTCCGGGATAAAAATGTTTTCCGTAGCGGGCCGTCTGCTGCGCCCACCAGGGCATAAGCAGTCCGTAATCCTGTCCCCCGCCGAAAGGCCAATACAACTGCGGTGTAATATAATCCACCGTACCGGCTTCCAGCCAGGCGATCGGATCGCAGTACAGAACATTATACGCATCAAGACCCGTGATGCCGGACGGCACTCCGGGTCGGTAGATGCCGAAAGGACTGATCCCCCATTTAACCCAGGGCTTGATCTTATTGATGCTGTCCATAACGGCTTCCACGAGCAAATTGATGTTATCGCGGCGCCAGTCCTGTATATCCGTAAAACCGCGATGATGCTCGGCGAATGTTGCGTGATCTTCGTCCGTGATCACGCTGTAGGGATAAAAATAATCATCCATATGCAGACCGTCGATATCATAACGGGATACAATATCCATCAGGACATCTCTGATGTAATCACGCACCTCGGGCAGGCCGGGATCCAGAATATGGACATCCGAGAATTTCAGGATCCAGCCGGGCTGCCGTTTGGTAATATGTTCGTCACTGATATAATTACTGCTACTGAGATTGCTTGATGTTGGCGCAACAACCGCCCGGTAGGGGTTGACCCAGGCATGGAGTTCCAAACCCAGTTTTCGTGCTTCTTCAACCGCAAATTCCAGCGGATCCCAGTCAAGCGACGGACCTTGTCCCTGTTTTCCGCTGAACCAATACGACCATGGCTCGATCTCGGATTTATACATGGCATCGCAGGCACACCGCACCTGAAATAAGACCGCATTACATCCGCTGTCCTTTAATTTGATGAAGTAATTCCGCAGATCATTCTGTTTCTTAACATCGGTATCTGATCTTGATTTCGGCCAGTCGATATTTGTTACCGTTGACAGCCATACCCCGCGAAATTCATGTTTGGGAGAATGCAGCTGTCCCGGCAATACAGATAATATTATTGTCACTAATAGTAAAATTTTGACGATCTTTTTCACGATCTGCCTTTCATGCTAAGATGTATCTTCGATTCATCGGTTAAAGGTCCAGACGGGCGACCAGACATCATTATTGCTCGCTTTTATACGCCAGTAATAAGTATGTCCGCTTTGCAGGTCTTTCCGTAAACGTGTACCTGTAAGAAAACGTTCCTGATAAACAATAAGATCGAAATCCCTGTCCGTGGAGACCTGAATATGGTAATCTTCGGCACCGGGATAGTCTTTCCATCTAAACAGGACCCGGAAAAGTTTTCCGGCCGTACTGTTATATTCCGGACGAAGAGGAACGACAAAGTCATAAGCTGCCAATCCGGCGCTGCTTTCCGCTTTATACTCGTTGAGTGCGGTAACGGCATAGAACCATTCTTCGTCGGTATGGTCCTTATGCATCGTAACAGGATCCTTGACAATCTCCAGGATGGAAGCGGCATCTTTGGTCAATTCCGATTTTACGGGCGAGCGATAGATAACATATCCCCAGGCTCCCGGAACCTGATTCCAGAAAACATGAACGAAACCGTCGTTCTTTTCACTGTACACCGCGGGTGTCTGCAGACTGCGTCCCTTTTTATGTTCAAAAACCGGCCAAAGGGCTTTTTGACTGTAAAGGTCAAGCCGCATGGAATCGATGCTGCCCTTGGGATTGGAAAAGAAATTGTTTGCCGTAAAGAACACACTTCCCTGACAACCGCGGGTTTCGCGGTTCAGACGGATCTGCCGCGGGATCTCTCCCTCGGGAAAACGATCGGAGGCGGCACGATACATGGCTTGTCCGGGATAAAAATGCCGTTTGTGTTTGTCGGACAATTTTGCCCACCATGGCATGAGCGTGCCGTAATCCTGTCCCCCGCCGAAGGGCCAGTACAACTGCGGTGTAATATAATCCACCGTACCCGCCTCGAGCCAGGCGAGGGGATCGCAATATAATACGGCCCAGGCGTTAAAACCTTCGATACCCGCCGGGGTGCCCGGTTTGTAAATACCAAAAGGACTGATGCCCCATTTGACCCAGGGTTTGACCTTATTGATACTGTCCGCGACCATTTCCACCAGCTGGTTGATATTATCACGGCGCCAGTCGTGGACATCCGTAAAACCGCGGTTCTCTTCTACAAAGGTCAGGGTATCTTCGTTCTGTATCGGACTGTAGGGATAAAAATAATCATCCATATGCAGTCCGTCAATATCGTAACGATTTACAATATCCATGAATATCTTTGTAATGTAATCGCGCACTTCCGCCTTTCCGGGATCCAGGATATACACACTGTTGAACTTCAGCAGCCAGTCGGGTCGCTTCCTGGAAATATGCTGATCTGAAATATAACCGGCACTGTCGATCATCGCGGGATGTACCACCACACGATAGGGGTTGACCCATGCATGCAGTTCCATACCGCGCTTATGGGCTTCTTCAACCGCGAAGGCCAGCGGGTCCCAGAGTGAATCGGCGGGTGGACCGTCTCCCTGGCTGCCGCTGAACCAGTACGACCAGGGTTCAAAGGGTGAATTATACATGGCATCGCAGGAAGGGCGAACCTGAAAAAGGACCGCATTGATACCCGTTTCCTGCATTTTATCGAGATAACGGATAAGATCGGCCTGTTTCTTTGCTTCGGAGTCCGTCCGCTTGACCGGCCAATCGATATTTGCCACCGTTGACAGCCACACGCCACGAAATTCATGCTTCGGCGATCCGGCAGTCGCGGCAAAGGCCGTTGATATAAGTAATAACAGTATCAGAATACTCGTAATACGTTTCATGCTTTCTCCTTGGATGTTTTACTGAGTTCCTGCAGACAGGCTATGACCGGTTCAAGCCTTGCCGGATCATAATGATCCACATCCCGCAGGATCTCCTCTTTCTCTTTCTCATCTTTGATCATCTTATCCAGCATTTTAAACAAAAATTTGTCTTTTTTGTTCATCTCGGCCAGGATCTTTCTTCCTCCCAGACCGAAAATGTATTTCTCCTTCGGTTCCAGAAAGTTATAATTCTTTTTTACCGTTTCATCAAAGTAGGCTTTGTTCTCGGGCGGAGCACCGGCAACGGCAAGAAAGATACACGTTTTGTTCCTGAGAACGGCTTTGTTTTTTTTTGCCCATGCAGCCGTTTTCATTCTGCCGGCGCGAACATTGGAGGCCAGCACCACGGTGTCTGCAGCCAGAACATCAGACTTTGCGGCTTTCTTATACGGAATTGCCTTCCATCCCGTTTTCAAAGCAAGCGTTTCCGCATAATCGCGGGTAGTTCCGTATGTACTGTAATATACAATTAGACCCTGCATATTTATCTCCCTTTTTCTGCCCTATTTGGCAAGAGTTTCGAATCCCTGTTTTTTCATGTTGAAATAGATTATGACACCCGCCAGAATCGCTAAAGCAAAGTAGAGCACCATCAAGCCCCATTCCAGGAAGAAAAGCTTACCGAGTCCGAACAGGAAAGCATAGATCAGTACAACTCCCGCGCCCCAGGACAGGAACATGCGGCCAAATCCGCTGTCGCTCTTAACTTCCGGCATTTGCGCGGATATCTTCTTCCAGCCCCAGCCGCCGGGATGAACTTTCTTATAAAAAGCCTTTAACGTTTTCTCATCGGAGGGTTTGGTCAGCAAGGTCACAATTACCCAAACCAGGGTCGTCCCGAAAATGGTCGGATAAAGCGTGATCGGCGACTCCAGTCCGGCTGCCCGCGCGATAGGATAAATGATCAGCGGTGCTATCATGGCAGCGATCTCGGACCATGCGTTCACACGCCACCACCACCATCTGAGGATAAGGACCAAACCCAGACCGGCACTGGCATTGATAATGAATTCCCATGCACCGGAGATCGTTGTCAGAAAATATCTCGTAACGACAAGTGAAATAATGATCATCAGCATCATCGTGATGCGGGATGCTTTCACATAGTGCCGCTCATCGGCCTTCTTTCGGATAAATCGACGATAAAAATCATTTATCATATACGATGTGCCCCAATTTAGCTGTGAGGCAATTGTGGACATGTATGCTGCAAGAAATACGGCAATGAGTAAACCCAGCAGACCTATGGGCAGATAGCGCACCATTAGTTTGGGGTACATACGACCCGGATCCACCGTATTTTCATATTCTTCATAATAGGCCTTGAATTCCTCGCTCTGGTATACCGCGTCATCCGATTTCAATAGGGCGGGTGAATTAAATGCCCTTTCGGCTACAATATACATTTCGGGGTTTTTCTGCTGCAGGATCTCCGGACTCTCCGAACGCGGCAAGAGGACCAACGCGGACAGGGCAACCAGGATCCAGGGCCAGGGACGGATACAATAATGCGCGATCGTAAACCAAAGTGTTGCAAACAGACTGTGTTTCTCATCTTTTGCGGACATCATGCGCTGCGCGATATAGCCTCCGCCGCCGGGATCGGCGCCGGGATACCAGGTTCCCCACCATTGCAATGCAATATGCGCAATGAACGCTCCCACACTCAGCGCCATTGCTCCTCCGGCAATTCCTTTAACCCCCACACTTCCGATACGAGGTACGAATTCGATCAATTCGGGTCTTAATTGCGTCTTCAGCATCGCCAGACCGCCTATTTGCGGCAACCTGATAACAATGATCGCTAAAACGATACATCCGCTGATGGCAAAAAGGAACTGAAAACTGTCCGTTCTGGAAGTTCCGATCAAACCCGATGCCGAAGCGTAGATGCCGATAATAATGGCTGTGATCACGACCAAAATGAATGCGTCGATCTGAGGCACAGTAACAACAAAGATCTTTTCCATGGCCTTATGGACCCAGCCGAGAATGATCACGTTCATGAACAAACCCAGATAGATAGCACGAAAGCCCCGCAAGAACGCGGCTGTTTTACCCGAATAGCGGAATTCAACAAATTCTACATCGGTCATGACACCGGAACGCCGCCAGAGGCGCGCGAAGAAAAACACCGTAAGCATGGCACCGATAGCCATATTCCACCATAGCCAGTTCCCGGCGATCCCGTTCTTTGCCACCAATTCCGTCACGGCAAGCGGCGTATCGGCCGCAAAGGTCGTTGCGACCATCGCTGTTCCCGCCAGCCACCAGGGTAAATTCCTGCCGGATAGAAAGAACTGATCCGTTCCCTGACTTGCTTTACGCGAATAGTAACCCGCTATCCCGAATATGACCGCGAAAAACAAGAGAATGACACTGAAATCCAACCAATGTAAATTCATGTTTTAGCTCCTTACATGATTACCCGTATTTTACTCTGAATTCTAAACAAATTTTCCATAAATACCAAAAAACAAATAAGAATTTTCCGTGCATTTTTAATGATAACCCTTTGGATTGCAAATACGCGGAAATTGCCGGTTTTTTTATTTTCTATATGCCCGTAAAATCGCTACATTTTAAAAAATATAACGCGAGGAAAACAAAATGCGATCTGTTATTACATATCCGGAAGCGCTTGAACTTTTCGATAAGCACATGAACACACCTTATCTGCGGCATCATTGCCGTGAAACCGAGGTCATCATGCGTGCTCTCGCCGCCGCACGGGGTGAAGACGCGACCTTCTGGGGCATTTGCGGTCTTTTACACGACCTGGATCTCGATGATCTGGGCGAAGATCTGCGCCGGCACGGAGAAAGAAGCGTTGAATTGCTGCGCGAGGCGGGTTACGAGATCCCTGTATTGTTCAACGCGATCCTTGCACATGTTGAAGGAATGGAAGGATCCGATCATAAACGAAAAACGGATCTGGAATTCATTCTTGCCGGCGCCGAAAACATCACCGGACTGATCACGGCATACGTCATTCTGAAGCCCGATAAAAAGATCGAGGGAACCAAGGTCAAATCCATCAGAAAAAAATTCACTTCACCCGCTTTTGCCGCAAAGGTAAAGCGAGACTATATTCTGGATGCCGCAGAGCACGCGGGAATGGAACTGAGTGATTTTATACAGGTATCGATCACGGCAATGTCCTCCATTGCCGATGAGACAGGCATGTAAAAACACGCGTTAACACGATATGGTGTTTTACTTTTTATATCTTACAGATGTTCTTCGATGATCTCATTTAAATATCTGATATTGATCGGTTTATTCAGATAACCGTCATATCCTTCCTGCGCCGGAGGTGTTTTTTCCCCACTGCTCACCCCGGAGCGGATACCGATCAGGGGAATACCTTCCCGAACGGATCTGATCTTTGTAATGGCAGATCTCTTCGGCACACCCGGCAGTTCTGTTTCCATCAGCACAATATCAGGTTTATAGGATTTAATATATTCCAGCGTTTCATTGAAGGTCTTTGTGCGTATGATCCGGTAGTTATTGCTCAGGAGAACATTCAGGAGCACAAAGTTGCTTTCATCATGTTCCGCTATCAATACGACCTTAGGGGACATCTCTTTTCTTTCGCGGACAGACGTGGGAAGGACATCCTGCTCGACCTCCCGAATACCAAGCTCAGCTTTTTTATAGGTGAATGTAAAATGGACAACCGTGCCTTTCCCCTCAACGGATTCGATCCAGATCTTCCCGCCGATCTTATCAATGATCGCCTTCGATATTGCCAGTCCGAGTCCCGTTCCCTTTGAAAAAGGATCTACCTGAACAAAGCGTTCAAAGACCGCATCCAGCATGTCCTCGGGAATACCGATCCCGGTGTCTTCCACAAAAAACTCGATCGTATTGGCATGAACGGTATATCCGAGCGTAATAATGCCTTTCGGTGTAAATTTCTTTGCATTTGAAAGCAGACTCTTCAGAACCTGGATCAATTTCAGTTTATCAAGACGGACAGTGACTTCCTGCACTTCCGCAAGACGGATCTGGAGGGTCGGAGGCAGATCGATGTTCTCCTGCAAAACAACATCCCGGCATAGTTCCCTCACATTGCATTGCTCGAGTTTGACCGGAAGGGTGTCCGTTTCAATTTTGGATATTTCCAGAATGTCATTGATCAATTTCAGAAGCATATCATTGTTTTCATTAATAAAAGTCAGATATTTCCTCTTGTCGTCAATACTGAGGTTTTCTCTGCCGAGAAGATTTGAAAAACCTACAATACCGTTGAGCGGGGTCCGGATCTCATGACTGATATTTGAAATGAAGGCCGATTTGAGTCGGTCGGATTCTTCCGCGCGTTCTTTTGCATGGATCAGCTCTTCTTCCTGTCTTTTCCGCTGATCGATATTCATCATGAATCCGCTGATCCGGCAGACTTTTCCCTTTTCATCACGACCCGATACCGAAGCCCGGATCTCTACCCAGATCTCCTGGCCAAAGAAACACATTCGGCATTCGGTATGAAAGGCATCGTTTTTCCCCAGCATTACTTTTTTGATCTCTTTTTTCAATACTTTGACTTCATCGGGATGAACATGGTCCAAATAATAGTCCGCATCGTCCGGGTCCGATGTCAGCATGGCCGGATCAATATCCAGTGCATACCAGAATGTATCGTCTTTTCTGATCTTCTTATTTACAGTGTCCCATTCCACATATGCATTCTTGCTGAACAGCAGCGATTTATTAAAGCGATCAATTCCTTCGGCGATCTTTGTCTCCTGTTCCTTTCGGGCAGAAATATCACTGATCAATGCATGGATAAGAACATCATCCTCTTCGGATACTGTGTGCAGAAGCACCTGTGCGTAGAACGGTTCTCCCCCATAACGCCATAACTGTCGCTCAAATGGCTCGGCCAGCAAGGTGCCGACCCGATCTTTCAATTGATCATAATTACTGAAATAATCCCTCAGGCAATATGAAAGAAAAATATCCCGGGGCATTCTGAACAACTCGGAAGCCTTGTCATTAATTTCCCTTATTCGGCCGGATTCCATTTCAAATATTACGATCCCGTAGGATGCCTGATTAAAAAGGATACTGTATCGTTCGGCCAGACGTTTGGTCTCATGGGCCAATAGTGTCCGGAGATCCTCATTCCTGCGATAGCGAAAATGATAGATCAGAGTTAACCACAGCAGAACAAATAATGCAATGATCAATCCAAGCGTGATCCAGAAAAAAAAACGCATATTCACGATAAACAGCCATCGGACGGTTAAAGACGATCGCTCCGGAAGGCAGTGAAGGTCTGGCGATCTTCCAGCGCCTTAACTCCTTCCAGTTAAAATACCATTGATTATTATCGTCATATATTAATTTGTCCGGTTGATATCCCCGATAAAGGATCTTTAAACCCAGTTCCGCAGCAAGTTCTCCCTGATTCTCTGATACCGATATGTGTCCGCCCAGAAAACCCTCCCGAAGGCCCACGTCCGTAACTATAAAAACGGGGACGTCACAGGCTTCTGCGTAGAGTCGGTAATATTTTTCCGGATCCCAGTAATTGCCATCACCGTCGATCTGCCAGATCGAAAAAAGGACCAATGTCTTCTCGGGAAGCGTTTTCAATTGTCTTACCATCTCCGGCGTTGTCAGTCCGGTTGTCCCATCCAGCAATATCACACGGATATTTTCCGGAAGAACTTCATCGATCGCTTTTTCAGCCGCAATACGGTGCGATATACCGGTTTCGGAATTATCGGTAATGACCACGATGTTTTCCGTTTCCGGGAATAAGCGCATACCCAATTCAAGATTTTCTTTATGCGGAAGATATTCCTTCACACCGACGAAACTGTGACATATCTCAGTTATCTTTTCGGGTGCATGACTTATACCGCAGAAAACGATGGGGATACTGTGGTACTTGTGTCCGATATCTATCAGTGCGTTCAGCGCATTATCGTCCGACACAATGATCAGATCAAGATATTCGGCAGGATATGATTCCAGTTTTTGGATCAGGATCGTATTCCATAACTCGGGATTGACAATACGTTTACTGTCAAGGTTCTCGATATGGATCTCCACATGTGCGTTACGTTTGCTAAACGTTCTGAGCACACCTCGGGTGATACCGTCCGTCCACGGATGTCCCTGATGATAGGAATTTATGACCAGGACACTTTTACGCAGGTTATAGTCAAATTCATTGAAATTAAGAACGACCTCAGCACGCGGTGTATTGACTGAAGCTGTCTGAGCCGCAAGGATTCGCGGAATGAAGATGGAAAAGCACAGACACAAAAATAAAAGTACACGATATGTGCCGATAACAAGCGGATCTCTTTTTTTATTCGTGTAATGCATAATATTCGATCTTATTAGCACCGGGGTTACCGTTTATTATCAATTATAACAAATCTTATCCTAAAAAAACAGTTTTTTATCGATCGGAATAAATAACCAAAGATTTTCAAGAGCATCCTGCACGCATATTGAACAGACGCGTCTCCAGTTCTGTCCGATAGTCTGCCAGACAGATCTCTTTTCGTGCAACCCCGCTTTCGATCGCGGCACGTGCCACCGCATAAGATTCCCGGACAAAAACGCGCGGGTCAAAGGGTTTCGGAATAACGTAATCGGGACCGAATGCGAATGTTTGACCTCCATAGGCTTTCGAGACCTCGGGAATACAGGGTTCTTTTGCCAGTTCCGCCAGCGCCATGGTAGCCGCAATTTTCATCTCCTCATTGATCGCGGAAGCGTGCACATCCAGAGCGCCCCGGAATATAAACGGGAAACCCAGGACATTATTGACCTGGTTCGGATAATCGGAACGGCCGGTACCTGCAAGGGCATCCGGGCGGACCTCACGGATCAGTTCATAGGATATCTCGGGAACCGGGTTCGCCATCGGGAAAAGAATGGGGCGTGCGGACATGTTATTGATCATATCACCTGTAACAAGACCTCCAACCGACAGTCCGACAAAAATATCGGCTCCGCCCAAAGCATCCGAAAGCGATCTTTCGCTGCAATCCTGTATAAACAGGGATTTATACTTGTCAAGTTCATGTGAACGGTTACTATGCAACACCCCTTTCCGGTCACACATGAAAATATTTTCATGTTTTGCACCCAGTCGTTCATAATGCAGAGCGCACGAAACCGCCGCAGCACCGGCACCGGAAATAACGATCCTGCATTCGGACAATTTCTTCCCCTGTATCTCACAAGCGTTAAGCAGGGCCGCGCCGGAAATGATGGCCGTGCCGTGCTGGTCATCGTGAAAGACCGGAATATTCATCTCTCGCTTCAGTGTTTCTTCAATATAAAAGCACTCGGGAGCTTTGATGTCTTCCAGATTGATCCCGCCAAAAGTCGGTTCCATCGCCTTTATGATACGGATCAGTTCATCCGGATCCCGGTTGTCCAGTTCGATATCATACACATCCACATCCGCGAAGCGTTTGAATAGAACGCCCTTCCCTTCCATCACCGGTTTACCCGCAGCCGCGCCGATGTCCCCAAGTCCAAGCACGGCGGTCCCGTTCGATATGACCGCGACAAGATTACCTTTATTGGTGTACTTGTAAACATCATCGGGATGTTTTTCAATTTCCAGGCAGGGCTCCGCCACACCGGGTGTATATGCCATGCTCAGTTCTTCCTGGGTTTCACAGGGTTTTGTACTGTGGACAGCCAGTTTCCCGGGTACCGGACCGGCATGATAAGCGAGTGCTTTTTCTTTGCTTCTCATTCTTGCTCCAGATCAAAAATAAAATATTAATTTCACGGGCTAAACTAATATAATCCGGCAAATTTAACAAGATGATTAGACACGGAACAAATTTTAATACCGCATCATAAAAGTAATATGTTTAATTTACTCCGGGTAATATGATTTGTTTTTAAAAAGTATTATATGAACAATGGTATTGGAAATATTTTCCTTTTGATCTTTGTGGTTTTATATTAAAATCGTTTATCGTTCCATAAAAGGAGTTTATTATGAAAAGACTGTATAAATGCTGGAATACTATCCTGATCCTGATAATGGGAATTTTAGGTGCTTCCTGCATACATGAACCGGAACCGGAATACGGGGTATACCCCATGTATGGTGTGCCTGCGGCATTTCGCCCGGCAATCAATCCTTCAGAACAGAACAATACCAAAGATGAGCTGATAGTAAAACCCGTCAGCGATCTTCAGCTAAAAGCAAACGAGTTCGGTATAAAATAACATCCTTTTCCCCTTCGTTTTAATGAAACTTAAAAAACGTTTATTTTTTGATCTTTTCACGCTGTACAAACGGAATCAGGCGCGCTTGCATCCCTTAACTTATTTATTCTGGGAATGTACCCTGCGCTGCAATTTGAATTGCATGCATTGCGGCAGTGATTGTTCCAAAGAAATGCAAACCCCGGATATGCCGCTTGCCGATTTCCTGAATGTGCTCGATACGATCACCCCGCATGTGGATCCGCCGAATACGACAATCGTATTGACCGGCGGGGAGCCGACCATGCGCGCGGACCTTGCCGAGATAGGTCGAGAGATCACCCGTCGCGGATTTCCCTGGGGTATGGTCAGCAACGGTTTTGCCCTTAACGAAAATCTTTTTTCACATTTAATGCAGGCGGGTCTTCGTTCTTTAACGATAAGTTTGGACGGACTGGAAGAGGCGCATGACTGGTTCCGGGGTCAAAAAGGTTCCTTTGACCGCGCCATTAATGCGATCCGGCTTGCAACTTCGGAACCCGGACTGACCTTTGATGTCGTTACCTGTGTCCACCAGCGGAATATCAATACTTTGCATAATTTGCGTGATCTTCTGATCGCAACCGGTGTCAAAAGATGGCGAATATTCATTATTTTTCCCAAAGGCCGTGCAAAGGATAATCCGGAACTTGATATGGATAACGCGCAGTTCCGCGCGGTGTATGACTTTATAACGGAAACCCGCAAATCCGGGAAGATCCGCGTCAATGCCGGCTGTGAGGGTTTTTTGGGAGATTACGAACTGCTAGCCCGCGATCATCCTTTCTTCTGTCACGCGGGTATCCATATCGGATCCGTCCTGGTCGACGGTTCGATCTCGGCCTGCCCCAGTCTGAGAGCGGATTATATTCAGGGTAATATCTATAAAGATGATTTTTGGGATGTCTGGGAAAACCGTTTTCAGATCATGCGGGACCGCAGATGGACAAAGACCGGAAAATGCGCAAGTTGCAAGGTCTATAAGTGGTGCGAGGGGAACGGACTGCATTTACGGGACGAAAAAACCGGCGATCTGCTGCAGTGTCATTATGAGAAGTTATCGTAATTAAAAATTTTACTGTTATTAGAAAAACCCCTTAAAAGGTCAAAGCATAAAAGGCGAATATTTTTGAGCGCAAGACATTAGGACAAGATCTGAAATCACCATTTATAGGTCAGTCCGGCTGATGCTCCAATACGATCGATCTTAAATTCGTCCCGGGTCCAGGAAACCACGGCACCCATCAGGATGTGATCGCTTAGCGGGACAGAAGTGCTGAGAGCAAATGAAATGCTTTGCACCCACTCATTGCCATACAGGCTCATATCGGTTCCAATAACATTCATCAACTGAATATAGGTGTCTACATTTTCAAACAGATAGCGAATTGTCAGCTGGTTTTGCCAGCTGATACCATCATTAATGATCAAGCTGACTTTATCCCGAAGATACCAGTTATCCGGATATGCCGCCCAGGCAACCGAGGGAATATGCGCAGCCGTACTGTCAAAATGCATTAGACGATATGCAAATGCCGGCTCGTTCCGTGTACCTGCAGGCACGAACATTTCCAACGTAAGGTCCACTGCCGGCATAAAGGCACCCGTCATGCCGGCCTGTATGCGGCTGTTAAGATAGGACTTCTTCCCAATTTCAATATATGCATCGATAACCGCCGAATAATCATCTGCTCCATAACGCTGATACCGGTTGATCTCGGAACGCACCAGGACCTTACCGAAATCATGTGTGAGATGTGCCTGAAGCTGCTGCCAGTTTGATCTGCTTGTATCAAGGAAAACGTACTCATATTGAACGCCGGCAGACCATCGTGTTTCTGTGTTGGGCGTATTTATAATGCGCAGAAGCGATTCTATCCTTTCTTGTTGGGCCCCGTAATAAGCGGCTTCTTCCAGAAAAGTACGTGCTGCCGCATAGCGTCTGCCTTCGATTGCAAGTTGGGCGGACATGACATAAACCTCGGGATTCTCAAGATCCAATTTCATCCATCTGCTTAGAATGATCCTCGCCTGTTCCGGATCCCCCCGCCAAAAATAAACGGATGCAAGCGCATGATAAGCATCCAGATAATCGGGAGCCAGTTCGATGACCCGTAATAGATCATTTTCCGCGGCATCGTATAATTTGAGTCTTGCATACAACCTGCCGCGAAACAACAGGGCATCCGCATCATCCGGATAAGTATCCAGTATTTGCATGTAGATCTTCAAAGCATCCAGATCCTGATTGCTCCTATAAAGCACCTTGCCTTGTTCATGTAATGCTTCATATGTGTCCTGAGCCAAAAGGCAACCCGGTAAAAACATCATGATACAGGCAAAAGCAAATACAAATCGTTTAAAGGATAAAATTGAGGGATTTTTCATAATTTAATACCAGTTTTGTTTTTTCTTCATAAACGACCATGTCCCTTTTATTCGCCACCAGCTATTCAATTGCCGGTAACCAATATTTTCTATGATAGCAACGGCGATCAATTGCAGAAGATGCCGGAACTTTGGGTATCGGTGGAAGCTGAGTTCTTCCAAAATAATGGAAAACACCGACAAACAAACACCCAGTATAACCGCAACCAATAGAAAAGCCAGAACATAGGTCCAGGTAGCATAGCCGATAATGATCAAGAAAAAGAAGATCAGATACCCCATTATTTCTATTAAGGGTCCGATCATTTCATATATAAAGAAATACGGCATAGCCAGCAAGCCCACGGCGCCATATCGCGGTTTAAACAGCATATTGATATGCGTTAAAATCGAATCTAACAAGCCTCTTTGCCAGCGATCACGTTGCCGGCCAAGGGTTTTCAATGTTTCGGGACCTTCGGTCCATGCGATGGGATCCGGTATGAACCTTATTTTATAGGGTATTTTATTGTCTGCACAATATTTGTGTAAGCGGACGATCAGTTCCATATCTTCACCGATGGTCTTGTGCAAATAGCCGCCCGCGGCCACTACCACGGAATGCCGGAACAGACCGAAAGCCCCGGAAATAATGAGAGAAGCGTTCAGGATATCCCAAGCCAGACGTCCGCTGTAAAATGCCCGCAAATATTCCATGACCTGAAATTTGGCCAGAAGGTTCTTTGGGATATCTACCTTCGTGATATGCCCGTTCTCAAAAGTACAGTCGTTCGCAATGCGGATAATACCTCCGCTCACAACCGTTCGGGTATCTTCAATAAAAGGAATGACTACACGCGCTATCGAATCCTGTTCCAGCATGGAATCATTATCGATCGCGCAGAATAATGGTGTCTGGCAATAATTGATCCCGACATTCAGAGCGTCCGCCTTTTTCCCGTTTTCCTTATCAATAAGCCACAGGTCCGGATGCGTTTTACTGCGGTATATTTCTTTGACCGGTTTCGTTTCAAGATTGGATGTTTGAGGGAGAAAGGCTTTTTCCATCTGAAACGTGTCGATCATTTTTTCCAGGGTATCGTCCGTGCTTCCGTCGTTGATAAATAAAATACGCATATCCGGATATTGAATTTTAAGCAAGCTCTGAATGGATGTAATGCAATTTTCCGATTCATTAAAGGCTGGAGTTAATAGCGTTACCGGCGGCGCACTTTTCATCAGAAGCTGATCATCGGATTTGGTTATCTTCAGACGCAACATGTGTTTTTTTAGTCCCCTGTATGCAATGATATTTAAAACAAAATACCATAAATTCAGGGTGATAAAGTAAATGAATACGATATAATTAAAAACGGTAATAGAACGAAAAATGAATTCAGTCATTAATATACCATCCTTCTGAATATTTCCTGCCACCTGTAGTCGTTTATATCATCTATTGGAATATGTGGAAGTATAATATTTGAACGTATCTTTTTCGATGCCTGTACGGCCACCATAACATAAGGATCATTAAAGAATGCCGCTACTTCGCCCGGGGTAAGTATATCAGATATTTCTATATATGCCTGTACGGCAGCAAGTCGCACCATCGGACTAGGATGACCTATAAAAGGATAAACAGCATTCATGAAATTTTTATCTCCCATAACTTCGATAAATCTTAACCAAGCTGAAAGGATGACAGGATCCTTCCGCGTATTCAATATATCATCAGTGACCTTAAGACTTCCGGCATCATGCAAACGGCGAAGCGTTTCGATCGTGATTAAATGGATGTAAGAACCATATTGCTTGTTTCTAAGTACCTTGCGCAGCCAGGGAATAATATCTGTCCCCATATCCGCAAGAATATTAGAGATATAAACGGGACTCACAAAAGGGAATGAAAAAAGTGCATTGAAGATCCGGTTCTTCCCCTTCAGATCTTTAATAAAACGCATTTCCCTCAAATGAATGAGACTTGGTTTTTTTTTGTCATCCTTTGATCTAATAAATTCTTCCTCGCTGTGCAACAGACTGATCATATGCATGGCAACGATACGTTTTTCCCGGCTTAGACAGTTCAGCAGTTTTCGAAGTTTCTTTATCGATAAGCGTCCGAGCGCGATTAGGCGATCTTTCTCCTTCCCTTTAAGCAAGTCGATATAATGTTCAAGGTATAGCAAATATGATAATGAATGCTTTTCTTTTATTTGAGAGAAAGCATCCCGGGGATTCAGACTGCCATCCATAACCCCAAGAATAATGGGCGACCATATTGAGTGTTTCTTATTTTCCCATTGCTTTCTGGATCTGTTTAGTATCCTTAAGTAAACGGCAATAATGAATAGGATCACCGTTATAAGGAAAAAAAAGGTGATCATTATGATCAGTATGAATAAAATAATCCGGTCGTCACCCTGACCCAGGAACTCCTTAATAAATATGTTGATGCTTTCAAACATGTTCACTACTGTGCAAATCGTTTAACCCGTGCAGACAATTCCACCAAAGAGATCGGTTTCATAAGATAATCTTCGGCTCCGGCCTCGAATGCCTCGGCGATCTCGTCTTCATGACCATAACGACTTAAGAGTATGGCAGGAATTTTTGACAGTTCGGGATCCTTATTGATCTCACGCAGGAAATCAATGCCTCCGGACGGGATCATACTGTCAACCAGGATCGCCGAAAGATCCTTTTTATACGGATAATTTAAAATATCCCGAAGATCGTAAAAAGAATCCGTACTAAATCCCTCTTTTCTCAGACGATGGGAAATTATATTGACAGATACCGGATCATTATCAACTAAAATCACATGGTGTTTTTTAATGGCTTGGTCGGAAAATACTTGTATCGGAACAGCATTTTCATCTTTAGATATAGTGACCAAATGTGAAAGGAGCTGTTTCATTTGTTCTTCCAGTGTTTTTTTAGCCGATATCGGTTTGATTACGGCACGTAATCCCGGACTTTCTTGCAATTTGCAGATTCTTTTCATTTCACCAAGATAATTCAAACGGATTTGCTCAAGACCTTTCAGAATATCGGTTTCTTTTTTGTTAACAATGCCAAACACGATCGATTTTTGTGTCCACATAGCGACTTTCATATCCTTATCGCACATTTTCCGCATCAGATCGATCGTTGTTTTAATTAACCTATCTCCGGCTTCCAGCCCGAAATCACGAATGACAAAATCTATGGCTGCCGGTGCGATCAGACCCAGAAAACCGTTTACTTTATTATCGGAAATAAGCTGACTTGTATTTTTGAAGTTTTCTTCGAAATTTAAACGGGAACCAACGCCCATATCCCGATCATTTCCCTTATGGATCAGTAATCGAATATGTCTTTTTAGCTTTTCTTCTATTGTTTTACGGAAATATTCCTTGTCATACGGAATCTCAAAATAGGCGTCCGCACCATAGGAATAAAAATCCAGTTTCGCTTTTTTTTCCGGAAGATTACTGACAACGATCAGTGGAGTTGTATAGAGTTTTTTATTGTTCATTAATTCAGCAATGAACTCCCTTCCGCTCCCGTCCGGAAAAAAGGGATTGACAATGATCATATCGAAATCATGTTCGGCAATAAATGAATGCGCTTCGCTTAAAGAAAGCGCAATATGATAATGATCAAAGTATTGACTGATATCCTGATAAATATCTTCTGCGTGTTCAAGGTGCTGTTCAACAATCAGAAGTTCTTTTTGAGTTGATGGCATATGAGACACCTCGGTATATAAATTTTATTTATTTATTAGAAAGTATACGAAAATAATGCTTTATACAATAAGGATTTTTTTATACATCCGTAAGAATGTCCTTTTAATATCAATTTTACATGTTTTTTATCCATTTTTTTACTACATTTTTAATTGAATCCGGGAGTTAGCAGTGCGTAATTTGACCCAGCATCCTATTCTGACGATCAAAGTAAAAGATCGGGTCCGCTTTTTTTTTAATGGCAAAGAATATTCGGGCTTTGCCGGCGATGCCGTTTCATCGGCCCTTATCGCGAACGGTATCCGCATTTTTTCCTATCATCATAAAAATCATGCCGCGCAGGGTATCTTCTGCGCCAACGGTCAGTGCTCCCATTGTACCGTCCTGATCAACGGCTACCCGCAAAAGTCCTGTGTTACCCCGCTTGCGGAAGGGATGGACATCCGTACTCTGGATGGATTGCCAGAACTCCCCGACCCGGGAACGCCGGCAGGTAAAACACAGCGCATCCTGTATGACTGCGATGTGCTTGTGGCCGGTGGCGGACCCTCGGGACTCACCGCCGCGCTGGAGCTTGCCGATGCCGGTCTCTCGGTACTGATCGCGGACGACAAGTCGGAGCTTGGGGGGAAACTTGTTTTGCAGACCCATAAGTTCTTCGGTTCCACTGCCGACTGTTATGCCGGCACCCGCGGTCATGAGATCGCTAAACTGCTGGAACAAAAGGTCCGTGTCCACAAAAATATCAGCATATTGACCTCCGCCATGATCGCGGGCATTTATAAGGACCGCAGGGCCGGTGTACTTTTGGGCAACAGGCATTACGCACTCATTGATTTTAAGGGACTTATCGTTTCCGCAGGTGCGCGTGAACGTTCTCTGGTCTTTCCGGGAAACCATCTGCCCGGCATCTACGGCGCCGGAGCTTTTCAGACACTGGTCAACCGTGATATGATCAAAGCCTCGGACCAGATCTTTATTGTCGGCAGCGGCAATGTCGGACTGATCGCTGCCTATCACGCTTTGCAAGCGGGCATTACGGTAAAGGGTATCTGCGACATTCTGCCGGGACCCGGCGGATACCGTGTCCACGCGGATAAGATCAAGCGCATGGGGGTACCGCTCTATTTACGGCACACGATCCTCAGCGCCGAAGGGAAAGAAAAACTCGAACGCATTACGATCGCGGAAACGAATGACAGTCTCCATCCGATACTGAACACCGCCAGAACATTTGATGTCGATACCCTGCTGGTCGCGGTCGGTCTGTCACCGGTAGATGCGTTCTATGATACGGCAAAGGCCTTCGGTTTTCCGGTCGTAAAGACCGGCGATGCCGATGAGATCGCCGAAGCATCCTCCGCAATGTTCGGTGGACGTATTGCGGGTCTGAAAATAGCCGCTCTGCTGGGAAAGGATATTAAGATCGATCCCTCCTTTTATGAAAAAGCCGCCGTACTCAAAAGTCCGCCCGGGAAAAGCTATCCCAAACAGACTCCGGTCCTGACCGATACGTTCCAGCCGGTCATTCACTGTGTGCAGGAGATCCCCTGCAATCCCTGTGTTACGGTCTGTCCGGTCAATGCCATTCAACTGCATCCCCGGCTCAACAATATCCTGGACGTTCCCGAATATACCGGCGGCTGCACGGGATGCATGCAGTGCGTTGCGATCTGCCCCGGACTCGCGATCACGCTGGCAAGGAAGATCAGTGATAAGCGTGCGGAGGTTGTCCTGCCCTATGAATTCATTCCGGACTTCAAATCAGGAGACACATTGCCGCTGACCGACATGGAGGGTCATTATCTCGAGGACGGGACCGTTATAAAAACCCGCTTTCACAAAGCATCAAAAACATATCTGATCACACTGGATGTTTCCTTTGAACATGCGGCGGATATTGCCGGTGTGCGGGTACAGGCAGAGAGCAAGACCCGTGCCCTGGAAAAGGCATCTTTTGACTATCTACCCGATGATGCCATTGTTTGTCATTGCGAGATGATCACCGTGGGAGAGATCAGAGATTTTATACGCGAGCATGATGTGCGTGATATCAATCAACTGAAAGTATTACGGGTCGGTATGGGCTCCTGCGGCGGGAGCAACTGTTCCCTCTTGCTGCCAAGGATCTTCAGCGAACTGCAGATAGCGCCCGAGAGCGTATGTAAGGCAACGCATCGTCCCTTGTCGGTGGAAATACCCATGCACATATTGATCAATGAAGAGGATAAGGAGATCTGCGGTTGAAAAAATATGACTTCCTGATCATCGGCGCCGGCAGTGTCGGTCTTCCCCTTGCCTTCTATCTGGCGGCAAAGGGTACTTCCGTGGCGGTCATCGACAAGGAGGCATCGCCCGGACGCGGACAGAACCGCACGGCTATCGGCGGTATCCGCGCCACGCATTCGGATCCGGCCAAGATCGCTATCTGCCAGGAGAGCATTCGTCTTTTTGCCGCAATGCGGGATGAACACGGCTTTGATATTCAATGGAAACAGGGCGGATATTGTTACCCGGCATATCGCGAAGAAGACGAGAACACGCTGAAAGCGCTTTTGGTCATTCAGAAAAAATACCGCTTAAATATCAACTGGCACTCACCCGAAGAGATCGCGGCACGGATCCCCGGGATCAATATGTGTGGTCTGCGCGGCGGCACCTTTTCTCCGGAGGACGGTTCCGCATCGCCCCTGCTTACCGCGGATGCGTATTTTCAGCTTGCCAAACGGCAGGGTGCGGATTTTTATTTCTCCGAAGAAGTGAAAGAAATATCACATAAAAATAATCGGATCGAAAGCGTCCGAACGTCTTCGCGGTCTTTTTCGGCGGACATGGTCATCAACTGCGCAGGAGCGCATGCCGGGATAGTCGCCAATCTCACGGGACATTCTTTCCCGCTGTATCCCGAATCTCATGAGGCCGGCATTACGGAACCCGTCAAATCTTTCTTTGACCCAATGATCGTGGATATGCGCGCGGACGGGGACTCCAAAAATTATTATTTTTATCAGAACCGCGAAGGACAGGTGGTGTTTTGCATCACACCCCTTCCCCCGTTCCGCGGATTCGACTGCGACAACACATCCGGATTCCTGCCCCAGGTGATCCGCCGCATGGTCGGGATCTATCCACGCCTGCGGCAACTGCGGGTCCGGCGTATCTGGCGCGGACTGTATCCCATGACGCCCGACGGATTCCCGCTGATCGGTCATAGCCGCGAACTGGAAAATTATTTCCTGGCGATCGGGATGTGCGGGCAGGGTTTTATGCTGGGTCCGGGTCTGGGTAAGGTCATCGCGGAATATCTGATCGATCATTGCTGCGATCACGATTTTATCTTCCGGCAGCTGAATCCCTACCGGGCGTTCGATTCCGAAGAAGCCTTACAGTAAGTCGGATTAATGGTAATTTTGTAAGTCTGAATTCGTTATGAATAATTGAAAGTCACAAATTTGAATAGGATATCTTATTCTTCAAATAAAAAGATGACAAAAAAGTGCAAACAAAGTTTAAATGTAACCTTTGACAACACAACTGTCGTAAAAAATATGTCTTGTGAACTAAACAGCCCCTTCTTTTCTTTGCTAACCAAAGAAAATCCCGGAGGGATCCCCAGGGGAGAAGCAAAAGAAAGTCAGCCGCTAAAGCGACTTTGGCTAAAAATCCTCTTCATTCACTAAAATACTTAAATGGTTTCACTTCGCTCAACCTAAGTATTTTTTTACGTTCACTCATCGGATTTTTTAACGCGTCGTCGCTGATGCGGCAAATGAATATTTTTATTACAAAAGAACCTCACATTTTACCATTAAGTCAATGGGTCATTTATCTATCGGATCATAAAATATATTTCATGATCGCGATCCAATGGACGATACTTCCCGCCAGGACCATGATATGCCATATCAGATGATTGTGATTGATCTTTTCGGATTTAAAGAAGAGGATACCCAAGGTATAAAATACTCCTCCGAGAATGATCAGCGCGATCCCGGCGGGATCCATATTCCTGAATATCGGTATAATGAATAAGAGCAGAAGCCAGCCCATCACCACATAAGAGGCAATAATAAGGACATTAACGCCACGTTCGAACTTATCGGGCATAAGCAGTTTAAGCATAATGCCGGTGGTAGCGAATCCCCATTCAATACCAAAGATGACCCAACCCCAGTCATGCCGCAATGTGATCAGTGCCAGCGGTGTGTAGGTCCCTGCTATAAGCAGGTAGATCGCGATCTGATCAATATTATGAAAGCAGTCTTTCCAGCGACCGGGGGGAAGCGCGTGGGTAAGGGTCGAAGAAACATATACTGCCAGTAACGAAAGTCCGTAAATGGCAACACTAACAATATTTAATATTATTCCGCTCTGTATCGTCGAGATCAGCATCACGATCAGAGCATACAAAGACAGAAGGACACCCGCCGCATGGGATATTGTGTTGGCGGTTTCTTCCTGCGGAGAGAACCTTGCATTCCGTTCAAATTTGAATTCCGGTGAAAGTGATGATACGCTCATGTCTGCATTTTTCATGTTTTTTCCTTTTCAATTCGGTTCCTTGTATTGCAACCGATACCGAACTCCCTTTACGCGACATGAAAAAAGCGTCCATTGATGACGAAGCATCCTTTATCACGGGATAAAGGAACAGCAAAATATGTAATAAACATAATGCGGAACATTATGTTATGCTGCATACGTACTCACATGTCACAGGAACGGGGATAGGATGGTAAAATATATTACCTGAAAATGGGTTGACGCTCGATCACGTGATCGCGATCGGGACCTGTTGATACCATACCGACGGGGACGCCCAAAAAGTCCTCCGTAAATTCAATATACCGGCGGCAATTCGCCGGCAATGCCTCATATTCGGTATAGCCGAGGATGTCTTCTTCCCAGCCGGGGAGTTCCTGGTATACCGGGCTTCCATCGGAATGATAATCAACCGCAACCTTCAAGGTTTCAATACCGGATAAACAACTTACCTTCGAAAAAACGATGTAATTAAATCCGTTGATCATGCATGATTCTTTTAAGAGGGCCAGATCCAGCCATCCGCATCGACGCGGGCGTCCGGTAGTGGCTCCGAATTCATTCCCGTGACGCCGCAGGGTCTCCCCTGTTTCGTCAAATAATTCTGTCGGGAATGGTCCTTCTCCCACACGGGTCGTGTACGATTTAACGATCGCGATCCGTTTGTTAAAATCAAGGAATATACCGCTTCCGGTATAAGCACCGCCGATGCTGGTATTGGAAGAGGTCACAAACGGATATGTCCCGTGGTCCACATCCAGAAATGTACCCTGTGCACCCTCATATAAAATATTGCTGTTATTTTTAACAGCTTCAGCGAGGATGGGTCGGGCATCCCGGACGAAAGGCCGTAATTTTTCAACCGCTTTCGTCACATCGGGAATGCCGTCCCGAAGGGTTTTTATGACATCTTTCTCAACCACCGCATAGACTCTCTCAACAAAGTCGAGGTGCTCACGGCAGGCTTCCTCAAAACTGCCGTCACATGCACGTTCCCAACGGATACCGGTTCGTTGAACCTTGTCTGTGTATGCCGGTCCGATACCCCGGACGGTGGTCCCGATCTTTTCATTCAGGACTTTGTCCAGGTATTGATGGATTGGTAATACCATATGGGCCGAGGGCGAAATGATGAATTTATCGGGAGAAATGTGCACGCCTTGTTGACGCAGTATTTCCATCTCTTCGAGCAGTGTTGCGGGATTGACAACACAGCCGTTACCGATAATATTGATCGATCGACCTGAAATAACTCCGGAGGGGATCAGATGGGTCACATACCTGGTTTTCCCGTGGATCACGGTATGACCCGCGTTGGCTCCACCCTGAAACCGAATAACAATATCCATCTTTTCGGCAAGAACATCTATGATTTTCCCCTTGCCTTCATCTCCCCACTGGGCGCCCATAACGATATACGCCGGCATTGATCAGTATCCTCCAGTTACAATTATCACGGCAGGAATTTAAGGAAACATTCCGTGGTTTAAAAGCAATTATGCATCAAAGCGCATGTTTTTGAGTCAAGATACTAACGCGCATCGGAAGAAAAGATCCGCACATCAGCTTTTTATCCCGCGCCGAAAATGATCTGTAAAAAGAAAAGGGCTGAACAATATCCAGCCCCTCTATTTATCATTGTCAATTGTCAATTATTCTTTCACGACCCAAACTTTGATCTCCGCTTTCACGCCGGCACCGAGTTTGACGGGAACATCATACACACCAAGTTCCTTGATCGGTTCCTCCAGCAGGATATCATGTTTGTTGACCTCGATACCTTTTTCGGCGATGAGTTCGGCAATGATCTGTGCCGTTACGGCACCGAAGAGTTTATCATCTTCACCGGTCTTGACCGCGGCGGTGACGGAAATATCCTTTAATTTTTTTGCAAGATTCTTTGCAGTGGTTTCCGCTTTTTTCGCTTTCCGGTCTTCATTGGATTTCAGTTCATCCACGATCTTCATGTTCGAGCGTGTCGCTCCGATACCCAATCCCTGCGGGATCAGATAATTGCGCCCATATCCGTCTTTCACAGATACAACATCTCCGGCTTTCCCGAGTTTTTCAACGTCTTTTTTCAAAATAATTTTCATGTTGTATCTCCTTTAGTTTTGCGTCACGTCATACGAATATGGCAAGAGTGCGATGTTCCTGGCGCGTTTGATCGCTGTAACAAGTTCACGCTGATGCTTGGCGCAGGTTCCCGTAACGCGGCGGGGTATGATCTTACCCTGTTCCATGATAGCACGCTTCAAATTTTTATAATCTTTGTAATCGATCTTTGCGTTTTTATTCTCGCAATATTTACATATTTTTTTTCTGGATGTAAAAGCCATGTTATTCTCCTAATATTCTTCTGTTAATCTTTCTTTTCCTCTTCATCATCTTCCGTATCCTCTTCTTCCTCTTCCTCTGCTTCTTCCGTTTCGGACGGACGGGCTTCCTTTTCGGTATAGGTGGAAGGCTGGTAGGAATCGGGATTTTCGCTTCCTTCGGACAGAACGGGTTCACCTTCAAGGCGAATGATGAGCTGATGCAGAACCTGAGACTGGATCTCCATCCATTCGTAAAGTTCGCTGATCGCGGCGGGGTCCGCTTCAAAATACATCAGAACATAGGTGCCGTAACGTTGTTTGTTTATAAGGTACGCCAGTTTGCGTTTTCCCCAGTTGTCAGTTTTCAGGATCTTACCGCCTTTACCGGCAATTTCCTTTTCGATCGCGCTCAACACCGTGTCCAGACGGTCCTGTTCATAGTTCGGATGAACAATAAAAAGCATTTCGTAATATCGCAATGTATTCTCCTTTCAATCTTGTTTCTTTATGTCCGTTGATTATAGCGGTTCATTGCCTGCTCTAACCCTTCCAGGATAAAGCAGTCTACGGCATCTGCCGCCAAGGGCATCATGTCGCAGATCATCTCCCGTTCGGAACGCGAGAACTTGCTCAGCACAAAATCAACCGGGGACCCGGATTCCCGGCGTCCCTCTACATCAATTCCAATCTTCAGGCGGGGAAATGTATCATCGTGTAAATGTTCAATGACCGACTGCACACCGTTGTGGGTTCCGGCGGAACCCCCGGCTTTGAACTTAATCCGGCCGAGAAGCAGGTCCAGATCATCATGTACGATCAGAACATCTTCCATGCGGACAGAATAGCGTTTCAAAGCATCTTTTACGGCTACCCCGCTATTATTCATATACGTAAGCGGTTTAACATATGCTGTATCGTTCTTCTCGGAAATCGCGATCATGTATTCGCCTTTACCGGCCTTATACTTCAGTCCGCCGCGCACAGCCAGCGTATCCAGAAGCATAAAACCCGCATTGTGACGTGTGTTGCGATAACGCATACCGGGATTCCCAAGTCCGACGACAGCTTTCAAGGTCTTATTCCTTTCCGCTTTCTTCGCTTTCTTCTTCACTGCCTTCTTCGGTCTCTTCGCCTTCTTCAACTTCGCCTTCTTCAGCTTCCGCCGGCGCAGCTTCTTCATAGAGTTTAGGTACGATCACGGCAGCCACCAACATGTCATGGCTGGATGTGATCTCCAGTTCACCGAATTGCAGGTCCTTGATATGTATGGTATCGCCGATCACCATCTGGCTGATATCCACAGTCAGCTCCTGCGGAATATCTCCCGCTTTACACTTGACTTCAATATCATGCATATGTACTTCGAATAAGCCGCCTTCACGCACACCGGCGGGAGTGCCGATGAATTTTAAAGGCACATTGATATGAACGATCTCGCTCATGGTCACGCCCTGAAAATCAACATGCACGATCCGTTCGCTGACCGGATGATACTGAATGTCCTTGATAATAGCTTTCTTCTTTTTCCCTTCCACATCCATATCTATAAGCTGATTCCCGGCTTTCAGGATGCGCAGAAATTCAAGCTCGTTCATCTGCAGACTCTGTGCCTTATCCTTTTGATAGAATATGGCAGGAATAAGTCCTGTTTTGCGGAGCTTTTTGTTCGCTTCTTTTCCAATCCCGCTTCGGACTTCTGTTTTTAGCACCAGTTTTGTCATGGTCTGATATCTCCTGTTTATATATTTAACTTTCTATTTGGAATTCATAAAATAAATCGCTGATCGATGCGTTCTCATGAGAACGCTGGATCGATGCGGCAAGAATATTCGCAACACTGATGATCTCCATGTTGGGCAATATTTTTTCCTTGGGCAGCGCAATAGTGTCGGTCGTGAATAAGGTCGAGATCTCCGAGTTCTTCAAACGTTCGATCGCCGGACCGGAAAGAACGGCATGCGTAAATGCGCATAATACTTCTTTGGCGCCCTGCTCTTTCAGACTTTTTGCCGCCGCTACCAATGTACCTGCCGTATCGGCCATATCGTCAATGATAAGACATTTTTTGCCTTTTACGTCGCCGATGATATTCATGGCTTCGGCATTATTATGCGCTGTCCGGCGCTTATCGATAATTGCGAGTCCTTTCTGCATGTACATCGCTATACTGCGGGAACGCGCAACACTGCCCATGTCCGGCGATACGACCATCAGATCGGGATCGTCAAAAAGTCCTTTTGCACGAAAATGTTTCATCAGGGCCGGACGTGAGAAAAGGTGATCGAAGGGTATGTTCACAAAACCCTGGATCTGCATGGAATGCAAGTCCATGGCGATGATCCTGTTGGCACCGGCCTGTACGATCATATCCATGAAAAGACGCGCTGTGATCGGGACCCGCGGCTGATCTTTGCGGTCCTGCCGGGCATACCCGTAATAGGGTAGGACGACCGTGATCCTGCCGGCGGATGAACGTTTTGCGGCGTCAATAATAATGAGCAGTTCGATAAGATTATCCGAAGGCTGGCAGGTGGATTGAACGATAAATACGTCCTTACCGCGAATATTCTCATTGAAGCGAACCCATATCTCTCCATCCGAGAATTTTTTACTGGTAAGGGAACCCTGCTCCAGATCAAGCACCTGGCAAATCTTTTTCGTCAATTCGGGATTGGAGGAACCCGAAAAGATCTTCA
>Ga0334890_1001098_pt1 | contig 39575 bp, 36 predicted proteins | sample GraSluR1_MG_3_FD_207220 | JGI IMG/M metagenome (GOLD analysis project Ga0334890, IMG submission 207220) | Sludge microbial communities from methane-producing bioreactor in Wageningen University, Netherlands - Granular Sludge_31_08-R1 | ecosystem: Engineered > Bioreactor > Anaerobic >... | reverse complement strand
ATTCTGCTGTCAAGTTGCAGTGGTGAATGCTGCCTCGAATGAAACTAATGACAATCTCTTTACTTTTTCTCAACTGCCCCTATTGACTTTTGATAGCTGGTCTCCTTTACAACCTAGATTGAGGCGTACACATGCATTCAGCGGACACTTCCGCATCATTATAGCATCATGCCGAGATGCAAATTTTTCACCAGGGGAATACGCACCCGTTCATGGGGCGATTTCAGTGAAAGATTACCAGAACGGCGAGAAGAACGGTCAACACGACAGCATAGATAACCACATCGCTTCGGATGATCGAGGTCTCATACTTCCGGGTAATCAGCTTCAGCGTCCTGACAATCCGCCGGACAAGACCTTCGCTCCTTTCAATACAGTCCTCGCAGTCTTCGGTGAAGACATTCATGGCGGTGCTCATACCGTGAATCAGCCCGTCATCCGCGGAAGCATCCTCATCCCCATGCTCTTGCCGGACGGATGAGGAGCCTTCGACGAAGCTCTCACGCTCGAGGGCATCCTCATTTTCCTTGTTCAAGGTGTTGCAGATCCATTCCGTTACCCTGTACAAAGGGTAGAAGAGAATGTATTCAAAGCGCAACCAATGCGGAAAATGAAGATTGAGAAGATGAAATTTGATGCCGAGTGCAAAAATGACAGCACCTGCAAGGTAGACATTGACCGATCCCGTCAGGTCGGCAGGAGTGAAAAAGTCGACCCCCGCAACGTACTTCCCGACGAAAGAGGGATCGTAGTTCAGGTTCAGCACGGCGGGAATCAGGAATCGGTCCAGTACGAAACGAGGATTGACTCCTATGAAGACGATAATAAGAGCGAGTCCCGCCATCGCCATGTCCATCATACGGTACCCGTTTCCTATCTCCCGATAGCGCTCCGGAAGCTCTCCAAGAAAGACAAAGCCGAAGAATTTAATGAAGTAGCACGCGGTTCCGGCGCTGATTATCGTGAAGAGAATCTCCGCATACGCAAAAACATGATGGCCGTAGAGCGCGGCTTCCTCGATTGCGTGGTGAAGAAGAGTCTTGCTCGCAAAGCCGTTGAAAAGAGGCATACCGGTGACGCCCAACGCGGCGATCAAACACACGAGCGCGGTGAAGGGCATTCTTCGCCACAGGCCACCCAGCTTATACATGTCCATCTCATGCGTCTGCAGATAGACAGCCCCCGCCGCCATGAAGAGGAGCGCCTTGAAGAGCGCGTGGTTTACAATGTGATAGAGCGCGCCGGCAAACCCCATGGGACCTCTGAAACCGAGATAGACGCCCACGCCGATTCCCATGATGACGTAGCCGATCTGGCTTACGCTGCTGTAGGCGAGCATGCGCTTCATATGCCCCTGCTGTATTGCCATGAACGCTCCTACGCCCATCGTCGCGATACCCATCCAGACAATCACCGCCCCGACGCTCCGTGCGGAGTTCCAGAGAACGTCCGCATGCCCCTCGATCTGTAAGGCATCGGGGAAGAGGAAGCTTGTGGTTACCCTGAGAATACCGTACGCCCCCACTTTGATCATGACTCCGGAGAGGAGAGCGCTCGCGGGTGTCGGCGCTGCGGGATGCGCCTTCGGCAGCCAGACGTGGAGAGGCACCATTCCCGCCTTGATTCCGAAACCGATGAGAAAAAGAGTGAGAATAAGGTAACGGGTCCATCCCAGAGATTCAAGTTCCGATACAAGAGGCAGAAACTCCAGCGTCTGCGTCTTGATGAAGAGGAGGATCATTCCGAAGAGAATGCATAAACCGCCGGTGACCCCCATATAGATATACAGCTCTCCCGCACTATTGGCCTCGGGTGTTTCCGTATGCACCACGAGCAGGTAGGAGCTGAACGTCATGATCTCGAAGAACAGGAACATCGTAAAGATATCACCGGCCATCAGCGTTCCCATTACGGTGCCGTAGGTAACGTTCAAAAAGAGGGAAAACCTGTTTCTGTGGAACTCCCGTGCCATGTAATACGGGGCGTAGAGCAGAACCAGCGTCCAGACAACCGAAGCGACGGTCATCACCGTCAGACTGAACATGTCTATCGAAAACAGGAGTCCGTAGCCGAGCACTCGCGGCATTGAGAGGCGATACCCTCCGTCGAGGATCTGCGGATACAGGGACAAGCATATGAACATGGTCATCATGGCGACGAGGAGAGCGAGGAGATCACGCATGTCCTCGACGGAACGGCCGAAATAGGCGCAAAAAATTCCCGTGACAATCGGCAGGACGATCAAATACAGCGGGTAGTACTGCTGCGATTCGGTAAAAGCCTTGATGGCGCCGAATACCTCCGGCATCCGGCCGTAAGCCGCCATGGCGACGAACACCGACAGCCCGAGCATCGTCAAAACGAAAATCAGCGTGCTGCTGAAACGAAGAAACCAGGATATTTCTCGAGGTTCGGCATGCCTCGGCTCACGGATTTCCGCGAGCGAACGCCCGTTGTGCATCGGCATTTCCTCCTGTGAAGAGTTTCTACTGTCGTCCTTTCCGTTCTACATTGAGAATCCGCTGACCGCGTCCTGTATGAATCCCATGACAAACTGCGGAAAAAAACCCAGGACGATGCACCCCAGCGCAAGAATGAGCATCGGCGCCAGCATCGTTCCCGGCAGGCGATCCAGAACAAGGACATTCTCACGCTCCTCGCTCTCCCGGAGAAACGCCGATATGACGATCGGCAGATAATACATCGCGTTCAAAAAACTGCTGAGGAGTATCATCAGAACGGAAAGCGGCTTGCCGGCCTCCAAAGCTGCAAGACTGAGGTACCACTTGCTCATGAAGCCATTGAAGCCCGGAATGCCGATCATCGAGAGAGCTCCCACGGCAAAGACTCCCATGGTGAAGGGCATCTCGTACCCCAGCCCCTGAAAATCCTTCATCTTTCTTTTGCCGGTCTGATACATGATGGCTCCGGCGCTTAAAAAGAGCGCGGATTTCGTCAACGCGTGCGTCGTGATATGGAACACCGATGCGGCAAAACCCAGCTCCGTGGCGAGGCCGATTCCAAGAAGCATGTAGCCTATCTGCGCAACGCTCGAATAGGCCAGCATTTTCTTCAGATCTTTCTGTCCGATGGCGAATACCGAGCCCATGATCATGCCGGCAAGCGACAGCGGGATCAGAAACCCGGTCAGCCCCGTGACGGTCATGAGATTCCTGCCGACCGCATTGAAGAGAAACTTCATGACGGAAAAAATGTAGACCTTGATCACCATTCCCGAGAGTACCGCACTGGCGGGGGACGGGGCGCATGAGTGGGCATCCGGCAGCCAGAAATGCATCGGAAAGACAGCGGCCTTGATGGCGAACCCGAACAGAATGCACCCTATCGCGAACATCAGGCTCGTCGAATGCTCACTCCATGCCGCTTCAAGGACGACGCTCATTCCGGGAATCATGAAGGTGTTCGTCCGGACGAAGATCAGGCTGATCCCCAGCAGCATCGTCAGGCCGCCGACCACTCCCGTGTAGATGTACCGGTTACCCGCACTCAACGCCTCCTCGGACTGATTGTGAGAGACGAGAAAGTAGCAGCACAGATAGATGATCTCGAAGAAGAGGAACATGGAGAGCAGATCGTTCGCCATAACCCCGCCCAGCACGCCGCCCAACGTGATCGTCATCCAGAAGAAGAAACGGCTTCTGTTGTGCTCCTCGTCCTTCATATAGCGGTGCCCGTATATCATAGCCAGCAACCAGAGTCCGGAGGCCGCCACCACGATCAGGTAGGTAAGCCGGTCGACCCGCAGATTCAAGCCGAACCCGAGGATGCCGGGAAGATGTATCAGCAGCGGGGCATTGAGAATTTTGTCGTACGTAGTCAACAGCAGCAGAAAAATCATGAAGACGGCGTTGGACAGGAAGACATCGCGACCATCCTCGGATTTTACGGCGATCAGGACTCCGATCGGAGCTGAAAAGAATGCGATCGCCAGCGCCAGGACCGGAGCGTTGTAAAAATCGGCGAACGCGGCCCGGATATCTTTTCCCGTCTCCGTCGCCAGGAGTACGTAGGCGATCACGATAAAAAGGCACGTCAGAAAAATAAAGAAGCTGCTGAGGTCAAAGACATCGGACGTGTCCGTATCCGCAATATTGCCCCGTGTATCTTGATGTATTTGATGATGATTCTCCGGACGATTCACAGGCTCACTCCTCGTAAATTATGAACGACTCGACAGCGCGGCGTCCGACACGCCGCCCTCCGGATACTACGATCTGCTCTTCCTGGAAGGAAAATCCAGTTTTTTATTCACAACCATGGCAATCGCCGCGAGAAGGGCGATGATGATGATCGTGATGGCCGCATTCACGACGCCCTGGACGTTCGAGTGCATATCATCGAGCCTCACCGTCGCGACGATATACCAGTCCCATGGTTCGAAATATCTGAAGGTCGACAGTTTTTTACTTCCCTGATGAATGAATTCGACGCTTCCTTCCTTCGATCCGATGATTTTTCTGCCGTATCCGAACTCTCCGCGCAAATCTTCGCGCCCGGTGGGGTAGAAGAGTATCCGTGCATCGGAATTCATGACGTACAGATATCCGGCCTTGCCGATTCTCAGGTTGTCGAAAATCTCCCGCAACTTTTCATCAATTTCGGGAACACCGTTATAGAGCATGCCGACAACCCGGTCTTCCTTATCCAGCAACGGCTTGTAGGCCGTCACATACCAGTCGTTCACGATCCAGGCCCTGGAGTAGTAGGGCTCTTTTTTGATGATCGTCCTGTAAATGGGGGATTCGGGACCGATAGACGTGCCGACAGCACGCTCACCGCTGTCGAGAAGGACATTCGTGCTGACCAGTACGAACTCGTTCCCGTCGAGGCAGAAGATGGCCGAGGTGCTCTTCAAAAGCTGCCCCTGCTCGTCGACAAAAGTTGTATCCCCGGTCAGAAGATGTTCTCCTGCGTACATCGCGGGCATGAGGAAGTTCCCCGCCTGAATTCTCTCTCCGGCATCGACTTTCAGGGGGCCGTATTCCGAAAGCATCCTCAACGACACATTCAGGTTGTTCTTGATCTGCTCGTGAAGGAGCCCTTGCCGCATGTCCACCAGGGTGTACATCGAGTCAACGATGAATTTGACCTTTTCGATCTCTTCCTTGATCAACGTCTCCTGTGACTTTTTAATCGCCATAAAACCCAAAAAACCCATGATCACGACGATCAGCGCGACGTACGCTATGATCAGGTTGAACTTCGGCTTCATTGTATTCCCCCCTGGTCCGAAAATTTCCCGGAAGATCCGGCTGAAAAGCTACTTGAACAGGAAAAACGTAGGCACCGCCCTGTCGATGATATCCATCAGGAGCAGCGGATAAAATCCGAATACCACGCATGCAAAGGCCGTGAGTACCATAGGAACGAGCATCGAGGCCGGAAGGGCGTCCATTTCCATCACATTTTTCCTTCCCGGCTGCTCCTTAAGAAACGCGGCAATAAGAATTGGCAGATAGTATATCGCATTCAGAAAACTGCTCGCGAGGATCACCAGAAGATACACCGGCCGTCCCGCGTTCAGCACCGCCAAAGCAAGATAGATCTTGCTCATGAAGCCGTTGACACCCGGAATCCCCACCATTCCGAGGGCTGCGACCGCGAATACCGTCATCGTGACGGGCATCCGGTATCCGATGCCGTTGAAATCGCTCACATTCCGTATCCGCTTGCTGTAGATGACCGCTCCGGCGCTCAAAAAAAGCGCGGTCTTCATCAGGGCGTGGGAAATGATATGGAACATGGAGGCAGCCATCCCCTGATAGGTCGCCAGCCCTATTCCGAGAAAGACGTACCCGATCTGCGCGACGCTCGAATACGCGAGAATGCGTTTGATATCCCTCTGGCCGATCGCGAAGAGGGAACCCATCACCATGCTCAGCGCCGCAAAATACATGATGAACGTCGGAATACCCAACGAAATCACGATGGTGCGGCCGATTACCTTGAAAAGGAGTTTGGCGGCGCAGAATACATAGACCTTCACCACCAGTCCGGACAAAAGCGCGCTCGATGGCGTCGGCGCGCTTGAATGCGCATCCGGCAGCCAGATGTGCAGCGGAAAAAGCGCGGCCTTGATAGCCAGTCCCGTGACGATGAAACCCGAAGCAATAAGGATATTCCTCGGATAGGTCCGCCAAACCTCGGCGATCCGCAGATACACCTCCGTCATGTTCAGATATCCGGTGACCATGTACAAAAGCGCTATTCCCATAAGGACCGAAAGAGAACCGATGGTGTTGAGCATCAGATACCTGAAAGCCGCCAGATAGTTCTCCCGCTTCCGCTTCACGGAAATAATGCCGCACGATGCGATCGAGAGAATCTCCATGAAGACGTACAGGTTGAACAGATCGTTGGTATAGGTTATTCCCAGCATGGCGAAAACGACTAAAAGCATCAGGGTATAATATCCCGCACGCTCTCCTGGATCGATTTCATGCTCGATATCCCTGAAGGAGTATATCAGCACAAGAAAGGAGATCAGGATGATCATGACGGCCATCAACGCTGAAAATGCATCTGCCGTGAACTGGATTCCAAGTCCCTGTGCCCAGGAACCGAAATCGTAGGTAAAACCGCCGTTCCGCTGCACATCCGCAAGAGTCACGCCGCTCATTATCAGCGCCGCGATATACACCGGCAGAATAATCTTTTTTACGGAATACGCCGTCTTTTTTACAGTGACCGGCACAAGCGCTGCAGCCGCCAGAAAAAGTACGATCGTCACCGCGGGGAAATGCGTGCTATCCATCGCCTCCCTCGCTTCGCATCTCCATTATCTCATCGATGTCGAGAGTCCCGTACCCCTGGTAGAGTCTCATTATCAGGCTCAAAGAGTACGCGGTGATGCTCACTGCGACCACGATACCGGTAAGGATGAGCGCCGACGGCAACGGGTTGACGTAGAGAGCCTCGTCCACGCCTGATTCTATGATGGGGGCTCGCGCGGCCGCCACATACCCAATGGAGACGAAAAAGAGAAATGTCGATGTCTCCATGATATTGATCCCGATAACCTTTTTCAGCATATTGGAATGGCTCAGCACCATGTACAGCCCGATCACAAAGAGGATCGCCGCCGCCAGGTAGTTTATATGATCTATTACATGCCTCAAGAAAGTCATATATTACTTCTCCTTGATTATCGCATGAAACAGGGTCACCATGGTGCTGGCGACCTTGATTCCGATAGCAATCGAAATAAGCGGAATCATGCCCCCGCTTAAGAGCGATCCGAATTCGCCCATGAAAAAACCTGCCCGCTGGTTGGTAAGAAAAGTATGCCCGGCAAGAATTCCAACACATCCGATCAGGACAAAAGCAAGAATAGCGCCGGACTCGAGGAGCGCGGAAAGACGGTGCCCGAATTTCTTTTCAGTTTTTTCGAGCCCGAAGGCGAGAGTGCACAGCACCATGCTGGCCCCAAGGATGGCGCCTCCGGAAAAACCGCCTCCGGGAGACAAATGCCCGTGAAGTACAACGTAGATACCGTACAGCTGAAGGAAAGGAACAACAATACGGGTCACGGTCCTGACAATCAAATCATCCATGCTCTCTCTCCTCTCGCTTCGCTCTCAGTCCCCCGAATGCACGCTCAATACCGTTAAAACCGCGGCTATCGCAGTGAAAAGAACCGTTGTTTCTCCCAATGTGTCGAACCCACGGTAGTCGATGATGATACCCGTGACCACATTAGGAGCTTTCGTGTCATGTTCGGCGCCCGTCAGGTAGCGTCTCGCCACATCGTTATACGACGGGTTGTCGATGCTTCCCTGATCCGGCACTTCGAGGAAACTCGACAGCAATACTGCAAGCAGGCCCGCCATCAGCAGCAAAGCGAATAATTTCCTCACTACTCTCCCCTCCTTGTCCGGCTGATGACAGCTACGAACAGAATGGTCGTCACCCCCGCACCGATAGCCGCCTCCGTCAGGGCGACATCAGGCGCCCGCAAAAGCAGCCACAAGACAGCGATCACAAGACTGTAGGCCGCAAAAATGATGACTGCGCCCAGCAAATCCTTCGTCCGCTCGACCGCCACCGCGCAGGCGATCAGAAACACGACCAGGATGACGTTCAATACCTCCACGCTTCACCCTCCTTTTCCGGGGAAAGAGAGTCGTCGTTGATTCCCCCTATCATTCCGGTGCTGTATGCCGCCTTCGCGATGATATGCGCGGCGGTTGGATTGGTGAGCCATACAAAGACGAGGATTACAAAGAGTTTCGCACTGACTATGGAGAATCCCTGCAGGATCATCAGGCCGACCAGCAGCAGGCCTGTGCCCAATGTATCGCATTTCGTCGTGGCATGCATCCGGCAGTACGCATCCGGCATCCGCATCAGCCCGACCGTTCCTACGATGAAGAAAAAGGCACCTCCGAAAAAGCATCCGGCAGCAAGAACAGAACGAATCGCCTCCAAGGGATCCCACCTCCTAAGACAGCGTACCCTTTTCGATATATTTCGCGACACAGACGGTCGCGACGAACCCCATCATCGAATATGCCAACGCGACATCGATAAAACCGTCCTGCCCGGTCATCATCGCAAAAATGACAATAAGCACGGTTACTTTCGTCGCTATCATGTTGATCGCGACAACCCTGTCCGCCGCAGTAGGACCGTCGTATGCCTTGTACAGGCTGAAAAACGACAGAACAGCAAGCAAAACGGATGTTCCCAGAAGCAAATGATGGATCATCTTCGATCACCGCTTTCAGCTTCTGAAGCGCTCATGTCGAGAGCTCGGGAATACGCTTCGATAACGCACCCGGAAACACTTTCAGCGCACTCAACGGTGAGTGCGTGGATTACAAAGGAGTCTTCCTTCACATCGACGGTCAGCGTTCCGGGCGTCAGTGTCACGGAATTCGCGTAGAGGACCTTGGCAAAATCGTTTTTCAGCATCATCGGAATTCTGATGATACACGGGCTGATCGGCATCGACGGTTGCAGCACAATCCTCGCGACGGCAATGTTGGCCTTGAAAATCTCCACGATCAGAAAAAAGACATACAGGAAAAAAATCCGCAACCTGCTCATGTGATACAACGGCATTTCCTTCGCGCTGAAAGCGATGTCTCCGGAAAACACGGCAACCAGGACCGACATAACGGCGCCGGCCGCAAGCGACGGCAGAGAGTGCGAAGACGTCAGGATAATCCAGAAAAGAAAGAGCAGAAAAGAAAGAAGCACATATTTTTTGCTGAAAAACCGTTTCGCAGGTTTCATTGAGACCTCCCCGGTCCTCTTCTTCTCTCCGGAATTACATTCACGAAAGAAAAAGGCGCCTGAGCATCTTCTCTCCGTCCGGAAGCGCATCAGAAAAGAAGACGTCTTTCCTCGGACGATTCAGATTACCACGATGGCACCAGCATCCCGCATACTTCAATTTCAAAGATCAGTCTTGTTCACAGACATCGGAAAAGTCTCCTTTCCCCTGATCCATATAAATTATAAAGCATCAAACCGCTTTATGAAAAATCACTTTCACTATTCATTGCATGCAATATAGAATTTTACATGTTGACAAATACTCGAACTTGAGTTTTAATCAGACGTCAGCACCGGAACTCTCGTTGCAATTATTTCTCTTTTCTGGTTTATGGATTTTTTGCTGATGCGTCCATCAAAACTCACTAGGAGGTGTTTGCATGAAACTGCGAACAAAAACATGGAATATGCTTATTTTGACTGCGCTCACTACTCTTCTGGCGATTTCACCAGCCTTGGCGTCGACCCCTATCGTCATCGTCGATTTCAGCTGGGACAGCGTACAGATGCACAACCGCATCGCGGGGTACGTCATCGAGAAAGGTTTCGGAAAAAAGGTGGACTACCTCTTTGCCGAATCCCTTCCCGGAATGATGGGCATCGAACGCGGCGACGCCCATCTCTCCATGGAGGGATGGGTTGACAATATCCTCGAAGTCTGGGAGAGGATGACCTCCAGCGGAAAGGCGGAGAGTCTCGGCACGAACTTCCCCGATGCGCCCCAGGGCTGGTACGTCCCCACCTACATGATCGAGGGAGACAAGGAGCGCGGCATCGAGCCGACTGCCCCGGACCTGAAGTCCGTGGCGGATCTTCCGAAGTACAAGGACCTCTTCAAGGATCCTGAAAATCCGAACCTGGGAAGGCTTTACAACGGCCCTATGGGGTGGAGAGTCACCTCGATCAACGAGATGAAAGTGAAGGCCTACGGCCTCGCCGATCACTACGAAGCCTTCTCGGCAGGGTCTGAGACGGCTCTTTCAACGGCGATCAAACGCGCCTACGACCGCGGCGAGCCGGTGCTGGCTTACTACTGGGAGCCCACATGGGTCATGGGCATGCTCAACATGACCCGGCTGGAGGAACCCGCCTACGATGATGATCTCTGGACCGAGGAGAAGAATTTCGGATGCGACTTCCCCCCTGTCCGCGTACTCATCATCGCGAACAGCCAGTTCGTGAAGGAAAATCCGGACATAGCGGACTTCCTTCGCAACTATTCCACCACGCTTGAACAGAACAACAAGGCGCTCGCCTTCATGTTCGAAAGCAACGCCACAACCCAGCAGGCAGCAATCTGGTTCCTGAAGGAATACGAGGAAATATGGACGAAGTGGCTTCCGGCAGGAACGGCCGAAAAAATCCTTGCAGCGCTGAAGGAGGAGAAATAATTTGAACGCGCCCTCCGAGGCGATCGTCATCAACGACCTATGGAAGATATATTCCCGCAAGAAAAGCCTGAAGATATCTTCCAGCGACGTTGAAAACGAGGAGTATGTCGACGAACTCGACAAGGGAGAGGACGCCGTCGTCGCGATGAAGAACGTCTCTCTCACCGTGAATCATGGGGAAACGTTCATCATCATGGGACTCTCGGGCAGCGGTAAGTCGACGTTGATTCGCTGCCTGATCCGCCTTGTGGAGCCCACATCCGGCGAGGTTGTCATCAACGGCCAGAACGTCACACAAATGCGAAAGACGGAACTGGTCGACTTCCGTCGTCAGAGTCTGTCGATGGTCTTCCAGCATTACGGACTCCTTCCCCATCGGACAGTGCTCGACAACGTCTGCTTCGGACTGAAGCTCCGCGGAGAACAATTGGAAGAGCGCCGTGTGAAAGCAGCCGGGGCTCTGGAAAAAGTCGGCCTCAAGGGGTGGGAGAAGTATTATCCCGCCGCCTTGAGCGGCGGCATGCGCCAGCGGGTCGGTATCGCCCGGGCACTGGTAATGGACGCTCCTATTCTTCTCATGGACGAGCCCTTCAGCGGCCTTGATCCGCTGATCCGCAGAGAGTTGCAGGACGAGATGATCTGGCTGCAGAAAGAGATGAACAAAACAATCTTCTTCGTTACCCACGACCTTTCCGAGGCGCTGCGTATGGGGGACCGGATGGCCATCATGAAAAAGGGTGAGATTGTGCAGATCGGCTCTCCGGACGAAGTTATAGCGAATCCTGCCGATGAGTACGTTGCGAAATTCGTGCAGGACGAACGGGATCAGGTGCAGCGTGCCGAACAGGTCCTCGCGAGAGAAAAGACGAGAAAGGAGGAGGCCGCTCATGTTTCCTGAAGCTTTTCAAGTTCACATCGCTCCGGCGGTGAACAGATTCATCGATAATCTTATCTCCTCCTACGCGCCTATTTTCGATTCTATTTCCGCAGGAATACTCTCTTTTCTTCTGACGGTGAATAACATTCTGGATGCTGTCCCCTGGTGGGGGTACATCCTCGCCGTGGCGCTGCTCTCTTGGTATTCGTCGAAAAAGATCGTCGCCTCCATCGTCCTCGCAGCCCTTCCTTTTTTCATAGGCATGTTCGGCCTGTGGGGCATGGCGCTGCAGAGCCTCTCCATCATCATCACATCCGTGCTGATGGCACTGATCATAGGATTGCCTCTCGGCGTCCTGATGGCGGAGGTGAGGTTCGTTGCGGCAACGCTTCGTCCGATCCTCGACGGTATGCAGACCATGCCGAGCTTCGTCTACCTTATACCGGCGATGATGCTCTTCGGACTCGGCAGAGTTCCGGCGGTGCTCGCCACGCTCATATACGCCCTTCCTCCGGTGATACGGCTGACCGCGCTGGGGCTCAACCAGGTACCAAAAGCTATTGAGGAAGCTGCGCTTGCCTATGGGGCGACGCGCTGGCAGCTTATCAAGGAGGTTCGGCTTCCTCTCGCCATGCCGAGCATTCTTGCCGGAGTGAACCAGACGACGATGATGGCGCTCGCCATGGTCGTCATCTCCTCGATGATCGGTGCACGGGGTCTGGGACAGGAAGTGCTTCTCTCGATCAACCGCATCGATGTCGGCAGAGGTTTCGAAGCCGGCATAAGCGTCGTCTTCCTCGCCATCGTCATAGACCGGCTTACGCAGAACATGGCTAAGCGGTGGGAACCTCCCAAGAGGTGAACTAACATGATGGAGAGACAAAAAATGCCGACAACATTCGAGTTTCAGGGGAGCCTTCCGAGGCTCCCCGTTCCTCCCCTCGAGGAGACACTCGGCAAACTGTTGCTCTGGACGTCTCCTCTTCTGGATGAATACGGACAAAACGAGACCCGCAAGGCTGCCGAAGACTTTCTCGCCCAGGGTGGAGCCGGAAGAAAGCTCCAACAGCGCCTGGAAAAATGGGCAAAGGATACGCCCGAAAACTGGCTCTCCTCCTTCTGGTCCAGAACATACCTGGACTACCCTGCACCATTGGTCATCAACAGCAACGTTTTCTCAATGCTCGATCTGCCGCTTCCATCCGGCTCTTCTCCGCGCACGGAAAGAAGCGCCCTGCTGGTATCGGCCGCTCTTCTGTTCAAGGAGAGCATCGATGACGAAACACTCCCTCCCGACATGGACAGGGGTACCCCTCTCTGCATGAGTCAGTATCGCAACCTCTTCGCCGCTACACGCATTCCGGGCATTTCCGGCGACGAATTCAGGACATATCCGCAGAGCAGGCATATCGCGGTTCTCCACGGAGGAAGGGTATGGTCGCTGGAAGTGATCTCCCCCGAGGGGGAGAAGGCCTCTCGTGAGAGCATCGCCGCCCGTCTCGAGGAAATCGCGGGTTTGGAGCATTCGGGAGTCCGGGGAGAAGGCATCGGTGTTTTTACCGCCCTCGATAGAAAAAGTTGGGCGTCGACACGGAAGAATCTTTCCGACTTCAGTCCCGAGAACAGGAAAAACCTTGAAACGATAGAATCGGCCCTTTTCGTCCTCTGCCTCGATCCGAAGACGGGAACAACTCTCCGCGAGAAAGGGTTTCATTACCTTTGCGGCGGAGGAGGCAACCGCTGGTACGACAAATCCTTCCAGTTTATTGTCTGCGAGAACGGGGAGACAGGAATGAACTTTGAACATTCCTGCCTCGACGGTTCTCAACATGCCAGGCTGGCAGCGCTTGTTTCCAAAACATCCGATGAAAACCTTCCGGGAGGAGCGTGGAAAACTCCTCCTGCACGTCCGCTCAACTTCCTCCTTTCCGAAAGCCTGGAACATGCGCTGACCGATGCGGAGCGTTCTCTCGAGCGGTTACGGTCCGACACCCGCCTTCGGGTGCTGGAATTCACCTCCTTCGGACGCGAGAAGATCAAGCGGCTCGGCGTCAGTCCCGACGCCTTCTGCCAAATTGCGATGCAGACTTCTATATTCGATCTTTACGGCAAGTTCGTCAATGCGTACGAACCCGTGATGACGCGAAAGTTTCTCTTGGGCCGCACCGAAGCAATGCGCCCGGTCACGCCGGAAGTCGTTTCATTCGTTCGGGCGCGAACCGCGGGAAATCTGAAGACCGCTTCTTCCGCTCATAGCGCGCGTATCTCCGAGTGCAGGGAGGGGCGAGGAGTCGACCGGCATCTCTTCGGACTGCGGAGGATGCTCGAGCTCTTCGGCGAGGACGAGGGTATTTCTGAAACCCTCCCGATCTTCAGCTCTCCCGGATACAGGGCGCTTGCGAGAAATATCCTCTCGACGAGCACCGGACCTGCGGAATCGTTTCGTATCTATGGTTTCGGCCCCGTGGACGATGAAGGGTACGGTGTGCGTTACCTGATGTTTCCGGAGAAGCTCACCTTCACCATGACATGCCGGACAGCCCTTGAACAGAACATGCTCTCTCTGAGGGAAAAACTGGAAGAAAACCTGGAGAAGATGGCGGCGATTCTCTCGGAATAGCCGCGGAGAAGAGCCGCTACGATTCAAATGGAAAAAAGAGGCCTCTTCACCCCGGTCTTCTTAACGGGCGGAGAGGCCTTTCGATTCAAAGAAAGGAACCGATTACACCGACGTAAGCCGCCGGAGGATTTGTACGTAATCCGCTTTGCCCAGGATCTTCGGATTATCCGGGTTCGAAGAGTTTGCCTCCGACTTCTCCGCAATCTCTTCGAAGTCTTCCTCCTTGACCCCGAAGACGGCGATCGACGGCAGTTCGAGATCGCGGGCCATCTTTTTGACTTCCTCCACGGCTTTCTCCGCTCCCTCATCCGGAGTATCGAAAACGAGACCAAGGCAGGAAGCGACTCGTGCGTAGCGCTCCACGCACGCATCCATTGAGAACTCCATGATCGCGGGCAGTGCGATCGCGTTGCAGGCGCCGTGCGGAGCGTCGTACATGGCTCCGAGCGCCTCCGCGAGACAGTGAACCGCCGCGACGTCGGAATGGCTGAAGGCCACGCCCGCGAGGAGGCTCCCCAGGAGCATTCCTTCGCGCGCCTCCATGTCGCCGCCGTCCTTCCACGCCCTTCGCAGGTACTTGCCTATCAGCTCCATTGCAACTATCGCCGGGGCATCGGAGAAAGGAGTGGCGGCACGGCACGTGTACGCCTCGATTGCGTGGACGAGCGCGTCCATCCCGGTGAAGGCGGTCAGGCTCCCCGGCATGGTGGCCGTCATCTCCGGATCGGCGAGGGCGACCTTCGGAGCAAGCTGCGTGCTCTTCACGGTGAACTTGAACTTCGCCTCCGTGTCGGTGATCACGGCCCCGAAAGTCAATTCGCTCGCAGTCCCCGCCGTAGTCGGAATCGCGATGATCGGAAGCGGAGGAACATCGCTCTTGAAGCGCCCTTCGTAGTCCCTTGCCTTCCCTCCGGCAGCCGCCACGATCGCGGTGGCCTTGGCACAGTCGATGGGGCTGCCGCCGCCGACCGCCACAAGGCAGTCCGCCTTGAGGGAACGGGCGGCTTCCGCCGCCGCAGCGACGTTCCGGTCCTTGGGATTCGGCTCGATATCAAGGAAGAGTTCGCAGGGAATGGAAGCGGAACGCAGCGTTTCCTGTATCCCGTCGAGCAGGCCGGCATTCTTCACTCCATTATCCGAGAGAAGCAGCACCCTGGAGCATCCCAGGCGGCGCACCTCGTCGGCGGCCTTCAGCGCCGAACCGCGTCCGAATTCAACCCTTGTGGGCATTTCATAACTGAACGGTGAAAACATTTTTATTCTCCTTCCCCCGATTGCAAAAGATTTTTCCATATCGCGCAGGAGTTTGTTCGGATCCCACCCTGGAAGACAACGCAGTCATACTATCATAATGATCACGGGAAGAAAACAAATTCACGGTTCTTCAGCGGAGAAATCAATATGGATCATTGTCCTGGCGCTTTGCTGCCGTTACAATGTACCCTGTTTCCATAAACGAAGTCCCGAACTTCGAGGAGGAGGAAAGAAAAAATGCAGTATGCTCCGCGAAAAACCTTCTGCGATATCCTCATTCTGGGAGGCGGCATGGCAGGAGCCGCCTCGGCCGCCGCCGCCGCCGCCGGGGGGGCATCGGTCATCCTGGCGGAGAAAAGCGGCCGCCTCGGAGGTACGGCGACCAACGGACTGGTGAGCACCCTCTGCGGCTGCTATTCGTCACTGCCGGGCAGACGCAGAATCATCGGCGGTTTTCGCGACCTGCTCGCGGAAGAACTACACCGGACAGGCGGCATAGCGGAGGGTGTGGACAGAGATACCCACAGAAACGACACCTGCGATCCGGAACTTCTTGCCTGCGCCCTCGACACCCTTATGAAACGCTCCGGAGCGCGGGTGATGCTCTCGACCTGCGTCGTAGGGGCCGACTTTTCCGGAGGACTTCTTCGCTCCGTCGACGCCCTCGATACGGAATCCGGATCACGTTTTTCGATCACCCCGCGGCTTGCCGTCGATGCCTCGGGAGGCGCGCTGCTCTCCCGGATGGCCGATCCGTCGTCCGTTGTTTCGGGGGACGACGGGGGCAAGCTCCAGGCGGCCACGATGGTCTTCCGAATGGACAGCGTCGACGGGGTCAGGGCTCGCCTCGTGACCAAGGAACAGATACGCGAGCTGCTCTCGGAGGCCCGCCGGAACGGAGACGTGACGGGCGAGCGCGGAAACGGTGTCCTCACCGTGCTCCCAGGGAACAGTTCGGCCATCGTAAACGCCAACTGGGTGAAAGCCGACATGTCTGTTCCGGAAGATGTGACGAGGGGATTGATCGAGGGGCGGGAGAAAGCGCTTGAGAACGCCCGTTTTTTCCGGAAATACGTCCCGGGTTTCGGAAACGCCGTGCTCTCCTGCATCGCCCCTTCTCTCGGCGTCCGGGAGGCGTCGAGAATAAAGGGGGCATACGTCCTCTCGCAGGAAGACATCACGGAGGGACGCCTCTTCGACGATGCCGTCTCCCTTGGATCGTGGCCAATGGAGTATCATGACTACGAACAGAACAGGCTCGTTTACCTGTGGAGCGGTAAGGACTACTCCATTCCGTACCGCTGCATGCTCCCGGAGGGTCTGGAGAACGTCCTGGCGGCGGGTCGGAACATCTCGGTATCGTCGATGGCGTATGCTTCCACAAGGGTCATGGGGCCATGCATGGCGCTCGGCCAGGCTGCAGGGACCGCGATGCGGCTCTGTCTGAAACAGAATATACTCCCGAAGGCGCTTTATGCGGAGCTGCTCCGAAAGACCATCACGGATGAGGGCGCAATCCTGGAATAGAGCAAGGGGAGGCGGATACGGCCTCCCCTTTGTATTTTCAGCAATTTCCGGAGCCGGATCTGCGGGAAAAAAGCCCGAAAGCTCTTTCCTTCACTCCGGGGACGGCGGAGAGAACGGAGAGGATCACGAGGAGCGAAAGAACCACTGTGGTCGGCCTGCCGAAAAGCGAGAGGAAGAAGTTGTCGCCCGCCAGCGCCATGTTGACCGCACGCCTGAGATTCGAGTCCATCATCTCCCCCAGCACCAGACCGAGGACGAGCGGCGCCGCGGGGTAGCCCCTCCTCCGCATCAGGAAGCCGACCAGCCCGAAGCAGAACATCAGCCCCACGTCGAACATGCTGGAATTCACAGCATAGGTTCCCACCACACAAAGCACCGTCACAAGCGGCATCAGGATCCGCTTGGGAACGAGCACGATTTTCGAGAGCCTGGGAACAACCGTCATGCCGAGGATCAACATGGCTATCGAGGCGGCGAAACCTCCTGCGAGCACGATGGAAAAGAGTTCGGGCGTCCGGACGAAAAGCAGTGGTCCGGGCTGGAGTCCGTGGACATAAAAGGCGGCAAGAATGACCGCCGTCACCGCGTCGCCCGGGACCGCAAGCGTGAGCATGGGAATCAGCGCACCGCCGATGCAGGCGTTGTTCGCCGCTTCACTGGCTATGACTCCTTCCACGGCCCCCTCGCCGAAGGGACGGCTGGGGTTTTTTACGCTCTTTCGTGCCGAGTCGTAGGCGATGATCGAGGCTACGGGACCGCCCGCACCCGGAAGCGCCCCGATGAAGACGCCGATGAGCGAAGAACGGAGAGAGAGCGGAAGAAACCGGGCCATCTCTTTGAATGAATACCGCATCTTTCCCGCCTCCGCCGCGATTGCGTTCATGGTGCCGCGCGCCACCTGGTCGAGAACCTCCGAAAATCCGAAGAGGCCGATGAGGGCCGCGATGAGAGGAATCCCTCCCTGGAGATCGAACCAGCCGAATGTAAGCCGGAGACCTCCCGAGAAGGGGTCGATGCCGATCATGCTCAAAAGCAGCCCGAGCAGCGCGCATATTCCTCCCTTGATGTAATTCTTCGCCGTCAGCGTTCCGATCGTCGTCAGTCCGAAAAGCGCCAGCAAAAAGTAGTCCATCGCGGAAAAGGTGAGCGCGAAGCTCGTCACGGGCCTGGCGACGAACATCAGGACGAGCAGGCCGAAGACGGTTCCGATGAAGGAGTGGAAGGTTGCCGCCCAGAGGGCGAGGGCAGCTTCACCTCTGCGGGCCATCGGATATCCGTCGAGCGTGGTCACGACCGAGGAGGGAGCGCCCGGGATATTGATCAGGATTGCGGAGACGGCGCCCGCGTACACACCGGAGACGTAGACGCCGAGAATGACCGCAAGCGCGTTCTTGACGCTCCATGTGAAGGTGATGGAGACGAGGAGCGCCGTCGCCATCGTGACGGAAAGGCCGGGGATTGCTCCGACGAAGAGGCCGGCCACGGCTCCGGTAACGATGAAGAACATGAACGCCGAGTCTATTTGCGAAAAAACCGAGAGAACGAGGTCCATCGTCCGAACTCCTACGGGAGCAGCACTTTCAACCCGTGGCGAAAGATGGCGAAGATAGCCGCCGGGGAAAGAAGGGACATGAGCAGGATGGGCCAAAGGCGGCGCTCGCCTATCGACAGGGAGAAGAGCGCGAGAAAGAGCGCCGTCGCCGGGAAGAACCCGGCCCATGGAAGAAGCAGTGCATAGGCGATGCAGAGCACGAAGATAAGAGAAACTCTTCCCGTCGAGACATCCTCGGCTGTTGCCGATGGTGCGTGCCGGTCGCTTCCGAGACGCCGGAGGCCTTGCAGAAGAAGGGCGAAAGCGAGCAGGGCAAGCCCGCCCGAGAGAAGGAGAGGAAAAAGCGCAGGAGAGAGAGCCCAGTCGCCGCCGTCGTGCGAGAGCATTCCCTGCCATCCGAAAAGTGCGGCGAGGAAGAGAAAAAACAGGCTGTGCCATATATTCGCCGCCCAGGGTGAAGTGTTCATGAGAAGTCATCCTTTCTTTGAAGCAAACGAGCCGCCACTCCCCCCGCGGGGAAGGGGCGGCTCGTCATGAAACGAGTTTACGGCCTGGGTATATTAAACACCTCCGGGCTCTTCTTTGCCACTCCCGCGTCCTGGAGCACCCAACCAACCACCGATGCCCACTTGTCCCAGTATGCCAGCATATCCTGGCCACGCACAGTGTCCAGCCCGACGTACCAGTTGTTTTCGAGGAATTCTTTCCAAGCGGGATCGGCCACTGCTTTCGATGCCGCATCGGCGATCTTCCCGACGATCTCCGTGGGCGTTCCCTTTTTTACTATGAGACAGTTCGGATAATCAAGAGGAAGGAAGGGAGCCATTTCAGGAATGGCATCGGTAATGGGCGGCAGATCCGGCAGATAGGAGCTCTTGTTGCGGTCGAAAACCGCCAGCGCGCGGAGTTTTCCCGCAGCGATATAATCCTTCACCGTGCCGATGTTGGGAGAGGTAAAATCCACCTGTCCTCCCAATACCGCCAGGAGTGCATTGTTGCCGCCGCCGAAAGGAGTGCTGGAGAAGTCGAGGTCCCCTTTCTGCATCATCAGCAGAGCCTGCACGTGGCCGCTTGCTCCGGCGCCGCTGTAGGAGAAGCGAACCTTGCCCGGCCGTGCCCGGATATCCTTAACAAGATCGGCAAGCGTCTGGTAGGGCGACTCGGGCGCAACCGCGATGATCTTCTCGGAATGGCTGAGCAGCATGATCGGTTCGAAGTCATGGAAGGAGAGCTTGCTCACGTCCATGATCCGGAACGAAGCCGGAGTCTCTGCCGAGAAGAGAACCGTGTATCCGTCGGCAGGCCGGGCGTAGGCATATTCGGTGCCGATCGCTCCGGACGCGCCGGGACGATTGAGGATAACCACCGGAACCCCCATGTATTTCTCGAAAAGAGGTGCAAAGACACGAGCCGCAACATCCGTGACGCCTCCCGCTCCCCACGGAACCACCAGAGTGATGCCCTTTGAAGGGTACGCCTCGGCAAATCCGCATACTGAGCTCAGAAGCAGCGCTGCCGCACACAAAAGCATAAGACCGCGTTTCCATTGTTTTTTCATTCCTGATGCCCCTCCTATCTTAATTATTCCCTGCTCTTCAGAATGACACGCTTCTTCTCCACACACCCTTCACTCGAGGGAAAGGGATTTCCACCGTCAAGGAGTGCCCGCCCGGGCGATTCGCTTACTTCAGTATACTTTCGGCCGAATGGCTGAACAAATGATTCCTAGCATTATAAACCATATCTGTATTTTTTAACAAGCGAATTTCGGAAAAGTTCTTATGTTCCATTGAGGATAAGCAACCTGTAAAAAAGCAAGGATACTCGAACAAAACACCCCGGAGCTTCTAGAAGCTCCGGGGTGTTTTGTGTTCTATGTATGCTTAGGCGGTTTTATTGAAGATCCGCCGCGTCTTTATCCAGGTTTTCATCGAGATGAGATGATTTCTGGCCTCGTAGCTGTGCCAGAGCAGTGCGATAACCGAACCGAATGCGATCGTCCCAAGCTTTCCGCCGGCTCCGCCCAGGTACGGAGAGGTGAACATGAACACCAAAGCCGCGATGAGTCCCGCGACTGCCATGGAGACCTCGTTGGGAATCCGGTCGGCGCTCGACATTCCGGCGAACGAGGCGCAGATGACCATCACCGCGAGGGTCGACCCGACTTCGGGGTGCAATGCTGGAAGTATCAGTCCTCCGAGCAGTCCCACAACCGAGGAGGCCATAACAGCTCCGTGCTTCAGGCGAATGCTGAACACCCTCGTGATCACCGCTCCCAGAATTGAGTAGACTATAAGAAGGCCGCCGATATCCCACGTGGGTACGGGAGCGCTGAGGAAAGATTGTCCGGTGAGCAGCGCGGCGACGATACATCCGGTGAAGGCGATCGTCCCCAGCTTGCCGCCGAATCCGTTGAAGGAGAGCTTGGCTGCTGCGAATATAGCGCCCGCGACCACTGCGGCGAGAAGCAGATGGAAATGCGTAGGCAGAAGTTCGGACGAGGCCATGCCGACGAACGCTCCGCAGTAGGCCGGGACGGCGTATTTTGGAGCCACGAGCACGGAGAGCATTCCGACGACGCCTGCGGAAAGGACTGCTCCTAGGCCAAGGTCGGTGCTCATGACGTAGCATACGAACGCACCGACGACAACGGCAACGGCACTGAAGAGGTCGTTCTTGTCGAGACAGCAGTCTTCGCACTTCGGCGAGACGTAGCAAGTGTATTCAACCTTCATGACCAGAGCAAGGCCGCCGAGCAGGAAAAGATTGAAGATGCTGAGTGCAACGGCGCCCTGACGTATTGTCTCAACGAACTTAAGGAAGAAAAGCAAAAAAGTCATACCCGCCAAAATAATGAAACCGCATCTCAGTATCTTATTCTTGAAGCGCTTCATTTTATATTCCCCCAAGAGATTAAAAATTTAAGTGTTTACAGGCTTCACGATACCTCGCCTTCTTTCGCAAGATTCCATAATATTTGTTCATGATAATCTTGATTCTTTTTTCACATAAAACGATATAGCAAATCCTCGCAATAGTCAAGTCTTAACAGCCCAGTACAACTTCGATACATCGGTTCTCATGTCGATCTTTTCCGTTTTTCTACAAGAAACGCGTTTTCTTCTTCGAATCCGGAAAAAAGTATGGAACAAAGAAGAAAACACGTTTCACGAGAGCGTCACGATACTGAACGGTCGCTTCGGCTATGGATTCAGCATATATCGGTTCACGATCGATTCAAGCATCTCCTGCCTGCCGGAGCCGTTCACAGGCTGATCATGAGAAAGGGCGTACGTTTCCAGTTCGCTGAAACCTACGGAGCCTTCCACGATCTTCCTGCCGATTCCCGTCGTGTAGCTTTCGTACCTTTTTTCGACGAAAGCGCCGATTTCTCCGCCTTCGATAAGCTTCGCCGCTACCTTCAGCCCCTTCGCGAAGGTATCCATTCCCGCGATGTAGGCGATGAAGAGGTCGTCGTCCTGGAATGAGGGACGGCGGACGTGCGCGTCGAAGTTGAAGCCGCCGGGTGCGATGCCGCCGTTCTTGAGCACCTCCACCATGGCAAGAGAGGCTGCTCCGACGTCGGTCGGGAAGTTGTCCGTGTCCCATCCAAGGAAGAGGTCTCCCTGGTTCGCGTCGATGCTCCCCAAGACGCCGTTTATCCTCGCAAGATGAAGCTCGTGATGGAAAGTGTGTCCCGCGAGGGTGGCGTGGTTGGCCTCCAAATTGATCTTGAAATCCTTCTCGAGGCCGTACTTTCGCAGGAAGGCCAGCACGGCCGGGACATCGTAGTCGTACTGATGCTTTGTCGGCTCCTTCGGCTTCGGCTCGATGAGGAGCTGTCCCGTGAACCCGATCTCCTTCGCGTACGCAGCCGCCATCCCGAGGAATCGGGCGAGGTTGTCGAGTTCGAGACTCATGTTCGTGTTCAACAGCGTCTCATATCCTTCGCGCCCTCCCCAGAAGACGTAGTTCTCCCCTCCCAGATCGCGGGTGAGGGTCATGGCCTTCCTGACTTGGGCGGCGGCGAAGGCGAAGATATCCGCGTTGCACGATGTGGCCGCGCCGTGCATGTAGCGGGGATGGGTGAAGAGGTTCGCGGTTCCCCACAGGAGCTTGATCCCCGTTTTGTTCATAAGCTCCTTTACATAACCGCAGACCTCGTCGAGACGATCGTTCGTCTCGGCGAGGGTGGGCGCCTCGGGAGCGATGTCCCTGTCGTGGAAGCAGAAATATTCAATTCCGAGCTTCTGCATGAACTCGAAAGCTCCGTCCGCCGCAAGCTTCGCCCGTTTCACCGGGTCCTGTTCGCTGTCCCATGGACGGACCGCCGTCCCCGAGCCGAACATGTCGATTCCCGAGGAACAGATCGTGTGCCACCATGACATGGCGAAGCGGAAATGTTCCTTCATTGTTTTCCCGGCGATCACCTCTTCCGCGTTGTACTCTCTGAACGCGAGCGGATTGCGGGAAAGAGGCCCTTCAAACTCAATTTTTCCTACACCGGGGAAGAGTTCTCCCATCATTGCGTTCCTCCTTGTCTGATGCGGAGAGGGGAGCTTCTGCCCCCCTCTCCCGGTTTCCTAGAATACCGAGTCCGGGAAATAGTAATTCGCAGCGTTTTCCTGGGTTACCAGCTCGGCGGCCAGGATGATTCGGGACGGGATCTGCTCCTGATAGAAGCCGTCAAGCTTGTCGCCTCGCATGGACATGGCGGCCATCGATATCGCCGTCGCAACCATGGAGGGAGGATAGGTGACGTTCCCGCGGACAAGCTTGTCGCCGTCCATAACCATCTTGACAACTTCTTTTGCACCGGCTCCGCCGAGCATGAGTTTGATATCGCTGCGACCGGACTCGCGGTAGGCCTGAAGCACGCCCTTCAGTATATCGTCGTCCTGAGCCCATACCGCGTCTATCTCCTTGTACTTCTGGAGATAGTTCTCCATAACCTCGAGCCCTTTCTGGGTGCTCCAGTAAGCGGGCTGCGATTCAAGAATCTCGATGCCGGGGAACTGCTTCATCACTTCGTTGAACGCCTCGACGCGCTCGGTGTTGATCACGCAGGGGATTCCTTCGAGAACAACGATTTTTCCTTTGCCGCCCATCTCCTTCGCCATCCATTCGGCGGAGACACGACCCATGCCGGGGTTGTCGCCCGCGACGTAGATGTCCTCCACCGGCTCAACAAGGCCTCTGTCCACGACAACGACCTTGATGCCTTCCTGGTGCGCCTTTTTGCAGATCGGCGTCAGAGGCGCGGAGTCATGGGGAAGGATGACCAGAGCATGAATTCCTTTGGCCATGAGGTCTTCCACGTCCGCGACCTGTTTCGGAGGAGCATCCGCCGTCACGAGATGGAACTCGAGATTGGGATCCTTCTCCTGCCAGTCCTTGATCGCCCTCTGAGCCCACCAGACAACTCCGCCCGTCCATCCGTGGTCCGCAGTCGGAATGGAGACTCCTATACGGATCTTCTCCGCCGCGAAAACTCCAGTTCCAAGGATCATGATACCTATCAGCGCCACTGCTACTACCGCCCAAAACCGTTTCATACCTCACAACACCTCCTGTTTTAAATTCGAAAGATGGACGAAAATCCGTCCTCCTCCGACTTTTTCCCCGACACAGTCGGGGGTAGTGCCCGATCAGCGACAACGTGTCATCTGCTGTCCTTCCTCTTGTGCTGTATAAGCACCGCGATAATGATTACGATCCCCTTGACGGTACCTTGAAGATAGGGGGAGACGCCGAGCATGTTGAGCATGTTGTTGACTATTCCAAGAATTACTGCGCCTACAAGAGTGCCGGATATGGAGCCGCTGCCCCCCGTCATCGCCGTACCACCGATGATGACGGCAGCTATGGCGTCAAGTTCGAAACTGACGCCGATATTCGTCGAGCTCACGGAATTGAGCCGTGCCGCCAGAAGAAATGAGGAGATCGCCACCGTGATGCCGCAGATGACGTAGGCCATTGATCGTACGATGTTCACCCTGATGGCGGAGTATTCCGCTACTCTCTCGTTGGAACCGATGGCGCAGATATGTCTCCCGAAACGAGTCCAATTCAGAAGCAGCGCGAAGAAAACCGCGAGCAGAAAGAAGACCCATACGGGAACCGGAACGCCCATCCACATTCCCATTCCGATCTCGGGGAAAATTCTGCTCTGGGAACGGAACTCGCCCGCTCCGCTGATATAGAGGGCCAGCGAACGGTATATTGCCATAGTGCCGAGAGTCACGATGAAGGGTGCTATCCGCATCCTTGTCACCAGCACTCCCGTTAAGGCTCCTGAGACAACGCCTATGAGAATGCCGACGCCGAGAGCGGCGAGAATAGCCGGCCAGCCTGCGCCGAGGGCATTCAGGACGAGAATCATGACGCCTCCGGCAAGAGCCGTCAGCGAGCCGACGGAGAGGTCGATACCTCCGCTTATGATTACGAAGGTCATTCCAAGCGCGATGATGCCGGTGTACGAGACCTGCCGCAGAATGTTGAGGATATTGCGCGTCTGCAGGAAGTAGGGGCTTGCGAACGAGGAGATCACCACCAGGACGAAGAGCGCGGCGAACGGCCCGAATCTCCCTATATCGAATCTGAACTTTCCTCTCTCCATTGAATGCGCCCCCTTCAAGCGTCCGTTCCCGCACGGGCGGGGGCAAACACGCTCTCCTTCAGCCCCGTTGCGTGGAACATGATCTCTTCTTCGTTCATATGCTCTCCGTCGAGAATGCCCGATATCCGCCCTTCGTGCATCACCACGGACCGATGGCACAGGCCGAGAATCTCCTCAAGCTCGGAGGAGATGAGAATGCACGAGAGCCCTTTCTCTACAAGAGAGTGAATGAAATAGTAGATTTCGCGTTTTGCGTTGACGTCTATTCCCCTGGTCGGCTCGTCGATGATGAGAATCCTGGGGTCGGTGTCAATACACTTCGCCAGCGAGACCTTCTGCTGATTCCCTCCGCTGAAGAATTCCAGATTCGTGGAGAGAGACGCCGCTTTTATGGAGAACTCGCGCACATACTCCGCGGCCCTCTCGCCCTCTTTTTTCTTGTTGATGATCCCTGCCGCGCCGCAATACCGTGCGAGGGAGACCAGGGAAATATTCGACGAGATTCCGAACTTGACGAGGATTCCCTTTCCCTGCCGGTCCTCCGAGAGGTACGAGATTCCCAGCTTCACCGCATCGGAAGGATTCGATATATCCACAGTCCTTCCCATCACCTCCACCGTCCCCGCGCTCTTCTTCCGGAGTCCGAGCAGCGTCTCCGCCGTCTCCGTCCGCCCCGCGCCCATCAGGCCCGCGAAACCGAGGATCTCTCCGCGCCTCAAAGAGAAAGAAAGGCCGGAGAGAAGACCTTCCACGGAGAGTCCTTCCACAGCGAGAACAATTTCTTCGGACGGCTCGTTCTTCGGAGGAAAGAGCTGCGAGAGTTCACGCCCCACCATCCGTGTCGCCATCTCGTGAACGTTGATATCCTCCGTCCTGTCCAGCGAGACGAACTCTCCGTCGCGGAGCACCAGGACGCGGTCGCATATCTCCTTGACCTCGCGAAGCTTATGAGAGATGTAAATAACCGCCACTCCCTCGTCCCGAAGGCTTCTGATTATCGAGAAGAGCATCTCTACGTCGGGCGGGGTGAGCACAGTCGTCGGCTCGTCCATGATGAGGACCCGGGACTCATGGGAGAGCGCCTTCGCGAATTCCACCATCTGTTTTTGAGCTACACTGAGATTCTCTATTTTCTCGCGTGGATCGATATCGGCGCCGAGCTTCTCCAGAAGCCGCTTCGCCTCGGTAATCATTGCACGTTTGTCGAGCAGGACTCCGGAGCGGATCTCTGCTCCGAGGAAGATGTTCTCGAAGACCTTGAGATCCTTCACCAGGTTGAACTCCTGGGGGATGAGGGTGATTCCGAGCCGTCTGGCCTCGGCGGCGCTCCCCGTTCGTATTGGCTCGCCGGCAAAGAAAAACTGCCCGCCCGTCGGGGTGTAGATTCCTGAGATGATTTTAAGCAGCGTGGATTTGCCCGCCCCGTTCTCGCCGATAATACCGAGGATCTCTCCGGCGGAGAGATCGAACGACACATCGTTCAGCACCCGCACGCCGGAAAACTCCTTGCATGCGGAGACAACCTTCAGAAGGGGTGCGCCGCCGGAACCGGCCATGAAAACGACCCTACTTTTTCATGGCGTCGTCGAAAGCGATATTCGACGGCGCAAAATCGACCCGGCGCACGAAGGCGCAGGCCTCCCGAGCGCCGAATTCACGCTCCATGCCGCTATCCTCCCACTCGACCGAAAGCGGACCGTCGTACTGCATGGCATTCAGCTCGCGGATGATCTCCTCGAAGTTCACGCTGCCATGCCCGAGCGAGCGGAAGTTCCAACCCCTCCGGTTGTCGCCGAACTCGATGTGGGAGCCGAGTATGCCGGAGCGGCCGTCCAGGACGACCGCGGCGTCCTTCATATGAACATGATAGATGCGGTCGTAGAAATCTCTGAGGAAGAGCGCCGGGTTCACTCCCTGCCAGACAAGATGACTGGGATCGAAGTTCAGTCCGAAGGCCGGGCGCCGTCCGAAAGCATTCAGCAGCTTCTGGGTGGTGTAGTAGTCGAACGCGATTTCCGTCGGATGAACCTCAAGGGCGAATTTCACGCCGCACCTGTCGAACTCGTCGAGAATTGGGTTCCAGAGGTCGACGACGAGTTTGAAGGCGTCCTCCACCATCTCCGCGCTGGTCTGCGGAAAAGAATACCAGTAGTTCCATATCGGTGACCCGACGAAACCGGTCACTACCGAGCACCCCATGTTCTTCGCCGCACGCGCTGTGTGCTTCATCTCCTCGATGGCCCATGAGCGCATCTCCGCCGGCTTCCCCTTGACAGAGGGGGGAAGGAATCCGTCATATCGCGGATCATAAAGCGAAGCGACACACTGCCCCGAGAGATGAGCGCCCAACGCCCAAGCTTTCAGGTTGTGTTTTGCCATCGCTTCCTTCTTCTTCGCACAATAATCGGCGTTCCCGGCCGCTGTCCGCACATCCATATGATCGCCCCAGCAGGCGATCTCCAATCCGTCGTAGCCGAAAGCAGCCGCCTTTTCGCATATGACCTCGAAAGGAAGGTCCGCCCACTGCCCAGTAAAAAGAGTTACCGGTCTGCCCATTCTGTTCACCTCCGAAAATTTCTGTTCTTTATCCTATACGGTGAAAGAGCCGTCGATCCACGCTGCGCCTTCGCGGCTGCTCTTCACACAGTCGTTCACGAACTTTACGCCCCGCGCTCCGTCCACGACGGTCGGGAAAATTTCGAATGGCTCCTGCTCTTTCCCTGCCGCACGGTTCCGAAGGGTGTTGCAGAAGGCCTCGTAAATGGTTGCCCAAGCCTCGAAGAGTCCCTCCGGATGCCCGGACGGCATACGGGTCCAGCGCTTCGCGTGATCGTGAAGATAGCCGTTTCCGCGCGTCAACAGACGTACCGGCTCCCCCTTGGGGGCGAACTTCAGCACGTTTGGATTCTCCTGCTCCCATTCAAGCGCTCCCTTCGTCCCGTAGACGCGGAATTTCAGTCCGTTCTCGCGGCCTATCGCCACTTGGGACGGCCAGTAGTTGCCGCGCGCACCCCCCTTGTACTTCAGCCAGATAAAGGCGTTGTCATCCAGGGGACGACCTTCGACGAACGTGTCGAGCTGAGCGGCAATCGATTCGATCTCCAACCCCGTCACAAAGTGGACCATGTTCTCGATATGCGTACCGATATCCCCAACGCAACAGGAGGAACCGGCGGACTTCGGGTCCGTGCGCCAGACGGCCTGCTTGGCTCCCGTATCTTCCAGTTTTTCGGAAAGCCAGTCCTGAGGATACTCCGCCATGACAACCCTCAAATCTCCGAGTTCGCCCGCTTTCACCATCTCCCGCGCCTGGCGGACCATCGGGTATCCGGTGTAGACGTACGTGACCATGAATTCCTTCTTCGCCTCGTGGGCTGTCTTCACAAGATCCAGCGCCTGCTCGACAGTGAAGACGAGGGGCTTGTCGCAGGAGACATGAAATCCCTTTTCGAGAAAGAGCTTCGATGCCTCGTAGTGCGTCGCATTGGGCGTGGCCACCACGACGAAATCTATCTTGTCCGGCCGTTTCGACTCCATCTCCGCCATCTCGGCGAAGGTCCGGTACGTCCTGTCCTCCGGAATTCCAAGTTCAGCCGCCGTTGCCTTCGTCTTTTCGAAATCGCGCGAAAAGCATCCGGCAACCAGTTCCGCAGCGCCCGTCATCGCTATGGACATGCGATGTACCGTTGCAATGAACGAACCAGGGCCGCCTCCTACCAGACCATACTTAAGCTTCATTGGTCCTCCCGTCATATCTCTTCCTTCGATCACAAGAGCCACCTCCCTGAGAATATATAATTCCCTATCAAATTCAGATACAAGCTACTCCAATTACTCCGCCCCTTCATCTTCAAGCATATTTTTTCCAGGGACGATCCGATTCTTTCACGATGTTTTCGGAGAAGCCTCCTGCGCCCTCTTCACCATCTTTTTCTCTTGGCGCTTTTTATACATGTATTCGAGGAAAACACCGATGATAAGAAGCGCTCCGTATGTGGAGGACCGGATAAAACTGCTGATCCTCAGGAAATTGAAACCGGAGTCGAGGAACTGAAGCGCGATGATGGCAAGAAAGACGTTGAAGATGTTGCCCTTGCCCCCGAGAGGGCTGACGCCGCCGAGCACCGATGCGAGCAGCGCCTGCATCACGTAGGCCATACCGTAGTCCGCTTTCGCGGAGTTGGTCCTCGCAAGGATAAGAAATCCAGTAAATGCCCCTAAAAGGGCCGAAAACATGTAGGTTCTGAAGACTGTCTTCACATTGTCGATTCCCGAATAGAAGCTGGCCCTCCGGTTTGAGCCGAACCATTGGGTCTTCAGGCCGTAGGGTGTTTTATGGATGAGAAGATAGACCAAAGCGAGGATCACCAGGAAAATAACGAGCGGGACAGGAAGAAAACCGAACAGCATCCCCGATCCGATGAAGACGAGTTCATCCGGAAACGCGCCGAAAACTCCCTGGCCCTTGGTGAGTATCGTGCTGATACCAGTGAAAAGATTCATGGTTCCAAGGGTTGCGAGAATCGGAAATATCCCCAGTTTCGCGACGAGAATTCCGTTGATCGTTCCGCATATCAGTCCGATCGCCAGAGCAATGAGCAGGCAGAGCGCAAGATAGAGAATAACCGTTCCTGAGGACGCGTCGGTGGGCATCACGTAGAGCAGAAGCATTCCGTTCAGAGTGGCGACCAGATTAGCCGTTGAGACAATGGAAAGATCCGCTCCCGCCGTAATCATCGTGATGGCGATACCGATTGTCAATAACGCCGGTTCCGGAAACTGGAAACACATCGACTGGAAGTTGAACAGAGTCAGGAACCTGTTCGGCCGCAGATAGGACATGAGCGCAAAAATGACGATATTGATGAGAATGAGCTGCACCGTCGTCTGATTGATTTTGATCGACTTTTTGCCTGATGATATTTTCAACATGCTTACACCACTCCACCCTCTCAGAGCTTTGCCTGTTTCCGCTCGCGCAAGGCCTGAAAGAGCACGGCCACGATGACGAGACATCCGAACGTAAACCGCTGCCAATAGGATGGAACCTTTATAAGCACAAGATTGTTGTTGATCATCTGGGTGAGCAGAAGTCCCAGCAGCACCCCGAACATGCTGCCTTTTCCGCCGGTGATCTTGACTCCTCCCATGACCACGGCGGCGATGACGGTTAGTTCCTCGCCCTGAAAGCTCACCGGGTCTGCCATTCGGTTGTTGCTCACGTAGACAATTCCTGCGATTCCGGCAAGCATTCCCGCATAGCCGTAAATGAAGTTTCGGAGCCTTTTCAGATTATAACCAATCCGCTCCGCCGATACGGCGTCTCCTCCCAGCGCGTAGACGCCTCTTCCGATGAGTGTGTACTTGAGGATAAAGGCCGTGAAAAGCATGATGCCGAAAGTAATGAACACGGAAAAATGCAGACCGTACTGGCTGCCTGTTGCGTCGACGGCGTTGAACCAAAATCTCCTTGAAAATTCCACAGTACATGAGGGCATCTGCGAGCTGGGGACATACTCGTTTCCGACGAAAGCCATGACAAGGCCCCGGATGACGTTGGCAATGCTGATCGTGACGATGAATATTGGAATTTTAAACTTGGAGATGAGAAAAGAGTTGCAGAGTCCGAACAGCATTCCGATGACGCCCGATATGGCGAACATGACGATAATGGGACCGTCGAATCCGACCGCGATGAGCCCCCTGGTCGTGATGTAGGCCGCGCCTATGGAGATTGCCATGAACGAGAGGTCGATGCCTCCATTGATGATGACGAGCATGACGCCGCACGCGAAAATACCGTTCACGCCGATGCTCTGAAGAAGATCGTAAAAGTTCCTGACTGTGAAAAAAGCAGGATTGATAAAGCCGAAAAGAAACGCAACGGCTATGAAAACACAAAGAACGACAAATTCATTGCTTTTGGTGAATTTCACCAGAGACTTTTTTGTTGGTATCATTCGCCGACCTCACCCGCAAACTTTTTGTTCACTCGTTGAAAGACCTTCATTCCGTAATCTTGCTTTCAAGAGTCTCGCTGTCAGTCTTCGCCGTATTCGTCTCGAAGATCAGACGACCGGAGTTCATCACGAGAATCCGGTTCGTCGTGGTCAGCAGCTCTCCGATATCGTCCGAGATCAGGATCACGGCAAATCCCTCATTGGCAAGCGACTTGACGATTCTGTGGATTTCGCTCTTCGATTTTACATCCACACCGACCGTGGGGCCGTTCAGGACGAGTATCTCCGGCCTTGTCGCGAGCCACTTCGCCATCACGATGCGCTGCTGGTTTCCTCCTGAAAACGTATTTGCCAGAACATCCACGGACGGCGCTTTCACGCTGAGTCCGGCGATTTGTTTTTCGGCTTCTTCAACCATCTTCCTTTCATCGATGAGAAAAGACAGCCTTGTCATCGAATCGACGATCGCGGCATTGACATTGTCGGTGACCGATCTGTTCATAAAAAGTCCTTCTGTAAGACGGTCCTCCGGAACATAGGCTATTTTTTCTGCGAGAGCATCCCGTATGCTGCGGAATTTAACAGGCTTTCCGTTGACGAAGATCTGTCCGGAATCGGTCTTCAGTATTCCGAACAAGGCCTTCGCAAGCTCGGTCCGTCCGGAGCCGAGCTGGCCCGTGATACCGAGAATCTCTCCACGCAGCAGCTCGAAAGAGACATCGTAGAATGCGCCGTCGATGGTCAGATTCTCCACCCGGAGGACGCTCTCGTTGCCTTTTGGAATATAGCGGAATGGATCGACTTCGATCTCCTGTCCGGTCATATAGTACACAAGTTTTTCCTTTTGAAAGGTCTCCACTCTCTCGTCGACCACCATTTCGCCGTTTCGGATGACGGCGATTCGCCGGCTTATGCGAAAAACCTCGTCGAGTTTATGGCTCACGAAAATAACCGCGATTCCGCGTTTGGAAAGATTGTCTATGATCGAGTAGAGACGCATGATCTCTTTCTGAGTCAGAGCGGTTGTCGGCTCGTCCATGATAATGAGCCTGGCATCCTGCAAAATCGCTCTTGAAATCGCCACTATCTGTTTTTGCGCCACGGAAAGCTTCCCGACTTCTTCCTCGAGGTCGATGTTCACGCCGATGAGTTCGAGCGACCTTGCGGCATCCTCCCGAATCCTCCGCCAGTCGATGAATTTTCCGCCTTCCACAAGCTGCGTACCGAGGGCTATGTTCTCCGCCACGGTCAGATTCGGAAACACTGAAAAATCCTGATAGATGACGTGGATGCCCTCTTTGATAGAGTCGGTCGGGATAAGCGACGGATAGTACCTTCCATTGATCGTTATTCTCCCGTCATCGGCCTCGTACACTCCGGAGATGATCTTGATGAGCGTCGATTTGCCGCATCCGTTCTCCCCGACGAGACACAGTATCTCGCCGGCATTGATTGTGAGGTTGATGTTGGAAAGCACTCTGAATCCTGAAAAAGATTTATTGATGTTCGTCAGCTGAATCACGGAATCCGTCATCGTGTTCTCTCCCTTGTATCCACGAGCTCCGGCGGGGGCGGAGACGCCCCCGCCGGAGAAAACCGGAACGGAACTAGAAATTATTCTTGTCCAGAGTATCCTTCGTCACGTTTCTCCATGCTTCTCCGATGATGATATTTCCCTTCAGAGTCACGTTGTTGTATCCTTCCACTCCGAGGTCGTCGCCGGTCTTCACGGAACCGCCGTCCTTCACGATCGTTGCGACTTTCGCCATCACATATCCTGTGTCCGCGGGATCCCAGCAGCCGAGGAACGTCAGCGCGCCGGAAAGGATATAGTCCTTGTTGGCGGAAGGCAGTCCGTTGCCGACAAGGTTGATCTGTCCTTCCTTCTTCGCGTCTTCGATGGCGAGCGCGAATCCGGGAAGGTCGGTGGCGGAGGTCACGAAGAATCCCTTGAGCTCGGGATAGGTCTTCATAATCTCGGCGCCCTTCTCTCTGGAGGCCTTCTGGTTGTAGTTCGTCTCGATGAACGCGGTTTCGTTCACGCACTTCATTTTGGGATACGCAGCCTTCTGACGCGCAACCGCGCCGTTCGCCCACTCCATGTGGGATCTCGCCGTCAGTGAGCCGACGCAAACGATATACTCGCCCTCCCCGCCCATCGCCTTGGCGAGCTGATCCATCAGGTGGGCTCCGTAAGCCGCGTTGTCGAACGCCTCGACATTGTAGTGAACGTTCTCGATACCGGCGGCTTCGTGGGAGATGACGATGATTCCGGCATCCATCGCCTTTTTAAGGCTCGGCTCGAGAGCTTCCTGCGAGACGGGAACCACCGCTATGGCGTCCACGCGCTGAGCGATGAGGTTCTCGACCTCACGCACCTGTAGCGCGGCGTCTCCTCGGTCGGCGCCGGTCTGGAATGTTTCGATCCCGGTATCCTTCATGAACTTTTCGAAACCCACCTTCATGCGGTTGAACCAGGCTCCGCCGACGGCTTTCGGCAGATTCGCGATCACCATGTCCTTCGAAGCGGCGTTCGCCTCCATAAACATCCCGCCCACAACAAACAGCCCCGTTACCAGTACAGCGACAACCAAAACAAGTGATACAACTCTCCTCATTGCCAATCCCTCCTGTTTTCGCACATTCTGTGCTTGTATTGAATAGACTGTGTTGTACCAGTCTAATCGATAATGTAGATATCGGGACGTCTGAAGCACACTCCGTCGACTTCGAGCGTGAGAACGGGGAAAATCACAGGGCTTGTTATGAAGAGGGGCCCCTCCTTCGTCGCGATGAAGCCGTCTTCCGATTTCGTTCCGGCGATGGATGGATTCCAGCAGAAAGCCTGATTTTCGAGAATAAGATCCTTTGACTCCCTTGTGGCGATCGTGTCCCGTGCGTGGTAGCCCATGGCTCCACCCTGATGGTGCTTCAGAGCCTCTCCCGAATACCCCATCTTTTCGTATTCGTCGAAAGCGATCCGAACGGGAACGCTCGTCGGAGTTCCGGGCTTCGAGGCGGCAATCATACGGCACTCGATCTCGACATTGTCTTCGTACTGTTTTTTCAGCTTGGGGTCGATCTTCCCGATGTGGGCGATACGGGTTATCGTGGTGATGAACCCCTTATACCTGGCGTTGCAGCAGAACATGACGTATTTCTTGATCATGCGGTTCACGGGCACAGGGTGGCGGAAGTTGAACGCCCTCTCGTCCGCCGCGATCATGAAGTTGATGACGTCGATCCGGTCCTTCCACAATTCCATGGCGGCCCTGCCTGCGAGATCGCAATCAGTATCCCCCGGGCGCAGTCCGAGAAGCACTTTTTCGGAAATCTCCGAGAGTCTCCTCCCCAGGAAAAGAAACCGTTCGATCTCGCAGTCGAGAAGACTGTACCGGCACTCCTGGACATCCTGCGCAATCAGGTGACAGTCGTGGAAGGGGACATCGCAACCGACTTTGCTCAAATCTCCGGCCGCTTGCTTCACCAGCTCGGCTTCCCGATCCTCGAACCATTCGTGACTCAGCGTCTTGAATCCCAACCCACCCAGCTCCTCAGCTTCCATCCTGGGAGCCTCTATGGTGTTGCAGATAAGGAATCGCTCTCCGTTTTTCAAGAAAAGCAAAAAGGCATTCATCCCAACTTCCGTGGCTGTCCAGACAATATTGATTCCACCCCCGGTAGCCCACGCGAAGTTGTTCTGCCGCCTAATAAAAACTGCGTTCAGGTTTCTCTTCTCCATCACACTGATGAGCCGTTGGTGCTTGATTTCGACTTCTTTCAGACGCTCGATCATTTCTATCTCTCCTATCATACGAGTATTCATAAAAAAGAATTCCCCGCCAGTCCGACGGGATGGCGGAGAAAATTCTACTGAACTGCTTTCTTTACAAAATGATTCATCGCCATGAGAGTAGCCCCTTCAAGGGCCGCCGACTCTATTCCGAGAGAGGCGGTGGTGAGGAGGAATCCCGGAGATACGGCGCCAGGCGCCTTTTTGGCGACCAATTCGGAGACTTCCGAGACAAATGAGCCGGGCAGGATGGAACCCATTCCTCCGAGCATAATGAAATCAGGATTAAGTATGTTGACAAGATTTGCGACACCCGTAGCGAGGAATTGTCCCATCTCTTCAAGGACGGCTCGTGAATGTTCGTCGCCTTTCGAGAAACGTTCAAGAATCGAGCGAAATTTTCCCCGAAAGTCGTCTCCGGGAAGGAGGGATCCGGACTGTTCGAAATTTTTCACCACCCTGTCTATGGAGACGAACGTCTCGAAACAGCCGTGATTCCCGCAATGGCAAAGCGGACCTTTGGGATCGATCGTCATGTGTCCGAGTTCGCCCGCTGTATTGCTCAGGCCGTGGATGATCTTGTCCCCCATGAGAATCGCTCCTCCGACCCCTTGCGAGAGGTATACGTAGACTCCGCTGTGCAGTCCGGAGACGCCGCCGTTTCGGAACATTTCGGCGATGAGCGACAGCTTGGCCTCGTTGGCGGTAAAAACGGGAAGATTCAGACCGGGGAAATGCCCTTCAAGGCGCGTCTCGAAATCGACGTTCTTCCACCCTATATGGGGAAGGTAGCGCAGCATGTTGCTTCCCCACTCCACCATCCCGGGAACGGCTACGCTCAGAGCGCAATAGTCCGTTCGAGGTGATGCGAAAGCTTTTGTACGCAGGCTCTCCGCAAAGGTCGAGAAAAAGGATCGTTCCTCAAGCGGCGTGTCGAATTCATCGAGTATATCGAAAGACGCATCAAGAAAGCCTCTGGCAATTCGGGTCTTCTCAACGCCTATCTCGGCAACCAGAGCAGTTGCGGCCTCTCGCGAGACGCGCAGCATGATGGATTTTCTTCCCGGATGATCGGCGTCTCGAACACCGTGTTCGATGACAAGACCTTTTTCGAGCAGAGAGGTAATAATTTTCGTGACGGTGCTGGGGTCAAGTCCGGCAAGCCGGGCGAGTTCCCTCCTGCTCACCCCGGGAGTGGTGCGGATAAGGTTCAGCAGAGTAAGACGATTGGAAAGCCCCATTTTTTCGGCATTGATGCTGCGGATTCTCATCCCGTTCCTCCTCTGCATCGCTATGGATACGGCGGTTCGCGGTATGGAAATTAGTTTATTGATTAAACAAATCAATTCTAGAGAGAAGAACGGGGCTTGTCAATAGCAAATTTTCTTTCAGTTTTTCATTTTCTTGCCCTCCACCGCGTCGCGAAGTTCGCCTTCACCTCTCCGTCCGGCCCGACGATCGAATGAAAGAACGACCGCATCTCTTCCTCCGCCGGAAGCGGAGCTGTTCTGACGCGGACATCGCCGTTCTTCTCCACCGGCTTCAGATATTCCGCCTCCACCAGCGCCGGCTCGAACACGTCCGCCACTTCGTCCGGAACGGACTCTATCGCCCAGGAAAAGTAAACGGCGTTGTTCACATGGGCATTCCTGTCGAGGTCCCATCTGCGGACGGAAAAGAAATTCTCGCGTTCAAACTCCTCGACGGCCGGAAGATTCGGCGCATCTCCATCCACAGGGAGACTCTCCTGGACGTAGACTTCAGTGGAATGACGGTCGAGGCGGAGAGGACGCCCCCGGCCGATATCGATCAGGATCCAGCTCGTCCATGCCGACGCGACAGGCCCCTCGGCATCCCGTACCTGGAACGCACGGACCGAGTGCAGGTTGCGCCGGGGCTCGTGCCACGTCCTGACGTTCAGCCTGCTCTTGTACCCCGGGTAGCGCCCGACGGCAATCCGGTACTGGCGCAATACCCAGCTCACCCCTTTCGGCAGGAGGTCGGCGACGGTCATCGACATCCTGTGCGCGTCGCGATCCGCCATATCCTGAAGGATATCGAGGAGTACGGAGAGCTTCATCGCTCCGTCAGGCCCGATTCCCGCGTACGGTATGGGATATTCCGCTTCCAACATCGAATCATCTCGTTTCTCCGGGATATAAGGACGAGGAAAAGAGCCGCTTCATGACTCCGCTGTCTCCGCGTCGTTCGTGCGTGGTTTATTATAGTACAGGGAATCATTCACTTTCTCCAGCACAGAGGATATACTTGTACAGGAAAATCCAGAACAGATGTCCTTCGGGACGCCAGGAGGTAGTAACACTATGAGAAGACTGATGCTGTTCTTTCCGCTTCTCGTCGTACTGACGGCCTGCTCCGCTTTCGCACAGGAGCACCCATTTACCGCCTACACGGTCAAAGCGGGGGACACGGTTCAATCCCTGGCCACGAGATTCGGCATAGAACCGGCAAATCTTGCCGCAGCCAACGGCCTGGCCGAAGCGGACATCCTGCCCTCTTCGGGAACGGTTCTTCTGGTTCCTAAATCTTCCGGGGATGTCCTCGCAACGCTCTACGAGGCAAAGCGTCGCGGCCTCGGGGCCTGGCCGAAACCGAGATACGCGGACGAATTCCTGACACCTCTGACCGGAGAAGCTTTGAAAGAGGAAGCCGCTCCGGTCTCTTCGCAGACGTCACTTCCGAAGATCGAGGCACAGGAGTCGCCTTTCGCCGCTCCTGAAAAACCAGGAGATGCCGCAGAGGGGGGGAAAACTCCTGCAGCAGAGCGTGGATCGACGCACACGGTAAGGGAAGGCGACACGCTCTACCGGATTTCAAGACACTACGGAATCTCCCTGACCTCGCTTCTGCTGGCCAATAGCCTTACGGAGACATCCGTCATCAAGATCGGAGAGACGCTCAGGATCCCGGACGCTGCAGGAAGACAGGATCCGGCGCCCGAAGTGAGGAACGATCCCCCTGAAAAAGAGACTCCCGCCGAACAGAAGCCCGAAGCCGGGCCAGAACAAGCTCCAGCACTCCGCCTGACGTGGCCTCTGCGCGGAGGTACTCCTCCGCGCGCCACGGGAACGAGTTTCGGCGAAGGTCTTTCAGTAAAGACCAGGGCAGGTGAACCTGTTCATGCAGCCGCCGACGCGACGGTTCTCCACGGCGGCTGGATGCGCAACTTCGGCAACGCCGTCTACCTGAACCACGGAGAGGGCATGGCCACATTCTACGGCGGCTTGGGGATCCTCTACGTCAAGGCAGGGGAAAAAGTAAAAAGAGGCTCGAGGATTGCGCTCGTAGGGGACGGCGGAGGAACGGAACCCAGGCTCTTCTTCCACCTGCTCCGCGAGGGAAAATCAGTGGATCCAACGCCATGGCTTGAGGGGGGCCATAAATAACTCCGCCTCCGACCCCACTTTACGTTTTCTAAAAAAGATGCCGTCTTCCGTTTACCGGCGGAGGAAACGGTCGTTCTTGCTTTCGGTCGGATCGTGTTCCCTCGGAAAGATGATTCCCTCGCACAGAGATCACAACCGGAACATGCTCCTCTTACTTCAGCCCGTAAGCGGCGAGTATTGCAGAGTACGTACCATCGGCCTTTATTGCCGCCAATCCCTTGTTGAAAGCGTCTATAATCTCGCGGTGCCTCGGGTTTCTTAATCCGCTGAGAACATGGAGCGTTTTTCCTGCAAGAGGCTCTTCAACGAACTCGATTCCCTCGGACAAACCTGTTTCGCTCCTGCTCAGCAGGTATCTGGCGACAATCTCGTCTTCGAGCGTGATGTCGATCCTTCGGGCCAGAAGCTTTCTTATGTTCGTAATGAAGTCGTTCGCTTCCTCCCGTCTAAAAGAGGAAGCCGTCAAAAAGGCATCGTCGTACCCGTACCCCCTGACTACACCGACAACAAGGCCGTTCAGGCTTTCAAGTCCTCTATATTCGAAGACATCCCCTTTCCGTTTGATGAACTTGATACTGTTCTCTATATACGGTTCGCTGAACAGGAAGTCTTTCTTCCGGTCCTCCGTCGGCCAAGCACCGGGAGTGATGGCGTAGGTTCCCTGTCGGACCAGTTCCTCGGCGCGGGCCCAGGGCATGAATGTCATGACGACACTGTACCCCTGCGTCTCGAAGGCAGCACGTACGATTTCGAGAGAGAGTCCCTGTCGCGGATGATCCGGATCTATGAACGGAGGCCATAAAACCGAAGCCGCGTTGATTGTCGTCTGCGCGAAACAAGCGGCGGCAGTAAAGAACATCAGCAAGACGACCGCAAAGGATCGTTTCATATTTCCCTCACCTCCTAATCTCTCGGAGAACCGAGGTACAATTTTTTAACGTAACTCCATCCGGCCATCCTTATTGTACGATATCAATCCCTCGTTCCAGAGGTTGTTTTTTTTTTTTAAACTCCCGCAAGGGGATTTTTCAGACCCATTTATCCGAACATTACCCCCGACGTCGAAAAACCGCCTTCCCGCATCCGTTCTTATCCACAGGAAGGCTGATTTGTCGTCCTGAAAGTACGCTCCATCCGCGCCGCGATCCGCAGAGCGGCGCTCCTCTCCAATATCACCCCCCCTCCCTGTGAATATCAAATATTCATGCGATGGAATCGCAGCAGCTCCCAGTGCGCGGCTTCGAGCAGTCTTCCGAGAAAACCGAATACTCGTAT
>Ga0334890_1001097_pt1 | contig 39577 bp, 32 predicted proteins | sample GraSluR1_MG_3_FD_207220 | JGI IMG/M metagenome (GOLD analysis project Ga0334890, IMG submission 207220) | Sludge microbial communities from methane-producing bioreactor in Wageningen University, Netherlands - Granular Sludge_31_08-R1 | ecosystem: Engineered > Bioreactor > Anaerobic >... | reverse complement strand
TTGCCGGCAAGTACCGGCTGGGGTTGATGCCCATCATCCCCGACCCGCAGGCCAGCCACCGGCACCTCGAGCTCGCCACCGCGATCGCATCAGGAGATGCCCCAACCGCGGTGACGGCCTGCCTCGACATCGTCCTGCAATCGGCCGAAGAGCTGGGCAACAGCAGTCCCCGGCCCCGAGGTTGATCAGAGCCCCGAGGCTGATCAGTCGCGCATCAATCGACGGTGCTTGCTGGCGTGCGGACGCGCAGCCTCCTCGCCGAGCCGCTCCAGCTTGTTCTTCTCGTAGTCGGCGAAGTTGCCCTCGAACCAGAACCAACGCGGCAGACCGTGGTCGTCCTCACCTTCCCAGGCAAGGATGTGGGTGGCCACCCGGTCGAGGAACCAGCGGTCGTGGGAGATCACCACGGCACAGCCGGGGAATTCCAGCAGCGCATCTTCGAGGCTCTGCAGCGTCTCGACATCCAAGTCGTTGGTCGGCTCGTCGAGGAGCAGGAGATTGCCGCCCTGCTTCAGAGTCAGAGCCAGGTTCAGCCGGTTGCGCTCACCACCCGACAGCACCCCGGACGGCTTCTGCTGATCGGGACCCTTGAAACCGAAGGACGCCACATAGGCGCGGCTGGGCACCTCGAAGCTGCCCACCTTGATGTAGTCGAGCCTGTCCGAGACGACCTCCCAGACGTTCTTCTCGGGATCCAGCCCTTCCCGGCCCTGGTCGACGTAGCTGATCTTGACGGTCTCACCGACCTTCAGGGTGCCCGAATCCGGCTGCTCCTCGCCGACGATCATCTTGAACAGCGTGGTCTTGCCGACGCCGTTCGGACCGATCACACCGACGATACCGGCGCGCGGCAGGTCGAACGTCAATCCGCTGATCAGCACCCGGTCGTCGAAGGCCTTGTGCAGATCGTTCACCTCGAGCACCAGGCTGCCCAGCCGCGGACCCGGCGGGATGTTGATCTCGGCGGGATCGAGCTTACGGTTGCGTTCGGCGTCGGCGGCCAGTTCCTCGTAGCGGGCCAGGCGGGCCTTGTTCTTGGCTTGCCGGGCTTTGGGCGACGAGCGCACCCACTCGAGTTCGCGCTCCAAGATCTTGGCTCGCTTGGCATCCTTCTGACCCTCGATGGTCAGACGCTTGCGCTTGGTCTCGAGGTAGGTCGAGTAGTTGCCCTCGTAGGGATACAGGCGTCCGCGGTCGATCTCACAGATCCATCCCACCACGTTGTCGAGGAAGTAACGGTCGTGAGTGATGCACAGCACCGCTCCCGGGTAGCTCTTCAGGTGACCTTCCAGCCAGGCTACCGATTCGGCGTCCAGGTGGTTGGTGGGCTCGTCGAGCAGCAACAGATCGGGCTGTTGCAGCAGCAACTTGCACAATGCCACGCGGCGCCGCTCACCGCCCGACAGCACATCGACGATGGTGTCCGGCGGCGGGCAACCCAGCGCGTCCATGGCCTGCTCGAGACGGGAATCGACATCCCAGGCATCGCGGGCGTCGAGCTCGGTCTGCAGCTCGCCCATCTCGGCCAGCAGGGTGTCGAAGTCGGCGTCCGGATCGGCCATCGCCTCCGAGATCTCGTTGAATCGGCGCAGCATTGACTTGACCTCGGAGACGCCCTCCTCGATGTTCTCCAAGACGGTCTTGCCCTCGGTCAGTGGCGGCTCCTGCATGAGGATGCCGACTGTCGCACCCTTGGCCAGCTGCGCGTCACCGTTGTTGATGGGCTCCAAACCTGCCATCACCTTGAGCAGCGTGGACTTGCCGGCCCCGTTCGGGCCGACGACGCCGATCTTGGCGTCCGGAAGGAACGAGAGGGTGACATTGTCCAGGATCAACTTGTCGCCGATCGTCTTGCGGACGTTGTGCATGGTGTAAATGAACTCGGCCATTCGGCGCGTGCTTCCTTCGTTCGCAGCGTGACCGTCGGGCAGGCCGGACGATCTGGGCAGGTGGGGTGGTGCCCGTCCATTATGCCGCACCTGCCAAGCCAACCGAATCATCGCGGCAGTCCCGGATTCAGCCGGCCAGTTCGGTGCCCGGCTCCACGTCACCATCGTCGCGTCCCGGATCAGCCTCCTCCGGCTGCCGGGCCCAGGCGATCCGGGTGAAGGCGGTGGTGCCGCGGCTCAGGTCGTGGCCGATCGAGCTGGCCTCGATGACCATCCGTTCGTGTTTGGTGCCCTCGGATTCCCAGACCTTGGTGCGCAGCCGGCCGAAGACGACCACCGGGTCACCCTTGGCCAGCGAGTCGCGCGCGTTGTCGGCCAGCCGGTTGGTGCATTCGATGTTCACCCAGGTGGTGTGGCCATCGATCCAGTCGTCACCGCGGCGTATCCGGGGTGTGCTGGCCAACCGGAAGCTCGCCCTGCTGTAGTTGTCGGTTGCCCGGTGCTCGACGTCGGTGCCGAGGTTTCCCGAAACGGTGATGTACGCATCCATCATGGGGGTCCTTTCTCGTTGGACCCCAATGATTGGTGACTAGCACCCCGAATCGGTCAAAGACGTCGCCAGCTGTGGATAACTCCGTGAGATGACGGCCTGGCAAGGCTCAGCCGATGGCCCGCGATGCCTCCTGGCGTCCCTGGTTGAACCGCGTCAGTTCGCCGTTGACTGGGGAAATCACCAGCCGGTCGGCGACGTCAACGATGGAACGGGTGAGCGCACGCTCGGCGCGGGCACCCTTGGCTCTCGCGTCCAGTTCCACCCCGGCCCGCGAAATCAGGCTTACCAGCATGCCGAGCAGGGCACCGCCCAACAGCATCACCGTCGGCAGCGGCGCGCGCCCCACCCGGACGACGGGCAGCTGCGGCAACTGCAGATAGTTCAGCACCAGGTCGAGCAGCAGCCAGCCGGCGCCGACGACCGCGGCGACGAAGATGATCCACTGCAGCACCTGAACGACCGTCCACCAGCCCTGGCCCCGCTCCATCGCCAGATCGGTGGCACCGACAGCGCGATCGAGTTCGTCCGGCAGGTCATTGCGGTGGGCCAGCGTAGCCTCCCGGACCGCTGTCGCGAAGCCGTCGGGCAGGCCCTGGCTCGATGAGGCGGCCAGACCCCGCAACGCGATGTCGACCCGCGCGGTCTGCACACCACCCGCGGTCGGCAGGCTTGTGCGCTGCACCGATGCCGGTTCTAGTTCGTCGGGTCGTTTCTTGCCGCGTGGCACCGCGCGATCGAGATGCAGCATGCGTAGTGGGTCCGGCGTGAACCGGCGCAGCCACTTGGTGACCGGCCAACCGGTGGCCAGGCCTCCCCTGTGGCGCATCGATTTCAGCACGGCGTCCCGCACGATGCTCGCTCCGGCGGCCTCGGCGAGCGCCTTGTTCAACTCGCGCGCCCTGGCTTCGGGCACCTTCGTGGGCACTTTGGCGTCCCCGAACTCGGTCTTCATCGAATGCGCCACGCTTGAGATGTCGGACGACAACCGGTTCGCCGCGGTCTTCTTCTCACGCACGGTCGTGGCGATCGTCTTGCGCAGTGTCTCGATGCCCATGCCGGTCAAGGCGGAGGCGGCGACGCAGCTGGTCTTGCTCAAGCCCTCGGAGTCGAGCAATCCCCGCAGATCGCGCATGGTCTCGCGCAGCTGGTCACCGGTCAGCCGGTCGGCCTGGTTAAGCACCACGAGCATCACGCCGGCATGGTCGGCGAGCGGCTTCAGGTAGTCGTTGTGCAGCGTGGCGTCCGCGTACTTCTGGGGGTCGACCACCCACACCAGCATGTCGACGAGTTCGACGAGCCGGTCGGCCTCGGCGCGATGGGCCGCGACCGTCGAATCGTGGTCGGGTAGGTCGATGAGGACGAGACCATTCAGCACCGGGTCGTCGCCTTGCACCAAGTGACGGCGCGGCACGTCGAGCCAGTCCAAGAGCTCGTGCGGCAGCTGCGCACCCCAGTAAGCGGCCATCGACCTGTTGGTGGTCGGACGCTTGAGTCCCGGCTCGGCGAGCCGGGTGCCGGAGATCGCGTTGAACAGGCTGGACTTTCCCGACCCGGTCGCCCCGGCCAGCGCGATGACAGTGGTGTCGCCCGCGATCGCGAGCCGACGGTCGGCCTTGCGGGTCGCTCGGCGAGCTTGGTCCACCACGTCGTCACTGAGCCGACCGGCTGCGAGGTCTGCGGCCCGGCTCAGGGCCTGAATACGGGTGGCGAGGGATTCGGCTGCACGTTCGGGTTTCGACATCAGTTGCTGCCATCCTGCCGGTTGTCGTGCACGAGTTCGGCATCGACGATCTCCGCATCCGCGGCGTTGACCTGAGCGATCTCAACCGCGGTGCTGCCGGTGGTCAGTTCCTGGTGGGGCGCACCATCGAGGGCCGGTCTCGCCGGCGAACCCGGCCGCAGAGCCTGGCCACCCGCACCCCGGGCGCGTTCGACCTCGACGACCGCCTGCCGGACATTGGCGGCATCGTCGGGTCCGATACCCAGATCGTCGATCACGCGGGTGAAGCGCACCAGTTCACCGGCCATCAGGCCCTCGACCCGCGCGTCCAGTTCTTGTTTGGCTGTCGTCGCCAGCTTGCGCACCGCCTCATCACCGAAGACGGATTCGAGCAGCCGCTGGGCCAGTACCGTCGTGCCGACTGCAACCCCGCCCTCGGCTCCGGTGAGACCGCCGGTGTTGAAGAAAATGACCAGCATCAGGGCAGCGCCCACCCCGTTGACGCTGAGCGCAGCGATCCGCGCGGAGGTGCGTTTGCCCTTGCCCTCGTTCGCGACCAGTGCGAGCACATCGGACTGCCAGTCGCGGATGGCGCGCGCAGTCGAGCCCGCCAGTTCGTCGCCGGGACGAACCAGCTCCGGGTAGCGGGCCATCAGTTCCCGGCCGGCCGGATTGGCTTTCCAGGCGACGACGGCGCGTTCGGCGGCGGCGGCCGCCTCCCCGTTGATCAGGGCTTCCAGCCCGCTGCTGGCTGCGACCCCGACCCGCTCTGCGCGCTGCGAATTGCCCGTGAAGAAACCAGCAATTCGGTCCCGCAGCCGGCTGACGCCCTGGTCGAGGCTGCGCATCAGGTCACCGGTACCCACGTAGTCGTGCCAGCGTGACAGCACCTCGCCGCGCAGCAGGGTGCCATCGGCCGACTGCACCGCGACCGCGCGGGCAGCCTCCGCGAACGCCTTCTGGGCGTCACTGGCCAGCTGCACGGCGACCTCTCGCTGGCTGTCGAGGGCATTCGCGACCTCAGGCGCGCGCTGTACGAGGGAGCCGATCGCTCCGTCGAGAGTCCGCCGGACGACGCGTTCCCGGGATTCCTTGTCGGCGGCCAGGGTGGCCAGGTAGGTCCGGACCGGAGCCACCGCCGAATCGGGCAGCAGGCCCAGATCGTCCACGACGGTCTCCGGCACCGCGAACAGCGGAGCGTCCGCCAGGCCCCGGTCGGACATCATCTGTCCGAGGTCGGCGGGCACGACAGCCATCGCCCCCGGAGGCACCCGGTCGAGCACCACCGAGATGGCGGCGCCCCGGCTGGCGGCGGTGCGCAGGAATTCCCACGGGACCGCATCGGCATAGCGGGCCGCGGAGGTGACGAACAGCCACAGATCGGCCGCATCGAGAAGCTGGGTGGCCAACAGCCGGTTCTCCTTGACGACCGAATCGATGTCCGGGGCGTCCAGGATCGCCAGCCCTGCGGGCAACGTCGGTTCGGACACCAGCTGCAGCGAACGCTGGTCCCGGCTGGAGACCCGGGAGCGGATCAGCCCGGGCAGCACACGGTCGTCGTCGAACCAGCGGCCGTCGTCCGGATTGTGAATCAGCACCGGCGAGCGGGTGGTGGGGCGGATGACGCCTGGCTGTGAGACCACGCGTCCGATGAGCGAGTTGACCAGTGTGGACTTGCCTGCGCCGGTGGAACCGCCGACCACAGCCAGCAGCGGCGCCTCCAGGTTGACCAGTCGAGGCAGGACGTAGTCGTCGAGCTGACTGACGATCTGATGGATCGTTGTCTGGGCAGCCGTGCGATCGGGCAACGCCAGCGGGAACCGTGCCTGGCTCAACGCCGAACGCAAGGAGGTCAGCGACCCTGCCAACTCCATCGCGTCCTCCTCAATACGAACCGTTCACGCCCATTGTGGCGTCTACCTGACACTTTGGCACGTCAACGCCACTGTGCGGGCCACCCTCCGCCACCGGTAGCCACCGGAACGCCGGTGGGTGGCGACCACGACTGGGGCGGCTGCTTGCGCGCCCGGCGCGCCCGGCGCTCGGCGCGCGCGTCCTTCACGCGTTGCACGAGCGAGCGTACCGCTTCGCCCCACTGCGGCGGGATGAACGGGACGCCACGAACGTGATCGATCGCCCAGACCCGGGCCTCACCGGCGGCCAGGATGAGGTCGCGTTCACGCTCGATCGCCATCGCATCGACGATTCCGCGCATCTCGGCATCACGCAGATAGGCGATCTCGGTAAGGCTGCGCTGCAGGCGCAGGGTGGCCCGGAAGACCCGAGGACCGCGCAGGAATGCGGCGAGGGCCATCCGCCAGCGCCCGAACAGCTTGCTCATCTCGGCCGGATCATCGATCTGTAGCCAGCCGAGCTCGACCAGCTCGGTGAGCCTGGCCCGGATGTTGCGGGTCTGGTGGACGTACCGGAAAATCGTGTAGACGCCCAGCGCGAGAACGCCGATCCAGCCGCCGATGATCAGCACCAACGTGCTGCTGGACAGCGATGCGAACCCATTGAAGAGCATGTGCCCGAACGCCGCGGCGAGATAACCGGCCACCGGCGCCAGAACACGGACGATCTTGCTGCGGTTGGTCAGGGCGGCGATCATGCCGAGCGCAGTCAACGAGGTGAACAGCAGATGCCCGAACGACAGCACCACCCCGCGCAGCACGAAGAGCTGATGCAGCTCTGCTTCGGCGTCGGTGCCGTAGATCGTGACCGCGTACAGGTAGGTGCGAATGTAGTAGACGACGTTCTCACTGAATGCGAAGCCGGCTGCTGACAAGGCAGCCAGCGTGAGCGCCTGATGGACGCCGACGATCCGCCTGCGCATGGCGATCGCGATGAAGAAAAGGATGGTCGCCTTCGCGGCTTCCTCGACGAAGGGCGCCGAGAAGATCGCAGCCCGGGCGCCCTGGGACGGATCCACCGGGCCTTCGGCTCGCATCAATTCGCCGGCCCAGGTGTTGACGTGCAGCGAGATGAAGACGGCCGCGCAGGCTCCCCAGCCGAGCGCGAGCCATTTCATCGACCAGGTAGTGGGACGCAAGCGGTCCAGGAAGACCAGCAGCAGCACGTAGCAGCCGAGCGTCGCGGCGGCGAACGGGATGACCTTCAGGTAGGCCTCATTGATCTGGCCCCAGACCAGCACCGTCGGGTTTCCGGTCGCCTCCTTGGTGACCGCGCCGACTTCTTCGATCAGCCCGTCGCCGACCGTGCGGTAGACGGTGAACAACAGGCCGGCGTAGACCAGCGTCATCGCGAGGACGATCCAGGTGTAGGGATTGCGAAGCAGGCGCTGATGCCACTTGAGCGACGGATCCACCTGCTGGGCCAAGCCGTTCTGCCGCCGCCGGTACTGGGCCGGCCGATCGTCGTGGCCGGCTTCCCCACGGCCGTCGGGAGCGTGACTGACGACAGCCGCAGCGCCGCGTCCGGTCGCCCGCACGGGAATGGTGGAGGCCGGAGGCCGCCACGTGTTGGCGTCAGCAGTCATGTGGGCAAGACTATCGCGCCCTGAACTCGTCCCCGCTCCGGCGAACGGTCAAGTCCGTGCCCACTGGCCCGCCCGGCGCCCCCGGCGGGGATCGAACCCGCGGCCAGCCGCTTAGAAGGCGGATGCTCTATCCACTGAGCTACGGAGGCACGGACAGTCTAGAGGATGCTCCCCCGGCCCATCCGCCCGCGGGTGCTGGGTCAACCATCGGATTCTCCGGCTTCGCGGCAGTGGCATACCCTTAGGGACGTGATGGACATGCTGGTGTGGATCGACTGTGAAATGACCGGGCTCAACCTGGCTACCGATGCTTTGGTCGAAGTCGCGGTACTGGTGACCGATGGCGAGCTCAAGGTGCAGGGCGAAGGCCTCGACCTGTTGATCCCGCCGTCCCAGCAGGCACTGGAGCAGATGAACGAGACGGTGCTCAAGATGCACACCGATTCGGGTCTTCTCGACGAGTTGGAGAAGGCAACCCTGAGCATGGCCGACGCCGAGGCGCAACTGCTCGACTACATCAAGACCTATGTGCCCGATGCCCGGAAGGCCCCGCTGGCCGGTAACACGGTCGGCACCGACCGCGCCTTCCTCGCCCGGGACATGCCCGAGCTCGAGGGCCATCTGCACTACCGCAACGTGGATGTCTCCAGCATCAAGGAGCTGGCCCGACGCTGGTATCCGCGGGCCTACTACAACGCTCCGGACAAGAACGGCAACCACCGGGCGCTCGCCGACATCCAGGAGTCGATCGAGGAGTTGCAGTACTACCGCGAGGCCGTCTTCGTCCCGCAGCCCGGCCCCACCAGCACCGCGGCTCGGGCCATTGCAGCCAAGTGTCAGGGCTCACTGACCGGTTTCGCCGCGCAGGCCTGAGCCCAGCGCTCGGATCGTCGGTATGCCGGCGGACGCGGCGCAGGTCCGCGCGTCTGGTCAGCGGCGGTCGAAGACCTTCCGGATGACCCACTTTCCGACCTCGACGAGCAGGAAGACGACGATGGTCATCCCGAAGATCCGGCCCCACTCGGCAAACCCGATGGGGGCCGAATGGAACCAGATGTGCATGAACGGCGCGTAGATGAACAGGCACTGCAGTGCCAGCAGCCCAGCGACTCCGTACCAGATCATCCGGTTGCCGACCAGCACCCGCCAGGTCAGCGATGAGGTATTGAGGAAGCGGCAGTTGAACAGATAGGCCAACTGCCCGAAGGCCAGCATCGTCACCGCTGTGGTCTGGGCCATCGCGTAGCTGCCGCCGGTATTGCGTTCGATGATGAACAACCACAAGGTCACCCCGCCGATCAGCAGTGAGGTCCACAGCACCTGCACCAAGGTGCGCGGCGACAGCACCTGTTCGCTGGGGGCGCGGGGCGGGCGCCGCATGATGCCGGGCTCGGCTGGTTCACCGGCCAAGGCCAGCGACAGCGTCAAAGCGGTCACCAGGTTGATCCACAAGATCTGGACGGGGGCCAGCGGCAGGGCGATACCGACCATCACCGCAACCAGAATGATCAAGGCTTGGGCGCCGTTGGTCGGCAGCAGGAACGCGACCGACTTACGGATGTTGTCGTAGATCCGGCGTCCCTCCTCCACTGCCCGTTCGATGGTGGCGAAGTTGTCGTCGGCCAGCACGATATCGGCGGCCTCCTTGGTCGCCTCGGTGCCCTTGATGCCCATCGCGACCCCGACATCTGCACGCGTGATGGACGGCGCGTCGTTGACACCATCGCCGGTCATCGCGACGACTTCGCCCTGCGACTGGAGTGCCCGCACGATGCGCAGCTTGTGCTCCGGCGAGGTGCGCGCGTAGACGTCGACATCACGGGCCACCAGCGCCAGCTCGTCTTGACGCATCGCGTCCAGGTCGGCCCCGGTCAGCGCCTCCACTCGGCCGTCCGTCCCCACGATGCCGAGTTCGCGGGCGATGGCCACCGCAGTGCCCTTGTGGTCGCCGGTGATCATCTTCACCCGGATGCCCGCGGTGTGGGCGTCGGCGATCGCGTCGGTGACCTCCGGGCGCGGTGGATCGACGATGCCGACCAGCCCCAGGAAGGTCAGGTCAGTGTCCAGATCGGCGAGCTCGATGGATTCCACACCGTCGGCGGGACGCTCGGCCACCGCGAGAACCCGCAGACCCTGTACCGACAACTCATCGATATGTCGTTCCCAGGCCTCGATATCCACCGGCACCCGCTCACCGGTGACGGTCAGCTGGCAGGACGAGCGGTCGAGCAGCCGGTCCGGCGCTCCGAGCGCGTGAATGATCCGCCGGGTTTCATCCCCGTCGGGAACGTCATCGAGTGTTGCTGAGAACTTGTGCGCGGATTCGAAGGGTACCTGGGCGAGGCGGACGACATCGTCGACGTCGGCTCCCGCCTTCGCCGCCAGCACATCCATGGCTCCCTCGGTGGGCTGTCCGACCACCCGCCAGCCTTCATCGGTCTGTTCGACCCGCGCATCGTTGGCCACCCCGGCGGCCAGCACCAGAGCTTCCAGGTCGGGATGGTTCGCGAGGTCGGCTGTCTCACCGGCCTCGGTCGTGATGCGGCCGGTGGGTTGATATCCGGTGCCCTCGACCTGGTATATGCCGTCGGCGGTGACGACGCTGCGTGCGGTCATCTCGTTCTGGGTGAGGGTTCCGGTCTTGTCCGAGCAGATGGTGGTGACCGAACCCAGGGTCTCGACCGAGGCCATCTTGCGGGTGATGGCATTGCGCTTGGCCATCTGCTGAACGCCGAGGGCGAGTGTCACCGTCACCAGGGCTGGCAGGCCTTCCGGGACTGCGGCGACCGCGAACCCGATCGCCGACGACATCAGCTCGTCCCCGGTGAAGTCGTGGAAGATGCGTCCGACCAGCAGCATCACGACGGCGAGCAGGCCGATGAGGATCGACAGTTGTTTGCCCAGGTGGGCCAGCTGACGGGTCAACGGGGTATCGAGCTGGTCCTGGTCGGAGACCAGCGACGAAATGCGTCCGATCTCGGTGTCGGCACCGGTGGCGACCACCACTCCCTCGCCGGTGCCTGCGGTGATGATCGTGCCCGAGAAGAGCATGGACGAACGGTCACCGAGACCGGCCTCTACACAGACCGGAACCACGTCCTTTTGGGCCGGCACCGATTCGCCGGTCATGGCGGCTTCGTCCGCCTGCAGCGACGACGCCTCCAGCAGCCTCAGGTCGGCGGGTACCCGGTCGCCGGACCGGACACGCACGACATCGCCGACCACCAGGGTGGCGGCGTCCACCACACCCCAGCTGTCGTCGCGCAGCGCCTGAGCGTCCAGCGATTGCATGTCCTGAAGGCTGGCCAGCGCGGACGCGGCGCGACCCTCCTGAATGAATCCGATGACCGCGGTGGCCACGATGACAACGCTGATCACCGCGAAGTCGATCCAGTCGCCGCTGATCGCCTTGAGTACGGCAGCGGCGATCAGAATGTAGATCAGCACATCGTCGAAGTGCGCCAGCAGGCGACGCCAGGCGGGCTTCTGGGTCGGTTCGGGAAGCGTGTTGCTGCCGTCTCGCTCGAGCCTTCGGGCTGCCTCAGTGCCGGACAGACCGCCGGACGAGGCGTCCAGCAGCTCGAGCACGTCCTGCGGGGACTCTGCCCACGGTTTGGCATCGGCTGTCGTCTGGGGAGCATTCGTCACTGTCGCCACGCTCCCCGAGTTTAGTGTGCGCAAGCGCCGACGAACTCGCGTCCAGACTGCTGACGCTTTGCCGGCCGATTCGGGCACCTCGGCGGACGAACAAGGGCTGCCGCAGTCCGAGGGAGCGACTGCGACAGCCCTTTGGCCCGTGAACTACCGGTCGGGAGACTCCCAGATCGTCCGTAGCCGGTGCACCTTCAGGCCATTCACCTTGGTGACGCCCGACTCGGCACACAGGACGACAGCGCGCGGACCTTTGTTCGGGAAGCTGTACGACGTGATCGACTCCGCCCCGTCGTTGACGAAGACCTCGACGGACCCCCGATCCACCAGCACCCGCAACCGGAGTTGACTACCGCCCTCATATGGTGCGGCGCGGTGCCCGCGGTCACCGTTGCCGGTCAGCCTGCGGTCGAGATCGACTCGTCCGGCCAGATCGTCGTAGGCGACATAGGTGTGACCACCATCGGGGGTGTTGTGCACCCTCAGCCCGATTCGCTCGGCCGAGGTCGAGGCCAGATCCACCTCGAGTTCGATTTCGACCGCCCCACCATCGTCATCGACCAGCACCTTGTCGCCATTAAGGCCCAGCTCGAAGGCACCGAAGTCGATGGTCTCGGTGCGCAGTTGCTCGATCTCGGCGATCGGGAAGCTGCGCAGGTGGTTGTTCTTGTCCAAGGTGAGTTCACGCGGCACGGTGAACTGACCGCACCAGCCGTCGACTTCTTGGGTGGCAATCGGCATCGTGAACGATCCGAGCCAGCCGTACTCGATGCGACGGCCGTCCGGCGCCTCGAACGACTGCGGCGCGTAGAACTGATGTCCCCAGTCGATCGTCCGGTAGTCGGTGATCTGCTCGAAGACTCCCCCAGGCTGCCAGTCGCCGACCACATAACCCGCGTTGTGGCCGTTGCGGGCCACATAGCGTTCCGGTTTGGTACCCATCGGGCAGTAGGTAATGACCCACTTGTCGCCCAGGGGGAACATGTCCGGGCATTCCAGCATGAACACGCGCGGGTTGGGATCGGTGAAGATCACCCGGTCGAATTCCCAGGACTTCATGTCGGTCGAGGTGTAGAGCCAGACCTGGCCACGGTTCTCGGCCGAACAGGCACCGAAGACCATGTACCAGGTGTCGCCCATCCGCCAGACCTTCGGGTCGCGGAAGTGCAACAGGCCCTCGGGACATTCGACGATGACACCCGTCTTCTCGAAGGTGATGCCATCGTCGGAGACCGCCATGCACTGCACCTGCAGATTGCCTTCGTCCTCGTTGACACCATTGCGCCAGCGGTGACCGGTGTAGTAAGCGACCAGTTGGTTGTCGTCCGAGACGACCGCCGAACCCGAGAAGACACCATCACGGTCGGCTTCGATCGACGGAGCCATCGCGATCGGCTCCCGCCGCCAGGTGACCATGTCCTCGGAGGACACATGTCCCCAGTGCATCGGTCCCCACTGAGTGCCGAAGGGATGATGCTGGAAGTACACCTGGTAACGCCCGTTGAAGTACGACAGACCGTTCGGATCGTTGATCCAGCCCGCCTTGGCAGCGATGTGGAACAGCGGGTACCAGCGATCGCTGCGGCCTTCGAGCAGCTTGGCCACGCCGGCTTCGGCGCGCTCGAGTTGTTCTTTCATGGTGCGTCAGGCCTTCCCGTCGCTGCCGGTCGGATCGGACTGCGGACCGGGGGCCGCGGTGGCCACGACCTCGGCCTGGCCATCGCGCAGGAATGGGTCGCCGAGCACTTGGTCGTCGTCCTTCTTCAGCGTGAAGAACGCGAAGATCCCGGACAGCAGCACAATTCCGGAAATCACCAGGAAGGTCGGCTGATAGCCGATGGCGTCACGCAACTGGCCGAGCGGCTGCGACAGGATCACATTGCCGATCTGGGCCGAGATCTGGAAACCGACCATGTACAAGGTGGCCGACAGGGCCGGATTGAAGTGCAAGGTGAAGTACCGGAAGATCGGCAGGATGAACAGCGGAACCTCGAGCGCGTGCAGCATCTTGACTGCGGAGACGGCGATCGGGTCGCTCAGAACTGCGCAACCGAAGATGCGCAGGGTCATGACGGACACACCCATCAGCAGCGTGTTGCGGACGCCGACCTTGCGCATGATGATCGGGACGACACCCATCATCGCGGCCTCGCAGAAGACCTGCGCGGAGTTGAGGATGCCGTAGATCTGCTCGCCGCGTTCCTTGGTTTCGAACAGCCCGGTGTAGAAATCGGGGAACATCTGCTGATCGAAGACCGTGTAGAAGGTCCAGGAGAAGATGACGAAGACGATGATGAGCCACAGCGACTTCATCCCGAGCAGGCCGGCCATTTCCCGGATGCCGGGCTGGGTGGGCTCCACCGTGCCGGGTTCGTGGTGGTCGGTCGGGCCGGGCTTCCAGAAGAGCTGGATCAGCAGCAAGGCGATGCCGAAAACCGAGCCCATGATGAAGTTCAGGTGCGGGTTGGCGGTGAACAGGAAGCCGGCCACCAACGCGACCATCGCGTAACCGAAAGAGCCCCACATGCGGGCTTGGCCGTATTCGAAGTTGAAACGGCGGCTCATGCGCTCGGCGAATGCTTCCAGCAGGCCAACACCAGCCATGAAGCCGGCCGACAGGACGATCGCGCCCAAGATCACGCCGAACATGAACTGGTTCTTCAGCAATGGCTCGTAGACGAAGATGACGAACGGCGCAACACAGGAGGCGATGATGCCGATGAGAATGGTCAGGTGACGCTTGAGACCCAGCCGATCCTGGATGGTGCCGTAGAAGAACATCAGGATGAGCGTCACGAGCGAGTTCACCGCATACACGGTGCCGACCTGGCTACCATTCAGCCCCGGGCCGGTGTCCTTGGTGAGCCACAGCTGGAAGAAGGACCACCAGATACCCCAGGACATGAAGAAGAGAAGCAGCGTCAGGGAGCTTTGCAGGTATGACGGGTTCTTGAGGGACTTCGTGAAGCTGGCCACTTTGCCTGTCCCCCTCCTTTCGTGGAGTGGTGCCGCGTAACATACGTAGTCAGAAGCGCTATAACGTTATAGCCGTTGAAGCGTAGCAGGCGGAGTTCCTCTTTGGGAATAGGGCCCTACGGCAAATTGGAGCGACCGGGTCGGCGTCGTCAGCCGAGGTCAGCGACCGAGCTGCGTTCGACCAGCGGCATCCGGACGAGCGTCTCCTCGGCGGAGTCTGTCGGACACCACTCGCCCGCGATCTGCTTGAACAGGAGCTCGGCGGCGATCTGTCCCATGTCGAGGTAGGGCAGGCGCATCGTGGTGACCTGGGGACGCACGTAGCTGGCCAATTGCTCATCGTCGAACGACAGCACCGACATGTCATCGGGGATACTCAGTCCGCGTGCCTGAGCCACTCCGTAGACACCGAAGGCGATGCGGTCGTTGGCGGTAATGATGGCTGTGATGTCGCCCCGATCGAAGATCTCGGCAGCGCCGCGGTAGCCGAGTTCCGGCTCCCAGTCCGAGCCCTCGACCTCGTGGACGAACGACAGGCCTGCGTTGGCCATCCCGGTATCGATGCCGGAGATGCGGCGGCCGATCGTCCAGGAGACGCGTGGGTCGAGATGCACCGCTGCCCGGCCGATGAAGGCGATCCTGCGGTGACCATGTGCTACGAGGTAGTTCACCGCGTCCAGGCCGGCCTGGTACTCGTCGGGAAGCACAGCGTGATAGCCGTCGACCTTGCCGTTGACAATGATGACGGGCAGCCCACCCAGGCCGGCCGGAAGATCCACCTGGCGGGCTCGCATCAGTCCGACGATGATGCCATCGATGTGACGGGTACGCATCAGGCGGATAGCGTTCTCTAGGCGGCGCGGATGGTTGTCGGTTTCGGCCATCAGGACGGCGTGGTTGCAGGCCTCTGCGGCGTCCAGGATGCCGCGGACCATCGCCGAGGCGTAGCGGGTGATCGTCACCTCGTCCGAGATGAACCCGAGCGCCTCGGAGCGGCCGGTACGCAGCCCGCGTGCCGTGCGGTCGGGCGCGTAGCCGAGTTCCTCGGCGATCGCACGGACGCGCTCAGCGGTTGCTTCGGGAATGCGAGAGCCCGGACGGTTGTTGAGCACCATGCTCACAGTGGACGCAGACAAGCCCGTACGCGCCGCTATGTCGGCGAGTGTGATCCGCTTGTTCACGCCTTCTCCCTTACCCTGCGGACTATGTTAATGGGGTCCGACAACCACTTCATCCGGTACGGCCGACACGACAGAGGTCGAGCGAAGTGCCGCTGGGCCGGTTTTACGGAACCTGGATCTGGGCGCTACACTGATCAGGCTGCCTGATTCGGGAGGTCCTGATCTGGTTGGCATGGTGGCTGTAGCTCAGTTGGTAGAGCTCCTGGTTGTGGTCCAGGCGGCCGCGGGTTCAAGTCCCGTCAGCCACCCCAAACGGGTCAGGTGTGAACTTGCGACCAAGGGTCCGCCCTTGGTCGCGGTTCGCGCCTGGCCCATCTTCTTTGCCTCGGCGGCCCAGCTCAGGGCGTCGGCATGGAGGCCGGACAGGCTCAGCCCGTCGTACGGGTTGCGGTAGCCGACGCGCACGTCGTTGTCCTCGTCGATGTAGATCGTCTTGAACAGCGCCTGATTGATGAGCCGACGGTTCGCGTCGTCGGCGTGCTCGTAGATGTCGGCGGCGTTGGACAGCAGTTTCAGGGAGTCGTCGAGGTTCGCTCTCGCGTCGGCGTAGTGGCCGTGGTGCGCGGTGATCCGGTGCTCGATGGTCTCCAGCGACGCGGTGATCCGATCCTGCTCCTTCTTGAGCAGGTCGAGCGGGATCGCCCCGGCGTAGTGAGCCTGGAGCAGCTTCTGCTGCTCGCCTCCGAGTTGTGTTCTCCGGGACGCGAGGTCGGCGAGTTCGGCGGCTCCTTCGGCCATCATTTCGTCGAACCGGGCATGGATCATCGCCGAGACCGCCTCGATCGTTTCCGGGTCGATCTGCACCTTGGCGTAGAAGCGCTCGATGAGTCGTTCCACCTGCTCGATCAGCATCGCCTGTCGCGTGCAATCGCCCCTGCCGCCATGCCGGCTCGCACACACGAAGTAGGGGTAGATCGTGCCCTGGCTGCTCTTCGCGTTACACACGATCAGCCGCGAGCCGCACTGTCCACAGAACACCGTGCCCTTCAAGTAGTGCTCGTGCACCTGCGTTGCATCCGCTGCGGATCGGTGCGTGCCGAGCACGGTCTGCACCTGGTCCCACACCTCGTTCGGGACGATCGCCTCGTGTGCTCCGGCATAGGTGACGCCCTGGTAGCGCACGCTGCCCTTGTAGTACGGGTTCGTCAACATCCGGTGCACCGACGACTTCCCGATGGGCCGAGAAGGTCGCCGCGGTGTCGCAGCAGTCGTGAGGCCGCGCGCCACGAGCTCTTGGTGGAGCTGGCTCGTCGTCCAGTCACCGGATGCGAACACCTGGAACGCCCAGCTGACCAGCCGCGCCCGTTCGTCGTCGATCTCGACGGTGCGTACCTCGCGCCCGAAGTCGTCGCGCACGCCGACATTGAGGTAGCCGATGGGTGCCTTCGTCACCGTGCCGCCCTGCGCGGCCTTCTGCGACAGACCTTTGACGACCTCGGTAGCGAGATTGCGTGAGTAGAACTCGGCAATCGAGGACATGATGCCGTGCAGCAGCATCCCCGATGGAGTCTCGTCGATGTTCTCCGTGGCCGATACCAGCGTGACTCCGGCGTCCTTGAGCGCGAGGTGGATGGTCACGTCGTCGGCACGGTTGCGGGCGAGCCGGTCGACCTTGTGGACGATGCAGTAGTTCGTCTTGTGCTTGGTGACGTACTGGATCATCCGCATCAGTTCGGGCCGGTCGGCCTTGCGTGCAGATTCGCCAGCGTCGACGAACTCCTCGATGATCGTCGCGCCGAGCTGGTCGGCTTTGCGCTGGTTCGCCTCGCGCTGCGCTGGGATCGAGAAGCCCTCCGCTTGGCCGCCCTTCTCCGCCTGCTCCTTCGTGGACACTCGCAGGTACGAGACGGCGAACGATCCGGGGAACGGCGTTGGTGCTACGAGGCTGTCTATCGCGGTGCGGTCCGCGTCGATGATCGTCATGGCTCTTCTCCACAGTCACTGGTCCTGCCGACGCGGACTTGTGAGAGCGGATGTTGATCGCGAGAAGAGCCCGAAGGCTGTAGGACTAGGCCGGATCGGCCACGTTTACGTTGCCCCGCCGAGGCGAAGCGCTAGGACCACAACATCCGCCATCCGCGACGGATGCCTACATTCTACGACGACGCGCTTGTCGCGGCACGAGGGCGCTTCGGTCGCGTCGAATCTCCCGAGCGGCAGGAGCCCGATTGCTGGAGCGCCAGGCGGATCAGCAATTCGCAGAGTCTGTCGAGGTCGGGCGGTTCGTGGAACTCGGCGCGGATTGTCAGCTCGCGCTCGCTCTGCTGACGCTGCCCGGTCTTCCGTTCATAGCGGCGCGCCACGACTCACACCTCGCCGGTCTCCGGGTCGACGCCCGCGAAGAAGGCGTCCTCTGCCTCCTGGCGCGCGTCCACCATGTCGATTACGAACCGAACGAAGTCCTCATCGCGATCCGTGATCGGTGAGTCCTCGATAGGTTGCGCGGGGTCTTCACCGGGCCAGCTCGTCTGGCGAGTCGGGCGGTCTCGGTCGAGCCGCGTACCGCATGCCGACACCCAATCACGAAGGCGGGCACGGGCATCAGCGAAGTCGCGGTGCCAGCCGAGCGGTGCCGACCCATTCTGCTCCGGGTCGTACGCGCACAGCCAGTGCAGGTGCAGCGCCGACAGCTCCCAGAGGAGTTCGGGGTGGCGGTGCCAGTACGGCGGCACGTCACCTGCGGTCGAGCCGCTCTCGTACCGTCAATCAAAGCCTACGGCGGACCACTGACATTCGAACTTTGATGCGCCCTCGCGCGGAGCCAGACCACCATCCTGCTTCACGACACGCCGTCGATGATCTTGTCCGCGATGAGTCCAGCCTCGACCAGCGCTGCGCGCACGGCCTTGCGGTCCACGCCCATCCGGCGACCGATGGCCCGCATCGAGATGCCTGCTCGGGCGAGGCGCACGGCCTCGGCCTTCTCGTCGATCCCCAGCCCCGGTCGGCGGCTCGGTACGTTGCGGCGACGGAGGTGCGCGAACACCGTGGCGCGGTGGAGGCCGTACCTCTCAGCGAGTGCCTTGACGCTCATCCCGGCCAGGTAGTCGCCGACCAGCGCGTCCACCTCGGCGGCGGTGAGAAAAGTTTGAGCCGTCTCGACAGTCCTCACGACGGGGCCACGATCGTCCTTCGGAGCGCTACTCTTGGGACGTCAGACTCTCCGAGTCGCTGCTCGCTGTCCCATATGCAACGGCGCTGAGCGTGGCGTGCACCAGATCGGCGTCGACCTCGCCGGGAAAGAAGTAGCGCTGCAGGGTCAGCCCTTCTCGCACCGCATTCAGGGCCCGGCCGTTGAGGCCGGGGAGCTGACGCTCGATAGCCGCTTGGGATCGCTCCGTCCATCGGCGCATCAGCGCCGCATACCGCTCATCGCGGAATGCCAGCACATACATCTCGGCCAGCAGAATGCGTTCCCGCGGCTGATCGTTGAACTCTGAGACCACCATCTGCGTCAATCGCTCCACCGGATCGCCCACCCCGGCAGACGTGGCCGAGTCCAGATGGGAAAAGGACTCCTCGGCGAACCTCTCGAACGCCGCCAGCACCAGCTCGTCCCGGCTCGTGAAGTGATACGTCATCGACCCCAGCGGCACATCTGCGGCCTCGGCGATCAGCCGGTAGGTCGCACCGGCCACACCACGCGCGATGATCACCTCCAACGCCACCTGCAGCAACCGGTCACGCCGACCCGGCTCCGAACGCCTCTGACGCACCCTCACACCCGCCTTCGAACCGACGTCCTGAGGACTATCAGAACGTTTGGATATACTAGTGCTTGGACGAGGTGAGGGTCGACCTTCCCGTGACGACTGCCTGCACGTGCTTGCGGGGACCCGCGCCGCGTGGCGTCCGGCTGATCCGGGGCCTGCTCTAGCCTTGAGACAGACGAAAGGGGGCCGAGGTGGCACAGAGACGAAGCACACCCTTGGTGGTCCCCACCGCCGACCCTCATGTCTGCACACCGGGCGTGCGGTTGCGGATGCTGGCACGTGTGCCGTTGTTCGCGGACCTGGACGTTCACGATATCGCCCAGGTCGATCGGCGCTGTCAGGCTCATGCCTTTGAGGCTGGAGCGGTCGTGTATCACGCCGGAGCATCGGCGACAAGGATGTATGTCGTGGCCACGGGGGCCGTCAAGGCGGTACGCCCAGCCCTCGATGGCCGCGAGACGATCCTCGACCTGTGCGCTCCGGGGGACTTCCTCGGTGCTGTTCCCGCGTTGGGCGAGGACGTCTACTCAGACACCGCCTGGGCGGTCTCCGCCTCGTGCCTGTTGGGCCTAGAGGCTCATGACTTCGACGCGATCATGGAGAGGTTCCCCGCCGTGGCCAGGGCCACCCTCAGGGGTGTCTCCCGCAGGTTGAGCCAGGCACAACAGGCGGTCCATCTGTTGGCGGGCGCACCGTTGGAGCAGCGCCTAGCGGCCATGCTGCTGCTGATCGCGGACAAGATGGGCCGCCCCTGGGACGGCGGCACCCTGCTCGATGTGCCGCTGACACGTGAGGATTTGGCCTCGATGACCGGCGCTGCGCCTGAGTCGGTCAGCCGGCTGTTGAGCGGGTGGCGACGAGAGGGCCTGATCGACTCGGGCCGACGATGGATCGCCGTGCGCGACCCCAAGGCCCTCCACTCGCTGCGCGACGCCTGACCATCTCCGGTCGGACACCCGACCCTTCTCATGCACAACTGAGGTCAGTGCGGCTGCACGCGTGGGTGCGCGTGGATGCAGAACCCTCCGCCAACCGAGCGGTCTCAGACGACTCGCCGAGTTCACCCGGAGCACGATGAACCCGATCCTGGGAGGAATCTGCGGTTACTTGATCTGCGTCATGGTGACCCTGCCGGACCGTTCGTAGCGTCATGAGTACCAGCCCAACTCCGGGCGGAACCGTCATCGAAAGGGATGATGATCATGACGACGAACGCTTCTTCCACACGCACCGTCCTGCGGGCCGAGGGCTTCTCCTGCCCCTCGTGCGTGGCCAAGATCGAGAAGCAGGTGGGGCGCTTGGACGGCGTGTCGGCGGTGAAGGTGCACTTCGCCTCGGCTCGCATTGAGGTCGACCACGATCCGGCGCTGGCGAGCGTCGAGGACTTGGTGGCTGCGGTGGCCAAGGCCGGCTATGTGGCACGACCGGCCACCTTCTAGCCCAGCCCTGATCCCGAAGTCGGCGCCTACGGATACCCCTGGGCGCCGACACCCATCGATCCGAAGTGAACCGCCACCCAAGAACGCGAAGGAAACCACTATGAGAACACTGACCGCACTCCTGCACAGCCGCTGGGCGATCCCCGGCGTCTCGGGACTGCTGATCGTCGTCTCCATCCTGGCCGAGCGGCTGTTCGACCAGCAGCTCCTCGTGAATGCGCTGATGGTGGCTGCGGCAGCCGTTGCAGGCACCCCCATCGTCATCAAGGCCACCCGCGCCCTGCTCACTCGCGCGATCGGGATCGACCTGCTGGTCAGCGTGGCCGCGATCGGAGCGATCATCATCGGCGAGTACTGGGAGGCTGCGGCCGTCACCTTCCTGTTCGCCGTCGGCCACGCACTAGAAGCGGCCACGCTGAACAAGACACGTTCAGCATTGGCCGAGCTGGTGGCCGTTGCTCCCGATGCGGCGGTCGTGCTGCGGGACGGCCATCAGGTCGAAGTCCCTGCCAATGAGGTCGCGATGGGCGAGATCGTGCTGGTCAAGAACGGCGCCAAGGTCCCCGTCGACGGCGAGGTCGTGGCCGGCACCGGGAGCATCGACGAGGCCTCGATCACCGGCGAATCGATCCCGGTGGAGAAGTCCGAGGCCGATCACGTCTTCGCCGGCACCGTCTCCCGTAGCGGCTTCTTGCAGGTGCTGGCCACCGGCGTCGGGGCCGACACCACCCTGGCCAGGATCATCCACCGGGTCGAGGAGGCCCAGGACGCCAAGGCCCGCACCGCCCAATTCATGGACCGCTTCTCAGCCTGGTACACCCCCGCCATCATGGTCGGCGCACTCGCCGTCGGCCTGATCACCTCCGACGTCGTGCTGGCGCTGACCCTGCTGGTCATCGGCTGCCCCGGCGCCCTGGTGATCTCCATCCCGGTCTCGATCGTCGCCGGGATCGGCCGCGCCGCCCGGGACGGCATCCTCATCAAGGGCGGGGAGTTCCTGGAGACCTCAGCCAAGATCGACACCGTTGCGGTCGATAAGACCGGGACCCTCACCGAAGGCCGACCCCAGCTCACCGACGTCATCGTGCTCAATCCAGCCCTCGACCGCACCGGCGTCCTGCGATGGGCCGCGCTCGCCGAGGCCGGCTCCGAACACCCCCTCGCCCGCCCGATCCTGGACGCCGCGGCCGACGCCGGCGTCGCCCCGGTCGGGCTCGCCGACCACACCGAGCCCGTGCCCGGCAAGGGCATCGCCGCCACCGCCGGCCAGCACCGGGTCCTGATCGGCAACGCCGCGCTGCTGGAGCACTACGACCTGCCTGACACCCTCCAAGCAACCCGCGTCGCCGAAGAACTCGCCGCCGCCGGGCAGACACCGATGATCGTCGCCATCGACGACACCGTCGCAGGCGTCATTGCCGTCGCCGACGCTCTGCGGACCGATGCCGCAGCGATGGTCGACCGCCTGCACCACTCTGGCGTGCGCACCGTCGTCATGCTCACCGGCGACGCCCCCCAGGTCGCCCACGCCGTGGCCACCGCGACCGGCATCGACGAGGTCCACGCCGGTCTGCTGCCCGAGGACAAACTCGACGCCGTCGCCGCGCTGCAACGCCGCGGACACACCGTGGCTATGGTCGGCGACGGCGTCAACGATGCCCCCGCCCTGGCCACCGCCAACATCGGTGTAGCCATGGGCGCCGCCGGATCAGCCGTCGCCGTCGAGACCGCCGACATCGCCCTCATGGGCGACGACCTGCTCAAACTCCCCGAAGCGATATCGCTGGCCAAACGCACCGTCAACAACATGCGCCAGAACATCACCATCGCCATGATCACCGTCACCCTGTTGCTCGTCGGCGTCCTCTTCGGCGGCGTCACAATGGCTATCGGCATGCTCGTCCACGAAGCATCCGTCCTCATCGTCATCATCAACGCCATGCGCCTCCTACGCCGACGGGCCCGACAGCCAGCGCCGAGGTTCGCTACTTCCTGCGTTGCTACATGCCGAGCAACATCCTGCTCGATCTGATCCGCACGAGGAAGGGACTGAAGTGGGGCGTCCCCGCGATGCTCCTGGCCGGTCCCTACCTGGCCATCGCCTTCTGGTGCACCACACTCATCGAGAACGGCGGCCCAGGATGGCTCCACCTCGTCGTGCAGGTCTGCCTCTGGAACGCTCTCAAGATGATGGCCATCGGCCCGGTGAGCGTCGTTCTCCTCGTAAGGGCTCGCGCCCGTGAGTACCGCTCGCAGCGGCAGCACTGGCAGGAGCTCTCCGAGGATGTGCCGCTGGGTGATCTCACTCGAAGCGCTCGCTGATTTCAGTTCCGGCGTCCACCACTGACCGGCGCGCTACAGCGTGCGCGTCGGAGAGGGCGAAGGAGGGAAGACAAGCTCCCTGTCGAGCCCTACTCGCGGTGCCTGGTCTCGTTCCACCAACCTGGCAAGGTCCGAAGTGTCCGCCACCAAGGACGCGGTGCCATCGCGCAGCAGGCGATGCGGTCCTCAGCCACTCGCGCCCGCTGAGCCGCCGGATCGCGTGCCCATGCCCGACATCGCGCGGGGGTGGGCGCTCTGCTTCATCGCCGTCGCGAACATCATGCTCTACCTGCACGGCCGCGAATACGGCATGCGGCAGAAGATCGTGCCCGACACGACCGCGGACCAGATCGTCACCTTCCTTACCGTCGCTCTGGTCGACGCACGCGTGTACCCACTCTTTGCGCTCCTTGTTGGGTACGGAGTCGCGCGGCAGCTCGCCACCCGAGATCGCGGCGTCGTGCGGTGGCGGGGCATCGGGCTTGTCCTCTTCGGCGCGGTCCACGGCATCCTGCTGTTCGCTGGGGACGTCCTGGCGCTCTATGGCATCCTGACGCTTGTCCTTGTCGGCATGCGACGAGTCACCGACCGCACACTGCTCATCGTCGCCGCCATCTTGCTCGTGCCAACGGCCCTGACCCAAGGTGTCGCGTTCGTCGCCGGAACACCCGCAGCGCTGGTCGCCGCGGGATTCGCATCGGCCACAACCTGTCCGACAGGCGTCGTATTCTCCGTCGTCCACGTTGCGACCGGCCCCTTCGGCGGACTCGGCTACGCGCTCCTCACCCTTGCCGTGTGCCAGTCCAGATGCTTCATGAAATCGCGACCGGCACGCGCCCTGTCCGCCGTCGGGCAACGATCGCTAACCTGCTACCTCCTTCAGAGTCTCATCATGGTGCCGCTGCTTCCCGCCTGGACGCTGGCGCTCGGCGCCGAACTCGACGCAACCAGCGCGCTCCTGGCGGCAGTGCTCACCTACGCCATCACGATGTTGGTCGCGCTCGCGCTCCGCCGGAGCGGGGATGCCAAACCCGCCGAGCAGCTGCTGCGAGCCATCGCTCAACGAGGCCAACGACGCCGTGAGGCTCGCAGCGGTGCCATCGCGAACGCGGTGACCTAGGGTGGCGGCGTAGGATAGACAGACCGGCGCACGGTTGGCGCAGGCGCACGTAACGAAGGAGTTATCGTGGCTGATCCCTGTGTGACGGACCCCGACCACTACAAGGTGCTCTTCGAGAACGACCGGGTGCGCGTCCTGGAGTATCGCGACGCCCCGGGGGATGCGACCCATGATCATGCGCACCCGGACTCCGTGATGGTGACACTCGGCGGCTTCCGGCGCCGACTGGTCGCACAGGGTCGGTCGATGGACGTGGAACTGCAGCCCTTCGAGGCGCGATGGCTCGACGCGCAGACGCATCGTGGGGAGAACATCGGCGAGGACCCGACTCACGTGATTTTCGTGGAGCTCAAGGAACCCGGCGGCAGCGCAAACGGCCGGCTGGGTCCCCAGGGCGCTTGAATCTCCCGCTCGGACTCCGGGTCCGGACAATTCGCGTTCCGATGACTGTGGTCTGACGCGCCGAAGCGTGTTAGCGTTTCGCGTGATCGTGATCCGACAGCAGGAGGTGAGACCCATGAACGCAGTATCCGCAGTGGGTGCTCCCCCGCAGTCCACGATCAAGCGACTGAGGTAGTCGCCACCGGGAGCGCCCGTCACGCACATATCGCGAAAGGCGACTCCCATGAACACCACACCTTCGTCATCCCGGCACTCCCAGACGGGTGCGGCATCAAACCACCCGACACCCGACCAGGATCAGCCGCAGGCCGACGCCACCCCGCGGGAACCCACCACCGGCGAACGAGCACTGGTCCTCGGCGGCGGCGGATCAACAGGCAACGCCTGGCTGATCGGCGTCATCGCCGGGCTGTTCGATGCCGGGGTGGATATCACCACGGCCGACCTGACCATCGGCACCTCGGCCGGCTCGACGGCCGCCGCGCAGCTGGCTGGTGCAACCCCGGCGGAACTGTTCGCCGCTGTCGTCGCTGCCGTCCCCCAGCAACGGACAACTCCCGGGGCCAACCGGGCGAGTACCGCGACCAGACCGGTGACCGATCATCTGGAGCGGATGCGCGAGATCATCGCCGCCGCTTCGGATGTTGCCGACATGCGCCGCCGCATGGGCGCGATAGCCCTCGAACTGGACGCGGCGTCCGGCGGTTCCTGGCAGGAGCGGTGGCGAACCACCGTAGCCGCCCGGCTGCCCGGCTGGCACTGGCCGCAGCGAAGACTGCTCATCACGGCGGTCGATGCCCACAGCGGTGAACCGGTCGTCTTCGACCGTGACAGCGGGGTCGACCTGGTGGACGCCGTGGCCGCCAGCTGTGCCGGCGGTGGCTTCCCCTACAGCATCGGCAGCCGCCGATACATCGACGGCGGATACCGGTCCAATTCCGACAACGCCGATCTTGCGGCCGGGTACCGGCGAGTGCTGGTGCTGTCACCGCTGAGCGGCAGGTCACTGCATCCCCTGGCATGGGGCACGCGTCTCGCCACTCAGGTCGACGAACTGCGCGCCAGCGGCAGCCGGGTGATGACGGTCTTCCCGGACGGCGACTCCGAGCATCTGTTCGGCGCCAACGCGATGAATCCGGAGCTGCGCCCGCTCGCCGCGCAAGCCGGCTACGGCCAAGGCGCGGCCCTCGTCGAGCAGATCAGGCAGTTCTGGGGCTGAGGCAGCGACCGATCCCGGGCTTCAGCAGCGGCGACGACACCGTCGGCCGATGAACAGACGCGTTAGAAAAGCCGGGCGGGAGCCGCCGTAGCGACTCCCGCCCATCGCCTAGTTGGCGGCGCGATAGCTGGCTTCGATCGCCTCACCGACTTGTTGATCGATGTTCTTCCAGTACTGGAAGACGCGTGACAGCACCGGCTCCATGACCCCGGCGAGCGCGCCGACGACGGTCTCCACCAAGCGCTCCCGCTGCTCTTCCGAGAACACCTCGCGCACGAGGGTGTGCGCCTGACCGAAGTCATCATCCTCGGCGTGCAGCGTGTAGGCGGATCGAATCAGTTCACCGTCGGACTCCCAGCCGTTTTCGACCGGACCCTGCTCGTCCTGGTAGGCACGCCCATACGAGTTCGGCGCGTACACCGGCGCTGCGCCGCTGTGGTCGTACTGCATCTGCCCCTCCTTGTCATAGGAGTTCGTGGGCACCACCGGCGCGTTCACGGGCAACTGGTTGTAGTTCGTGCCCACCCGATTGCGTTGGGCGTCCGGGTAGGAGAAGACTCGCGCAAGCAGCATCTTGTCCGGCGACACTCCCGTTCCGGGCACCATGTTGGACGGGCTGAACGCTGCCTGCTCGATCTGCGCGAAGTGATTCGTCGGGTTCTCGTTCAACGTGATGCGTCCCACCTCGTGCAGCGGGTAATCCTTCTTCGACCAGACCTTGGTCAGATCAAACGGATTGAAGCGGTAGGTCTTCGCCTCGGCGTACGGCATGATCTGAACGCTCACCGTCCAGCTCGGGTAATCGCCGCGTTCGATCGCGTCGAACAGATCCCTGCGATGGAAGTCTGCGTCGTCACCGGCGAGTTTGGCTGCCTCCGCGTTCGTAATGTTCTCCACACCCTGATCGGTGTGGACGTGATACTTCACCCAGAAGCGCTCCCCGGCCGCGTTGATCCACATGTAGGTGTGCGAGGAGTAGCCATTCATATTGCGCCACGTCTTCGGAAGCCCGCGATCCCCCATGAGGTAGCTCACCTGGTGCGCGGACTCCGGCGACAGCGTCCAGAAATCCCACTGCATGTTGTTCGAGCGCAGACCCGAGTCGGGCAGGCGCTTTTGCGAATGAATGAAATCGGCGAATTTCATCGGGTCACGCACGAAGAAGACGGGCGTGTTGTTCCCGACCAGATCGAAGTTCCCCTCCTGGGTGTAGAAACGCATCGCGAAGCCGCGGACGTCCCGCCAAGTATCCGGGGAGCCGAGTTCGCCGGCGACGGTCGAGAAACGCATCAGCGTCCTCGTCCGCCGGCCAGGCTGAAGGAAATCGGCCTTGGTGTATGCGGAAACATCCTGCGTGAGAACGAACTCACCGAAAGCGCCGGAGCCCTTTGCGTGCGGGCTACGTTCCGGAACCCGTTCGCGGTCGAAGCGGGCAAGTTTCTGAACGAGGGCTACATCGTGCAACATGAGCGGGCCGTCGGGCCCAACGCTCAACGAATGTGCATCGGATTCGCGAGGCGCACCAGATTCCGTTGTCGAGGGAATCGCCGAATCGTGGGTTGTCATCATCTCTCCTTCAAGTGAATACCTGCCGAATTAGCCATGTCGGCCCGAAATCAGGGGCGGCAGCACACCGTCAACGCTGACCAGTCACCCAGATCAGCCCCGGTCCCGATCACATGCGCTGGTTGACACTGACACCTTAGCGAATACCGCGCGCCGGCACCGGCAATCCCTCCAGACCCGCTGCCTCACATCGACAGGTACTCGCGGATGTAGAGCGCCAGGAGGAGGTTGAACTTCACCGTCGCCTGGTCGATGTTCAGCTGAAGCACCTCCTTGATCCGGCGGACGCGGTACACCACCGTGTTGCGGTGCGCCGGCAGGCGCAGCGCGGTCTCGACCAGGTTGCAGTCGCAGATCAGGAACACCTTCAAGGTATGGACGAGGTCGGTGTCGTGCAGCTGGTCGTAGTCCTCGAGCGGGCCGAGGTAGTGATCGCAGAGGTCCTCCAACAGCGACAGGTCCGAGACTCCGAACAGCAACTGGAGCATGCCCATCTCCTCGAAGCCAACGAACGGGCGCTGCCACAATTCGGCCATCGATAACGAGAAGCGCGCCCTGCGGTAGCCGGTTCCGAGCTGATGCAAGCCGTTGACCGGCCCGCTCACCCCCATCGAGACTGCATCGCAGTAACACGCAAGGTCGACCAGTTCATCCGGCGACAGCGACTGTTGATCGATGCGGTGAATGAGCACGTGCAGGTTGTTGTGACGAAACAGGTGATAACGCATCCGGCGGCGATTCAGCGGCGAGGACACCTTGGCCGGAATCGCCAGATTGTGGATCACCGCAACCCGATAGGAAGCGTGCTCCTCGAACCCGAAATGCCGCAGGCCTTGGAGCACGACCTCCGGTACCGGCGTCTGATACAACGCCGCCTCAAAGGCAGCGTTCAGGCTGGTCATCCGCTGCTGCTCCTGCAGGAGCATCGCCGACAACTCCTGCATGATGTCGACGAGATGAATCTCCCACGGCATGACGAAAAGAGGAAGGCTGTTGGCATCACAGAAATCCCGGATATCCTGCGTCAGATCATGCTCGGTCAGATAGGGACCAATATTCACCAGAACGCCGCTGCAATCGCGCAGAGCGAGCGCTTCCACAAAGTCACGCAGCGTAACATCCGCTTTCACGAACAACCCCGTGGTCAAGACGAACTCTCCTCCGCGAAGGAATGAAACGTTGCCGATATCCTCGGCCAAGTACACCCAGGATGCCGAGTTGGCTAGGCCATTCTCACCCCCGAGCAGCGACACGGAGTACTTCTCTCGAGACCTCTCATATAACGTACCAACGACGGTTTCCACGCAGCACCCCTTTCCCAGAACGCCAATCGAAACTCCTTGTATTCGGCGTACAAATGTCGCCCATCGGCTTGGTGTTCGCGATACCTAGGCAGATCGAGAGTGGTCTTCGATACTGGATTTAGGACGTAAACCCCACGGTCTACTGGCTCTCTACACCACAGGAGTTACCACCATGTTGCGAAACGCACTTCCCAAGATCGTCACCAAGGTGCTCCCCGGGCCTCAGGCAGCTCAGATCATCGCCCGGCGCGCTCAAGCCGTACCGAGCGCCATCCGATGCGACTATCCCGTCGTCATCGACCGGGCCGAAGGAGCCATGGTCGCCGACGTCGACGGCAACATCTTCGTCGACTGGGTCGGCGGCGTCGGCGTCCTCAATGTCGGGTACTCGCACCCCGATGTGCTCGCCGCGATCCACGCACAGACCGACCGTTACCTGCACGCGATGGCCAACATCATCACCCATCCCGGCTACGTCGAACTCGCCGAGGCGCTGGCCTCCCGGGCTCCCATCCGTGGCGAACGCCGCCGCGCGTATTTCACCAACAGCGGCGCCGAGGCCGACGAGAACGCCGTGAAGCTCGCCAAGGCATTTACTGGGCGCCCCAACATCATCGTCTTCTCCGGTGCGTTCCACGGACGCACGCTGCTGGCCATGGCCATGACCTCGAAGAAGGCCTACGCCCGGGGAATGGGCCCATTCCCCGACGGTGTCTACCGGGCTGATTTCCCGAACCTCTATCGCGCCCCCGCAGGCCTGGAGGGCAGCGACGCCATCGCCTACTACCTCAGCTCGTTGGAGCAGGTGTTCGAGCAGGCCTCGCTGCCGGAATACGTGGCTGCCATCGTCGTGGAGCCGGTGCAGGGCGAGGGCGGATTCATCCCCGCTCCCTTGGAATGGGTGCAGGCGGTGCGCGAGATCTGCGATCGCCACGGCATCCTGCTCATCGTCGACGAGGTGCAGAGCGGCTTCTGCCGCACCGGCCGCCTGTTCGCCAGCGACTACTGGGCCGAGGCCGGCATCCGGCCCGACATCCTGGCCACGGCCAAGTCCATCGCCGCGGGCCTGCCACTGAGCGCGATCATCGCGCGGGAAGAGATCACCGAATCCGTCCCGGCGGGGGTCATCGGAGGCACCTTCGGCGGGAACGCCGTGGCTTGCGCCGCGGGGCTGGCGGTGCTGCGTGTGATGGAACGCGACCAGCTCGCCCGCCGCGCCATCGAGATCGGCGCAATCGTTACCGCGCGCTATCGCGCGTGGGCCGAGCGCTTCGATGTGATCGGTGATATCCGCGGCCTGGGTGCGATGATCGGGCTCGAGTTTGTGAAGGACCGGACGACCAAGGAGCCCTACCCCGAACTCGTCCGCGATCTCATCGCCGAAGCAGCCTCCCGAGGCTTACTCATCGAGAGCGCGGGTACCTGCGGCAACGTCATCCGCTTCCTCGCTCCCCTCGTCATCACCGATGCCCAGATCGCAGCCGGCCTCGACATCCTCGAGGCCTCGTTGGAGGCATCCGTCCCCCGCGTGCCGCAGACCGCCGGATCCACACCGGGTGCCGCATGACCATATCCCGAACACGAAAGGAGGACCACAGATGTCATCAAGGTTCGTCGTCACACTCGCTCGCCAGTTCGGCAGCCTGGGGCGTCCCATCGCACGCACCGTGAGTGAAAGCCTCGGCATCGACTACTACGACCGCGACATCGTAGAACTCGCCGCCCAGGAAATGGGACTTCCCGTCTCGACGGTCAGCAAGGCCGAGGAGAGCGCGCGTCCGGCATTCTTCAGCATGAGTGAACCCCTCGGCACCGGCACGATCGCCCTCCAGGACGCGGTCTTCGCCGCTCAGCGCCGGATCATTCTCAACCTCGCCGAACGGGGGCCGTGCATCATCGTCGGACGATGCGCAGATCACATCCTCGAGGAGCGCCCGGAGGTGATGAAGATCTTCGTCTACGCACCCTATCCCCAGCGGCTGCGCAACTGCGTCGAACACCTCCATATGACGATCCCCGACGCCAAGAAGACCATCGCGGCCGTCGACAAGGCACGCGAGTCCTACCACCGGCACTACTGCGGCTATTCCGTGGCCGACAAAGACCACAAACACCTCATGCTGGATTCCAGCCTGCTGGGAATCGACGGCACCTGCGATGCCCTGTGTTATCTGATCCGCGCCAGGTTCGGCCTTTCCTAGTCCGGACTGCTGAAGATGGCGCCCGGGACGCCGCACCAATCAACCCGGAGAGCCCGCTTTCCGTCCCCAGGAAGAGGCACGCCCAATGCGGCCAACCCGCACATTGTTAGCAATCCCACCATCGGCGACCTGCCGAGAAGGAGGCGACGGCATGAGCATGCTGGAGATCAAGAACCTATCCAAGTCTTTCGGCGACCTGGAAGTGCTGCGCGACATCAACATCAACATCGAGCGCGGCGAGGTTGTCGTCGTCATCGGCCCGTCCGGATCCGGCAAGAGCACCATGCTCCGCTGTGTCAACCTGCTGGAGCGGCCCACCAACGGCGCGATCCTGTTCGAGGGCCAGGACATCACCCGGCTGGGCCGCGACACTCCCTCCTACCGTCAGAAGGTGGGCATGGTGTTTCAGCGATTCAACCTCTTCCCCCTCAAAACGGTGCTGGAGAACGTGACCTATGCGCCACAAAGGCTGCTGCGGCTGCCGCGGGGGACCGCTCACTTCCAGGGCATGGAGTACCTGCGCAAGGTCGGCATGGAATCCAAGGCCGACGCCTACCCGAACACCTTGTCGGGTGGCCAGCAGCAGCGGGTTGCCATCGCACGGGCTTTGGCGATGCGACCCGAGGTGCTGCTGTTCGACGAGCCCACGTCCGCCCTCGACCCGGAGCTCGTGGGGGATGTCCTGGCCGTCATGAAGCAACTCGCCCGCGAGGGCATGACGATGCTTGTCGTCACCCACGAAATGGGGTTTGCGCGCGAGGTTGCTCACCGCGTGATCTTCATGGACCAGGGCTACATCGTCGAGGAGGGGACGCCGGAGGAGATCTTCGGCAACCCTCGCAACGACCGGACCCGGGCCTTCCTGGCCCGAATTCTCTAGGGGGACGACATGGAACTCCACTTCGGCCGAGCATTCGCTGCCCTGGCGCCGAGCCTGCTGGACGGTGTCGGCATCGTCCTCTACATCACAATCGTCGGGTTTCTCAGTTCGCTTGTCGTCGGCCTGGTGCTGGCGATCGGACGGCTGTCCCACAACCGGATCCTCAACGTCATCCTCATCGGCTTCATCGAGATCATCCGGGGAACCCCGCTACTCGTCCAGTTCTTCTACATCTACTACGTCGTTCCGATGCTGATCGCCGGATTTGCCTCGATGTTGTTCGGAGTGAACATCAACGTGCAGATCGCAGCCAGCACCAGCGGCATCATCGGATTCGCCATCAACTACGGGTGTTACCTGTCGGAGGTGATCCGCGGCGCGATCGTCGCGGTCGATCCCGGGCAACGGGAGGCCGGTCTCGCGCTGGGTTTCAACGAGGCCCAGGTCTTGTTCCGGTTCATCATTCCGCCGGCCCTGCGCAACTCCATCCCGGTCTTCGGCAACTACCTCGTGATGATGATCAAGGACACGTCCCTGCTGGCCATGATCTCCGTCCAGGAACTGCTCCTGCGGACCCGGACCTTCGCGTCCCAGACCTTCCTCACGGTCGAGGCGTACACCATCCTCGCCCTGGTCTATCTCGTCTTGTCGATCCCACTGTCCCAGGCCGCCAAATACCTCGAGCACAGACTCCAACGGCCCCGATAAATCCCCGATGTTCCAGCGCCCTACGGGCCCCAACCGAAAGCAGTCATCATGAAACTCCTCCGCTCCTGCCGCATCGCGACGGCGGTCGCTCTCACAGCCCTGCTGACCGCCTTGTCTGCCTGCACCATCACCACGGAGACCCCGACCTCCGCCGACAGCGCTTCGGTAGCCGGCGAGTCGGCCCTGCTGACCCAGATCAAGAGCCGCGGCAAGATCATCATCGGCTCTTCCAACGATGCACCGTTCTCCTACATCGACGCCAACACCGGCGAGCTGTCGGGTCTCGACATCGCCATCCTCACCGAGATCAACAAGCGGCTGGGGATCCCCGAGACCGAGATGAAGGTCATCGACTTCTCCAACCTGCTCGTCGAACTCAACAACGGCAATATCGACATGGTGGTGGACGCCATGTATGTCCGGGACGAGCGCCTTCAGGTCGCCGCGTTCAGCGACAAGTGGTACCAGGAAGGCGAAGCACTTGTCGTCCCCAAGGATTCGCCGATCCAGTCGAAGGCTGACCTCGTGGGCAAGTCGGTCGGCGCCCAGCCCGGGACCGCATTCTTCGAGACCGCGCAGGCCTGGCACGACGCGGGCCAGATCGGCGACCTGGTGTCCTACGACAACCAGTCCAACCTCATGACCGCCGTGAACCTGCACAAGGTAGATGCCGTGGTGACCGACGGTATCGTCGCCGGCTACACCCTCGCGCAGGACAGTTCACTCAACCTCCGCCTGGTGACTCCCTACACCCCGGAGGCCGCTGGCCAGATCGGCTCGGCCGTCCGCTTCGGGGACGAGGACTTCCTCGCCGAGGTCAACGCGGCTCTCAACGACATGAAGGAGGACGGCACGCTGCTGAAGATCCTCACCGATTTCGGTCTGTCGGAGGACTACTTCGTCGGTGTCGAGGACGGCAAGACCCAGAACGTCAAGTGAACCCAGAATGTGAAGTGAACTGAGTTCAGGTTCTTCACCACGATCCACGTTCACGCCGTTCCACCGTAACTACCAAGAAATCGCGGCGGCTCCCACCGGTTCGGGAGCCGCCGCGATTCTTTGTGGCTGGGCGGCGAAACGAAGACCACACCGCAGAGGCACTCGACGCCGAGAGAGTGGCTCGCTCGGCGCACCGCGGCCTCGTGGGCCGATGTGATGGGAGGATCAGGCATGGCAGCCGACACTCCTCAATCCCAGCCCGACCTGGCATCCCGCCCGGCTCCGACTTCGCCGCCGGTCGGAGGCGAACCTGCTCGTCCGGCCGGCAGGCACCGTTCTTCTGGGCTGGGCTACCGCGGCTGGGGCGCCGACTGGCCGTTCGGACGCCCCGAGCGGGCCCACGGGGTCGCCATGGAGGGCTACTACTGGCGGATCACCGATCCTGCGACCCACCGGGTCGTCATCGCGCTCATCGGGATCCAGACCGATGACACCGGCTGCTGGGCGCTGGCCGGGCTCGGCACCTCCGACGGGTTCTGGCGTCAGGCGATCATCGCCGGCGCCGAGGCCCGACGCGGCGGGTTGGGGGCGCGAGCGGCCGATCCGCAGGCATCCTTCTTCGGATCGGATAGGCGAGTCGTGGTCGATCTCGGCGCCGACGCCCGCCTCGACATCGGCCTGGACGGGCTCGTCCGCTGGCCTTCCCATCAGCCGTTCGGCGGCTCGAGCTGGTTTCAGCTGATCCCGGGACTCAATCAGTACTGGCACCCGTGGCTGCTGGGCGGACGAGCGTCCGGGACGGTGCTCGCCGGCGACCACCGCTGGGACTTCTCCGACGCTCAGGTCTACGGCGAGAAGAACTGGGGCCGGGCCGGCTTTCCCGATTCCTGGTGGTGGGGTCAGGCACAAGGCTTCTCCGAGCCCGATGCGTGTGTGGCCTTCGCCGGCGGCCAGGTCGTCGCCGGACCGCTGCACACCGAGGTGACCGGGCTCGTCGTACGGCTGCCCGGAGGCCGGCTGCTGCGGCTGGGAAATCCGGTCACCTCACCGGTGCGGGCCGACGTCGGCGATGAGCACTGGGTTCTGGAGGGACGCTCGCTCAGCTGGGCCGTCAGCGTCCAGGCCCATGCCCCGCTCAGCGATGCCCACCTGCTGCCGGTGCCGCTGGTCGGGCAACGGCGCGCGGTCCCCGGCGCGATCGAGCACCTCACCGGACACCTCCGCATCGAGGTGAGCCGGCACGGACGGCAGGTCTGGGCCGGGCAATCCGGGCTGGCCGGACTGGAGCACGGTGGACTCGACCGAGCGGCAGCATTCGCCGCCTCGAAGAAGTGACCGGCCCGCAAGTCAGGTCTGCGCAAGTCAGGACTGCGTAGCGGGTCGCCGTTGCGCCTCGTGGGCCGCGCTGTGGGGGCGGGTAGCGTGGGGATCATCTCAGCGTCGAAAGGAACTCGCATGGACGACACCCACCCTGCGGAAACGCAGGTCACCTCGGTCGAGCGCCTCGACCTCCAGCGATACCTCGGCCGCTGGTTCGAGATCGGCCGGCTACCACTGCGGTTCGAGGACCTTCATGCCCGCAACATCACTGCCCAGTATTCACTGCGAGACGACGGCACGGTTCGGGTCGACAACCGCTGCCTCGATGACAACGGCAAGCCGAGCCAGGCTATCGGCCGTGCCGTTCCCGACGACGGGCATGAGGGCCGGCTACGAGTGAGCTTCCTGCCCCCGTCGTTGCGGTGGATTCCCTTCGCGCGAGCCAACTACTGGGTATTGAAGATCGACGACGACTACCGTTACGCTCTGGTCGGCACGCCCGACCACAAATACCTGTGGCTGTTGTCACGCACGGCGACCGTCCCACCCGAGATCGAGGCAGAGTATCTGGACGCCGCACGCGAGCAGGGCTTCGATCTGAGCGAGTGGATCAGACCCGAGCAATCGGGAGAAACCGTCGACGACAGCGACCTGTGATTTGCACCGATGCCTGACGAACCACTGCCGCGGGCCGCATCGATCTCCCGCGGGGTGGCACGACCGATCACCAAGCCCACTGCTACTTTCTTCTGGTGAGAAATCGCCCAGCGGCCGGACGCAGGAAAATGCCGATTCGCCGCGGATTTGCCCACCTGTTCTGGAAACTCAGCAAATGGACCTATGTTCCGGAATCACCGCGATTCTCAGGTTCCCGAGTCGTGATCGGAGCCCCGCACACATCCAATTGGGACTTCGTCTTCATGCTCTGCATCGCCTGGAGTGAAGGACTCAGGCCGCGATGGCTCGGCAAGAAGTCACTGTTCAGCGGCTGGCGCCGGCCGATCATGCGTGCTCTGGGCGGTATCCCCGTCGACCGTGCGAATCCGGCGGGTCTGGTCGACACCCTGGTGGCCGAGATGCGCGCTGACCCGGACCTGGTGATCGTCGTGACGCCCGAAGGGACGCGCAGCGCCGGCACCAGGTGGCGCAGTGGGTTCTACCGCATCGCCATGGCAGCCGGGGCGCCCCTGACCCTTGGGTACATTGACCGTCCCAGCCGAACCTGCGGGCTCGGCGACACCCTTCGGCTCACCGGCGACATGTCGTCCGATATGGACCGCATCCGCGCCTTCTATGCCGACAAGTCCGGTCTGCGACCGCAGCGGCGCACCGAGCCCCGCCTGCGGGGTGAAGCCGGGTCGACCGGCGCGGACAACTGAGCGCCGCAACCCCAACCGGGCTGGCTCTCCCCATAGCAGCACCCGATTGGTCCGACCATCGCAGTATCCCCTCCGGGCGGGCGTCGACGGCTTGGCGCCCAAAGCTAAGATGAACCTGCGTTCAGGTTTCGCCAGAAGCGGATGATCACCGGACCATCCGCCCAGTCTCGCGAACGCTGGTTCGAATTCGTTGGGCCAGGACTGCGCCCGCAATCCTGACGAGTTCATATCGGCCCAGAAAGGCTAAGGCATGCTTCAACTGTCGAACGTCCGCAAGTCGTATACGACTGCGGACTTCACGCAGGTGGCACTCGACGATGTGTCGATAGCATTCCGCGACAACGAATTCGTCGCTGTCCTCGGCCCGTCGGGTTCAGGCAAGACGACGATGCTCAACATCGTCGGAGGTCTGGATCACTACGACTCCGGCGACCTGGTCATCGACGGCATCTCGACAAAGCAGTACAAGGATCGTGACTGGGATACCTATCGCAACAACCGGATCGGATTTGTCTTCCAGAGCTACAACCTGATCCCCCACCAGACCGTCTTGGCCAACGTGGAGCTCGCGCTGACGCTGTCTGGTGTTTCTCCCAGCGAGCGCAAGGAGCGGGCCATCACCGCCCTGCGCGAGGTCGGGCTGGGCGACCATATCAACAAGCGTCCGAACCAGCTTTCCGGCGGCCAGATGCAGCGGGTGGCCATTGCCCGCGCACTCATCAATGATCCCGAGATCCTGCTGGCTGATGAACCGACCGGCGCGCTCGACTCGACGACCAGCGTCCAGATCATGAAACTGCTGACGCAGATCGCCGACGATCGCCTGGTGGTCATGGTCACCCACAACCCCGAACTCGCCGAACAGTACGCCAACCGCATCGTCAATCTGCGCGACGGCGTGGTGGTCGGTGACACCAATCCGTTCAACCCGTCCACCGGTGACATGCGGGTGAGCGAGAAGGACGTCAAGAAGACCTCGATGTCGTTCTTGACAGCGGTCGCATTGTCCTTCAACAATCTCATGACGAAGAAGGGCCGCACGCTGATGACTTCCTTCGCGGGGAGCATCGGCATCATCGGTATTGCCGCGATCTTGGCGCTGGCCACCGGTGTCAATGATTACATCAAGAGCATCGAAGAAGACACTCTCTCGGTCTATCCGCTCACTATTCAGAGCCAGGGTATGGATATGACTTCGATGCTTGCTCTTTCGTCCGATATGGGCACCGACTCGGGCAAGGACACCTCGGACTCGGACGGGGACGTTCACGAGATCCAGATGCTGACGAATATGTTTGCCAGCATCGGATCGAACGATCTCGCCGCGCTCAAGGAGTACCTGGACGGCGATGGCGGGAATATCAATGACTATGTGAACGCCATTCAGTATTCATACAATGTCACGCCGCAGATCTTCAGTCCGGACACCACCGACAAGGTGCGGCAGGTGAATCCCGACACGACCTTCTCCGCGCTCGGATTCGGCTCCGCCGCGTCTGCGAACAGCCTGATGGCCGCGAACATGAGCACCAATGTCTTCAATGAGATGGTCGGCGACACCTCACTGGTCGAGCCGCAGTACGACGTCGTTGCCGGCCACTGGCCGACCAGCTACAACGAGATCGTCGTGGTGCTGACTGACAACGGCGGGGTGAGCGATTTCATGCTGTACGCCATGGGACTTCGCGATCCCGCCGAGCTGGATTCCATGGTGCAGCAATTGATCAATGATGAGCCGATCGTCACCCCGACCGACGGGAACAAGACATTCACCTACGACGAGATCATGAATGTGCCGTTCAAGCTGGTGAATGCCGCCGATTACTATGCTTTCGACCCGACCTACAACGTCTGGACCGACAAGAGCAGCGACACCGATTTCGTGCGAAACCTCGTGAACAGCGGTGAGGAGCTGCGCATCTCCGGCATCGTCCAGCCGCGGAGCGGGACAACCGCGACGGCACTCACCCCGGGCCTGTACTACACACCCGATCTGACCACCCACCTGATCAACGAGGCAGCCCAGACCCAGATCGTCCAGAAGCAGCTGGCCGATCCGGACGTGAACATCTTTTCCGGACGCACCTTCGCCGACGAGGCGGAAAATCCGCAGAACAGCGATTTCGATATGAGTTCGCTGATGACCGTGGACGAGAACGCTCTCGCCGCGGCTTTCACATTCGACCAGTCGGCGCTCTCGATGGACCTGTCGGGGTTGACTCTCGATCTTTCGGGTCTGGGCCTCGACACGTCCGCGATGGATCTGTCCGCCATGCAGATCGATACCTCGTCGCTGCCCGAACTGGATATCGCAAGCATCATCGGCCAGCTCGATTTCAGTCTGGACGATGTCGACACCGACCTGGCGCGTGAAGTCGCCGGTGAGCTCATCCGCGGCTATCTCGACTTCTGCATCAGCAATGACGCCGACCCCACCGATGCACAAACGAACTTCCCGCTGTTCATCGCCTCCGATGCCGGGCAGGAACTGGTCGAGCAAGCGGGTGGGATCATCGACCTGGACAGCCTTCAGACGCAGCTGCAGACCGTGCTCAGCGACTACATGCAGCAGGTCATGACGACGTTCATGAGCCAGATCTCCGCTCAGTTCGGCACGGCCCTGCAAGAGCAGCTCAGCACCGCGCTCAGCGCCCAGATCGGTAGCGCCATGCAGTCCGCGATGAGCCAGCTCACCACCAACATGTCGAACGCCATGAGCATTGATCCTCAAGCGTTTCAGAACGCCTTCCATTTCAACCTGGACGAACAAGAGCTCACCCAGCTCATGATGTCGATGGTGACCACCGGACAGAACACTTTCGACAACAACCTCCAGAAGCTCGGCTATGCCGATTTCGCAAAGCCGTTCAGTATCAACATCTATCCGATCGATTTCGAGAGCAAGACCCAGGTCATCAATGTGCTGGACAACTACAATCAGCGCATGAAAGACGCCGGCAATGATGACAAGGTCATCACCTTCACCGACGTCGTGGGCACACTGATGTCGTCGGTGACCGACATCGTGAACGTCGTCAGCTACGTGCTCGTTGCGTTCGTGGCGATCTCGCTGGTGGTCTCGTCGATCATGATCGGCGTCATCACCTACATCTCAGTTTTGGAACGCAAGAAAGAAATCGGCATTCTGCGCTCCATCGGAGCCAGCAAACGCGACATCCGCTGGGTCTTCAATGCGGAGACACTCATCGTCGGCTTCGTGGCAGGAGTTGTGGGCATCATGTTCACGATCCTGCTGACGATCCCGACGAACATCATCGTCGAATCCAAGTTCAACATCGCCAATGTGGCGAAGTTGCCCTGGCAGGCCGGTGTGATCCTGGTGCTCATCAGTATGGCTCTGACCTTCCTGGCTGGGTTGATCCCGTCCTCGGCGGCCTCGCGCAAGGATCCGGTTGAGGCCCTGCGAAGCGAGTAGCAGACACCAGGACTGATACGGACCGGCAGCGCACCGGATTTGGCATCCTGCCATGGTTGGAGTTGTCTGATCCCAGAGATCGAAGAAAGAAGAACGATGCCCGCAGCCAATGCAGACACTCCCAGCCCAGCGCAGTATCCGCAGGCGCAATCCGTCGAGG
>Ga0334890_1001091_pt1 | contig 39806 bp, 29 predicted proteins | sample GraSluR1_MG_3_FD_207220 | JGI IMG/M metagenome (GOLD analysis project Ga0334890, IMG submission 207220) | Sludge microbial communities from methane-producing bioreactor in Wageningen University, Netherlands - Granular Sludge_31_08-R1 | ecosystem: Engineered > Bioreactor > Anaerobic >... | reverse complement strand
CAATTGATCGAGAATTCGGTTATCCATGATTGGGCCCTTCCTTTGCAGGTTCCTGGAATCTCTTGAAATCCTTCGATCCTACAAAAAGGGCCCGATTATTCTACCCACAAACGTGCAGTGCACCCTCTCCCCTGCAGGAGATTCGGGCCACAATGAGGAGGAGAAACGTATACGTCGGCCTCACCACACCTTGCGTCGAACAGCGGCATGGCACGCTACGGCTGCACAGTACAGCACGTGGCGTTACGGGGCGAAGCCGGGGGTTGGGGGTGCGGGGCACCAGTTGGCGGGGTCGTTGCCGGAGCGGCCGGGGTCGCTGGTTGTGCGCTGAAGGGCGTCGCCGTCGGTGGCGCTCGGCCAGGGCGGCATGTCGCTGTAGATGACCTCGTCGACGATCGCCCACGCCGGATCGGCCGGGTTGCTCGTCGCCAGGGGTCGCTCCAGAACCAGACGCCCGGCGGTGCCGACCAGATCGCCCTGCCAGGGTCCGACGATTTCGAGGCCGGGTGGCAGCGGTTCGCCTACGTAGGCGAACAGAAACATGCCGAGGCGGTCGACGTTGCGCATCAGATCAAACCCGACAACGATCAGCCGGGCCCCCGACTCCAGAGACAGGCCGCGATCGAAGGTGTACTCGACCGCCCCGCTAAGACGCCACGGCCCCGCATCGTCTGACAGCTCGATCGTCGCATCGGTCGGATTGAACAGCTCGATGTACGCATCGTGGCCATCGGCCGGATCGATCATGATCTCGTCGATCACCACGTCGCCGATCGGCACAACGTTCGCGAGGTTGCGCGAGGGTGTCATCCGGAACCACCACGGCCCGCCGTCGGGATAGCGGCCCTTCGAGATCCCTTCTTCCTGCGCCTGGAACAGCACGGCGTCGACGACGCGGTCCTCGGCCGTGCCCGGCAGATACGACAGGATCGCCTGCTCGCCGAAACGACTGAGGCCGAAGTTCAGACCGTCGGTCGGCGCATCGAAACTGAGGAACTGGCCCGGCCCGATGGCCCACCCGGGCAGCGCCCATTGCCCGACGTCGTCGAGGTCGTCGCTCAGGTAGAAGCCATCCAGAGAGACGATCGCATCGGTCGGGTTGTACAGCTCGATCCAATCCTCGTTGCCGCGGCCGGCCAGGAACTCGTTGATCACGAGGGTCGCGATGGGCTCGGGATCGTCGGCACCGGGCGAACCGCCGATATACGCACTGGCCCGCCAATTGCCGCCATAGTTGAGCGAGCCGAACGGCTGGTCGGGAATCGCCGAGGCCAGCGGCACGAGCGAGTGGCCCGGACCGTCGGCCTCAATCGGCCAGCCGGGACCGTCGCTGTAGGTGAACTCGGCGATCGTCCCGTTCCAGTAATCCTCAAGCGTCACGGTCTCGCCGCTGTTGGACAGGCGGCCCTCGTACTCGCCGGCGATGATGCCTGCAAAGCCCTGTCCGTATCGCGACAAAAACGCCTGCCTGTTCCGGACGACCAGGACGAAGCCGCCGGGCCCCAGGGTCGTGACGTCGCCGCCGGCGAAATCGAATCGCACGCCCTCGGTCAGAGAGACGCCGGACAGATCGAGCGTCTCGTTGCCGGTATTCTTCAACTCGATGAACTCGAATTCGTTGTTGTCGATTCCCTCTTCGGGCGGCGCTTCGGCGGGGTTGTACATCAGTTCGGTGACGCGGAGGTGGGCCAGAACCCCCGTGGCGATCGGTTCGCCGGCCACGAACTGGATGGGACTGGACCAGTGGCTCCAGCGACCGGTGTTGTCCTTCATCCGGCAGCGGACGCGATAGGTCCGTCCGGGCTCGACGGCCGAGGCGGGAACGCGAACGTCCGGGTCGAACACGTCGAGTTCGGAGCTCTCCCAAACGGCCTCAATCTCATACTTGCCCGGCTCGCGCCGTCGTACGAACGGTGGCAACAGCGTCTCATCACCGTCGGGCGCCGGCACTTTCTTGGCACTGAGGCTCAACTCGACGAAACAATCGGAACTGCCGCCGAGCGAGGCGTTGAGCACCTGGACGGCGATGACGTTGGTCCCCTCGACGAGGAACTCGCTCGGCCGGCCGATCTCGTACCGAGCCGAATCGAGCATCTCGATGGCCGCTGTGGCCGTGGCGTTGTGGGGCAGCTCGTCCGAAGCGACGTTGTCCTGGAAAACGAGGCGGTTGTTGATCCAGATGTTGACCCCGTCATCGTAGATCAGATCGAGCACGAGGGAGTCGAAGTCGGCGAGACCGGTGGCATCGAAGCTCTTGCGCAGGTAGATGGTCGTATAGCCGTGGCGCATGTCGTCAAGGTAGGTCCTCATGGGTATCTCGACGTCGTAGCCGATGGGTGCATCGCCGATGAGCCAGTTCGAATCGTCGAACTCGCGCTGCCGCCATGCGCCGGCCGTCGCCGACGGCGCCGCCGTCCCTTTGAAGTACCGCCAGCGGGCGCCTTCGGGCACAAGGACAAACGTGGATGAATCGTCCGATGATACGGCTTGCGATGCTGGGTCCACCTCGCCGATGCGCCACTTCATTGCGGCAAATGTGTGCGTTCCCTGCGGGTCGGCAAAGGGGCTCGTGCGGAACGTCAGCGCGTTGGTCGGGAAGGCGGCTGGGCCGGTGGCGGTGATGACCGGGGTCTCCGGGATCGCCGGGTCGGCCGCCAGCGCCGTCATACTCGGACCACTCTGGCCGTACCAGTTTCGGCTGTTGTGGGTCGCGTAAACGATGTAGTCCTTCATGATCTGGACCATCCCCCGGAAGTCCTTGGTGCTCGCCCGCTGATAGAAGCGGCCTTGGCCGGCCTTGCTGGGGTTGACGTAGCCGCTGGTCATGATCGGGTTGTAGTCCCACAAGGCCCGGTCGGCGTCGACGAAGGTCGGCCCACCCGTGGGCGAGTCGATGACGTCGGCCAGCTCATCGAGCAGTTGGTGGGCCTGATCGGTATTGTAGAGCAGGTCCATGAACTCGCGCAGGCGGTTCCGGAACTCGATGTCCAGGTTGGGGTTCGAGAAGATCCGGCCTTCGCCTTTGAACGGGTCCTGGCCGTTGCCGAACATGTTCTCCGCCCAGGTCAAGTCGAGATCCCAGGGCAACTGCGACCAGAGGTTGGTCTCCGGATTGAGATAGAAGAAGTAGTTCTTGCCGTAACCGATGTCACCGTGATGGACGCCTTCGACGACACAGCGGTAGCCATAGTAGCTGTCGAGGTTGACATTCTGGCGCCACCAAGGTTCGGGTGGGCGACTGCGATAGCCATTCATGAACTGATGGAGATCGGACTTGTTCGTGGCCGCCAACAGGCCCTGGCTGTTCAACTCGCCGGTGCCGCCCTCCATCTTGTAGAGATTGCCGTCGGGAAGGCCATGCTCCTTGACGAAGCGCCGGTCCATCTGCTCGATCGTCATGTACAAGCCCCAGAAGTCGCCGTCGTATTGCGTTGGGCCGGACTCCTCGGCGCCGTCAATCACGCGAAAGTGAAGCCAGCTCGTGTTCGAGGCCTCGACACCCATCATGTTGAACAGCCGAAACGAAGCCGCTTCGAACATGCCCTGCTCGCCGCGGTGCTGATAGTCGCCCTGCTGGATACACGCCGAGAAGTTCAGCCTCCGCCACTTCGTATCGTACGGCCGCCCGTAGTCGTCGTGCGCCTGAAAATCGTGCCCCCGGTTGAAGGCGAACTTCCACATGTTCTTGCCCATGGCGTATCGCCAGACACCGCCGCGCATCCGATAGCGGATGTGGTCGTACACACGTCCGTCGTAGACAAGGGTGCCATGCCATCGCCAATCCTTGCGCTGCGGATGGCCCAGCCCGTACTGCTCGATCCAATTGGCCCGCTCCACGTCGGTTCTCTTGCTGATCAGATGGTAAACCGGCAGACTCGTCAGGACCTCGGGACTGTATTCGACCACTTGCCCCATCGTCCCCCCGCTGCCAGGCCGGATGGCCCCATGCCAGGCGGGGACGCCGTCGTAGACGAAATACGCAAAGTTCGGCTGAGGGTCGTCGTCATACGGCGCCGTCCGCACCAAGCCGTCTGAGGCCATCGCCACGATCCTGTAGCGGACCAGCCGGCGATGCCGTTGCAGTTCGGCTGGCAGGACCGCCGTATACACGCCGTCGCCGGCCGTCACGTCGCCGGCCAACCCATCGTCGCGCATATCGACAAACGTCCAATCGTCGCGGTAGCGCGCATCATTGAGGCTGATATAGTCGCCCGGGTCCACCCGTTGGTACAGCAACTGGACGGTCTCGACCCCTTCGGCGTCGGTGACTTTGGCGGTAATCGTCACGGGTCGGCCCGACCTCGGCTGGTTCGGCGTGTGCTCTACGTGATGGATATAGGGCGGCGCGCGGTCGGCGAGAACGTCGATGTTGGGGAAGCCTGGCGTCGGATACGCCGAACGCCAACTTCCGCCCAAGTTGTTGTCAAGGGCAGGATTGACCAGTTGCATCGACTGGCCTCGTCCCGGCTGGTCCGACGGCACTGCGTCGCCCACGGTCGGCCAGGGAAACCCGAGCTTGTAGGTGACGCTATCTACCACGTTGCCGTCGGCGTCGCTCAACGTGACCCGCTCGCCGTCGTTGCTCAGTTTGCCGGCGAAGGGCCCGACGACCGCATGGCTCGGCAGATCGAACCGCAGCACGCCCCACGCCGCAAACAGGTGTTCGATGTCCTGGGCCACAACGATGTAGCCGTCGGCCGGCAGTATGGTGCCCGGCCCGAACGTGTAATAGACCCCCTCACTGAGCGACCAACCGGAGATGTCGATGGCCTCCGGACCGGGATTGTGTAGCTCGACGAACTCCAGGAGGTCGGCCTTGACATCCGGATCGGTGTGTAATTCGTTAATCACCACCCTCGCCCCCTCGGCGGCCATGCCGAAGGAAGACCAGAACAGAACTGCCACAACCGCATATATGGGGAGCCTCTTCGATGGGGTCACGCTATTCCTCTTCCAAGTCTAACACCGTTCTAACCAAGGATGGCCCAGTGCCGGTGGGGACCGGAACATCGGCCCGCCCACAGCACCCGTATCCGCACCCTCTATCTTACCCTTTTTGACCCGGCCGGGTCAAGCCCGACCGTGGGAAAAGACAGATGCCGGTGGCAGGCGGCAGGACGCTCCAAATCGGTGCTCTGCACCAGCCACCTCACATCGCGGCAAGGAGGATGCCGGGCAAGAGGTTCTGGAACACGTGGACGCCACAGGCGACGCCCATCGCGTGCCACAGGGATCGGCGGCGCCAGGCCAGATAGGCACAGGAGAAGACGAAGAACGGCCAGAGGACCACCAGTCCCCACGCCGGAGCCGCCACCGAATGCAGTATCGCCCAAATCACAGACGAACCCATCGCCTGCCATAGAAGCCGCCGCGTCAGAAAGGCCAGCAACCACAGGCCGAATCCCAAGACCAGCGTCTCGATCACGGGCGAGGCAACGACGACCATCACGAACAGAACGACCGGCCCGGCTGCCCGATCGAACTGCGGCATCGTCTCCTCATTGCCGAGTCCAACGGCGGCTATGAGAAAGGAAACCAACAGGCTGGGAACCAGGCTGATCAGGCCGGCGCGAAGGATGTACTTCCAGGCGGGGATCCGGGTATCGAAGAGCAACGACAGGAGGCGATTGCCTTCATACAACACCGGCTCGGCGGTGTCACCCCCATCGGGTCCTGATGCGGACAATGCATCGGGCGCGCTGCCGCCCGCGACAGCATGAGGATCGTCCCGCTCACGCAGAGGCTCCGCTTGGCGCTCCGGCTCACCCATTCCTTCGTTCGGTTGCATCACCGTCTCCGAGATGCTTGCGGCGTGTGCATTCCATCAGGTCGCTCCCGGTCACGGCGGCTCAGACGGCGTTGGCGGCGGCGTGGGCCTCGAAGCGGATCTCGCCTCCGACGATGGTCGTCTCGACCTTGCCCTTGAGCTTCCAGCCGTGATAGGGGCAGTTGCGGCTCTTCGAGACGAACTGGTCGACGTCAACGACCCATTCGGCGTCGGGATCGATGATCGTCACGTCGCCCTGGCGGCCGCGTCCCAGCGTGCCTTTCTCGATGCCGATGATCCCGGCGGGGTTGACAGTCATCAGCCGGATCAGCCCCGGCCAGTCGAGGACCTTCGACTCGATCAACGCTTTGACATAGAGCCCCAACGCGCACTCCAGGCTGGCGATCCCGAACGGCGCGGCCAGAAACTCCAGCTCCTTCTCGCTTTGCAAGTGCGGGGCGTGGTCGGTCGCCAGGGCATCGACCAGCCCCTCGGAGATCGCCTGCTTGAGCGCCTCGACGTCCTTGCGACTGCGCAGCGGCGGGTTGACCTTGTAGTTTGTGTCGTAGTCGGCGCACAATTCCTCCGTCAGCAGCAGGTGGTGCGGCGTCACCTCGCACGTCACCGGCAGTGCGTCCCTCTTCGCCTGGCGGATCAGCTCGACCGAGCCGGCCGTCGAGATGTGCTGGGCGTGATAGCGGACGCCGGTTTTGCGAATCAACTGGATATCACGCCACAGCATGCCCTCCTCGGCCAGCGTGTCCATGCCGGGCAGGCCCAGGATCGTCGAGTAGTACCCCGCGTTCATCACGCCCTTTCCCACGATCCGGTCGTCCTGGCAGTGCTGGGCCACCACGCGGTCGAACATCTTGGCATATTTGAGGGCCCGGAGCATCACGGCCACATCCTGCACGCCGTGCCCGTCGTCGGTGAACCCCCGCGCGCCGGCCTCGGCCATCATGCCCATCTCCGCCAGTTCGACACCCTCGCGCCTCTTGGTGATCGCGCCCATCACGTAGACATGGGTCTTCCGCGCCTGGCGGCCCTTGCGATGGACGTATTCGATATCGGTCTCGTTCTCGATGGTGGGGCTGGTGTTGGGCATGCAGACCACCGAGGTGAACCCGGCGGCCACGGCGGCGGCCGAGCCGCTGGCGATCGTCTCCTCTTCCTCGTCGCCCGGCTCGCGGAAATGCACGTGAATGTCGATCAGGCCGGGTGTAACGAGCTTGCCCGTCGCATCGATGACCCGCTCAGCCGATCTGGCGACGGCGGGGCCGACCCGGCCGACTTCGGCGATCTTGCCGTCGAGAATGAGCACGTCGCAGACAGCATCGAGATTGTGGGCCGGGTCGATCACCCGCCCGTTGCGGATCAGCACCTGCTCAGCCATAGCACACCTGTAATCCTACGGTCTCACAAAAGACGGAATCCCCACCCCCGCGATGGCCCGTTTGCTCCCGCATACGGGGCAACCGACGGTGTTGCCGTCGGCGTCATCCACATATCGGCTCGTCACATCCATGTCCGTGCCGTAGTAGTATCAGAAACGAGGAGGTAAGGAAAGAGGTTTTTGCCCGTTCGATTTGCCTCGCCGGGGCGCGACGGCGGCATGGAGCGGCCGACCTCGGTCAAAAAGCTGTTGCAGGACCGGCGAGCGACCGTATAATACCTGTTTGTCCGATTCTCAGGGGTTTGCATTCGACCTACAGGAACAGGTCCTTTTGGGAGACAGTATCCATGGAGCAGATGTCCGAACGGGAGATTGACTTTTTTGCCTCGCAACTGCCGTCGCTCAAGGAGTTGCACACGCTGTCGCAGATCGTCAACTCCAGCGAGTCCAGCCGCGTCAGGTTTGCCGAGAAGGTGGAGGCCGAATCCAGTAAGACCTCGGCGGAAGCCAACCTGGCGGTGGGGATAGGCTTGTTCTTGCTCGGAAGGTGCCAGGAAGCCGCCGAAAAGCTCCAGAAAGCCAAGGACAGCCTTGAGAAGCTCACCTATCTGGCCTACGCGCTCCGCAGTCGCAGAAGGTACGCCGAGGCGATCGACTGCCTGCAACGGGCCCTGGACTTCGGCGCCGAGCCGCTCAACGTCAGTCTGGAAAAGGCGGCCACCTACCGCAAGGCCCGGGACCTGAACTCGGCGGCCAAGGAACTGGCCGCCTGCAAGAATTTCGAGAACGTCAGCGCCGAGTACCACTATCAGCTTGGCCGTCTCCAGGAGGCTCAAGGCGAATACGACCAGGCCGTGCAGAACTACAAGACCGTCCTGGAACTGGCGCCGGAACATCACCGCGCGCTGTTTCACCTGGCCTATCGCCACGATCTGTCCGGATACGAATCGGCCGCCATCGACTACTACAAGCAAGCCATCGCCTGCGCCCCGGCTTACGTCAGCGCCCTGCTGAATCTGGCCGTCCTCTACGAGGACCGCGGCCAGTTCGACAGAGCCGGCGCGTGCATCGACAAGGTGCTCGAGTGCCACCCGAACCACCGGCGCGCCCGGTTGTTCAAGAAGGACGTCGAGAGTTCCAAGACAATGTACTATGACGAGGAGCGGGAGAAGAAGAGAAGCCGCAAGAACCAGATCCTCGAAACGCCCATCTCCGATTTCGAGCTGTCGGTTCGCAGCCGGAACTGCCTCAGGAAAATGAACATCCGCACGCTGGGCGACCTGCTCAACATCACCGAAGCCGAACTGCTGTCGTACAAGAACTTCGGCGAGACCTCGCTCCGCGAGATCAAGGCGATTCTCGACACCAAGGGACTTCGCCTGGGCATGGCGCTGGAGGACAAGGACCTGGCTCCAGGAGACCTGACGGAGCCGAGCAGCCCGGAAGAACAGGGGCTCCTGAACAAGCTCGTGGACGATCTCCAACTGTCCGTCCGCGCCCGCAAGTGCCTCCAGAAGCTCAACCTGCACACCGTCGGCGAGTTGACCCGCACGACCGAAGCGGAGCTTCTCGGCTGCAAGAACTTCGGCGTCACCAGCCTGAACGAGATCAAGAAAGCCCTCTCGGGTCTCGGCCTGGCCTTGAGAAACCTTGAGTAGTCCGTCCGCTCGTACTGGATGTCCGTGCTGTCGTACAATATGCCATTCCGCGATCTGGCCTTGCTGCGGGCCTCCGGACCGCCGGCGCGCGGCCGATGCTTTGGGACGAGAATAGCGGCGCGGGTTCTGATCGGGCTGATGGTCCTTCTGGCGGGTTGCGGACGGCGGGAGATCGTTCGGCCTACGCCCCAGATGGATGCGGACTCGCGATTCTGGGTGCGCGTTCTGCTGCTGCCCAACGCCACCGAGTGCACGGTCGCGGCACCGTCGCCGATCTATGCCAGTCGGCACGACATCCCTGGAACCACGACGGCCGGCCGAGCGATGGCCGCTTCGCTCGAAGGCCCCGTCCGCGTGACGCTCTCCGATGGACGGATTCTGCTGGGCGCCACGCCACATCCGGCCAATGAGGTGACGATCAGCACCGAAGAACCCCACGTGTTCAGCCTCAACGGCCAGAGCTACCGTGGCAAACTCCGACTGGTCCTCAGCGAAGACGGTCGGACGTTCCATGCCGTCAACGTCGTTCCGCTGGAACCCTATCTGGCCGGCGTCGTCGGGGCCGAGATGCCGGCGTATTGGGAACCACAGGCCCTCAGGGCCCAGGCCATCGCCGCCAGAACCTACTGCCTCTACACGAAGAACCGTTTCGGTGTCAACCGTAGCTGGGACGTCAGCAGCACGCAAGCCAACCAGGTGTATCGCGGCCTCAGCGCCGAAACAGCGCAGATATGGAACGCCGTGACCGCCACCTACGGCAAGGTGCTGGTTTCCCGACGTGGCCAGAGCCCTGAGACGGGTCTGTTCCCGACCTACTACAGCTCCATTTGTGGGGGCCATACCGAGAACTGCGAGCACGTTTTCGGCGAGGCCTTTGGCCCGCTCAAAGCGGTGCCGTGCCCCTACTGCAAGGACGTCGCCAGGATGGGCATGTTTTTCTGGCCGATGGCTCAGTTCGACCGGGCCACGGTAACGGCCCGTCTGGTCGCGCGGTATCCGGCGCTGGAGAAGCTCGGAGAGATCACCGGCATTGTCGCCATCGAAAAGAACGACCACGGCCAGTTCGCGCGACTGACCCGAATCCGCCTATCCGGATCGACGGGCCAGACCGATACACTGCGTGCCGAAGACCTTCGTCTGACCCTGGACCCAAGCGGACGCAGGATCCAGAGCACGATCTGTCACATCGTCCCCTGGGGCGACGGCTGGGCGTTCCTTTCCGGTCGGGGCTGGGGCCACGGCGTCGGCATGTGCCAGTGCGGGGCCGAAGGGATGGCGCGGCTCGGCAAGACCGCCGAGGAGATTCTCCAACACTACTATCCCGGCTCGGCCATCGTGAGCCTCTACTGAAGAGTCGAAGAGCATGGGCCCCGCAGAACCAGCAGGACTTGTGGACGGAGATCGACAATCCCCTGATGTCACATTTTGAAGTCATCGCGGTCGACCCTCGCTGCGGCGCCCGTCGGGGCGTCTTGACCACAGCGCACGGGCCGGTCCAGACGCCGGCCTTCATGCCCGTCGGCACCGCCGGGACCGTCAAGGGGCTCACGCCCGACCAGATCGAGGCCACGGGCGCCGGGATCGTCCTGGCCAACACCTACCACCTGATGCTCCGTCCCGGCGTCGAGGTCGTCGAGAGACTCGGGGGGCTGCACCGCTTCATGGCCTGGGACCGTCCCATATTGACCGACAGCGGAGGCTACCAGGTCTTCTCTCTCAGCGCACTGACCCGAGTCGATGACGAAGGCGTTCAGTTCGCCAGCCACGTGGACGGCGCGAAGGTCCATCTGAACGCCGAGATCGCCACCGACATCCAGAACCGCCTCGGCGCCGACGTCATCATGTGCTTCGATGAGTGCACCCCGTTTCCAGCCAAGCCCGACCAGCTTGAGAAGGCCGTGGCGCGCACCGTCGCCTGGGCCGATCGATGTCGCAAGGCCCACCGGCGCGACGGGCAGTTGCTCTTCGGCATCGTGCAGGGCGGAATCGATCTGGCGCTTCGCAGCCGGTGTGCTGATGAGATCGTTCGTATCGGTTTTGACGGATATGCCATCGGCGGCCTCAGCGTCGGAGAGGGCCACGAACACATGGTCCGCACGGTCGAGCATACGGCGGCCCTGCTGCCCTCCGACCGGCCCCGGTACCTGATGGGCGTGGGGATGCCGACCGATATTATCGCCGCCGTGCGGGCAGGTGTGGACATGTTCGACTGCGTCCTGCCGACCCGAAACGGGCGCAACGCCTTCGCCTTCACCCGGCAAGGCCCCCTGCGTCTGCGCAACAGCGCCCATGCCGATTCGACCGAGCCGATTGAGAACGGCTGCGACTGCTATGCATGCCGGCGGTTCACCCGGGGTGCGATCCGTCATTTCTTCAATTGCGGCGAGATGCTCGGGCCCATTCTCCTGAGCCTGCACAATCTGAGATTCTACCAGAGATGGATGGACGAGATCCGCAGACAGATCGAGGCCGGCCGCTTCGATTCCTGGTCCCAGGCCGAACCGGACCGCCGCAAGAGCGTAGAGTAACCATAGCCCCGGCAACGGTTTTCGGCGAGCAGGCCCCATTTGAATTTGACAATTCTGTGCCTAATCTATACGCTATTGCGAATATACCCAAGACGTTGAAAGGAAATCGTCATGTCAAACGTGTGGATCATAGCGCAAACGGACGGCGGCCAGGCCCCTTCGCGAATCACATCGGAGCCGGTGACCGGCGGCGAGGAGAGCACGGTCGTCGTCCAGGACCCCAACGGCGGCCCGCCAACGCCCGATGCGCCAAGACCGTCCCCGTGGATCCAGTTCATGCCTCTGATCCTCATTTTCGTGGTCATGTATCTGCTCTTGATGCGAGGACCTCGCAAACAGCAACAGAAACACAAGCAGATGGTGCAATCGCTGAATAAGAACGACCGGGTCCGGACCATCGGGGGGATTCTCGGAACCATCGTGGAGGTCAAAGGCGACGAGGTCGTCCTCAAGATCGACGAATCGAACAACACGAGGATACGAGTCAGCACAACCGCGATCGGCAAGAACCTTTCACAGGAAGGGAAAGATTAAGCTGCCCTCGCGGATGGCCGATGAGAGACTGACTCAGTAGAGAACCTAAACAGGAAGACGCTATGAACAAGAACCTGGTGCCGAAGAGCATTCTCACTGTCGTCCTTGTGGCTGCGGCCTTGTGGACGTTGTACCCCCCCGACAAGACGCTGAAGCAGGGCATCGATCTGGCCGGTGGGACGAGTCTCATCTATGCCATCGACACCGAGGGGCTCAGTTCGGCCGAAGAGCAAGATCTGGCCCAGAGGATGATCCAGGTCCTTCGACGACGCATTGACCCGACCAACATTCAAAACCTGATTTGGCGGCCGCAGGGCAACACACGATTTGAGATCCAGATGCCGTTGGCCAGCCAGGCCGCACGGCAGATGCGACAGACCTACGAGGCCGCACTGAGCGATCTTCTGGCCAAGAACGTCAATCCGGCCAGCATCATCCGGTCGCTCCAGGAAGGCGAGGCCGAACGCGCCAGGACGTTCGCACGGCTGGCACAGGGCGATCCCAACCGCCAGGAGATTCTCGAGGAGCTGGCCTCGACCCATGATGCACGCAAAGAGGCCCAAGACAGGCGAGATGCGCTCTACACACGGCTCGACAGCCTCAACGAGACCCTGGCCGACGCGGGGGTACCCATGGACCGCGTCGAAGCCAATCGAGGCGACTGGGTCAGGATGTCGGCCGACGAACTCGCAACGACCCTGGCGGATTTCGCCACATCCGAAGAGCAGGTTGCTCCGTTGACCGAGTACATCACCGCGTACAAAGAGCTGGCGGACGTTCTGAACCGACTCACAGCCGAGTCGGGCCTCAACGACGCGTACGAAGCCGCCCGGCGCCGATTGGACCGATTGAATCTGACGATGGATCAGATCACGTACGTCCTGGAACTGCCGGAGAAGGCTCCGCAGCGTATCGAGAACATCGAGCAGCTCAAGGCCAACTTCTCAGATCGCGTCGCGGAGATCGAGAATCTCGTCGCGGCCTACGACGCCTACCGACCCTTCCAGGGCCAGCTCGATGACCCCAGAGACCTCCAGCGCATGCTCAAAGGGGCGGGCATCCTCGAATGGCGTGTCCTGCCGACCTATGACCGTAGCGAACTGAGCGAGGCGGAGATCGAACGGTACGTCGAATCGCTGACCGAGAGAGGCCCCCGGTACGCCTCCGACAGCCAGTACGTCTGGTGTGAGATCGAAGACCCGACCCAGTTTGGCGCCCGCAACGCCATCATCGCCCAGTTCGGCGACAAGGCCTATGTCCTCGCCAGCAATCGCCCGAACGAGGCCATTCTTCGCACACCCGGCGGACGCGACTGGAAACTCGAGAGAGCGTTTCCATCTTCGGACCAGGTGGGACGAAGGGCCATCGGCTTCCGCCTGGATGACCGGGGAGGCGCCATGTTCTACAACGTCACGGCCGAGAACCCCGGACGCCCGCTGTGTATCCTGCTCGACGGTGTCGCGATCTCGGCGCCGGAAATCAACCCGGAGCGTCCGATCGGCAGCGAGGGCATCATCACCGGCAGCTTCACGCCAACGGACATCACCAACATGGTCAACAAGCTCAACGCCGGCTCCCTGCCGGCTCGGTTGATCGAGCAGCCCATCTCCGAAAAGACCATCGGGCCGTCCATCGGCGCCGACAATCGCGACCGCGGGATTCGGGCCGGCATGATCGGCCTCGTCGTCGTGATCGTCATCATGGCGGCCTACTACCTCTCGGCCGGCGCCATCGCCGACGTGGCGCTGCTGTTGAACATCCTCTTCGTACTGGGCATTATGGCCGGACTGCGGGCGACGTTCACACTGCCCGGCATCGCCGGTATCATTCTGACGATCGGCATGAGCGTCGATGCAAACGTGCTGATCTTCGAGCGCATTCGCGAGGAGCAGGCCAAAGGCATGGGCCTGGCCTCCGCCATTCGGAACGGATACGAGCGGGCCTTCCGAGCGATTTTCGACGCGAACCTGACAACGTTCATGACCGCCGCGATCCTGTATTACGTCGCCTCCGAGGAGATCAAGGGCTTCGCTATCGTGTTGATGCTCGGCATCGCATCGAGCATGTTCACCGCCCTGTTCGTCACCCGGCTGATCTTCGATTTCCTCGTCTCCAAGCGTCTCATCAAAGACCGCGTGGTTATGCTGCGTCTGATCCATGAGCCGAACGTCAACTGGATGGGCATGCGGAAGGCGTTTTTCGTGATCTCCGGCGTCCTCATCGTTGCCGGCCTGCTGGTGTTCTTGACCCGTGATGATACCAAGAACAACAAATACGACATTGAATTCACCGGCGGCACGAGCGTCCAGATCAACCTGAAAGAAGGCGTCTCGCTCTCGCGTCAGGACGTACAGGACCGCATCATCGAGATCGCAACCGAGCTCGGCAACCCCGCCCTGAGAGCGGCCAACGTCTACAGCATCGGCGAGTCGGGCCGCGAGTATGAGATCACCACAACGGCCACCAACAGGACCCGCGCGGTGATCGCATTGGCCGACGGGCACGGGCAGACACCAGAAACCATCGCCGCCACCATCCGGCAGACGCAGTCGCAACTCCATCGGGAGCTGGCGGGCCTGGACGTGACCGCCGACGCGAAGAAGGCCAATACCTTTGTGGTCACCACCACCCGGGTCAATCCGTCCGTCGTGCAGAGTGTTCTGGAGCAGGCGTTCCCGCAGGCCGCCGTCGAAGAACCCCAGATCGACGAGGTGGTCACCGGCGCCATCCGCGAGGCCTTCGAGGGCCTGTTGGAAATCCAGGAGAACCTCGATCCGCAGATCCTGTCGGAGCAGAGGATCACTGCGGAGATGGTCGATACCTATCCCGAGTTGACCAGCTACCTGGGTGGGATCAAGATCGAGTGCCGTATCGACCACCCGGCCACGTTGGAGGAAATCGACCGCCGGTTGAAAGACCTGCGGTTCAAGCCCGATACGCAGGGGCTGGCGTGGTACAATTATGACCTCTTCGGGCCCGGCATCCGACCCGTCGACTCCGACGAGCTTCTGGACAGCTTCGTCTACGTCAGCGTCGAGCCCGAAGCCGGCCTGCGCGAACTCAGTGAGGACGAGTGGGCTCGCTTCGTGGAGAACGAGAGGACGCGGGTCCTCGAGGCCACGCAGTTGGAGACGTCGCTTCCGCGCGTCACACAGATCGACCCGTCGGTTGGCTCGGAAGCCAGGACGCGGGCCTTGATCGCAATCGTGCTGTCTCTGTCGGCCATTGTGGCCTACGTGTGGATCCGGTTTGGCAGCGTTCGCTACGGCTTGACCGCGATCGCCGCCCTGGTCCATGACGTGGTCATCACGCTGGGTGCCGTGACCGCCTGCACCTACATTGCCGATACCGCGATCGGACGGGCCCTGCTGATTGGCGACTTCAAGATCGATCTGGCCATGATCGCTGCGTTCCTGACGCTCATCGGCTACTCGCTCAACGACACGATCGTCGTCTTCGACCGCATCCGCGAGAACCGACACAAGGCTCAGCTCACGCCGCAAACCGTCACCAACAGCATCAATCAGACCATCTCAAGAACTCTGATGACGTCGTTGACCACGTTCATTGTAATCCTGATCATGTACATCTTCGGCGGCCAGGGGCTGCGAGGCTTCACGTTCGCCATCGCGTTCGGCGTCATCATCGGAACGTATTCGTCGATCGCCATCGCCGCCCCGCTGCTGCTGGTCGGCGCAAACAAACAGCAAGACAAACAACGGAAGTAGATGATATCCTATGGAACCCGGTGAGGCTCCCGTCCGGCCTCACCGGCGCGCTGTTCGGCGCACGAATCATCATGGGTATGGGTTTGAACTGGACCTGAACCGTGGGCAGAGATTTCAAAATCGGCTTGATCTGCGGCGTGGTTCTGGCGGGCGTCGCCCTGATCTGGGTGGCGACGCGTCCGACGCTGACGACACAGGCGAGGATGTTCAGCCCGTCACCGACTGCATCACAGGACAACCGCCGGCCGATCGATTCGCTGTTCACCGAGCAGGGCGAGACAACTGCAGAAACACCCTCACCTGATCGACCGCCCGTTGCCGCTCCGGAGGGAACCACCGACGTCGTCCAGCCACAACCCCTGGTCCGCGAGCCGGACACAACCATCTACGAGAGAGACCAGAAGATCACCACCACGCGGTTCCACATCGTGCAGAAGGATGAAACCCTCTCGGCCATCTCGCAGCAATACTACGGCACGGCCAATCAGTGGCGCAAGATCCTCGCCGCCAACGAAGAGTCCATCAAAGACGCCAACAAGATCCGGCCCGGAACGAAGCTGATCATTCCGCAGTAGGCGCGAATGACGATTCGCCCTACCGGATCGCTGCGGCTGCGTCGCGATCCACAAGCCAGAGCACCTTCTCCAGCACAGGCCAGAGGACGTGGATCGGGTAGCGAACCTCGTCGGGCTCGCCGGTCAGCACCTCTCGAAGAATACCGGCCTTCTCCGGCCCCGAAACCAGCACAGCCAAGCGCTTGGCGGCCCGAAGCACCGGATGGGTCAGGGTGATGCGATTGAGCCGGCCGTCCATGACGTAGACGACGCATGCGAGGTCGTCCGTGTCGAACGCCGCGAAACAGTTGGGAAGAAGCGATGCGGTGTGCCCGTCGGCCCCCATCCCGAGCACGATCAGGTCGAATTCGGGGACGCGGTCTTCATCGAGCCCGAACGCATTGCGGAGAATCGTCTCGTAGGACCGGGCCGAGGTGCAGATGTCCTCGTACTCGGTCGGGATTCGGTGGATATTGTCCGGCGGGATCGGGACCTTTTTCAGAAACGCCTCAGCCGCAAGACGGTAGTTGCTGTACGGCGAGTCCGACGGGACATACCGCTCATCTACCCAGAACACATGGATATGCCGCCACTGCAACGCCTGCGCGGCGGGACTGGCCGCCAGCCTCTCAAAAGCGCGCTTGGGCGTCTGGCCGCCCGAAAGGGCTACATAAAAAACACCCTTCGACTTCACGGCGTCGCAGGCCGACGAAACAAACAGATCGACCGTCCGGGACGCCAAAGCCTCGGCATCATCAGCAATCTCGATATTGGGTCGGTATTTCGCGATGGCTTCCATGACATGGCCGCTCCAAAGAAACGCGAAGAGAGACGAGCATCAATCGTCTTTCAGGATCGGGCCTGCGAGGCGATAGAGGCGGTCAAACTGCCGGTTCCCCGGCACAGAAGGGCGTGTCGATGTGAGATCGCAGTCGGTCATACATCCATGCCCCGCCGCTTTCAATCACAGTCAAATCATAGCAGTATTATCCGACGTTTGGATGCCCGTTGCCAGAAAAATCCCGAAAAACCGGAAGAAGAAGAAGAAGTGGGAACCGCGCGCACCTGACGTGTGCTTCGTCCCTATGGCGATCAAGCCAAAGACAACCCCAGCCCACGGACCACGGACCGAATATGCTCAGCGGCCTGACGGTATTCCTCGGCGTTGGGCAGGTGTTCCAGCATCAGCGGCACGCCGGGCAGCTTGCTCAGCTCTCGCAGAAAGGTCGCATAGTCCAACTCGCCCTGCCCCGGACGCACCTCGTCGAGGTGGGTCATCAGCCTCGGGTGCAGAATGATGTCCTTACCGTGACAGCTCTTGATATAGGGCCCGAGTTTCTTGAAACACTCGGTGATCAGCTTGCCGTTGCCGTAGTAGCGCTGCGGGCTGCACACCAGGTTCACCGGGTCCAGGTGTACCGCGAAGCGGTCGCGGTCGATGGCCTGGATCAGACGGACGTAGGAATCGGCTGAGTCGGGCCAGGCCCACGGCATCGTCTCCAGCGTGAACCACGTCCGCATGGGCTTGACGTCGTCGATGATCCCACGTGTGGTCTCGACGATCATATCGAAGGTCTCTTCGGTGAAATTCTCCGCCGCCGGACCGTCCCACTGCATGCTGCGCGAGCCGCTGATGTTCACGCAGCAGCGGGCGCCGATGCGGTCGGCCAGCGCCAGTTGCCGACGACATCTGTCCAACGCGGCTTTGCGCGTCTCGTCATCGGGACTGATCGGGTTGCTCCAGGCCCCCACCTCCGCAATGATGATGTCGGCCTTCTGTGCCGCCCGCTCGTAGGCCCGCACGACGTCGTCGCCGGTCTCGGCCCCGATGGGACAGTAGGCGGCGCTGTAGCCGAGCTTCCGGACAGCCTGCGCCCAGCCATCGGGGTCCTGGTATGGGTCGAACACCGGCCCGCCAAGCCGCAGACCGCCGCCGGACGCCGCCGGCGCCTTGGACCCCAGATGCAGCGAAGTCATCGCGGCCGCCCCCGCCAGAGAAGCCTTCAAGAAACCCCGTCGTGATTGCCGGTGGCTGCCGTCCATCGCTTCTGTCTCCTGAAGAATATGGTTCTCAGTCGATATCGCACACACGCCCCCTTGCACGGGCGAATCGTCATGTGCCCCCTACTTTAACCCCATTACGGCTCGCCGACAACCCTGGCTGAGTTCAGTCTTGACGCAGCGGCGCGAGCATGGTATCCTAACCTGTTGTACAGAACCGGGGACACTTCATGCGTCGATGCCCGGAACCTGTCGGGCCGGCACGATCCCGGCGATACAAACGCCAGACTACAGCGCTTTTTCGGAGAAGGAAACCTGCACCGTGAGCGCAGGGGCGAATGGTGATTTGCCCGTACAATCCATCCACATCTACCGCAATCGTGTGAGAAGGAGGGTTGCCAGCATGACCGGGAAACTGATCTGTTCAACGGCCGTCGCACTGCTGCTGATCGCCGCCCAGGGTGTCCAGGGTGTCTACTTCGAACTGCTGCCGACGTACGACACCTACGTCAGCAACGACCCCGCCGAAGGTCCCGGCACGAATCATGAGACCGGATCGGGCATGCACGTGCGCGACGTGGCCGACCGGCGGCGCGTGGGATACCTGACGTACGATCTTTCGGAGGCCAAGGCGCAGGGCGCCTTCTTCTCCAATGTCAGCTTCAGCAACTACGGTCACGACACCGGGACGATCCACGTCTACGGTATCCTTGAAAGCCAGGAGGCCCGCGTCGTGGAGGGACTGACCTGGAATAACGCACCAGGGGTGATGAACAATCCCACGCCGGCCCCCAACGCGCCGGTGGAACTGAACCATGCCGATCTGACCGACGTGCTGCTGACGTTCTCGGCGCCGGCCCGTGGTACGAGGGCGTCGACGGATACGAGTGAGGCCTTGGCCGAATTCCTGAACAGCGACACGAACGGGTTCGTGGCCTTCTTGTTTGCTCCGGCCGAGGGCGGCAATGCGATCCTTCGAACCGTTGAGATGGGCGAGGAGGGCGGCACCCTGCTCCAGTTCGAGATCGGCGGCCGCGCCACGGCCGCCGGCAATCCCAACCCGGAAGACGGAGCGACCGACGTCTACCGCGATGCCGAGCTGCGATGGACGCCCGGTGGCTACGCCGGAGCGCACGATGTGTACTTTGGGACCGTCTTTGACGACGTTAACGACGCCGACCGAGGCGATCCGAGAGGCGTGCTTGTCAGCCAGGGCCAGCAGCCCGCCACATACGATCCCGGCCGGCTCGAACTCGGTCAGACCTACTATTGGCGCATCAACGAGGTCAATGCGACACCCGACGCCACCATCTTCAAAGGCCAGGTCTGGAGCTTTTCGACCGAGCCTCTGGCGTATACCATCGAGAATGTCACGGTCACCAGCAACGGAGTCTCCGACGAGGGGCTGGGGCCGGAGAAGACAATCGACGGTTCCGGGCTCAATGAGGACGATCAACATTCGATCGACGCCATGGACATGTGGCTGGCCGAACCCGTCAACGACGAACCGGTCTGGATTCAGTACGAATTCGATCGCGTGTACCAACTGCACGAGTTGTGGGTCTGGAACTACAACGTTCTGTTCGAGATGGTGCTCGGCTACGGCCTCAAGGACGTCACGATCGAGCTTTCGGTCGACGGGGTCGATTGGACCACGTTCGGCGACGTCGAATTCGCCAGGGCAACGGCGAGAGCGAACTACGGCCACAACACGGCCATCGATCTTGGCGGCGCAGCCGCCCGATTTGTCCGTCTGACCGCCAACAGCACTTGGGGGTCTCTGGGGTATTACGGTCTCAGTGAGGTACGATTCCTTCACGTCCCGGCGTTCGCGCGGGCCCCTCAGCCGGCCGACGGCCAAACCCAGGTGCCGCCCGACGTCACCGTTCGCTGGCGAGCCGGACGGAACGCCGATCTCCACCAGGTCTATCTCGGCATCGATCCTGAGGCGCTGCCCTTGATCGATACGATCGCCCAGGATCGCATCGCCCCGGCCGAACTCGAATTCGGGACCACGTACTACTGGAGAATCGACGAGGTTAACGACGCCGAGACCATCACCCTATGGGAAGGCGATCTGTGGAGCTTTGCCACGCGCGAGTATGAGATCATCGAAGGCTTCGAGAGCTACACCGACGACATCGACGCCGGTGACGCGATCTTCGACACATGGCTCGACGGCTGGGTCAACGATACCGGCTCGACCGTCGGCTACCTCGAGGCCCCCTTTGCTGAGAGGACCATCGTCCGCAGCGGCGCCCAGTCCATGCCGCTGGCCTACGACAACAGCGAATCGCCCTGGTACTCCGAGACCAAACGGACCTTCGATACAACCCAGGATTGGACGGTCCACGGCGCCGATACGCTGGTGGTCCACTTCCAGGGTCGTCCCAGTCCGTTCGTGGAACTGGCCTCGGGCAACATCATGATGGGTGCGGCCGGGGCCGACATCTGGGATGCCGCCGATGAGTTTCGTTTCGGCTACAAGAGCCTCAGCGGCAACGGCTCAATCGTCGCGCGCGTCGAGAACGTAACGAATACGCACGAATGGGCCAAGGCCGGCGTGATGATCCGAGAGACCCTGGACGCCGGTTCGGCGTTCGCAGCGGTGTATCTGACGCCCGGCAACGGCTGCCGCTATCAGGGACGCCTCGAAACCGACGCCGACGCCGTCAGCGACACCAGCGTGGCAACGGACGAGCAAATCGCCATTACTGCCCCGTACTGGGTCAGGCTCGAACGCAGCGGCGACGCCTTCAACGGCTATTACTCGGCCGACGGGGAAGACTGGACGGCGATGTCGTGGAACCCACAGACCATTGCCATGAGCGCCAACGTCTACATCGGTCTGGCCGTCACCAGTCACAGCGCCGGCGCGCTGGCCAGTGCGGAATTCTCAGACGTCGCCGCAACCGGTAATGTCACCGGCCAATGGGCGGTGGCAACCATCGGCCCCGAGCAACCGGAAGGCAATTCACCCGATGCGCTTTACGTGGCGGTTGAGGATGCCACTGGAAACTCCGCCCTCGCGATCCATCCGGCCGGCGAAGCGGCCACTCTCCCAGCAGGCTGGAACCAGTGGCAAATCTCTTTTGATGAGCTTGCCGGCGTCAACCTGGATCGCGTCAGGTCGATGGCGATCGGCATCGGCGACCGCGACAATCCCAAGGCCGGTGGCACGGGACTGATCTACATCGACGACATCGGGTTCGGAAAGCCCGCCATCGCCCCGTAGTACGACCGGCAGGCGATAGCCCCAAGAAGGCACACAGGTCGAGCGTCCCGTTCGCTCCGGAGGTCCATCGGGACACGAGGACGCTCGACCTGCCCAGTCTCGCCGATGGGACTACGGCAGAATCGTGTCCTTGCCGTGGGGCGAGTTTCGTGCAGCGACACGTGGGGATCAGCATAATACGCTGTTTGCATTCCGCCGCCATATCCTTTAGGCTCTCTTTCTGCCCCCCGGCGCAGCCGGAAGGTGCTTCTGTTGTCTGTAGGGCCATCCAAATGAGGCCAATCCAAAACTCACAGAAGAAACGACCGACGAACACGGATCCAGTGCAGACCCTCAGGGACCACCAACCCCGGCACGCATTCTTCGTCGGCATCGACTCGGACGGTTGTGCCTTCGATACGATGGCCGTCAAACAACGGCAGTGCTTCTGCCAGCAGATGATCGCCTGCTTTGGCCTGCAACCGATTGCCGAGGCAGCCTGCGAGTGCATGGACTTTGCAGCCCTTCAATCGCGAACGCGAGGCGCCAACCGCCATAAGACCACCAAGCGGGTCATCGCCGAGTTGCTGCCAGGCCATCCGATGGTCCGGCGGTGCGGGTTCCGAGTCCCGGATTTCCCGCACTACTTCCGCTGGGTGGACGATCCGAGCAGCATCCTGAGTAACGGCGGACTCCAACGGGCCATCGACCGGGCCACAGACCCTGCCGCCAGGAAGGAGCTTGAGCTGGCCCTGCGATGGAGCCGGCAGGCCGACGCGATGATTGCCGACGGAATCAGGAGGATCCCCCCCTTCCCATTGGTGCGCGAGAGTCTGGAGAAGATCGCGACCGTAGCCGACGTCGCCGTCCTCTCGTCGGCCTCGACCGAGTCGCTCGACCAGGAGTGGGCTGAACATGGAATCGACAGGTATGTATCGGTCATTGCGGGCCAGGAGATGGGCCCAAAGGTCCGGCAGCTTGCATGTGCCACGGAAGGCAAGTACAATGGCCACCACGTCCTGATGATCGGCGACAGCCCCGGCGACCTGGAGGCGGCCAAGGCCAATGGCACCTTGTTTTACCCGATTATACCCGGCCGCGAGGCGGTGTCGTGGCGCACGCTTCACAACGAGATCTTCGACACATTCGTCGCGGGTAGATACGCCGGAGCCCGTGAGGCCGAGCACATCGCCGAGTTCGACCGCTGGTTCTCCGTGTCGCCCCCTTGGCAAACATAGGAGACGCCATGCTCTACTATCATCGCGGCAGTGAAGACGACCTGTTCAGCATCGAAGACCTGAAGCAAGGCCTCTTCGAGGCGCTCGACAAGCTGGGCAGGAGACGCAAGGTCCTCGCCTTGCCGCCGGACATCACGCGGTTCTACTCGCGCGCCGGCGAGTTAACCCGCTACGCATGGCAATACTATGGACCGACGCTGACGGACATTCTGCCGGCGGTGGGGACGCATTTCGCGATGACCGAGCCGGAAATTCAGCGGATGTTCGGCGACGTCCCGGTCGAGCTCTTCCGCGAGCACGACTGGCGCGGGGGGCTTGCCACACTGGGCGAGGTACCGGGCCAGTTCGTCGAAGAGGTCAGCGAAGGCAGGCTGGACTTCTCCTGGCCGGCCCAAGTGGACAAGCTGCTCATCGAAGGCGGGTTCGATCTGATCCTGTCGATCGGGCAGGTCGTGCCGCACGAGGTGGTCGGCATGGCCAACTACAACAAGAACGTCTTCATCGGCACCGGCGGGGTCGAGGGGATCAACAAGAGCCACTACCTCGGCGCCGTCTACGGGATGGAGCGGATGATGGGCCGGGCCGACACGCCCGTTCGCCGGGTGTTGAACTACGCCTCCGATCACTTCGGCCGCGACCTGCCGGTCGTGTACGTGCACACGGTGGTCGGTCCGAGCGAGCAAGGCCTTGCCACGCGGGGCCTGTTCGTCGGCGACGACATCGAGTGCTTCCACCTCGCGGCCGACCTGTCGCTCAAGGTCAACTTCGAGATGCTCGATGAGCCGCTGAGAAAGGTGGTCGTCTACCTCGAACCAGAGGAGTTCAAGAGCACTTGGCTGGGCAACAAGAGCATCTACCGCACGCGGATGGCGATGGCCGACGGGGGTGAGTTGATCGTCCTGGCGCCGGGCCTGCGCGAGTTCGGAGAGGACAAGGAGATCGATCGGCTGATCCGCAAGTACGGCTACGTCGGCACCGACAAGGTGCTCCAACTGGTCGATGAGAACGAAGACCTGCGGGCCAACCTCAGCGCCGCCGCCCACCTGATCCACGGCTCATCCGAAGGCCGCTTCCGCATCACCTACTGCCCAGGGCACCTAACCCGCAATCAGATCGAAAGCGTCAACTTCCAGTACGCCGACCTCGCGGAGATGATGACCCGGTACGACCCGAAGAAACTCAAGACCGGCTTCAACACGGTCGGCGGCGAAGAGGTCTTCTACATCGCCAACCCCAGCCTCGGCCTCTGGTCCACCCGCGCCCGCTTTTGGTGAAGCTGCCGATGCGACTCCGTGCTGGCAAGCCGCCAAGCCTTCCCGTCAATCGATCAGGTAGGGTTGCTCGGGCAGTTCGCGGATCCAGATGTTGCGGAAACTGACCGGATCGCCGTGATCCTGGAGGACGATCGGACCATCGCCGTGTGGGGTATACCTGGCCTTGGCCTTGTGCAGCGTGGTGCCTTCGATCTCCAGGTTGTTGTGCACACAGACACCGTTGTGGAAGACGGTGATGCGGGCTTTGCGCACCACGTTGCCGTTGTCGTCGAAGACGGGACGCATGAAGGCGATGTCATAGCTTTGCCATTGGCCGGGCGCGCGTGTGGCGTTGACCATGGGCGGATGCGATCCATAGATGGCCGCCGCCTGACCGTCGGCATAGGTCCGGTTGGTCTCGTAGTCGTCGTCGGTATACGAATCAAGGATCTGCACTTCATAGCGGCCCATAAAGAACACCCCGCTGTTGCTGCGGCTCTGTCCTCTGACCCGATCCGGCACGCCTTCCGGCGTTCTCCATTCAACGTGCAACTGGCAACTGCCGAACGACTGCTTCGTTCGAATGTTGCCCGCCTTCCGGGTGACGGTCATGTAGTCGTCGACAATCTCCCACGGGGCCGGACTGCCGTCGCCCTTCTGCCACTGCGACAGATCGGTGCCGTCGAACAGGACGATGGCGTCGGAAGGCGGCTGCCCGAACCGCTCGGCGGGCGTCACCACAGGCGGCCTCGGACGGCTCATGTCGTGGACCCCGTATTTGCGGACCTGAGCAGCAGCATAGGCCCCCGCCGCGATGACCAGCATCGCGGCAAACAAACAACCGATGGACTTCGTCACGCCGGATCTGCATTTCATGGTGTTCTCCTCTGATCCACGTAGGTTGCGGATGACCGGCGGTCATCATACTCCATTCACCGTGGTGCGCCCAGGACGTTTCTCCCTCGCTGCTGGGGGCTGGAGGCCGGAGGAACGTCAGGTGGCTGGGTCTCGCTTGCAGACAACCTGCTCGACGGCACGGGCTACGATGTAATCGGGCAGCTTCTGAAGGCTGGGCCCGTCGCTGTAATTGGCGATGATGCTCTCATCGGGAAAGGCCCCGGCTCGCCCGATGAGCCGGTCGGCGAGTTCGCAGAGCATCTCGTCCGGGACCTCGTCACAGACCTCGGAAACGAGGGCGCGGGCCGTCGCGACAAGGTTCTCGAATTCGCGACGGCTGTCATACCAGTTGATCTGAAATTCCAGGTCGCCCGCCAGCCGGCTCGTCGAGCGGTCGAACGTGTACTGGATGCCGATCGGATTGTACATCTCGATCCGCTCGTCGATGAAGGCCAAACAGGCCTCACGATAGGCCTGCACCTTGTCGCGATCCATCGGTCCAAACCCCTGCTGGTCGACCTCGGCCGACAGCAGGGCATCGATCCGTTCACAGAGGCGATCCCGCTCGGCCGCCATTCGCTCGTACAGTCGCTCGTAGTACGCCTTCAACAGGAGCCTTGCCGAGTGCCTTTGGCTCATGACCGGGTCCTTGCCGGCAACCGGCAGCCAGAAAATGCCTTCCGGGAAGCCATGTCATTTCAGCGCTTGGCGAGGAGGGTCTGAACCTTCTCCAGAAGCACGTTCGGCTTGACCGGCTTGTCGAGAAACTCCTCGACCGGCAGCCAGGCCTGATCGCCGGCATTGGCTTTGAAATCCAGCCCCGTCTTGTCCTTCACCGCCGTCAGCATGAGGATCGGGATGTCCTTGTATTCGCCGGCACCCTTGAGTTCCCGCGCGAACTCAAAGCCTTCCTGGCGGGTCCGCATCATCACATCGAGGATGATCAGGTCCGGCCGACTCTCTTTGATCCGGTCCATGCCTTCGCTGCCGTCGGCGGCGCCGCGAACCTCGTAGCCCTTGTTCTCCAGGACCACGGTCATCGCTTCGGTGATGTCCGGATCGTCGTCAATAATCAGAATCCTGCCCTGTCCCATTTCGTCTCCTTCGTCCATTGCAGGTCAACCTGCACTCTTCTCAAGTTCGGATCGTATCTCCCTCAGGTAATGATCGATCCTGTCCAGCAGGAGGCCGCTCAGGCCCTGCCTGGGTTCGACGACCTGCGGCTGAATCCCAAAAATGACCATCGTCTCCGGCGCCTGGCCCAACTGCTCGGCCAGTGTCAGGACCCGCAAGAGGTCCGCCTCATGGAGCGATTGATGGGCGAGAATCTTCGCGATGCGAACCTGGTCGGGCGTGAAACGCCGGAGCGTTCCCGGCGCCTCGCCCATATGCGCACTGTCGATCAGGATCGCCTTGCGGCGCCCCTCGATCATGTGCAGCACCGACATGCCTCCGACGCCCGCGTCGATGAAATCGACCGCCGGATAGCAGTCGGCCTCCTGCCCCAGCCGCCCGACCAGATCCACCCCGATCCCATCGTCGGCCATCAGCGGATTGCCGAGGCCAAGCACCACTGTCGGCTTTCGCATCGCCTCGCGGCTACCTGACGAACTGTACGTTCAGCATATGCGTCGAGCACGAGATACACGGATCGTATGAACGCACCAGCATCTCGAGTTTCAGACGGACCGCGTCCTCGCCCTCGTCCAGGATCTCCGGAACGAACTTCTCGAAGTCCTGCTGGATGGCGGCGTGGTTCTGGTTCGTCGGAATGCAGATGTCGGCGCCGACGCAGTTGCCCTTGCGATCGAATTCGTACTGATGGAAGAGGATTCCGCGGGGCGCTTCGACGCAGCCACTGGCCTTGCCGGCCTTCGGCGAGACCTTCACCGTCTCCGGCTTGACGCCCGCCGTCAACAACTCGTCGATCATGCCGATGCTGGTCTCGACGACGTGCACACACTCCACGATCTGAGCGACGCTGTTCATGAACGGATTGCAGCAGCCCTTGGCCAACCCGAGCATCTTGGCCACATCTTTGGCCAGAGGCGAAAGCAGCTCGGCGTTGTTGTTGAACCGCGCCAGAGCGCCGACCGTGTAGGACTCCCGGTGCCACTTGGTCCACTTGGCCGTCGATTGATCGTTCATATACTCGTTGGCCACACTCTGCCAATCGTGGATCGAAACAGCCCCGTCGTAATCGGTACTCGTGATGTCGCCGTGGTAGAACGTATACGTGGGCGGATTGTCCTGCTTGAGCGCGATGTATTCGGTCTCGCGCGTGAAATCCGGGATGTTGCCCGCCACAGAGAGCACCGCTTCCGCAACCGCCTTCAGATCGGCTACGGAGTTCTTGAGCCGCTCCTGCAGCTCGCGCAGCTCCTTCTCCGTCGGGAACTTCGTCAGGCCGCCCGGCGTGAGCGTCACCGGGTGCGTGGTGCGACCGGCGATCAGGTCCGACCACTCGTTCGCCAGACGGTGCAGGCGAATCACCGCCATAACCACTTCGGGCGCCTTGGCGGCCAGCGGCACGACCGACGGCAGCCCGAACAGATCGGGCGAGACCAGGTAGCCAACGTGCAGAACATGGCTCTGCAATTGCTCGGAATAGTGCATCAGGATACGGACCTTGTCGGCCTGCTCGGAGACTCTGATGCCCATCGCGTTCTCGACGGCCTTGGTGGAGGCCAGCGAGTGGGTGATCGAACAGATCCCGCAGATGCGGCTGACGATCGTCTGGATGTCTTCATAGCTGCGTCCCCGCACCATCGCCTCGAAGAAACGAGGCGCCTCGGGGACCTGCCATTCGACCTTCTCGACCTTCCCATCGGTGGCATTGACGACGATGTTGCCATGCCCTTCGACGCGGGTCACGTGGTGCACGTTTACGTTCACTGTCTTAGCCATATATTGTCGGCTCCTGTCTGCTTCCAAAAAGAACCATCTTGGTCTTGAGGTGATCCACGGTCAGGCCGAACTTGTCGATGACGTCCTTGGCCGCATCGACGTTCGGATTGCTCGCGTAGCCCCGACAGCCAAAGCAACGGAAGCCGTTCGAAGGGCATCGGGCGCCGCAGCCGGCGCGAATGATCGGTCCCAGGCAGACCTGGCCGTACTGCCACAGGCATGGATTGCCCTTGGCCTTGCACTCGACGCAGACCGGATACTCCGGAATCTCCGGCGTCTTGCCCAGCAGCAGGCAGCGCACGATGTAGGTGAACTCCTTGCGGTCGATCGGGCAGCCGTGCACGTAGAAATCCACATCGACCACCTCATCGACCGCCTTCGTCGGCTGCGTTGCCAGGTGCGGCTTCTTCGCGTCCTTGCCGTACACGCACTTCTTGACCTCGTCCAGGTCGTCGAAGTTGTTCTTGAGCTTGTTGACTCCGCCGATGGTGGCGCAGGCGCCCAGGGCAATGAGGACCTTGGCCCGGCTGCGGATCAGCTTGAGCCGTTCCTCATCTTCCAGTCGGGTGATCGACCCTTCGATGATGGCGATGTCGTATTCATCGCTCTTTTCGCTCATCGCCTCTCGCCATTCCACCACATCGGCGCCACCGAGCAACTCGAGCAACTCCTCTTCGAGATTCACGATCTGGAGCTGACAGCCCTCGCAGCAGGCGAAATCGAATATCGCAATTTTCGGTTTACTCATGGCTAAATCGCCTCCGGCATCGTTGCCAAGTCAGAATAGCGGAAAACAGGTCCGTCCATGCAACAGTAGGTGTCGTTGATCTGGCAGTGCCCGCACTTGCCCACGCCGCACTTCATCTTGCGTTCCAGGTTCAGGAAGATGTGGCCATGCGGCACGTCGTACTCTTCCAGGGACATGAGGACGAACTTGTACATCACGGGCGGGCCGCAAACCAGAACGACAGCCGACTTGAGGTCGCTCTTGATCTTCGGAATCAGCTTCGTGACGACCCCGACGTTGCCCTTCCAGCAATCGTCCGGCTCGTCGATGGTCTCCAGCATGTCCACATCGTCGCGTTTCTCCCACGCTGCAATTTCCGAGGCGAACAGCCGCTGGTCGTAACACTTGGTCCCCTGGAGAATCGTGACCTCGCCGTAATCGGCGCGGTTGTCGAGCACGTAATTGATGAAGGCCCGCTGCGGGACCAGGCCGATGCCGCCGCAGATGAAGACCAGGTTCTTGCCCTTGGCCTCCTCGACGGGATACATCCCGTCGCCGAGCGGCCCGCGAATCCCGATCTTGGCCCCTTGCTGGAGGCTGTGAACGGCGTTGGTGACGTTGCCGATCTTGCGGATCACCAACTCGAAGCCGTCCTTCTGCGTCGGCGACGAGGTGATCGTGATGGGCGCCTCGCCGATGCCCGCGACGGAAACCTCCACGAACTGCCCGGGGACGTAGTCAAACTGCCCGTCATCCATCGAAAGCCGCAGATACCTTTCGGTCACGTTCATGGCCTCGGCCTTCACGACCGTCGCCAACTGCGGCAGATAGATGTCTTTCTTCTCCGTACAACACTGACACATTCGTCAAACCCCTTCAATTGATGATTGATTACTGATGATTGATTACCTGCGTGCCCAATAATCAACAATCCATAATCAATTCTCAGCCGATCCCCAGGTCATCGATCAGACGATTGTATACGCTCACCGGATTGGCGATGTCCGGCAGACACGCCGCCACGCAGCGGCCGCAACCCACACAGGCGATCTGGCCGCCGATCTTGGCCGGAACGTACTTGGCCTTTCGATACAGACGATGCCGGAAGCGATCCGACCGCTTGCTTCGGAACTCATGATCGCCGGCCACTTTCGTGAAGCCGTCGAGCAGACACCCGTCCCAGGCTCGCTCCCGCTTGCCCGTCTTCAGGTCCCAGTTCACGTCGTCCTGGACGTTGAAGCAGTAGCACGTCGGACAGACCTGATTGCACGACCCGCAGGCAAAGCACGTCCTGGCCCGCTCTTCCCAGACGGGGTGCTCGTACGCCTTGCCCAGCAGCCTTGGCAGATACGCCGCGTCGCACTTGAGCTCATGGCGATTGAGTTCCTTCTCGTTCTTCGACCAGACCGCATCGCGGCTCTTCAGGGCCGCCTCGTCGGCGACGGCCCCCTTCATCTCGGCCAGCAGCTTCTCCCCCTTGGGCGTGCCCGACTCGACCACGTAGGCGCCGCCGACATCGGTCAGCAGGACGTCGTAACCGCCCCGCACAACAGCCGTGCCCATCGAAGAGGCGAAGACGTTCTCCGATGGCTTGACCACGTCGCAGGCGATGATCGTCGCATTGTTGCGCCGAGTCATGTAGTGCGTGTCGTAGTTGTCCTGCTGGAACAGCTCGTCCATCTGATTGATGGCCGCCATGTCGTAGGGGTGGATGCCCAGCAGAACGAACGGCTCGTCGTCATGCTCCGAGCGATACGCACCGCCCATCTCGAACGTCATCAGCACCTCCGTGGGCGGCAGAAAGTACTTCTTCGGCGGTTGCAGCGTCACGTCGTAGTCCAGCCGCAGGTCCTTCGCCGACTCCAGGGGCCCAAAGTCGAACCGATCACCTTTGGCCTGGACTCCAATGACGCTGGTCTTGCCGATCAGCGCATCGACAAATACGGCAAAATCATCTTTCGAAATCTTCTTCACACTCATTGCACAATCCCGGCTCCACGAGCCTCAAAAACGGTTCTCAACAGTGTTCGACACAACGCCGTCTTTTATCCGAAACGATCGGTGTCCCCAACCGCCCCATTCAACTCGCCGGCATGTAGTAGGGCAGCCGGGCAAGCTCCATGGCAATGTCCAGGGTAATCACTTTGACTCGTTTGGGAGCCTCGACCCTGCATGGGGCGAAATTCAGAATCCCCTTGACCCCGGCGCCGACGAGCCGATCCACGGTCTCCTGCGCGACCTGACGGGGCACGGCCACAATCGCCAGAAAGATGCCCCGACTTCTCAGCGAGTCGATGCCCGATACATCCTCAATTCCGATGCCGTTGACCTTGGCACCGACCTTCGTCGGATTGGAATCGAAAGCCGCGACAATGTCCAGTCCGTACATCCCAAAGCCCGGATAGGCCAACAGAGCCGATCCCAGGTCACCGACCCCGATCAACGCCGCCCTCTTGACGACGTCCAGACGCAGGATCCGCTGAATTTCGCGCGCGAGCTTGCCGATGTTATAGCCCACCCCAGGGGTCCCGAAATCACCGAAATACGAAAAATCCTTGCGAATCTGGTGGGAACGAACACCCACAAAGGTGGCCAGAGACTGGCTGGAAATGTGTTCGCTGCCCTTCTCGGCTGAAAACATCAGTCCCCGCAGATAGATCGGCAACCGGCGAACGGTCTCGTCAGGGATCTTGTGATACCTCATGCGAGCGCCACAACGAGTTAGTGCTTGTGTTCACATTCACAAACTAGAGGCCACGAATATATCCCTCCGTCAGCGATGTGTCAAGCACCGGCGGCGGACTTTCGATGACTTTGGCGGGCGTGGTTCACCGCATCTGTCGCAAGTTCTTGTGGCAAAGGTGGTTACCCTGTCACAAGAGCGCAGCGGAAAATCTTGTCGGGCCACACCACCAGCGTGCGCTATTGGTGGCCCCTGCATCCTGTCCTGGCACGACAATCCGGCGGCGGAGGTATGAGGCCTGTCGTAACAGCCGGCCAACCCCGCGATCAATCCCCCACAAGGGGCCGGACATTGTCAACCTTGAAGTGAACCAGGAACTTGGGGGCGTCGCCGCGATCGTGGCCCTTGCGACTGCGACGACGAACGGCCTCGATTCGCTCCGGGTCCGTCTCCTCGTGGGTCCGGGTCAGATAGAGCCGTTTGCCCTTGTATCCCTGGCCGGCCTCCACGAACAGATACGCCGCATGGGGGTTGGCCGCGATGTTTTCGTGGCTGGTCCGGTCGCTCATGATCAGGGCCACCGACTCATCTTCAACAACGTGCGGCCGGGCGTATATCGCCAGATCGACCTTGCCCTCGGCGTCGGCGGTGCCCAATACGCCAATGCCCTCGGTGTTCTCGAAGTAATCACGCAGACTCATGCTTCTCTCCTCGAATGATCTCTGCCAGCGCGCTGCCGACGTCGCGATGTCTGAACTCGAAACCCATTTGCCCCAGACGTTCAGGCACGACCTTCTGGCCTGCCAGGAGCACCTCGTCAGCCATCTGACCGAGGGCCAGACGCAAGATGAAACCGGGAGCAAACGTCCAGGAGGACCTGCCCATGACCTCACCCAACGCCCGGCAGAACGCCTTCATCGTCACTGGCTCGGGCGCCGTCAGGTTGAAGACACCCCGCGCGCCGGGGTTCTCGATGAGGAATCGCATCGCTCGAACCTGGTCCTCAAGGCTGATCCAGGAGAACCACTGCCTGCCGGTGCCCACATGCCCGCCCAGGTGGAAGCGAAACGGCCGCATCAGCTTCGGCAACGCACCGCCGTCGGCCCCGAGCACCACCCCCGTGCGTATGGTCACCCACCGAACACCAAACCGCTCGGCTCGTTCGACAATCATCTCGACCCGCCGGCAGATCTCGGCCAGAAGTCCCGTTCCGGCAGCGGAGGTCTCATCCAGCGTCTCATCCGCGCGCGAGCCGTAGAAGCCGATGGCCGACGCCTGGACGAAGACCTTCGGCCTGTCTTTGGCCATCTCGATCGCGTCGAGGATCGCCCGGGCGGCGTGCGTTCGGCTCTGCAGGATGTCCGCCTTCCTGGCTCGGCTCCAGCGTCCGGCGGCAACGCTTTCACCCGCCAGATTCACCACAGCCTCGGCGCCGTTGACCTCACCGGCCCAAGGCCCCGTCGTTCTCCCGTCCCACTCGACGACCTTGGCGTGCTGCCCCACGATGCCGGAGCCTTTTCTGGCATCGCGAGAAAGGGCCACGAGCTCGTAGTCGCCGCACAGATCGCGACACATCGCTCGCCCGATAAAACCCGTCGCTCCTGTAATGACGATACGCATACCCGTTCCTTCTACCGTCTCGATTCGACGCGTTCGACCCGCTTGACATAGGCGTCAGCGTCGAACTTCCGCTTGAGCCCGGCGGCGTTCATATAACGCACCTTCCCGAAGACCGGCCGCTCGGCCCAGGCCCGGTCATGCTTGCCGAAGCACCACGCCACGCCGGCAAAACCGTTCGGGTCCCGCCCGTCCAGTTCGTACTTGTTGTTCAGATACAGGGCAATACGAAAGCCCTCTTCGGGACTCCTGCTCCACTCCAGTATCTTCTTGCCCCAGTACATGCGCATGTACCCCTGCATCTTACCCGTGAGCGCCATTTCCTTCTGTGCTGCGTTCCAGTACGGGTCGTGGGTCCCGGCGGTTTCGAATTCTTCGAGCGAGTAGACAGATTCGCGCCTGTCGCGACGGTGGAACTCGAGCGTTCGCCGGGCCCAGGGCGGCAGGCAGTCGAAGCTGTCGTACTGATGGTTGTAGTAGACGAAGTTGAAACTCAGCTCCCGGCGGACGATTAGCTCTTCGAGGAATGCGTCCCTGCCGGGGCTCGACGTCTCGCCCACCTTCAGGGCGATGTAGAGCGGCGAAACCTGACCGAAATGCAGATAGGGACTGAGGTTGGACGTCCCATCGAGATTCGGGTCGTTTCGCCCGGTATCGTAGCCGTCGAGCTTGCGACCGATGAACTCGGCAAGGCGCCGCTTCGCCTGCTCGGTCCCTCCTGTGAAGTCCGGGGCCGGGCCGACGGACCTGTCCACCTTGAGCCGCGCAATCACCTTGTCGATGTCGCTCAGGTCGAGGCCCTCGAATTCCGGTTCCAACGACGGGATCCGGACCTTGCGATGCCGTAGCGGAACGAGATAGGCGTCGAGCTGCCATCGGATGCGCGGCCGGAACGTCCCGGCTGAGAAGTTCTCCTTCTCGGATGCCGTCTCGACGGGGACAATCACGCTTGTCTCGACCTCGATCAACGGACAGGCAATTCGCTCGGCGACCTCGGCTCGCCACTGCCGCTGCACCCGCAGGTGCCCCTCATCGACGACGACCAGGCAGGCGTCCTTCGCCAGCTTCGCAATGCACTCGACCGGGCTCTGGGCCCGCACCGCCAGTCGAATCCCTCGACGGGCCAGGTCCTTCTCGACTTGCCGGAGCCCTTCCAGCATGAAGCGATAGTGCCTCGCATTGGCCTCCGGGAAGTCCGCCGTCAATCCGAACGCCGCAACCACCGGCGTCTTTAACGCATTGGCCCGATCGATCGCATACTCCAGCGCGTGATTCCACTCGGCCCGCTGCGCTGCCTGCATCCAATACAGCACATACCGCCCGGCGCGAACCTCGCGGCCATTGAGGGGCACAATCCTGTCCGGCTGGATCATGGGATTCTCCGCAGCGTTGGACACACACGTCCCCGAGAGGGGAAAGACGTTGCGGCTACACCTTGAAGAAGATCTTGTGGCGATACAGGAACCATAGCAACAGCCAGCGGACCATCAGCGCACCGAACGGCAGGATCAACGCCGCATAGACGCCCGCATGGGCGGCGACGCCGCCGAGGAAGCCTTCGGCGATGCCGGCAAAGTCGATGATACCGTCGAGGAAGTAGATGGTGATGGGATTCATGCCGATCACGACGAAGAAGAACGCCCACCTCTTGAGGCCCACCACATCAATGATCCAGTAGAACAGCGCCAGCAGGAGCAAGCTCCACCCGGCGGCGAACAACACGTAGGAGCTGGTCCAGAGGATCTTGATGATCGGGAAGACGAACCCCCAGAGATAGCCGACCGCCAGCGACACCACGCCGGCCAGGGCCAGACCGGCCGCCTTGCGCGAGCCGGAGCGGTCCGAGCGCAGCCACTGTCCCGCCAGCGCGCCGAGCAGGGCCGTGCAGACGGCGGGAAACGTCGAGAGGATGCCCTCGTTGTCGCCGTAGCCGTAGTACAGCTCGCCCGGAATCAGCCGCTGGTCGATGTATGACGACAGGCAGCCCTGCATCGTGAGGTCCCCTGCGCTGTAGCCGGGAGCAGCAACCAGCATCGTCACCGCCCAGTACGCCAGCAAGACCACGGCGATGACAATGGCCTGGGTCCGCCAGCGCGTGTGCATCACGATCAGAGCGGCGAAGAAGTAGCACAATCCGATCCGCTGCAGGACGCCGGGCCAGCGCATCGTGGACCAGTTGAACTGGAGCAGCCCGTTCAGGATCATGCCAAGGAGGATCAGCACCACGGCCCGCTTGACGACGTGGAGGTGCAGCACGAGGGAGCTCTGGCCGCGCTCCATTCGGCGTGAGAGCGAGAACGGCATCACCGCCCCCATCAGGAAGATGAAGAGGGGAAAGATCAGGTCCTCGAAGCGGAACCCCTCCCACACGACGTGCTCCAGTTGTTGATGGATCGTCTCGGTGACAGGGTGCGGCCAGACCTTCACAAGACCCTGAAAGAGCGTGCCGCCGCCGATGATCCAGAACATATCGAAGCCGCGAAGGGCATCGATGGAAAGGACGCGGCCCCGGCCGCTCGAACCCTGCTGCTGGTCGTCCATGACGTCTCCCCTCAAACACGCGACACGTGGTTCCTTTACGATGGATGCCATCGATTTTCGATGTTTCAGAGGACAACACAATTCCGGGTACGCAGGCAACTTGTGGTATCCGGGCATCCATCGTATACTTGCGTGCATGTCGTGGCAATCACATATCCCTGAGAAATGAGAGGAGACACACCATGGAACGACGAGAATTTCTGCGAGCCTCGTGTACGGCCGGTCTGGCCGCACTGACCACCGGCGCCGCCTACGGACAGCAGAAGCTCCCGGGCGAATCGGAGATGGCTTATCGCCAGCGAATGGCCCGCCTTCAGGCCTTCCGAGGCCCACTTCCTGGTGAATCTGAAGCGGCCTACCGCGAAAGAATGTCCAATCTGAGGGCCACAGCGGCAGAGGCAATGGCCGCCGAGTACTTCGAACTGCGTCGCTACGAAATCGAAACGGAAGCCCAGAAGGCCGGCTTCGACGCCTTCGCCAAAGAAGCCGCCATTCCGGCGTTGAACCGCGCCGGCGTCGAGCCGGTGGGTGCATTCTACCCCTGGGAAGGCCTCAGCCCGATCTATGTGCTATTTCGCCACAAGAACCTGCCATCGTTTGTCACGCTCACGCAGAGGCTCGCTGAGGATGAGAAATTCCTGCAAGCGGGCGCCGATTTTCTGAACGCCCCCGCGAGCAACCCCGCCTACAAACGCATGCAGGTCCAGTTCATGCAAGCCTTCGAGGGCATGCCTCACATCGAGACCCCGATCAAGGCGCCGGGCCGGGTGTTCCAGTTGCGCATCTACGAGAGCCCCAGCGAGAAGACCGGTCTGAAGAAGATCGAGATGTTCAACATCGGCGAGATCGACATCTTCCGCAAAACGGGATTGAACCCGGTCTTTTTCGGCCAGACGCTGGCGGGCGACAAGATGCCGAACCTGACCTACATGCTCGTTTTCGACAACATGGAGGAGCGTCAGGCCAACTGGAAGCGATTCGTCAACGATCCAGAGTGGAAGCAGCTCAGTTCGATCCCGGAATACGCCGACAAGGAGATCCTCTGCGGAATCACCAACCTGTACCTCAAGCCGGCTGACTATTCGCAGATCTGAGATCTCGCCCGTTCAATCGCCGCGAGGCAAGACCGTCATCGAGCCGAGTCGGTGACAGCGATGACCGTCGTCGTTGTCATATGGCAGGGCAATGATCGGTGTCGCGTCGCGCCGGCCGACCGAAACGTACAGATCGTATGTACCCGGCTCGGTCGCCGGAGCGAAACCGATGAAGCCGCCCGGGTAGCATGGTGCCATCCCAGCGTTGGCCCAGGTCGTCTCGATCGTGAAGGACCCACCCAAAGAGACCTTTCTCGGGAAGACGGCCTCGCACGGGTGTAGGCGATAGCCCATGCGGCGATTGATCTTGTCGCCGATCGCCAGTAGGAGATCCGAGTCCGAGCCCCACGCAACGGAAATCCTGTTGAATATGGGGCCTTGATGTGTTATAAGTAGATATAGCTGGGGCGTCAGTTCGAAGAGTCGTCGATAGGGAAGCGATATCGACACGATTGACGCCGGCGAATACCGAGGGGGCAGGCGCGTACTCACTCGGAGGCCCTGAGCAATGTGTGTTCTGACGCATGCAGTAAAAGGGGGCGTTTCGAGAGTCTGCGCCGAAGCGATTGAATCCCGGCAGGCACAACGGCAGACGCGCCATGCGCAGTCGGAAAGGAGGTGATTTGAGAAACGTCCCCTGGCAATTGTCCATCAGAACAAGGCATTTGAGCCGGTCGTTCCGGCGCCCGCGTGCGAGCACACGACACCGCTCGCGACGTTGGGAGAGAACGGGTTCTCGGTCTGTGTCCGAGAACCAATTGCGGACTCGGTTATGCTCGAAGGAGGGGTGGGATACGGAACCGACGGGGTTCCTGAACGAAGCATAGGTATTGGTTTTGTTTCTGTTGGCGACTCATTTCAACACCTATGAGATGATTGGGAGGAACAACCATGTTGTCTAAACAGTGGTTTTTCGTGGGTGTCTTCAGCTTGCTTGCCTTGAGCCTGGCTATGGCGGACCCACCCGCAGTACACCCAGCGACCGGCGAGCCGCTGGTGATCACCTGTCTCAGGGGCACTCCCGCGGCGATCGACGGCGATCTGAGCGACTGGAATCTCGCCGCGATGACGCCGGCCGTCCTGGATACGATGGAGCAATTGCATTCAGGGCAGGCCAGTTGGACCGGACCGGACGACTGCAGCGCGGAATTCTACGTGATGTGGGATGATAAGAACATTTACATGGCTGTGATCGTCAAAGACGACAAGCTGTCCATGAACAAGACGGATGGCAACATCTGGAACGCCGATTGCATCGAGGTGTTCTTCTCCACGACCAACGCCGTGGCAGGACACGACGAACACTATCAGTACGGCTTCAACGCCAACAACCAGACATGGAACTGGTGCAACATGGATAGCGCTGGACAGAGCGCGATCGATTACCTACAGGTCGCTTCCACCAGGACGGCCGATGGATACATCTGCGAAGCAGCGATCGAATATGGACGTATGGCTGCGTTGGACTTCTCGGTGGGCAACGCCATCGGCTTTCATCCGGTCATCGACGATACGGACAACGGGGACCGGGAACTTCAGATGACCTGGACTGGCCGTGAAGCGCACGACCAGAGCCTCGGTTATGGACACCTGATCCTCTCGGACAATCCGGTACGGTCGCTGGAACTCAGCCACAGCCCCAGTCCAGCACACGGCGCGGCGGACGTGCCGGTGGACGTGACCCTGTCGTGGGGTCCGGGCCAGTTCGCCGCAACTCGCGACGTCTATTTCGGGACCGTTTTCGCGGACGTCAATGACGCGACGCGAGCCAATCCTCTGGGCGTGCTCGTCAGCCAGGGCCAGACCGAAACGAGTTACAGTCCGCTCGGCGCGCTTGACTACGGTCAGACGTATTATTGGCGGGTCGACGAGGTCAACGCACCGCCAAGCGGCACGATCTTCAAAGGCCAAGTCTGGACCTTTGCCGCTGAACCCGTCGGCTATCCTATCGAGAACATCATTGCCGCCTCCAACGGCCAATGGGAACAAGGAGCAGGGCCGGAGAACACAATTGACGGGTCCGGACTGGACTCCGAAGATCGTCACTCGATCGCAGCGGCCGACATGTGGCTGTGCTATGCACCTGAAGACGAGCCTCTCTATGTTCAGTACGAATTCGCCCGCCTCTACAAGCTGCACGAGATGCTCGTCTGGAACTACAACGTTCAGTTCGAGCCCGTGCTCGGCTTCGGGTTCAAAGATGTGACCGTCGCGCATTCGGAAGACGGCGAGGCCTGGACGATCCTGGGCGACGTCGAATTCGCGCGCGCGACGGCAAGGGCGACGTACACGGCTAATACGGTTGTGGATTTCGGTGGCGTCGCCGCCCGGTTCGTTCGTTTGACCGTCAACAGTGGATGGGGAACAAGAGGCCAATTCGGGCTCAGCGAAGTGCGATTCCTATACATCCCCGCGCATGCTCGCCAGCCGCAACCGGCCAACGGGGCCGCGAACATCAGCGTCGACAGCACGCTGGCCTGGCGGGCCGGTCGCGACGCGGTCTCCCATGAGGTGTACTTCGGCACCGATTCCGAGGCACTGAATCTGGCAGCGACGGTCGAGGGCACGAGCTATGACCCCGGCGCGCTGAATCTCGGCGCCACGTACTACTGGCAGGTCAACGCCGTCCAGGAGTCCGAGTCGTGGGACGGCAACCTTTGGAGCTTTGCGACACAGGAGTATCGGGTCGTCGATGATTTCGAGAGCTACACCGACGACATCGACGCCGGCGAGGCGATCTTCGACACCTGGCTGGATGGCTGGGTCAACGACACCGGCTCGACCGTTGGCTACATCGAGGCCCCCTTTGCTGAGAGGACCATCGTCCGCAGCGGCCGCCAGTCCATGCCGCTGTTCTACGACAACACAACGGCCGCCGTCTCGGAGGCCGACCTCGAATTGGCGGCCGACTGGACGACCAACGGCATCCGAAGCCTGTCACTATATTTCCACGGCAATCCGGACAACACCGGACAGTTGTACGTCAAGATCAACAACACCAAGGTGCCCTATGACGGCGCTGCGGCCGACATCAAGCGGGCTGCATGGCAGCCGTGGAACATCGATCTGTCGGCGGTCGGCAACGTCAGCAACGTCCGTTCGCTGACAATCGGGATCGAGGGCGCCGGGGCGACGGGCGTGGTGTACATCGACGACGTCCGGCTGTATCCCCACGCTCCTGAGTTCATCGTGCCTGCCGAGCCGGACACGGCCAATCTGGTCGCGCAGTACGCATTCGACGGCAACGCCAATGACAGCTCGGGCAATGGCGTCCACGGAACGGTCCAGGGCAGTCCGACCTATGTCCCGGGTGTGGATGGTCAGGCCATCGCGATTGACGGCGTTGGACAGTACGTCGTCGTCGGCAGCGTCGGGATCAGCGGCGATATGCCGAGGACGATCTCCGGCTGGGTCAAAGCCGACACCACGGACATTGTGGACTGGACCAACCTCTTCGGGTTCACCAGCACAA
>Ga0334890_1001090_pt1 | contig 39816 bp, 36 predicted proteins | sample GraSluR1_MG_3_FD_207220 | JGI IMG/M metagenome (GOLD analysis project Ga0334890, IMG submission 207220) | Sludge microbial communities from methane-producing bioreactor in Wageningen University, Netherlands - Granular Sludge_31_08-R1 | ecosystem: Engineered > Bioreactor > Anaerobic >... | reverse complement strand
AGGCCCCGGGATCTGGGCCATCTCAAAGGGTACTGCATTCTTGGTTGTGTCGACTGCCATTGTAACCGCCTCCTCACTTCTTCGTCCTGATCTTCCTCTCGATGTTCGTCGGGTCGAAGCTGACGTCCACCTTCCGGATCGGACCGCTGACAATCGCCTTCCTCTTCCAGTCGATCTCCCAGCCGTACTTCGACTCCAGCTCCTTAAGCATATCCTCCTTCCACTTGAGGGGGAGGTCGGAGGCGTGCCGGACGTAGATCGGCCAGTCTGGAGGCATGCAGCCAAAGTACTTCATGCTGATGTCGCAGTAGTGGGTCAGCTTGATCATCCTGCCCTGGCTGTTGTCGCTCGGCCTGAAGCAGAGCTTCGCCATCATCAGCATCGCCTCTTCGACCGACTCGGCGACGTAGAGGAGGTGCTCGGGCGCGGGCTCGCAGTATACCTTCGAGCCGTCCCTCGCGTCGATGATCTCCCAGTCCTCCTTCTTGTCGGTCCTGCCAAGGAAAGCCCTCCTGTACATGACGCTGTGGGGCTGGACGACGGCTGGTACCCCAAGCCTGTTGAAACCGGTGGCGATGGAGGCCGCCTTCTGAGACATGGCACCCCAGGCGACGCCGCAGGCGCCCACCTTGGAGAGGATGTAGTCGGCGATGTCGTCGTAGTTGGCACGCTCGTTCCTCCCGGCGAAGATCGTAGCAACCTTGATCCCAGCCCCGTGGATGTGGGCGTTGGCGACGCAGCTACCTATGTTGCAGATGTTTCTGCCGTCGAAGCCGCCGGGGAACTGCTCCCAGATCGTCTTGCCATCCTCGTCAGTATAAAGGGACATGTCCATCGCCATGCAGCCGGTGGTGGTGACGATGAAGCCCCTGTCCACGAACTCCCGGGCGATGTCGTAGCACTCCTTCGTGCCGTTCGGGTAGTTCGCACAGCCGATGATGGCGATGACCCCGGGGATCGTCCCGAGAACCAGAGGTGCTCCGACCCGGCGGATCTCCGTGTCCTTGACGGGACCTCTGCCGGCCCTCATCTTGAACTTGTGGTCCCTTATGAACTCCTGGTTCGCGTAGGCGAAGAGGCTGAGGATCGGTATATCCTGGGGACAGGCCTGCTCGCACCTACGGCAGCCGACGCAGATCTCGTAGGTAGAGCTGAAGGGCTCGAGGTTGCCCTTCGCCGCCGCCTGGACGACGTCGCCGATCTTGATGTGGGGGGGACAGACGAACTGGCAGGAGTGGCAGTAGGTACAGGACTCAGCGTACTTCTTGAACTCCTCCTCGGTGAGGAAGGTCTTCTTCGCCTCCTCGGCCCGCTTCGGCTTGACGGCGATGGCGGTCCTGACGCCGACCTCTCCGGCCTTGATCGGGTCGATGATGGCAACGCCGGGCATCCTGAAGTTGACGAGGTCGTCGACGATCTCGTCGACGGGATCGTTCGTCCTGTCGGGCAGGCCCAGCATGATCTTCTCGTTGGTGGCGATCAGGGGCACCTTCCTTGCGGAGCACTCTTCGATGGCATCGGTACATACGCACTGCTCGTCGACCATGACGCAGTCCATGACGCCGCCCCGGACCATCTTCCTCCACCAGCCCATGGCCCCTGCGATCTTGGCCTTCGTACCGACCATTCTGTATTTGGTGTTGATCTCCTCGGGATATCCGAGACCCTCGCCGATTCTGGTGTTGTCGATGGCAGTGCAGCAGACGCCGCCGATGTCGACCTTGTCCCAGAGCTTGTTGTCCTCGGCGTAGAACATCGCCTCGGCGGAGCCCGCCAGGTTGTGGCCGTAGGTGATAAGGATCGCCTTGTTCTTGTCGAGGGTCCCCATCCCGCACTCGACCAGGGGAGCGTCCTCGTCGCCCCGAGGCATGTCGTAGGCGACGATCTGGATCAGATCCGAGACCTCTTTGCCGAGGGAGTCGAGCATCCCGGCGTGGAGGGCCTTAGACTCGAAGTCGAGGTAGCTCCCCTCCTGGCCGGTGTGGGTGCATGCCAGCAGCTGGGCCACCTGCTCCTCGACGTAACTCAGAACTGGACCAAACTCCTTGAGGGTCTTGGGCTTGATCCCGGCTATCGTCCTGGTGAGTGGCGCGTCCACCAGGATCTCGTCGCCCATCTTGAAGGGGAGGTCTCCGAACTTCTCCAGGCACCAGTGGTAGAGGTGTCGGCCGTGAGCGCAGTGGGCGGTGCAGCCCATGAGGACCGCGAGGAGGACGATCCTCCCCTGCTGGGCGGCCTGGTCCAGGCCGCAGGCCCCTCTCTTGTTCCCGGTCAGGTCGCAGGGACCGTAGGTACAGAGGGTGCACCGATCGCAGATCGGGGAGTAGAAGACCTTATACCTGTTTATCAACTTGAAGTCCCAGTCTCTCAGCGTGGCGATGCTCGGGTAAGGGAACGGGCCCATGGGCTGGTCCCACTCCTCCACCTCCTTCACTACCGCGCCGATGTTGATCTGGACATTCTGCATGTCCTCGACAGAAAAACTGCCTTCCATCTTATCCATCTTCTCACCTCTCTCTGATAAATATCCGCGCGCTATAGTGGGTTAATTGCTTGATATAAACCTTATGGGATCGTGTCATCTAAAGTCGATATGGATTGACATTTAAATCCGATATATCGGATTTACAAATGATTGAAAGACCAAATTTAAAGTAATCATTTTACAAAGAAATGAAACATTTTTTTCCCTTACACCCCGGATAGAAGATAGGATATAAAACTAATATTTGACAAAATTCCGTCCATATAATCCCATTATCTGGTGAGAAATTAGAGAAGAATTAGAGCAAATATTTTACATAAATGGATAAGTGGTCCGGAGCGCTCGGGATGGACCATCCTGCCCGCCTTCAGGTTCAAACGGGAGAAAGCTCATTGCAGGATGGCAGTTCTGGCCAAATTTCGACCCTTTTGGACCATCAGCACGTCGAGGACCGCCCTCAGCGCTTTAACGGGGATCTGGCCAGGGGCGGTTGGGGTTCCGATGTAGCCGTAGGTGAGGACTGAGCCGTATATCGGTGCCAGGGCCCGCAGATGCCTCCCGACATCGCCCATCCCCAGGAGGGATGTGGGGCCCGGCGCGTCGAGGAGGAGCTTCAGAAGGTCGAGACAATCCTCCAGGGAGGCGGGGGTGAGGGCGAGCTTGGAGATCCCGGCCCCGGCCTCGAAGGCCTCTCTGAGGATCGACCCCGTCGCCTCGATCCCCGGCATGCCCCGGAAGTTGTGGTAAGAGATTATCGTCGGCCTCTCCACCATCTCCAGGAGGCGGTCGCGCCCCTCGGCTAAAAGCTCCACGTCGACGAGGTCCGCCCAGGCCGAGGCCTCCGCCAGGATCTCGATCCTCTTGTCCTCCTCACCTCGGAAGGCGCCACCCTCCGCCGCCCATCTGTTGGTGGCGATTATGGGTAGGGGCGTAACCTCTCGGACCTCCCGGAGGATCTTCATACCGTCCCCAGGAAGAAGGTCGAGCCTCACCTCCACCAGGTCAGCCCCGAACTCCTCCGCTGAGGACGCCTCCCCCAGGGCGCCTTCGCCGCTGAGGACGGCTACGACCGCCGGGACCTCGATCTCCAGCTTCCCGATGATGAGCCTCCGCCGATGGTGCCTATATTCGATTCGATCCCCCCCTTCGGGTCCGCCATCGCTGATCTTCGCCTCATCCTTCCTCGATACCACCTTCCCGCCTCCGTTCAATTTAACACCACATCATCGAGGTTCGGCCGACCTCACCTCTCGAGGATGCTCTCCTCGATGGTCATCCCAAAGTGGCGGGCCTTCCCCTCGAAGTGAACCAGGACCTCGTCCCCCGGCTGGAGGTCCGTCACCGACTTGGGCGCGCCGCCTTTGCCGACAAGCTTGATAGTCTCGGCGTTCTGGAGGAGGGTGCTGATCTTCTCCCCGTCCACATCCGCCTCGATCAGCATGAGGGGCCTCTTCTCGATCTTGACCCTGCCGACGACGGCAGTCTTCGTCCCCCCCTCAGAGTCGACGATCGTCACCTCGTCGCCGGCCTTCAGCTCCGATAGATACCGGGTCTTCTCTCCGACCTTGACGTAGGCGTGGACGGCTCCGGCGTTGACCCGGAAGGGGCGGGCAGCTACGTAAGAGCTCTCCTCGGACTCGCTCTGGACGAGGAAGGCGGCCTTCGACTGGGAGCCGACGAGCATCCCCTCACCAGGGCGCATCATGGTGCAGGTGTCGACGCAGACCCGGTCCCCCATACCGACGGGCCTGACGGCGGTGACCTTTGCGGGGACGAGGGCGAGCCTCGCCATCCCCGCCTTCTCCGCCAGCTTCTGAACCCTCTTGATCTCCGATAGGTCCGCCGTGTCGAGGAGGATCCCGTCGGCCCCCTTCTCCAGGGTGGCAAAGTCGACCTCCGCCTCCTCGGCGGTCTTGACGCCGCTGATTATCTTCACCTTCGCGCCCTGGAGGCCCGCAATCATGTTCTCAAGGGGGATAACCTTCCAGTCGGTGCCGACGACGACCAGGTAGTCGACGCTCTTGCCCAGCTCCACCGCGAACTCCTCGTACCTCTTCCCCCGGATCTCGACGTAGCCCGCCACCATCCCCTCGGCGGCCCTGGCGAGACTTATGTCCAGCGAGGCGCCGAAATCCTCGGGGAGGGGGACCGACCCGTCCCCCTCGCCGCCCCGGCCTATGATGAGGATATCCTCGCCTCCCCTCTCGGTACCGAAGGAGGCGACCCTGATGTCTCCGAGCTTTCTTATCCTCTCGACGTCCCCCTGCCTCGCCACCACGCAGTCGAACCCGGACTCGAGGGCGGTGGTGATTCGGGGCTTCATCTCCTCCCAGGGGCCGTCGCTGGCCATCATCCACTTCTCTTTCATGGGCCAGGGGTGGGGGCTAAGGTTACTAATTTCTTTTGGACACCTTAGGAATCCGGACCGCGGTGATGGGATACGACGCACCCGCTCGTCCGTGCTACTTAATAAGGAGTTCAGACGAAATGATATCCGATTGCCGGAGATAGGCCAAATGATAGAGATAGACCAAGACTGGAGGTAGCCCGATGACGGATATGGTCCAGATCCTGATCGAATCGGCGTCCACCTCCTTCGGCCTCCTCTCCAGGTCCCTGCCGCCGATGGTCCTGGGCCTCATTCTGGCGGAGCTGATCGTGGTCTATGACGCGGCGGAGAGGATCGCCTTCGTGGCGCGACCGATAACAAGGTTCTCCCACCTCAGCGACGCCACCGGAGCAAGCTTCATGATGGCCTTCTTCTCGGCGGCGAGCGCAAACTCGATGCTCGCCGGCTACTACCATGACGGGGTCATCGAGAAGAGGGAGCTCTTCGTCGCCTCCCTCGTCAACTCCTTCCCCGCCACCACCATGCACTGGAGGTCCCTCCTCCCGGTGCTGATACCCCTCCTGGGGTTCACGGGCCTCGCCTACTTCGGCCTTCTGATGCTGGTGGGGCTCTTGAAGACCGCCCTGGTGATGGCTGCGGGCCGCCTCCTCCTGCCAGGGAGACCCGGAGCCAAAGCCGCCGAGATCATCTTCGAAGATCTCAGGGTCGGAATCGGCAGCGTAAGCAAGGATCGGCCACACCTCGGGGATGCCTTGAAGATCAGCGCCAGAGCTGCCCGCCCCAAGGTGGTGAGGGTGGTGAAGATGACGACGGCGATCATGTTCCTGGTATCGGTCCTGATCCAGGTGGGGGCCTTCGACCTCTTATCCCAACAGTTGAGCGGGATCGGTGGCCTCCTACCCCTGCCAGCGGCGGGGATCAGCATCATCGCCGCCCAGTTCGCCGGCTACATCGCCGCCTACACCGTGGCCGGCGGCCTTTTGGCGGCGGGAGAGGTCACGGGAAAGGAGGTGGTCGTCACCCTCATGATAGGAAACGTCATCACCAGCGCCGGCTGGGCTGTTCGTTGGCTTATCCCCTCCCACGCCGGGATCTTCGGCCCGCGGATCGGAACGGAGCTGGTGATCTGCTCGACGGGGCTGCGGAACGTTCTCATGATCCTCGTAGCCCTCGGAGTGATGGTCTTATGGTGAGGCGAGCGATCAGCTAACCATTTCAGCAAGGGTCGTAAGAGGAGGACCGTCGGGCCGTCGGCTTGCGGTCCAGGAAGGGTCTGAACGGGCTGAAACGAGCCATAAAGGGGCTTGAGGGCGGGGTCGCTGAAAGGTAGGTGGAAAAATAATAGATCCGAAGAAGCCGGCGGGGAGGGAGCGATCCCGCCCGCGAGCCGCCGTCTTCTGGATGCGAAAGCGCCTTCAACCTCGGCCTATTCGGCCTTATAAATGAAGCCTGGGATCATTCGGACTTCTCTTCCCCTCCTACTCCTTCGACCTTCAGGGTGTACTGGAGCGATTCGCCGCCCCAGAAGGACTCGACCTTGATGTAGTAGGTCCCGGGGAGGAGCTCCTCTTCGATCCTGGACCAGGAGCCTTCGCCGCTGTCGTCGTCGTAGTCGATCTCTTCCACCTCCTCGTCGTAGAGGTAGAGGTAAGAATCGCCGCTTGAATTCCCAAAGGTCTCGATCGCGACCTCCATCGCCTCTTCGACTACCAAGACGTAGTAGTCGACGTCTTCAGCCGGAATTATGCAGCCGTCCGCCGTCAGGGAGGCCCCCGGGGTGAGGACGCCGAGGTCCAAGGCCTCTCCGGAGGCGTCGTTCGGCTCATCGTCACACAGTAGGTCGAGGATGGAGAGGGTTAAGACGTAGCACGAGATCGGTTCTGTGCTCCCCGACTGGACTCGGAGGGCGTACCTTCCTGCAGAGAGGTCGGCGGCGATATCTCCGTCGCCGCTTTCTATCGGAAGATAGCGGCCTTCGCTCTCGTTGTATCCGTAGAGGACGATGGAGGCGTACTCCGTGATGGACCATAGGTCGAGTTCTTCCTCCTCATCGGCATCGTCTTCGTAGGTCTCGCTGGTTATCTCAAGATACCCCTCCGAATCCGGGCCGATATCGAAGAGGAAGAAGTCGGTGTCGGCGAGGGGATCGAGCGATCCGGAGATGATGGTTGCATTGGCGATGGTCCCCAGGATCGTTCCTTCGGTGAGACAGTCGTTGGGCTCGGCCTCGGAGAGGAGGTTGCTGATGGAGACGGTGTAGTTTCCGGTCTCGGAGAGGATCGAGTCGACCCGGACGAAGTAGGTCCCTTCCCCGGCCGTCATCTTGAGGAGGTCCTCCGCGTAGTCGATGTACTCAAAGTTCTCGTCGTAGAGGACGAAACGGAGGGTCTTGGTCATATCCGACGATAGGACCAAATCGGCGGTCTGGCTGTCGATGGCGAACTTGAACCAGTCGATCTCGCCGGGGTATGCGAGGTCGGCCTTGTAAGAGATCATCCCATCCTCTGCCCCGATCGTCCCGAGGTCCGTCGATCCGCTGATGGTGGCGACGGAGCCCTGATCTGCCTCCTCGGCGATGACGATCCCTCCCGTGAGGAGAAGGAACGCCAGAATTGCTATAGATTTGGAATTCATGTAAGCACCACTTTCTCGTAGTAATGAGGATTAGATCATATATTTAATTAGTCCGCTACTTTCAATTATGCCGATTTCGCGGGTCCAATCTCAGCCATCGCCCCACCTCGTCTCCTAGATCAGGCTGATATGCGTATTAAATAAAAGACGAAATCGACGGCATGAAGAGGGAATCTTTTTATTTTTCCGCAGATTGTTTATTTCCAGGTGGGGTCTCCTACAAGACCGATCCCAGGCCAGGGTACGGCCGCTCCTCGATATCCGCAGAAGGTCCGTCTTGCGGCGGCTCTGAGATAGGCTTATCTAAAGCGGCCCTGATTATATTCGATAGATGAAGGTCGACCTCGATCAGATCCTCGCCCTCGCCGGGGACCTATCCGATGAGGGAAACAGGGACCGGTTCCGCCGCTTCCTCCTCGCCTCAGCGAAGGACCCCGACGCCATCATGGAGCTCCTCGCCTCGGCCGTATTGGTCTCCGACCTTGAGCACGAGATCGCCGTTCAGGACCTCGTCCTGAGCCTTGGGATCCCCCTCGGCTTTGAGCCGGGCCCCTCGTTCGGGGGTCACTGGAAGTCCCCTTCGGGAGCCATCTTTATTCTGAAGCCGGTGGCCGGGGACGAGCCCCTAGACATCGCCGCCCTCGTCGGCAGGAGGGAAAGCCTTCCCCGAACCTCCGCCGCCGCATCAACGGCGGGGGAAGGGACGGGAGAGGCGGAGGCCGCAGAAAAGGAAGGGCTGAAGGTGGACGAAGATGGAAGGGCGTTGGACGAGGAGGAGCTGAGCGTCCTCGTCCTCCTCGTCGCCAAGGACTCCGAGATCCTCCGGGTCGAGGAGGCGATCCTGGAGGAGGACGAATCGGGGCAGGTCAGGACGATCTCGACCTCAGCCCTCCTCGCCCTCACGAAGATGGCGAGGGAGTACCGCCTCACCCACGGGGACGTCCTTCTCCTCCTCCTCGCCTCGGCCCCCTCCGTCGACCCAATCATCGACCTCCTCGCCCGGGTCGTATCCCGGTGCGAGGCCGAGACCCCTACCCTGGAGGAGATCGCCCAGATCCTAGGGCCTTCCGGTAGGGGGGGCGAGGCCGGCCCCGGGGAGGCGCTCCAGGATCTGATCGACCAGAGCCGGTACTACGCCTTCGGAAGCCGGGGAGCAGGTCGGCGGGAGACGCGGCGCTGAGGCGATTATAGACCCAGCCCTACCTAGGGAAATGGCGGATAGATCAGAAAGAAGCCCTTCAGGCCCTCCGATGGTGGTCTTCCATGAGAACCGGCACCGCAAACCTCCCCCTCCACGGCGGAAGAGCTCCCCCCTGGCTCTTCAAGAGGATGGTGAGCCTGGCGGAAGGGGTGGTGGACGCCGTGATCTTCGAGCGCGGCCCTGAGGAGCTCCTGCGGCGGCTATCTGATCCGTTCTGGTTTCAGGCCCTGGCCTGCGTCCTCGGCTTCGACTGGCACTCCTCAGGGACGACGACCACGACGACGGGAGCGTTGAAGCTCGCGATAAAGCCGGAGGTCCACCCCATCGCCGTCGCCGGGGGGAAGGGGAGGGCGGGTCGGAAAGCTCCCTCCGATATAGAGGCGGCCGGAGAGCTCCTCGACCTCTCTCCGGAGAGGATCGTCGAGCTGAAGCGGGCGAGCCGGATGGCGGCTAAGGTCGATACCTCCCTAGTCCAGGACGGCTACAGCCTCTATCACCACGTCCTCATCTTCACCGAGAAAGGAAGCTGGGCGGTAGTCCAGCAGGGGATGAACGAGAGCTACGCAAGGCGGTACCACTGGCTCTCCGACCGGATGGAATGCTTCGTCGAGGAGCCCCACTCCGCCATCTGCGCCGAAGAGAGGGGAGAGAGCGTTCTGGACCTGACAAGCCTATACAGCAGAGAGAACCGGGACGTCACGCTCGACCTGGTGAGGGACGGGCCATCTCACCTTTTGAGGTACACCGGCCAGAGGACCCTCTTCGACTTCTCCGGCCCCTCTGACATCTCGGCCCCTCTGCTCCGGTCGGCGCAGAAAAAGGACCTGACCCTGCCACGCCGCCACGAGGTCCTGCCCGCCGACCTCGGCGAGGACGGTATCAGGGCGCTGAAGCTGGCGTACGAGATCCAGCCCGAGAGCTACGAGGAGCTGATCTCCTTGCGGGGGATGGGTCCGAAGAGGGTCCGGGCCCTCGCCCTCATCTCCGAGCTGATCTACGGCGCCGAGACGAGCTGGAAAGACCCGGCCAAGTACAGCTTCGCCCACGGTGGGAAAGACGGCCATCCTTACCCCGTCGACCGGGAGACCTTCGACTGCTCGATATCGACCCTCAAAGAGGCGGTGGAGAAGGCGAAGCTCGACAAGAGGGAGAAGTACGACGCCATCAGGCGGCTGAGTCGGTACATCGGCGAAGATCCTGAGGGCCAAAGATGCGATCTATGTCAAGAGAGCTAAACCAAAACCGGAGGAAGATTCGTGCTGGATCTGCTGAGAAAGAGGAGGAGCGTCAGGAGGTACAGGGATGAAGAGATCAAGCCCGAGGTCGTGGAGCTTCTGAAGGAGGCGGCCCTCCGCTCGCCCACCTCTCGGAACTTCAGGCCCTGGAGGTTCGTATTCGTCACAGATCGAGAGAAGCTTGCGGCCCTCTCCAGGGCGAAGGAGAGCGGATCGTCGTTTCTCGCGGGGGCGCGGCTTGGGGTCGTCGTCTGCGCCGACGAGGAGGAGTCGGACGTCTGGATCGAGGACTGCTCGATAGCCTCGATCATCCTGCAGCTGGCGGGCCTGAGCCTGGGGCTCGGCTCCTGCTGGATCCAGATAAGGCTCCGGATGCACGCCGATTCAGTGACCAGCGAGGAGTACGTCCGGTCCGTATTGGGCCTTCCCGAGAATATCAGGGTCGAGTCGATGATCGCTTTCGGATGCCCCGACGAGGATTTGGAGCCGGTCCCGGCCACGGAGCTACAGCGCGAGAAAATTCTTTCGAGCTGAGAGAATTGGCCCCTTTCGGTATGGAGCGTGGCAATCAAACGGGGAGAGAAATTGAAGGTCAGAGACGTTATCAAGCTGATCGAAGCAGACGGCTGGAGCCTGGTGAGCACCAAAGGGAGCCATCGGCAGTTCAAGCACCCATTTAAGAAGGGACGAGTTACCGTCGCAGGCAAGCCAGACTTGGACCTTCACCCAAATACCTTGAAAAGCATAATAAAGCAGGCGGGCTTAAAGGAGATTGAAGATGACTAGTTATACAATTATTATTGAGCGGGGTGAACGAAATTACTCCGCATACTGCCCCGACCTACCTGGAGTGGTTGCAGCCGGTGAAACCGAGGAGGAGACTATTCTGCTGATGAAAGAAGCGATAGAGTTTCACCTTGAGGGCTTGAGGGAAGACGACCTTCCCATCCCAGAGCCGACCACATCAGCGAGATGTATTGAGGTCGCCTAGCGAGATTGCCCTTTTAAAATATCCTTTCTCGCCAAAGAGAAGTCCGGTCCATCTTCGCTCCCAACCGAAACGCAGATACTCGCTCAACCCTACCGTATCCCCCATGAAGATCGGACGAAAGCCGAAGCCCGAGTCCCCCGAGGAGATGGCCCTCGTCCATCACGCCCTCGAAAACCCCATCAGAAGGAGGATGATCATCCTGATGGTGGAGGGGTGCCTCTCGGTCGAGGGGATCTCCGAAGCCGTCGGCCCGAATATGCTCGGCTACCACCTCCATCGGCTGGAGCTGGCGGGGCTGATCGAGGTTGCCGACGGGGCGATAACCCTGACAGAGGCGGGAGAGGCCTACGGCGCCCTCGTCAAGGCCCAGGCGGAGAGGGGCAGCGCAGGATGAGGTTTTTGGCCCCATTTCGTCTCTTCTTGTTTCAGAAAAAGGAGAGACGTGCGGAGGCAAATCAGCTCCGCTGTAAGCCCCCATCTAACCGAAGAGGATACATTCGAGGCTTGCAGGATCCTCCTCGCACGGATCTGGGTATCCTCCAACGGAGCCACCACCTCCGGCGACCTTGATAAGCTGGAGGCATATGGCGTACCAAGTATCTCCGGCGCAATCGTTTCTGGCGTAGACCCTGGCAAAGCCTGCCTGGGGGCTGCTGTATGAGAGGAGATCGGCCGAGTCCTCTTCAAACCGCAAGAACTTCCCTTCCGGGGATTCGATCGACGCCTTGTACTTGTGTCCGCCCTTCAGATCGTAGGGTCCAAAGGCGATCCAGGTCGCGGGAGGCAAGTCGAGGCCGTCATCGCCCGCCGGCCCCACCAGGACCAGGTAGCTTCCCGCCACAAAATCGTTTTCGCGAAGAGGGAAGACGTCGCCCGGCTGGCCTGCAAAGGCGGTCTGGTCCGGCGTGAAGGACTCCCAGCTGCACCCCAGGGCCATCGAGGTGTTTACCAGGACCATGTTGGACCTGGCGATGTCGTTGTACCCGCCTCCACCGGCCCAGTTCCTGAACATCCTGAACTCGTAGCTACCCGCTTCGTCGGGGGCGGTGAAGGTCAAACTCCCGCTCATATTCCCGTTCAGCCAGTACCACTCGCCGTAACTGTCGTTTGCCGCGCCCGCCCTGTAGATGCCGATCCAGTCGCTATCAAAACCCGGCGCTCCCGAGTAGGTGACACCGATCAGATCTCCGGGGGCGACCAGCCTGGGGGACGCTGTGATGGCGATGGGGTTTACTGGCTCTAGCTGGACTCTGACGACGTTGCTCTTTGCGATGTCGCTATATCCGCCCCCTCCGGCCCAGTTCTCAAACATCCTGAACTCGTAGCTCCCCACCTCGTTTGGGGCGGTGAAGGTCAGCGTCCCGGTCTTGTTCCCGTTCAGGAAATACCATTCACCGTACTCTTCGTTTGCCGAGTCCACCCTGTAGATGGCCATCCAGTCGCTATCAAAACCCGGTGCTCCCGAGTAGCTTACGGCTATCTCGTCCCAGGGGTTTGCCACGCTGGGGGATGCAGAAATAGTCTGTCCCACCCCCAGCGAGGAAACGGCAATGAGCAGGATGGAGACCGCCGCCAGAGGGCGGACGATCTCAGATCTGACCGTTCCGATCTGTTTCAATCACTTCCCCTCCACAAACCAACCCTGCCCGCTACCTCCATCGAGGCGGGGGCAAAGGTTTACTTACGCCCCTTGAGTTAAAATAGGTTGCTCAAGCCAGAGGCATTCTTTGAGATAATTCTTACTCCATCTCTTCTCAAATCTCGTTTGGCCCAAACTCCTTTTGCCTTCGGCTGGCTTCGGCGTGATCGAGGCAGAAGAGGCACGTGTTCAGCCGGGCCAGCACCAAGTCGCCGGGGAAGGAGGAGAGGGTCTTCGGCCTCATAAAACTGTATAAAAATATCAGTAGGACTGAATAGATGTCCAAAAAATATTCGTTAGTCAGAGGAGGGTGCGGGGAGGGCCTTCCCCCTCGTCCAGAGCCCCTAGCCTCAGGCCCCAGCCTCGAGGGAGTGCTCGATCAAGGCCCAGAGGAGGTCCGAGTCCTTCACCATCCCCGCCAGCTTCTGATGAGCCGTCACCACCGGCAGCTGATCGATCCTGTTTCTCATCATAACCCTCGCGCACTCTGAGACCTCGCTCGTTTTGATGGCGGTGAAGGCGGGGACCATCGCCTGCTTTACGGGGATCTTCCGGAGGGCGATCCTCGATACCCCGTAGTAGAAGTTCAAGGTGTCCCGGGTGCTCTCCCAGGTCCACTCGTCCTCGTCGTTTGCGGAGGACATGTCCGACATCTCGACGGAGTCCTCGATGACGGAGGCGTTTATCAGGTCCCGGTCGGAGACGATCCCCACCAGATTGAGGTCCGAGTCTATCACCGGCGAGGCCTGGACGTTGGCGTACTCCATCACGGCTCCGGCGACCGGCAGGGGCATCTCGTCCCAGAGGGCTACGGTCGTCTTCTCAAAGTACCGATCTATCGGCCTCTTTATCTCCAGCTCCGCCACCACCCGGATGACGTCGGCGACGCTGACGATCCCTACAAGTGAGCCGTCCTCCACCACGGGAAGACGTCTAATGTCGTTCTCCGCCAGATGTCTCGCCGCCTCAACCACGCTGTCATCGGGACCGACGACCAGGGGGTCCCGGGTCATCAGGAGGGCGGTCTGGTCCTCCTCCGGGTTCCGGAGAAGGTCGGTCCTGGTCACCATCCCCACCAGCTCGCCGCCCTTGACCACCGGCACCCCCGAGACGTGCCTCTCCTTGAGGGTCTTCAAGACCATGTCTCTGGAACCGGGGACCGTCACGAAGGCGACGTCCCGAACCATCACCCCTTTCACCAGAACATCACTCACAAACCTTCTCCCCTGGAACCGTGATGACGGGAACTGTTGAGGTGCGGACCACCTTCTCGGCTACGCTTCCGAGGAGGAACTTTTCGAGGCCGGATCGTCCGCAGCTTCCTATGACGATGGCGTTCAACCCGGCCTCCTCCGCCACCCTGACCAGCTCCTCGCCGGGGTTCCCCTCCACCACCATCTTGGTGGAGGCGACTCCCGACCTCTCGGCCATCTCTCCGACGTAATCGGTGGCGCTCTCTCCCTCCTTGATCAAAATATCCCTGATGCTGGCAAGAGCCATATCCTCGGGAAGGTGGCTCAGCCGTCCAGTATCGGCGACGTAGACGATGGTGACGGAGCCACCAGAAAGCCTGGCGAGCTCTATGCCCACCGCCGCCGCCCGCTCGCTATGCTTAGATCCGTCGGTTGCTATCATTATCCTCTCAAACATGGAAAAACCCCTAGATGACGGCCAGAACATCGGAGGGGTCCGCCCTCCTGACCAGGCTTGCCAGGGGGTCCTTCGACCCAGCCATGTTCTCCGACCGCCTGTCGATGACGATTATCCTGCCCTTCTTGCCGACGCGGATGGCGCCTGCCACTTCCTCCACGCCCAGGATCTGGGCACCGTTTAGCGTGCACATCATAAATACCTGTCTATCGTTATGCACCAGCGCCTTGGATAAAAACTCCATCTCGGAGAAGAGGTTTGGCGAGTTGAGCATGACGTTGTCGGTCCCCAGGCCCACGGTGATCCCCATCTCCAGCATCTTGGCGACATCTGGAAGGCCGACGCCGGTGACGAGGTTCGACCGGGGACAGACGACCACTGGAACCCCCGCCTCCGCCACCATCCTTAAGTCCCGGGGATCGGCCCTGGTGAGGTGGACAAGGAGGTCGGGCGAAAGACTCAGAGCCTCCTCGATGTCGTCTCGATCCGACTCTCCGGCGTGAAGGGCGACTTTCTTTCCCTCCGACCTTGCGGCCTCGACCACCTCCTCTACCCAGGACCAGGGATGATCTTTTGTGCTGCTGATCCCGATCCCCCAGCAATCCTTGTGAAGATGAACCGAGCCAGGATCGGGCCTGCCCATGATCCTTCCGACGATCCCCGTCCCCTCCATCGCCTCCAGAAGCATCTCGACCCCGTCGGCCCCACCCTCCCGAAAGTCGGCGAAGGCGGAGGTTCCGGACCGGGCCATGTAAAGAAGGGACCCCCTCATCCCCTCCACCACCTCTCGGCGGGGGGTGGAGGCCAGGGCCCGGTGCTTCAAACCCCCCGGACCCACCAGGTCCCTGAGGGGGAGGTAGGGGGGGTCTTTTAAGAAGGAGTCGCCGAGGTGGACGTGGGCGTTGACGAGGGCTGGAGCGATGATCCCCTGGAGGTCCGAGGCGACCTCCTCGGTCCCGATCTCCGCGACGACCCCGTTCCGGAGGGTTAGGTGCCCCTCGAAAGGCTCGAGATCCTCCCCGAGGAGGATCGTCCCCGAAAGGACGACCTCGCCATACGACCTCATCATGAGAGAAATTGGGGAGGGAAAATATTTAGCTTTCCTCTCCGTCGTCAAGATCCTCATGGAGAGGCCCTTCGTATTCATCAACAGCGCCATGAGCGCCGACGGGAAGATCAGCTCCTATCTTCATCAGCAGGTGAGAATATCGGGGCGAGAGGATAGGGACCGGGTAGCCCTCCTCCGAGCCGAGAGCGATGCCGTCATGGTGGGGGTTGGGACGGTCCTCGCCGACGATCCTGGGCTGAGGGTCAAGGCCCCTCACCTCAGGAGGGGGAGGTCGGACCGGGGCCTTCCCGAAGAACCCCTCCGGGTCGTAGTCGACAGCCGGGGCAGGACCCCGCCATCGGCAGAGGTGCTGGGGGAGGGGTGCATCATCGCCGTATCGAGGGCCGCCCCTGAAGAGCGGCTCGCCCCCTTGAGGGATGAATGCGAGATCGTAGTCGCTGGAGACGAGAAGGTCGACCTTTCGGAGCTGATGTCGGTCTTGAAGAAAAAAGGGGTCAGAAGGGTGATGGTGGAGGGGGGCGCCACCTTAAACTGGTCCCTCATCGAGGCGGGGCTCGTCGACGAGATCTCGACTTACATCGGCCCCCTGATCATCGGCGGGACGGGGGCGCCGACTCTGGTCGACGGGTCCGGATTCTCCGACGATTATCCTAAGCTCGAACTTCTATCCGTAGAGCCTCTGGAAGGAGGCGTCCTCCTCCGGTGGCACTTTCACCGGTGAGCCGTCAGGATCTCATCCAGTCGTCCCAGATCTTCCCCTTGGCGTCCAGGATCGGGACGATCTTCTCGGCCATATCGAAGGGGATCCCCACCACGACGAAGTCGTCCTCGAGCCCCGCGTTCTTCGCAGCTCCGTCGCAGCCGAGGGAGACGTTGACGTCCCCCTTCAGGATCGGCGAGGAGGTGGCGTCGACGCAGAAGGATTGGATCCCGGCGGTGTCGAAGTTTGCCCTGCCGCCCTCAGCAAAGAGGGCGGCCTGGACGACCCTCCTCGCCTGGAAGGGCTTTCCGACGAAGATGACGACGTCTGGCTTCACCTTCATCTTCGCCAGGGGTCCGACGAGGGTCGCGACGGTGCTCCCCCCCTTCTGAGCCGGGAAGGAGGAGACTATCTTGGAGCCCGCCTCCTTTGTAACGACCTTGTTCAGCTTTGAGAAGTAGAGGTTCCCTGAGGAGATGTTCTCGGGAAACTCCATCAGGCCGAGGCCTGCAGCCCCGCCCTTGCAGGAGTGGAGATCGGAGTTGGCGAGGGTCGTCTCGCCCCTGAGCCTCGCCGCCTGGACCATCTCGCAGTAGCGCAGCGGCCCCGGGATCATCTTCATCTCCTTGGGAATGTCTTCTTCCTTTCTGATCAGTTTCACGCCCACAGGGTTAGTTTCCAGATGGAGTGTCTCCACCAGGGTCTTTGCCATCTCATCAAGTTCCATGGAGAATACCTCGCTAGTTTAAGCCTGGAGACGGGTTGGCGCCCTGCCTACATCACTCTTGCGCTTCGAGGGCCTGATCGAATTGGGTATTTCCTCCTCGAGGCGGAATAAGGATAACAGTCCTAAAAAGGATATTAATGCCCGCACCTCCTCTGGGGTCCGAATATCCAGCCGGACCCGGGGCTATATCGCCCCTTCCAGCGCCTCCCGGTAGCACCCTCTCGCCTCCTCGCTGAAGCAGACCAAAAAGACCTTCTCGATCGTGGCGTTCTTCTCCAGAAAGCTCCTGATCTCGCCGACGGCGATCTTCGAGGCCCGCTCCATGGGAAACCCGTACGCTCCGGCGCTTATGGCCGGAAAGGCGATCGTCTTGATCCCGTTCTCCTCGGCGAGCAATAGAGAGCTCCGGTAGGCCTTCGCCAGAAGCTCGTCCTCGCCATGGCGTCCCCCATGCCAGATCGGCCCGACGGTGTGGATCACAAATTTGGCGGGGAGGCCGTAGCCCCCAGTGATCCTAGCCTCGCCGGGAGGGCAGCCTCCGAGGCCTCGGCACTCCTCGATAAGGCAGGGGCCGGCCGCCCGATGGATGGCGCCGTCGACGCCCCCGCCGCCGAGGAGGGAGGGGCTTGCGGCGTTGACGATGGCGTCGACCGCAAGCTTCGTGATGTCGCCGAGGGCGACCTCGATCCGATCGTTCATCTTCAACCTCTTATCTATATAAGGACAGGATATCTTATATCCAGATTTTGAGGTGGAGGTGGTAGAAGCTGCCTTCCATCGGTCATCCTCCCAATTCCGACCTGCGGGAGAGGTACTCCCCCCTCGTGACGTCGAAGAGGATGTCGTCGAGGCAGCGATCTCCGAGGAGGGAGCAGGCCCGACGGGTCCCTATCCTCCGAAAGCCCGCCCCCTCCAGGGCCCTGACGGAGGAGCGGTTCTCCTCGGTGGCGGAGGCGTATATGGAGAAAAGCCCCAGCTGACAGAAGCCATATTCTAGGAGGGCGTCGACGATCTTCCTCCCCAGGCCCCTCCCCCTGCTTCCGGGATCGCCGATCAGGTACGAGATCTCAGCAGTGCAGGGGGTCCTCTCGTAGATGGAGGCGAAGCCTATTGGAGCATCCCCCAGGCAGACGACAAAGTCCTCGTCCTTGGAGCAGAGGATGCTTACAGTCAGCATATCTGTCGTCAGGGAGGAAGAGGGCTCCATATACTTCGTCAGATCCTGGTCCTCAAACCAGCGGAAGAGGAGGGGGGCGTCCTCTGCCCTCGCCCGTCGGAAGAAAAGCTCCCCCGCCGAGAAGCTATCCTGGAGATTTGGCCCCCCTCTCCCCGGCCAGAGATGACCCCTACCAAACCGGTCGAGGGCAGATCTCGCGATCCTCAGTATCAGGTCCGGGTACTCCATCCCGGCGGCGGCCGCGGCCCGCGCAAAGCCGCTCCCCGTGGGGTTGATGCAGGGGTTTGGGTTCACCTCGATGACGAAGGGCTCGCCGTCCTCTTCCCTGATCCGGAAGTCGACCCGAGCGTACCCCTCGACCCCCAGGACGGAGCAGGCCTGTATTGCGAGATCTTCGATCCTCTCCCTCAGCTCGGGCTCCAGGGGAGCAGGGCAGATGGGGACCGTGTTCTGGAAGAAGGGGCTATCCTCCAGCCACTTCGCCTCGAAGCCGAGGATCCTCGGGGTCCCCTCGGGGAGGTTGAAGACTATCTCCGATATGGGAAGGACTTCCGACCCCTCCGGCCCCGTGAGGAGGGCGGCGTTCACCTCTCTCCCATCGATGTACTCCTCTGCCAGGGCGGGCTGGCGGTACCGCTCGAGGATCCGGGCGACCAAGGCCCTCAGCTCTCCCTCGTCGGTGGCGACGGAGTCGGCGGCGATCCCTATGGACGCATCCTCCAGTGCCGGTTTTGCGATGACGGGATAATCGAGTTCAAAGGGATCTGAAGCGGTCCGGAGCACCTCAAACCTGGGGGTCGGTATCCCCTCCCTCGCGAGGAGGAGCTTCGAGAGCCCCTTGTCCCTCGCCACCTCCAGAGCTCCAGCCGGCGATCCGGTATAAGGGACGCCCAGGAGCTCGATGAACCCGGCGACCTTCGGCTCCGCCCGGAGGTCGTCGAGAAAGCCTTCGGCGAGGTTGAAGACCAGGTCGAAGTTCTTGAGGGCGAAGAGCGCCTCCAGGCTGCACCGGAGGGGTACGGCCTCAATCCCCGCCCTCTCCAAGGCCCCTCTCGCTGACGCCACCGTCTCCAGGACCTCCACCTCCGCCGCCATCTCGGTCTTGCTCCGGGAGGAGCCCTCCCCGGGGACGTTGTAGAGGATGGCCACCTTCATCTCGAGATCCCCTGGCGCCTCAGGGCGGAAGAGAATATCTCACCTATAAGCCCCTCATAAGAATAGCCGGCGGCGCGGGCGGCCTTGGGGAACCGGGAGTTCTCCGCAGGGTCGGGGATGAGGCCGGGGAGGGCGTTGACGTCAAAGACCGACGGGACGCCATCGCCGTCAAGGCGGAGGTCGAGCCTGCATAGGTCTCTCACCTCCAGGGCCTCGAAGGTCCTCGTCGCCACCTCCTCTATCCTGGATCGGAGGTAGTCGTCTACCCTGGCGGGGCAGACGGTGGTGTCGTAGCCGGCGTCCAGGGAGTCATAGATCCACTTCACCTCGTAGCAGTCGAATCTGGGAGCGCCTTCGGGAAGGGACTCAAAGCTCACCTCGACGATCGGGAGGACCTCGGGAGGGTTTCCGAGGAGGCCGACGGTGAACTCCCTTCCCGTCAGGTACTCCTCCGCCAGGACAGGCTGGCGGTACTTTGCCACCATCTCGGTGGCCACCACCTCTAGCTCCTCCTCGGAACTCACCAGGGACCTGGCGGTGATGCCCCGGCTCGACCCCTCGCCGTTCGGCTTTAAAAAGAGGGGAAACCGGAGATCTGGCCCCAGATCCTCGGGGCGGGCGAGGAGCTGGAACCGAGGGGTCGGGATCCCGTTGGCCAAGAGGACCTCCTTCGTCCTCCTCTTGTCGAGGGTGATGGCGAGGGTCGTGACCCCGGATCCGGTGTAATGGATCCCCAGCATCTCCAGCATCGCCGGGATCTGGGCCTCCCTCGCCTCACCCCGGATCCCCTCGGCGATGTTGAAGGCGAAGTCGAAGTTCCCGCGGCGGAGCCTCTCATAGGCCCCCTCGTCCGCTTCGACGACCTCGACCGCGGCGCAATATTTCAGAAGCGCCTTTTTTATCGCTGAGATCGTCGATGGGGCGTCGAACTCGGCGAAGGTGTCGTCCCCCGACTCCCGGTTGTAGTCAGAGGGAAGGGTGTTGCAGGTCAGGGCGACCTTCATCTCAGATCCTCGGGTTGGGGTACTCGTAGACCTCGCCCTTGTAGTTGGATATGACCGCCTTCTCCTCATCCGAGGTGAGGAGGTAATCGGGGGGGAGGATCGGGATCTTGCCGCCGCCCGGCGAATCGATGATCAGGTGGGGGACGCAGAGGCCGGAGGTGTGGCCCTGGAGGTGATGGATGACGTCGAAGCCCGCCTGAAGGGTGGTCCTGAAGTGCTCGACGCCCTTCACCAGATCGCAGAGGTAGATGTAATAGGGCCTGACCCGGTTCTTGACGAGCTTCTGCATCAGCTCTTTCATCACCTCGGGGTCGTCGTTGATCCCCCGGAGGAGGACGGTCTGGCTCCCCAGGGGGATGCCGGCGTCCGCCAGGAGCTTGAGGGCCCGCTCGCTATCAGGGTTGATCTCCCTCGGGTGCTCGAAGTGGAGGTTCATGTAGAGGGGATGATACTTCTTGAGGACCTTGACGAGCCTCGGAGTGACCCGCTCCGGCATCACCGACGGGACCCGGGTCCCAATTCTGATGATCTCGACGTGGGGTATCGATCTCAGCTCCCGGAGTATCACGTCCAGCTCCCTGTTGGACCGGAGGAGCGGATCGCCGCCGCTGAGGAGGACGTCCCTCACCTCGGGGTGGCCCCGGATGTAATCGATGCCTTTGAAGATCTGCTGCATGGGGATCTGCTCGACCCTCCCGACGGACCGTTTTCTTGTACAGAACCTGCAGTACATGGCGCACTTGGAGCTGACCATCAGGAGGACCCGGTCGGGGTATCTATGGATGAGGCCGGGGACCTTGGTGTCCCTCCCCTCGGAGAGCGGGTCTGCCACGTTCAGGAAGTCGGAGAGCTCCTCGGCGGCAGGAACCGCCTGCCTCCAGATGGGGTCATCCTTCTCCTGGATGAGGGCGAGGAAGTGGCTGCTGATCTTCATGGGGTAGACCCGTTTTACCCGCTCGATCTCCTCCATGTCGCCGCCGAGGCGGGCCAAGAGCTCGTGGACGGTTTCGGCCCGTTGTGGAGGCTTATCGTCGGAGGATTCGGCTATAAAATCGGATTTTCCGCTGGATGCGCAGGTCGAATCAAACATTTGCCTCACCTCTCCTAAAGAGAGGTGTTATCCTAGATATGACCGGTCCCATCGTCTCTAATGCTCCGAATTCGTCTGATATCTGGCTTAAGCAGGATAATTCCTGCATATATAGTTTGAACCCAGATAAAACCCTTGAAACATAACCATCAAGGTGGTTTGCGAAGTCAATCGCGGTCATGTCTTTATCAACCCGCTGATATCTATACCAGGTAAATAAACCTGTTGATCCGAGGGTTAGAGCCTCCGAAAGAGCCATATTATCATCAGTTATCTTATCAAAATCCGAATTAATCTTTTTATCTGGCTGATGGGGAAATTATCCCGAAAAAGAGGTCTCCCTGTCCTGTGACGCTGCAAAGGGGCATTTGATGGATCTAACGCCCCTTCTATGGGAATAAAATCTCAGATATTCTCTTAAATAGGATGATCCGTCCCCCGGCCCCGGGGCAGCTTCTTCCCAAGGTGGAGGAGACATTCGCGAAATAACCGCCATGATCGGTAGGCTGCGAAGATCAACCCGGATCGCTGGGGAGATCCGCCAGCGATCCCTCCTTCCCCCATCCTCTTTCCATCTCTTCGGCGGCCCCGAGTCCTCGATTCGCGAGGGGGTCGGGCCCCTAATCCCTCCCCAGCCCATCCTCCAAAACCTCCTGATGGTAGAGGCGATGGCCGCACCGCTTGCAGTAAGATGCGTCGACCTCGTGATCCTCAAGGCCGCACTTGGGACAGAGGACCCGCGTCCTCCTCGTTATCAAGACCCACTCCTTGACTATCTTGCTCGCCTCCCAGGGGATGAGGACGATCCCCGAGAGGATCATCAGGACTGTGACCCACTTGCCGGCCTCGGTGACGGGGGTGATGTCGCCGAAGCCGACGGTCGTCAGGGCCACCACCGTGAAGTAGAAGGCATCTCCGAAGTTCTGCACCCGATCGTTCACCGGACTTTCAACGTAGAAGAAGAGGCCCGAGCCGATGAAGAAGAGGATCAAGATCGTCGTCACCAGCCGGACCAGCTTCACGACCTCCAGGGAGATGCTCCCGAAGAAGAGGTGGGGGGCGGCGAGGAACCGGAGGAACCTGAAGATCCTGAAGACCTTGAAGACCCGGATCGTCTTGACGAAGGCAATGTTGAGGGTGAGGCCGAAGAGGGGGAGGACCGCCTGGAAGAGGGTGGGGAGGATCGCCACGAGGTCGATGACGCTGTAGACGTCTGAGATCTGCCTTCGCCGATCGGGGGCGGCGTAGAGGCGGGCGAGGTACTCGACTAGGAAGAGGCCGACGACCGCGACCTCCAGCCTCCATAGGAAGTCTCTCGTTCCATCGGATATGTCGTAGGTATCGGCGACGAAGATGGCGCAGACTAGGAGGTTCATGAAGATGATGGCGATGTCGATCCCCTTTCCGACGGGAGTCCTATAGTCTATCAGGTAGAACTCGACGGTCTCTCGGAAGGTCCTGGAGGGATCGGGGCCGTGATCGGTCATCTCTTGGAGTTTCTTATCATCCTTCGAGGATAAAGGCCCTTCGACCTCCAATCCCCTTTCAGAGTTGGGCAACGTTCATATACGGGTCCTGGGCTGGACCTTAGAGGGGGGCCATGAAGCGGCATGACAAGATCGGATAGGACGGGGCTTAAAAGGGATCTGGGGCTCTTCGAGGTGACCCTTTCCGGCGTCGGGATCATCCTCGGGGCCGGGATATACGCCCTGATAGGGAAGGCGGCGGAGCTTGCCGGAAACTCCGTATGGATCGCCTTCGCCCTGGCGGCGCTGATAGCCGTCTTCACCGGCCTAAGCTACGCCGAGCTCTCTTCGATCTTTCCGAGGGCCAGCGCCGAGTACGAGTATACAAATCGCGCCTTCGGCAAAAGGCTCGCCTTCGTCATAGGATGGCTGATCATCTTCAGCGGGGTCATCGGAGCCTCGACCGTCGCCCTCGGCTTCGGCGGCTACTTCGAGGCCCTGACCGGCGCCTCCGCCCCCCCCTCGGCGGTCCTCCTGATCCTCGCTCTCTCCATCATCCTCCTCTGGGGGATCAAGATCTCGGCCTGGTTTGCCATCGTATTCACCCTCATCGAGACGGTGGGCCTGTTGATCATCATTTGTATAGGGGTCCCCCATCTTGGGAGCGTCGACTACCTCGATATGCCCAACGGTCTCAGGGGAGTATTCGAGGCGGCTGCCCTCATCTTCTTCGCCTACATGGGATTTGAGGAGATGGTGAAGCTATCGGAGGAGACGAGGGACCCCGAGAGGAACATGCCCCTAGCCCTTATGGCGGCCCTGGCGATCACCATCCTCCTCTACATCCTGGTGGCCCTGAGCGTCGTCTCCGTCGTGCCTCCGGAGGTTTTGGCCGCCTCAGCCGCCCCCTTCGCCGAGGTGGCGGCCGAGGCCCTCGGTCCGGAGGCCTTCGTCGTCGTATCGGCGATCGCCTTATTCGCCACCGCCAACACCGTCCTTCTGATGCTCCTCGCCGCATCCAGGATCGCCTACGGCATGGCTGAGTCCGCGTCGTTGCCGACCGTCCTCGGCCGGGTCCATCCGGGGAGGAGGACCCCTATGGTGGCGATCGTCGCCGTCATGCTCCTCTCGATCGCCTTCCTCTTCTCCGGCGACATAGCCTTCGTCGCCAGCGCCAACGACTTCATCCTCTTTGCGACCTTCGTCGTCATCAACGCCAGCCTTATAACCTTGAGGCGGAAGGAGCCGGAGCTCCCCAGGCCCTTCCGGGTTCCCTTCGCCTTCGGCTGGGTTCCCGTCCTGCCGGTCCTGGGGATTCTGACCTGCCTCTTCCTGATCGTCCACCTGGACGGGGCGGCGATCCTCCTCGGTTTGGGGATCGCCGTCGTCGGAGGGCTCATCGTCCTGGTGAGATGGCAAAGATCCGGCTGACCCCCCATCCCGCCGGGCTGATCTTCGGCCCCTCCCGGGGAAGAGCTCGCCGAGCCCCAGCCTCTCGGCGGCTGGCTCGATGGCGCAACGGACCCCCTTGGGGCCGACGGGCTTTCCGCACCTTCCCTCGAAGATGTACTTTTTTCCCGGATTCTTCTCGCCATAATCGGTGATCGCCTCCAGAAGCTCCGGTGATAGGGGGACCTCCTCGAACGCCGGATCGAAGACCGCCCCCAGAGGTCCTGCCGTCCCTCCTCCCGCCCCTCCCGAGCCGGAGGGCTCCCCGGCCGAGGTGGAGGTCGGAGAACCTCGCCCCCAGGAGATCTTCGAGGGGGCGGCCCGCCTCCAGCAGCAGCCGGAGCATGATCCTATCCCCCTCGGCCCCGAGGGCAGAGAGGAGCCGATCTCGCTCCTCGGGGGTCAGACGACGGCTGTCAGTGATTCCGCCGGATTTCACGATCTCTCCTAGATCCCGGTCGAAGGTTAAAGTTTTTCATTTGACCCGCCTCGGCTGGAGGGGGGAGATTTCATCCCCTTCGAATAGAGACGGCGAGCCTTCCTCCCGAAGGTCGTAGGCCCCTGGTCGGGGCTCCATCCACTCGCCTTCAGGTTCTCTGATGTGGGGTAGGGCGAATTTAGCCTCACACTTAATAGGAAAATACTTAATGATGTAATGGCCTTAATCTCTCGCATGGGAATTCCGTGGGCAGGATTGGGTCTCATCCTGGCGGTCTTGATCTCCGTCCTGATCTACTTCGCGGCCGTCTACAACAGGCTCCAAAAGCTCTCCAACGGTGCTGAAGCCACCATCTCCCAGATCAGAGTGGCGATGAAGAAGAGGCTGGAGATGATCGAAGCCCTCGTCGGGTCGGTGAAGAGCTACGCCCAGTTCGAGAGGGAAGCTCTGGAGAAGATCACCATGATGCGATCCTCGGTGGTGACGGCAGGGCCGGAGGAGCTGACGAGGATAGAGGGCGAGTCCAGGGGCTTATTCGGGAGTCTCATCGCCGTGGCGGAGAGCTATCCGGATCTCAAGACCCAAGAGACGGTGATGGTCACCATGGAGGCGATCCGAGAGGTGGAGGACGAGATTGCCAGGCACAGGTACACCTACAACAACATAATCCAGAACTTCAACACCATGCTGGACACCGTCCCCAGCAGCTACGTAGCCTCTTCGGCGGGGATGAAGAAGAGGGATTACCTCAACTTCGAGGAGGACGAGCTGAGGCGGCGGGGTTATCTGACCAGCCAAGGTGAGGAGCCAGGCCTGCCGGAGGTGATCTGGAGATGACGGAGGAGAGATCTCTGGCCCTGGTGATCGCCTCGGTCTTTCTGATCGGAGCCGTTGGGCTCATCTTGACGGGGGGGCTGGGAGGAGACCCGGCAGTATATGGCGAAGACGTCTACGTCTATGAGTACAGGGCGGACTTCTACCCGAACGGGACCCTCGAAGAGCTCTTCGTCTATCAGATATCGACTTCAGGAAAGTACAGGATGCTCTATCGGAGCTTCAAGGACCCCCTAGCCCGCGGAGAGCTGAATAAGCCCTACTTTGAGCTCTTGGAGCTCCGGCCTCCCCTCGGGACCACCACTTACATAAGGGACTACTCAGGGAGGGTGGAGGTCCTCTCCGGCGACCCCTCGATGGTATATGATATCCAGTCCTTGGCATTGATCAACGAGGTCGGATGCTACCGGCCGGAGAGGTTTTCTCGGGGGCGGTACGAGATTGGCTACCGTTTCAAGGTTCACCCGCCCCTGGAGTGCGACAACCAATACTGCCACCTCAACCTGAAGCTCGCCGACGAGCACCTCCCCTACCGGTCGGCCACCATAGCCATCCACGACGAAAACGGCTCCCTTCGCCGTATATTCCCCCATCCGCCCATGGACGTAGTCCAGACGGGAGATGTATGGCTGATCAGGGGACCAATCCCCAAAGATGAGCTTGTCGAGGTGGAGATCCTCTTCGCCCCGGAGGTCGCTGAGACCCTTGACGGCTTTTCGCGAAACGTCGCCGAAGTCGGCAATAAGACCTTCGCAGCGAACGATGACGGCCACGGCGGTGTAGACTGGTATACGATCTTGGAACGCGGCCTCACCGGCCTCATACTCCTCTTGCCGGCGGGACTATTTCTGATCCACCGCCGGTACGGAAGGGAGAAGGAGTACACCGTTCCCGAGACCCTGAGCTACGTCCCGGAGAAGAGAAAGCCGTGGCTGGTGAACCTGGTCTTCAACGGCGACTCCTTCGACTTCAACGAGAACGGATTCTACGCCACCATCCTGGACTTCCAGCGGCGTGGCATAATAGAGATCGAGTCCGAAATGATCGATGACAATGGACTCCTAACAAGCTCCAATAAGGCCAACTTGAAGATGAGGCTTCTTAAAGGCCCCGAGGATCTGGACGACGATTACGAGAAGGATGTTCTCAGCTTTCTCAAAGCCTATTCATCGGGGGGCGTTTTCAGCACGGCAACCTTTGAGGACACCCTCAAGAGGATGAGGAAGGACGCCAAGATAGATCCATCAAGCCTGAACTTTATCAGAGAAAGGATGAAACGGCTGATGTACGTTCCGAACCGAGAGATATGCGGGAGGTTCGTCGCGAGACCGAGGCTTTCTTCGGGAGCCTTTGTAGCCGAATCCAGGCGGTGGATCAGGAGGCCTAATTTCAATGTGTTATTCATATTGATATTTTTCTTGATATTTTCAATGCCATTCCTTGGTCCGATCGTCTCCTGGATCCTCCAGTCGTCGGTGGCGACTATGCTCGTCATCCTAGGCCTCCAGCTGGTGCCGGCAGCGATCGCCCCATCTGCTCTCTTTGGAAGGTGGAAGGAGGAGTACTACAAAGAGAAGCTGGAGTGGGACGCCTTCCGAAGACACCTGAAGGACTTCGCCTCGATCCAGAAGTACGCCCCTGAAGACCTGAAGATGTGGGAGGAGTGGCTCGTCTACGGCGCCGCCCTGGGGGTGGGAGATAAGGTCGTCGAGGCGATGGAGGCGTTGAACGTCCAGATCCCGGAGATGCGCCCCGCAGGCGAGATGCATGAAGTATTCAGACACAGCTACGGACTGACCATCCCGCCCAGCAGCAGCTCCAATGACGGCTTCGGAGGCGGAGGATTAGGGGGCGGAGGATTTGGTGGGGGAGGCGGTTTTGGAGGTGGCGGAGGCGGCGCCAGGTGAGGCCTTCCTGGAGGCGGTTTAGCCGGGATCAGGGGTCCTGACCGCCTCCGGATCGATGGCATGTCCCTTATCCGGGTGGAGGCAGGAGTACTGAAGGCTCGTCTCGTAGCCCAACCCATCGAACCACTCGGCCCCGGAGACGATCTCCCCGAGGCCCCTATCGCCGGAGGCCGCGGGGTCCACGGCCACATGCCCCGACCCGGGATGGTGGACGATCACCCACATCCGGGGGTGGAGGGGATGGCCCTCGTAGCCGGTCACCAGGAGAGCGTCGTGCCCCTCCCTTTCGAGGAGGGCCCAGCAGACCTGGGCCTTCATGAACGAATCCGAATCGTTCCCCTTCCCAGAGTAGCGGTACCTGTGGAGAAGCTCTTCGATCCCCAGGATCCAGGTGAGGTTCACCTCAGACCTCGGATCGAGGCGGACGATCCGGGGCGGGTTGCAGTCCTCCACGAGGACCGTCCCGCTGGTCGGAGCCGGCCCCTCGACGGCGTCCGGCCATCCTGCCACAAGACCCCTGTACCATTCCAGGTCGTCGGGTCCGACTAGGCTCCCCATCCCGCGACCACCGGCTCCGGAGGACGAGATCGCCTGCCACCCCCCTTCAGGACCCTGGACCACGAGCCAGAAGGCTCCACCCCTCCGGAGGATGGCGGCAGCGTAACCCCGATCCAGGAGGAGGGCCTGGAGGGCCGCCTCCCTCGGCGGGATGGCCGCCGGGGTCGATGAGACAATCTCCTCGGAGGCTAGCTGGTCGACCCGGCCTGCCTCGCGATGGGCCGTCAAAACCACCCTCATCCCCACCTCGGGGCTGGGGGGGATCGCCACCCTCTCGAAGTGGTACGAACGGAGGGTCTCCTGGAGGACCGCGCCCCAGAGGTCGAAGGTGGCAGTCCGGGGCTCCAGCTCCACGTACCCCTCAGCTCCTTCGTCCCTGAAGCTCGCCAGGAGCGCCTCGAAAGCCCCCAGGTTCGCATCCCACGCCTCCGAGACGGACCAGAAGGAGGCGAAAAAGAAACGCCCGGACCTCGGCGTAGACCAGGCTACGATCCGCTTCTGCGACTCCAGGCCTCCATATATGTAGAAGACGTTGAGGGTCGAAGCCCTCTGGCCGTCGATGGTGACCGCCTCCCCTGGCTCCACCTCCAGGACGGAGAACCTGAGGGATCCGCTCCTATAGGCCCGGACCACCTGCCTGAGAAGGATCTCGGGGTCGATCCCGGAGTCCTCAAACCATACGATCGTCGCCAGAGCGGAGGGGCCCTCCAGGGTGAGGTTCCCCCCATCCAGGTCCCCGCGGGGAGCCGCCTTCCACCCCCGGGGGAGGACGAAGGAGAAGTTAGAACCTCGGCTCCGACCTTCGCCGTCTTCGGTTATCTCAGGACCCCCCATCCCTTTTGAGAGGCTCTCCATGACCGCTTCCAGCAACATGGAACGATTTTGGGCAGGCTCCGCCTCAGTCCCGGCGGAGCGGTTGGAGATGTCCCTTGCAGGAGCCGGATCGGCGCCATCTGCCGCCCCGACGGGCCGGACGGGGAGGATCTCAAAGAGATCCCAGGTGGCGTCATCCCAGACGAGGCCCTCCGCCGCCGACGGCGCCGATAAGAGGAATAAGCCTCCGAGGAGGACCGATAAAACCCGAGAAGGAGAGAGAGCCCCCATACAAGCTTCGCGGGGACCCAAAAGATAAACAACTTTCGATCAGAGATCGATCGTCATCATGTCGTGACCCAGGGGCCACCTCTTGACGGCGAGGTCGTGGGGAGGGAAGAGGTGGCTGATGTGGGTCAAAACCACCTCTTTCGCCGCGAGGTCCCGGCCAAGGCCCACCGCCTCCTCCGAGTTCATGTGCTTTGTGAGGGTGTATCCCGGAGGGGTTATGGCGTCGGCCACCAGGAGATCGGCGTCCCTCATCAGCTCCAGGCTCGCCTCGGGGATCTGGAGGTTGGTGTCCCCCGTCACCACCAGCTTCTTATTCCCCTCCCGGACGAGGACCCCGGCCGCCTCGCAGATGGGAGGGTGGTTCACCTCGAAGAGGGTGAACTCCATCCCTGCGACGTCGAAGGGGACCCCCATCTCGACGACAGTCCTCTTCGGCCTCATGAAGTAGAGGTAGTTCAAAATGTAGTCCATCGTCTCCTTCAGGCCAAAGGCAGGAACCCTGTTCTGGACCCGGTGGAAGTCGCCGAAGCCGGCGTAGTGGTCATAGTGGGCATGGGTCCAGATGACGCCGTCCACCCGGCTGATCCCGGTTCTGATCAGCTGCCATCGGAGGTCGGGGCTCGTGTCGATCAGGACCTTACCGCGGCTGTTCTCCACCAGGATCGAGAACCTGAGCCTCCTGCTCTTCCCGCCGCAGAGGGCGTCGGTGCAGGCGGGACACCTGCATCCTATCTTCGGGGTGCCTATGGCGTCTCCGGTCCCGAGGAGGGTCACTCTCATGGGGCAGCGGTCCCCCGGTGGTCAGCGATCCGCCGGTCAAACTCCGTGATCGCCCGGAGCATATCCTCCTGGTCGATGGACCTCCTGTCCACCAGGAGGGCGTTGAGGACCGCCTCCCTCACCACCAGCCGGATGTCAGAGCCGGAGTACCCCTCCGTCCTCTCGGCAAGAACCCCGGGATCGACCCTGGCGTCCATCTTCCCCAGGACCTTCTCGAAGATCTTCCGCCTCATCTCCTCGTCCGGGAGGGGAAAGCTCACCACCTTGTCAAACCGCCTCCATGCGGCGTAGTCCAGGAGCTGGGGGTGGTTTGTGGCGGCTATCAGGAGGACGCCGTCCTCCACGAGGCTGACGTCGTCGATGGCCTTGAGGAGGGTGTTGACGGCCCTCTTGATGGCGCCGTGCTCGTCAGAGGTCCTGGTCTTGGCGACGAAGTCGAACTCGTCGATGAATAGGATGCAGGGGCTGAGGGCCTTCGCCAGGTCGAAGACCTTGTCGATGTTCTTGGAGGTCTCGCCGAGGTACTGGCTCGTCACCATCGAGAGCCGGACCTCGACGAGGGGGAGGCCGAACTTCCCTGAGAGGGCCATGGCGGTGGAGGTCTTTCCCGTCCCCGGCGGCCCTACGAAGAGGAGCTTTCCGATGTCGTAGAGCCCGACCTCTTTCAGGTACTCGCGGTGCTCCAGGGCCTTAGCCGCCTTCTCGATCTCCGTCACCTGCTCCCTCGTCAGGACGAGGTCCTCTATCCGGTCCCGGACGTCTTCGGGGGCCTTGATCCTGACGAGCTTGAGGATCTCGTCCGCCTCCTCGACCTTGGCCGTCATATCCCGGATCTTCGACTGGATCCACTCCCGATCAGTTAGAAGCGGCTGGTTTCTCTTCCTCGCCTCGGAGTAGCTGACGTCGAGGGAGTCGTAGTTCTCGTAGAAGTAGGCGAGGGTGGGGTTGGACATGATCCGCTCCAGGGAGTCGCGCTTGATGAACCACTTCGCTCCCAGGTCGAAGACGGTGAGCCTCAGCTGGTCCCGGATCCCCTCCCGGTCGACGAAGGGAAGGCTCCTCGCCGCCTCCCGGACGCTGGCAATGCCATATATCTCCTGGACGTCCCCCTCGGTTACATAGACAGGCCGCTTCACCCTCCTCGTCACGGGATCGAAGTAGTGTTTCCTGATCTTCGGCGGTAGATCGTCCTCGGTCAGGTTCTCGGACCGGTTGTATATCTCTGCCGTGAGGAGGAGCTCTGCCACCTCCAGCTCCCCCGACGTACCCGCACCGCCCAGCTCCGCCTCCGATCCCGTCCTTGCGCTTGACCCCATTTTTGCACCTGACCTCAGCCTTTTAATCCCGATCTATCGATCCGCCCTTTGGCTGAAGGCGAGTAATGGGCCCCCGAGAGTGATAAATCTTTCCTTCCTCAGAGGGGCCAGACCCCGGCAGATCCCGGCAACCGTCGGCGGTCTTGCGTCGTCAACTTTATCAACCATAAAAAACCCCATGGTTGGAGATCGACCATATTTTGGATGGTCTCTATTTGGTGATGGAAGATGAATGCGTGGGATCGCTTTATTCGGTAAAGTTCGTCTGCTGGACACGACGCTTCGCGACGGTGAACAGACCCCCGGGGTCTCCCTGACCCAGGAGGAGAAGGTGAGCATCGCCCGGCACCTGGACGCCCTCGGCCTCGACGTCATCGAGGCGGGCTCGGCCGTCACCTCCGAAGGCGAAAGGAAGACCATGAAGGCGGTAGCCGAGGAGGGGCTGCGGGCCGAGATCTGCAGCTACGTCCGGGCGAGGACCGGGGACGTGGATCTCGCCCTCGATTGTGATGTCGACTCCATCCACCTGGTGGTGCCGGTCTCGGACCTTCACATCCGGTCCAAGCTCCGGTCCGATCGGGAGAAGGTTCTGAGGTCGGCGGTGACGGTGACGGAGTACGCAAAGGACCACGGCCTCCTGGTGGAGCTCTCCGGCGAGGACGCGAGCCGCGCCGATGAGGGGTACCTCACCCTTCTCTATCGGGCGGGGATCGACGCCGGAGCAGACAGGCTATGCTTTTGCGACACCGTGGGGGTTCTGGTGGCGGAGAAGGCCTTCGAGATCTTCTCTCGGCTATCCGAACTTCCGGCACCGTTGAGCGTTCACTGTCACGACGACTTCGGCCTAGCGACGGCAAACACCGTCGCCGCCCTGCGGGGCGGGGCATCCATGGCCCACGTCACCGTCAATGGGATAGGTGAGCGGGGCGGGAACACCAGCCTCGAAGAGGTGGTGATGACCCTGGAGTCCCTCTACGGCATAAAGACGGAGATCCAGTGTCAAGAGCTCTACACCCTCTCCCGGCTCGTCAGCCGGCTGACGGGTATACCGGTCGCCCCCAACAAGGCGATCGTCGGGGAGAACGCCTTCACCCACGAGGCCGGGATCCACGTCCACGGCCTCCTGGCCGATACGTCGACCTACGAGCCGATCCACCCCGAGACCGTGGGGAGGAAGAGGAGGATCGTCCTCGGAAAGCATGCCGGCCGAAGCTCCGTCGAGCTGGCCCTGAGGGAGCTGGGGATCGAGTGCACCGAGGGCGAGCTCGCCGAGATCCTCTCCAGGGTTAAGGAGCTGGGGGACAAGGGGAAGCGGGTCACCGACGCCGACCTTCAGACGATCGCAGAGATCGTCCTCTCGATCCAGAAGGAGCCGAAGGTGAAGCTCAACGAGTTCACCATCGTCAGCGGCAACCACGCCACTCCAACTGCCAGCGTCAGGATGGCCGTCAACGGGACGGAGATCCTGGAGGCAGGGACGGGGGTCGGGCCCGTAGACGCGGCCATCAACGCCATTCGTCGAGCCATATCAGGGGTGAGGGACGTGAGGCTCGAAGAGTACCACGTCGACGCCGTCACCGGCGGGACGAACGCCCTCGTGGAGGTCTGGGTGACGATGGCTATGGGCGACCGATCCATAACTGCCCGGGGGGCGGGAGCTGACATCATCATGGCCTCTGTGGAGGCCGTCTTGGAAGGGATCAACAGGCTGATGCAACTTGAGGAGGACGGATAGATGGGTAAGATGAGCGGGGCCGAAGCCATCCTGGAGTGCCTGAAGCTCGAGGGGGTCGAGATCATCTTCGGGCTTCCGGGCGGGGTGCTTCTGCCCCTCTATGACGCCATTTACGATTCTGATATCAGGCACATTCTCGTCAGGCACGAGCAGGCGGCAGCCCACGCCGCCGACGGATACGCCAGGGCGACGGGCCGAGTCGGAGTATGCCTTGCGACCTCGGGCCCCGGCGCCACGAACCTGGTGACGGGTATAGCCACCGCCTACATGGACTCGGTGCCGATGGTGGCGATGACCGGCCAGGTCTCGACGGACCTCATCGGAAAGGACGCCTTCCAGGAGGCGGACATCACCGGGATTACGATGCCGGTGACCAAGCACAGCTACCTCGTCAAGGATGCTAAGGAGATCCCCCGGGTCTTCAGGGAGGCGTTCTACATCGCGAGGACCGGAAGGCCCGGCCCCGTCCTCATCGACCTTCCCCGGGACGTCACCGTCAACGAGCTGGAGTTCAAGTATCCCGAGATCAACCTCCCGGGCTACAACCCCAACCTGAAGGTCCACCACCTCCAGATCAAGAAGGCGGCGGCAGCCCTGATGGAGGCGGAACGGCCCGTCATCTACGTGGGAGGCGGCGTCAAGTACTCCGACGGCCATCGGGAGCTCCTCCGGCTTTCTGAGAGGATCAAGGCCCCGGTGACGACGACCCTGATGGGGATCGGCTGCTTCCCCGAGGACCATCCCCTCTCCCTGGGGATGCTCGGGATGCACGGGACGAAGTACGCCAACTACGCGATCCAGGAGGCAGACCTCATTTTGGCGGTGGGCGCCCGGTTCGACGACCGGGTCACCGGCAAGGTGGCGAGCTTCGCCCCCCAGGCGAGGGTGATCCACGTCGACGTCGACCCCGCCGAGATCGGAAAAAACGTCAGAGTCGACATACCGGTCGTCGGCGACGCGAAGTCGGCCCTGGCCGAGCTCGCCAAGGCCGTCGAGGATAAGCCCTGGAGCCCCTGGAACGACAAGATCTCGGGATGGAAGGGCGACCATCCCCTCGGCTATGCCAAGGACTCCGAGACGATCAAGCCGCAGGCGGTCCTGGAGACCCTCTACGAGCTCTGTCCCGAGGCGGTCATAGTGACGGAGGTGGGCCAGAACCAGATGTGGGCAGCCCAGTTCTTCACCCACAAGGATCCCCGGAGGTTCATATCCTCCGGGGGCCTGGGGACGATGGGGTACGGTTTTCCTGCGGCGATCGGGGCGAAGCTCGGCTGCCCGGACGCGGAGGTCTTCGACATAGCAGGGGACGGGAGCTTCCAGATGAACATCCAGGAGCTGGCGACGGCCGTCGTCAACGAGGTCCCCGTCAAGGTGATCATCCTCAACAACGGCGTCCTGGGGATGGTCCGGCAGTGGCAGGACCTCTTCTACGAGAAGAGGTTCTCGAGCACCACCCTCCACCGAGTCCCCGACTTCGTCAAGGTCGCCGAAGCCTACGGAGCCCTAGGCCTGCGGGCGACGAAGCCCTCGGAGCTGGAGGGGGTCCTGGCGGAGGCGATCGATTCAGAGGTGGTTACCGTCGTCGACGTCATAATATCCCCCGACGAGAAGGTCTCGCCGATGGTCCCGGCTGGGGCCTCCCTGAGCGAGATCCTGGAGCTGGAGAAGGCTGACCAGCCTGGGGGGCTCCAAAAGTCGTATGCAGTACCGGCCGCGACGGAGATTCTGGAGCTGGAGGGGTGAAAGTGCTGCACACCATAGCCCTCATCGTCGAGAACAGGCCCGGCGTCCTGGTGAGGATAGCGGGTCTCTTCAGCAGGCGCGGCTTCAACATCGACAGCCTCACCGTCGGGGCGACGGACAACCCCGACTACTCCAGGATGACGATCACCGTCGACGGAGACGAGGTCGTCCTCGAGCAGGTGACAAAGCAGCTGAACAAGCTGATAAACGTCATCCGGGTCAGCGAGCTCGACCCTGCGGAGTCGGTGGAGCGGGAGCTGGTGATGATAAAGGTCGCGGCGAAGAAGGAGGACAGAAGCGAGATCATGCAGATCGTCAGCGTCTTCCGAGCCAAGATCATCGACGTATCTCCTCGATCGATGATAATCGAGGTGACGGGGAGCCAGGACAAGGTGGAGGCGATGGTCCGGCTCCTCCGTCAGTTCGGGATCAAGGAGATGGCCCGGACCGGGAGGGTCTCGATGGTCAGGGGAGCGAAGGTGGTGAACCCCTGATCGGTTCGGCCCGGCCTCATCCGATCCCACCCGATCGGACCGGGCCGAAGAGAAGGCTTCGCCCGAGGCCGACAAAACAGATCATCAACCAGATCAAGTTTATATTTAATGCTTAATGGGTTCTCAGAAGAGGACTTCTCAAGGTAGGGAGGACTTAGGAAATGGCAAAGATATACCACGACGGGGACGCCGACCTGGGCGTTCTGAAGGGGAAGACGATCGCCATCATCGGATACGGAAGCCAGGGGCACGCCCAGGCCCAGAACCTCCAGGACTCGGGGCTCGAGGTCGTCGCGGCGGACGTCCCGGGATCGAGGGCCTGGAAGAGGGCGGAGGCGGACGGGATCAGGGTGACGACGGCGGCGGAGGCGGCGAAGGAGGCGGAGATGATCCAGATCCTCCTTCCCGACGAGATTCACCCGATAGTTTACAAGAAGGATATCGAGCCGAACCTGGAGGAGGGGAACGCCCTCGGCTTCTCCCACGGCTTCAACATCCACTTCTCCCAGATCATACCCCCCGAGAACGTCGACGTCTACATGGTGGCGCCGAAGGGGCCCGGGGACCTGGTCCGGAGGACGTACGTCGAGGGGATAGGGACCCCCTGCCTCGTCGCCATCCAGCAGGACTATTCCGGAACGGCCTTCGATAAGGCGATGGCCTACGCCAAGGGGATCGGCGGCACCCGGGCCGGCGTCCTGACGACGACCTTCCGGGAGGAGACGGAGACCGACCTCTTCGGGGAGCAGGTCGACCTCTGCGGCGGGGTCACCGAGCTCGTCAAGGCGTCCTTCGAGACCCTCGTCGCGGCGGGCTACCAGCCCGAGATCGCCTACTTCGAGGCCTGCCACGAGCTGAAGCTGATCGTCGACCTGATCCACGAGGGAGGCCTGATGAGGATGTGGGAGAACGTCTCCAACACCGCCGAGTACGGCGGCCTCACCCGGGGCGACCGGATCATCAACGAGAAGTCGAGGGAGGCGATGTGGGAGATCCTGACGGAGATCCAGACCGGCGAGTTCGCCCGAGAGTGGATCCTGGAGAGCCAGGCCGGCCTTCCCGTCAAGAGGGCTCTGGAGAGGATGGAGTCCGAGCATCTCATCGAAGAGGTGGGCGCGGAGCTCCGGTCGATGATGCCCTGGCTGAAGAAAGAGTGAAGATCATCTCTTAAAGGAGGGATGACTGAGCCCATCGGGAGGGCGGGCGCCAAGGCGCGCGTCCGCCCGCGCCGGGGCGAGATTTTTTTTCGGGCGGTTTGGAGCCTGCGAGGGCTGCCTTTCGGAGTCGGTCGAGAGGGGGCATCCGACGATCGAGGTCTTTGGCACTTAAGCAGGGCTGGAGGGAGAGGGAAGGTCAGAGACTTATCGCCAAGCTCTATGATATGGCCGGGGTGGTGGGGATTGGGGATGGGGTCGAGGATGTGCTCCGGATCCTTCGCAACAGATCTATTCTGATCCATTCGGATCTATTTAACCAGAGCAAGATCTCTTCATACTGGCTATACACAGATCAAGTTTATATTGAATGAGTTATGCACTCCCAGCAGAGGGAGGACTCAGAAAATGGCAAAGATATACCACGACGAGGACGCCGACCTCGGCGTTCTGAAAGGGAAGACGATCGCCATCATAGGATACGGAAGCCAGGGGCACGCCCAGGCCCAGAACCTCCAGGACTCGGGGCTTGATGTGGTCGCTGCGGCCGTGGAGAGCTCGAAGGCCTGGAAGAGGGCAGAGGCGGACGGGGTCAGGGTGACCACCGTGGCGGAGGCGGCGAAGGAGGCTGACATGATCCACATCCTCCTACCCGACGAGATCCACCCGATAGTCTACAAAAAGGAGATCGAGCCTTACCTCGAAGAGGGGAATGCCCTCGGCTTCTCCCACGGCTTCAACATTCACTTCTCCCAGATCATACCCCCCGAGAACGTCGACGTCTACATGGTGGCGCCGAAGGGGCCTGGCGACCTGGTCCGGAGGACCTACGTCGAGGGGATAGGAACCCCCTGCCTCGTCGCCATCCAGCAGGACTATTCCGGAACGGCCTTCGATAAGGCGATGGCCTACGCCAAGGGGATCGGCGGCACCCGGGCCGGCGTCCTGACGACGACCTTCCGGGAGGAAACGGAGACCGACCTCTTCGGCGAGCAGGTGGACCTCTGCGGCGGGGTCACCGAGCTCGTCAAGGCCTCCTTCGAGACCCTGGTGGCCGCCGGCTACCAGCCCGAGATCGCCTACTTCGAGGCATGCCACGAGCTGAAGCTGATCGTCGACCTGATCCACGAGGGGGGCCTCATGAGGATGTGGGAGAACGTCTCGAACACCGCCGAGTACGGCGGCCTCACCCGGGGCGACCGGATCATCAACGAGAAGGCCAGGGAGGCCATGATGGAGATTCTGACAGAGATCCAGACCGGCGAGTTCACTCGAGAGTGGATCCTGGAGAGCCAGGCTGGCCTCCCCGTCAAGAGGGCTCTCGAGAAGAGCGAGGCGAGCCACCTCATCGAAGAGGTGGGCGCGGAGCTGCGATCGATGATGCCGTGGCTCAAGAAAGAGTGAAGATTATCTCTTCGAAGGAGAGATGACTAAGCCCATCGGGAGGGCGGGCGCCAAGGCGCGCGTCCGCCCTGCTGGGGGGGCGAGGAGGATCGACCGTGTTGTAGCAAACATTTTAATAGTTGGTTTTGATAACACTAAAAGTGTCGAAGGCACACGTCAAAAACCGGGCACTACTAATGAAACGAAAAAACATAGGTGTTAAAAATGGTCGATAGTCTAGAAAGAAAAATACAGTTCTACCAGATTATGTGGGTAAAGAAGAGTAAAGGTGAAAAGCTGGTAGAGGATATCAATTTTATCAATGATATTTTATCCAAGAATAGAATCATAAACTACGATGCTACGTACGACCTACTTCTAGAAGAATACGATCATAAAGTCTACAGCTCCCAAACAGACAAATCTTTATGGAAACTATCTAAAATAAGAAAGTATGATTATCCGTTAAAATACAACTATTCTGATATGCAAAGTTCTCCGTTAGACCTAAAGGGGGATGAAGGGTTATCAGAACAACTTCATTTCGCAATATTCGAGGGAAGTATTATAGGCGCTGAATATAATCATTATGGTCCACGAGTTCAGCCAAGTTTGACGAGCACAATTAACAGCTATCTTAAATTAAATTCTACAGATGGCATAAGTCGGGTGGAGATAAAACCCATCCTTAGAACAGATATCTACGATCTAATCGATAAGTTCGTTGAAATTTCTGGAGTGTCAATACAGATCGCGACTGATTATGCTAAATTACTAAAGAGCGAGAACAAAGATAATAAGAGTTTTGAGAAAATGTTTTCCGCAGTTGATTTAGTTGATGACATGTATCTAAGGCTAGCATTTACTGTAGGACGCGGAAAAAAACGAAAACATTCTTCCGAATTCCAGAGCGTAATTGATAATATTAGAACTATATTAGGCCGGAATGATATGAAGAATAATTTAAAAGTTTTAGAAATTGATGGGATTGTTGCTGGACACGACTCCCCAACATCCGTGAATCTATTAAAAGAATTGATGATGACTGAAAAGCAAATTGCAAGATTGGATACAAAAACAAAAGCCGTAGATTCGGATGAGATGTACAAAGGGATAATAGATTCGTATTCATCTTTAAATACAGAACTAAAAAGATTTATTTCCCAAGCAGGTACAGGTTAGATAATAATGATCTATGAGTTATTCAAAGTGAGGGAGGTTCAAAGGGATTTCGTAATAGGTATCGTTATTTCCATTTTGACAGTATATTATATATGGATAACAGAATCGATACAACTTGTTTATAATAATTACGGAGCATACGTATCATTATCAGCAACTCTTTTGGGATTTCTAATAACATCTTTTACAATATTATTAGCATTTCCAATAAATTATAAAATACAACTATTGAAAGAGCATGCTATGTACCCAATGCTTTTTGGTGTCTTTCTCCTCTCTATTTACACCCTTATCGTTTTATTCATATTGTCGATAGCTGGATCGTTGTTACATATAATTAATTTTTGGTATTGCGGGGTTTTAGTACTTATGCTTATTTGGTCCGTATTATGCGTTATTAGGACTGTATGGATCCTAAAGAAATTAACATATCTATATCTTTCAGGCTATGAGATCGAGGAATAATCTGGCTCGATTCCCGCAAGCATTGCCGCAGGAAAACGCGATGTCGTATGAACGCCCTCTTTTTAGAAAATAGCCGGAGACATATTAGAAGCGAATATATGCCCGACGCGACTGAAGAGCTGCGCGGAGATGTCCTCGCCGCCGCCCCTTCGAGGAATCCGGCGTCTTCCCGGCCGTCCTCCTTCGGGTCGATCGTCCGGGGCGAGAGGACCCGCGAGGGCGACGGAGATCCTGGCGGAGCTTTCGGGTCGGATGAGCCCGACGGACCTTCTGGGCCTGGCGAATCGCGGGCTTTCGGGCGCCGGGCGGGGAGGCGGCCGCCCCTCGCCCCGCGCCGGGCGCCGCCATAATCGGCTCTGGTATCAGGCCCGGCTCTTCGTCCCGAACCTCTTGGCTGCGTTGAGGAAGGTCATCCCCACCACCTCGCCCTTCTCGCGCCGGATGATGACGTCGTCGTCGGTCAGCTCGGAGTCGTCGGCACGGCTCGGCCTCTTGAAGTTCACATAGAGGACGTCCGCCTCCTCGTCGTAATCGACCCAGATCTTCTTATGAGGGATGCCTAGCAGATGGGGCACCAGCGCCGATACCTTCTCTACCTCTGCCGCGCCCATATCTTCGACCTCCTTTCAAGCTGCTTTGACCTTCTCGTGAGAAACGCCGTGATTACGAAGCCATCCTCTCGGCTTACCTCTTTATAAAC
>Ga0334890_1001089_pt1 | contig 39882 bp, 32 predicted proteins | sample GraSluR1_MG_3_FD_207220 | JGI IMG/M metagenome (GOLD analysis project Ga0334890, IMG submission 207220) | Sludge microbial communities from methane-producing bioreactor in Wageningen University, Netherlands - Granular Sludge_31_08-R1 | ecosystem: Engineered > Bioreactor > Anaerobic >... | reverse complement strand
TGGGATGCAATGATGGAATGAATCATCTTTTGAACTTCTTCTTCCCGAGTTATATTGACTAAGTGGAATTCAGCATACCCTGAGTGATCCTGGATCTTTTTCTCGATTTCTTTCCCTCGATTGCTGTCCAGATCGGCAATCATGACTTTGGCTCCTTCCTGGGCAAACAACTCAGCAGCAGCTCCGGTAATAACTACAATTTTTCCCTGAAAGCCTAAATCCATTCTCTTATCCTCCTTTCAATTCTTCCTTTTTTTTTCACCCAATTACTGAAACAAAAAGACAATCATAGCTTTTATTGAGTGGTATTATGGATTAGTACTCAAAAGAGCCATGATTGTCTCAAGAATGAAGGGGAGCAGCTCTTTATAAGAGACAATTATTTTTGATAGGCTTCTTTGATGGCATTCCAATCGATAGGTTCTAATTCGGGATTGGGATAAAATTTATCGGCATTCCCCTGCCATTCAATTCTGGGTCGAATGTCAAAGAATTGAGGAACCATATCTTTTAAACCAAGCGCCAACATCACAGCATATTTAGTTCCGTACCAACCCCATTCTGGGAATCCATGCCAGGTTTCGGCAATGAGCCGGCCTTCACGTATTCTTTCCACTGATTCAGGCGTTCCGTCATTGGTAAATATTTTCACTTCCGGACGATTCATTCTTTCACTGGTGAGCATTGCTCCTAAACCCATTTCATTTGATGCTGCCCAGATAAAATCGAGCGTTCCCTGGGGATTGGCCGAGAGTATATCTTCGGTGACTTTGATCCCTTTTTCACGATTCCAGTCGGCTGGAAGAGTGGTGACAATTTTTATTTTGGGGAATTGGTCGATAACTGAATGGAAGCCTCTTAAACGAGCTACGGAGAAAAATCCCCCGGCAATTCCTTCAACGATCGCACCATTCAAAGTTAGATCTTGTAAGCCGGCTATGACTTCGGGAGTATAGAGATTTTGCCAAAATTCTAAGTCTAAATAGGTTGATTCGGAAATATCGATTTTTTCCCCTTCACCTAAGATACCCGGCCCACCAAAATAATCAATGACTGCATAAGCAGATACTGTTCCGGCAATGGTATTATCAAAACCGATGTAACAATCAACATCAACCCCTTCGATTGGTTCGAGAAGGTTAACCACAACGACTGGTATTCCAGCTTCTATGGCTTTTATGAGAGCTGGTTTAACGACTTCGACTTCGATAGGGGAGATAGCAATGACATCAACCTTTCTTTGAATAAAGTCTTCAATAATGGCTATTTGGCTGGCGAATTCGATGTGTGAAGCTGGAGAACGGGTAATGATTTCTACTGGTATGCCATTTTCGGTTGCTTGTCGAGCCGATGCTTCAAAGAAATCGGTAGCAGTTTTAAAAACACCAGTAATATCGGGTGGAGTCCAACCGATGGTGATTTTCGGAATATCAGCTGCTAAAGCTCCACCGCTCAAAACGAGGATAATAAGCAAACTGATAAAAATTTTTTTAAACATATTGCCCTCCTTAAATGGTAAAAAGATAAAAAGTGACCAAGGTTTCTATTGGCTGATTTTTTTCTGGTTTTTCCCTCCTTTCTTAAAGAATGAATTTTTTAAAAAGAAAAAATGAGTGGTATAAGAATAAAGATAAAACTTCATAAAGGTGCTATTCTGTACTACTTAAGAAATAAAACTTCAAGGAATAGTCATGCTGATTTGTAATTTGACCTCGGAACGCTGGAACGATTTAGCAGAATATCATTGAAATCTTGATCTGATGGATTATATTGTTTTCAGAATACCCCTCCAATTTTCCTCAAAATATTTGGTTCTATGATGCGATTGAAACCATAATAACAGAGAAAACAGGCTTAAGTGGTAAAGTCATTTTTACCACTTAAATTATATCACCGCCATATGCGATGTCAATGAAAATGAAATAGCTGTTGAGAGAAGTTATATGTTAAGTGGAAGAGAGGGAGTATTGGCAGAAAACGCTGAGGGGGAGAGGGGGGCGAGAGCTATAACCCCCTCCTCACAAAATGCACTTTTTAGTTATACCCTCGGTCTCCGTAAGGTTGAAGTTTATCTAGCCATTTTTCTTCAAGTTTTTTCAAAGCATCGGCTGGAGCGGTGTAATCGTCTTCTTTCGGTTTTAATTCCTCCAGCACTTCAACTACGAAAGCCTCTTTACCAAACTCAGTCCATTCTTTTTGAAGAGCTTTATTGGGGTAACTCCCCATTTCTAACTGGAAGGTTTTTCCATTTAAAGTTTTAAGATTAAGCGTACTTCCTAAGAATACTTTTTGGTTTTGAGTGTTTTTAATTTGATACACACCGGCAACCGATTTACTTTCTTTAAATTGTCTTTTTATTTCCTTTTTGTGATCCATTAGCATCCCTCTTCTTTATAATCCTTCTTTCAACCAGTACTGACTTCCATCGGGTTTTCTTTCCATAAAACCATATTCGATAAGGTATCTCCGAATGGTTACGAAATCGGTATATCGTTTCTTAATGATTTGATTGACTTCTTTTTCATCATATTTCCGATTTTTTTTAAAATCAGAAGCAAATTCTCTTAAAATAATCAATTTGTATTTCTCTTTGGCCGGAAAGGCTTTCAAGTGACCAATGGTCTCTTTAGAAAAAAAATTCTTTATAATTTTTTCTTTTTCTTCTTCGGTAACATTGTACCGCTGATCAACGATTTTAGCATTTTTATGGAGTGACAAAAAAACCGGTGCGAATTGATCTTTTTCTTTTAAGATTTCCATAAGAACTAAAAATAATTTGGATTGGCGTTCTCTTTCTTTAAACTGAAAGCGATGATTACGAATGGTTGAGACGCTTCCAATATTCATTTCCTTTTGTATCTCACTATTGTTTTTTCCTTGGTAAAAAAGATCGAGTAATTTCTTTTGGTGATCGGTCAAACCGGTCAATCTTTTATCTAAATTAATTAAATAATCAAATACTGAATGATGAGCTTTAAGAATATGGATTTCAATAAATTTTTCGGCTTCGTAAAGCGTCCCAGAATCAGAGTAAATAATTCCTTTTTCAATTTCCTTGCCACAAAGGAGACAAGTGAAATATTTATCTTGTTCCAAAAATCCTCGTTTTAAATCGGTTATGGAGGCATTCCAAAATAATTCTGAATCACTCATTGAATAAACACATCCTTAAAATATTTAAAATATTGTAGATATATTATAAATATGTTTATTTTATTGTCAAGATCTGTAAATGAAATAAGCGGTGGTTAAATGAATTGAAAAGTGATCAAAAAAGTTGGAAAGGTACACCCCTGAATTCTCCCTCAATGGGGGAATTTATTTGATGATATTTTCAGAAAAGACCATCATGCCACGTTGTGGCACCAGATGAGTGTGAAAACCAAAGATTCGATATACCTTGTCATGTCGATTGTTGGAATTTAACATTATCTAATAAAAAAGCAGGAAGGACTATTCTAAAAAGGGCGTTTTCATTTTGAAACGAGTTTGGTAGAATTGAACCGGAAAAGAAGCCGAAATAAAAATTGTGATCTTTTCGAGGGAATGAATCTATGAAGGTTTATAATCGTTTTTATCTGGTCATGATAATACTGTTGATGATCGTTACTATTTCAGGATGTATTGGAAATATCGGACAGCTATCGGGATTGTTAAGTGGGAAGTCAGGAAGCACCTACTACGTTTCCCCAGAGGGAGATAACAACAATTCGGGAAACAGAGAAAATCCCTGGAAAACCCCCGGGTATGCCTCAAGACAACTTCAACCAGGTGATACTCTGATTATTTTAGGCGGAGAATACCAGATCGACAATCAGGATGAAAATCAAATTAAACCAGCATCGGGGACTACCTCTTCCTGGATTACCATCAAGGGCGAAGCGGGAAACAAGCCGATCCTCATGGGAAGAGATAAATGTCCGGCTATTATTGACCTTTCAGGTAAGAGTAATCTCCGAATCGAAAATCTTGAATTCACCAACGATGAGGGATCGGTAGTTCAAAATGCCATACGAGTGGTAGGTGGTGTAGTCCAAAATCTGATTTTTAAAGACCTTTTCATCCATCACATTGACGGGAATGGCATTCTCATGTCTGATGCTTATGGAATAGAAATAATTCAGAGCAAGATTGAGTATTGTGGAAAGGAAGCAATGGTCGGTAAAAACTTCCAAGGAGACGGGTGGAACCAGGTAACTATTCGTGATAGTCAATTTGCCTATAGTGGTCATTATCCAGCTTCAAAAAAACCCAGTAATGAACACACCTTTGATGGTTTGTGGATTGGTTCGTCGGTTGGTCCTATTGAAATAACCAACTCAATATTTGAACAGAATTTAGGAAACGGGCTTTATACCAGAGCCAAAGTGAATCGAATCATACAATGTATTGTTGACAACAATAATGAAAATGGAATTGTAATGGGTGGTCAAGATGGGATAGTCATGAATACCCTCATTTATGGAGTTGGAGGGAAAAGCTCTAAGAATTCCACTGGTTCAGGGATAATTATTGATGAAATGGCTGGTGAAAATGCAACGTTTAAAATCGTGAATGTAACTATTGATATCCCTACAGAAAACCAGGGATTCCCTTTAAAAGTTGGAGTGTCCCAAAAACCGGAGAATGGAGAGCTTTTGTTTAATAATAATATTGTTGTTTGTGGGGCTCAACCAGTTAATATCGGGGGGAATATTTCTCTTAAGGCCTCCCATAATTTGATTTATCGACCAGATGAGAAAATAGTTTTAAGATTTGGAGAGAAAGAATATTCCATTGAGGAATTAAAGGGCGCTCAATTAATTGAAGGTTTCATCGCCGAGGATCCACTTTTTGCTGCTCCTTCTCGCGGTAAAAACGGCGGCGGATATCATATCCAGGAAAAAAGTCCAGCCCGAGATGCCGGGACTTCTGATAATGCTCCATCTGTCGATTTGGATGGTAAAACACGCCCCCAAGGGAAGGGATATGATTTGGGTGCTTATGAATTTGAAGTGGTTATAAAATAGAAAATTTAGTCATAATTGTTGACAATTTGAATAAAAGATGGTAGTATATTTCTACCACGGGTTCCGAGGAATAGGAAAGCCGTCAGGGTTGAAATCGATAGAAGCTCGAAACGGGTGGATATCGAAAAACTCTTTTCTCTAAAAGAAAGAGAAAGGGGGTTTGACCCGCGAATTACTGGAAAAGTAATTTTCTGGTGATAAAAAGGTTGGAAAGTTCGTTGGGGCCCGTGTTTTTTTATGGATTCAAACTTCTTAATCATTTTTTATCCTGCAAGCTTAGTAGTGAGTTCGTAATATTCCCACGATGCCCAAGCCTATGTTATCTGAGGATTCATAACCATTTCTCAAATTTTTTGGTTTTATTTTGTGCTTTTTATCTTGAGAATATCGGAATAAATGAAAAGCGATCAAACAAAAAAGAAAAAGAATGGATTCAACAATTCCCCTCTTTGGAGTGGTGCTGCTTTCGCGGCGGGGAGGAAGTTTTCAGTTTTTCCTGATTCTCCTAAGAAAAGGATAAAGAATACGAATAAAAAATGAGATCCTCAAGGCTTCTGAATACGAAGCCTCAGGATAACGATGATAGCGTCAGATGAGATTCTCACGTCGCATAATACGCTCCTTAGAATGATTGATTAGGTGGATGAGATTACCAAGGTTTCTGAATATGAAGTCTCAGAATAACAAAGAATCGCAAAGGCACTTTTCATGCTACTATGCACCTTGAACTGAAGGAATTGTTGAAGATTAAAAACGCAGAATAATTACCCCGACATTCCCCGTTAACCAACTAAGGAGTAAAATATATAAAAAAGGGTGAAGGAAAGAAAAGACTTCATTATGAATAAAACAGTTTTAATTCCCACCTTTTATGCTTTGACGGCGGCACTGCTTTTTGGACTTAGTACTCCTTTGAATAAACTACTCCTGAACACCATCGAACCACTGGTTCTTTCCGGCTTAATATATTTAGGAAGCGGATTAGGCATTCTCATTTATCGATTGATAAAAGAGAAAAGCCTCTATACTCAAACTGAAGCTAAGCTGCAAAGAGAAGAAATTCCCGTGTTAGTCGCAGCTGTTTTGGCGGGTGGAGTTTTAGCCCCAATCATTCTTCTCTATAGCATTCGGATTACCCCGGCATCGACAGCATCGCTTTTGCTCAGTTTTGAAGGTATTGCAACAACTTTATTAGCGGGAATTTGGTTCGGAGAATATATAGGAAAGAGGGTATGGTTAGCAATTGCCATTGTGACTCTGGCAACCATGCTTTTATCGGTGCAATGGAGTCAGGGGTGGGGATTTACAATTGGGGCTTTTGGAGTGATAGCTGCCTGTTTTATGTGGGGATTGGACAATAACCTCACTAGAAATTTAAGCACCCGGGATCCTCTTTTGTTAGTTTTCGTCAAGGGTTGTGGCGCTGGAGGATTTTCTCTTCTTTTAGCCCGCTTCTTCAACCTCTCTTTTCCCAGTTTTCAAATGATTTTAATCGCAATGGCGATTGGTGTTGTTTCTTATGGGTTGAGTATTGTTTTTTTTATTCTCTCCCTCCGCAGTCTAGGCTCATCCCGCACCACGGCTCTTTATAGCATTGCCCCCTTTGCCGGTTCATTGCTTTCTTTTCTCATATTGGGAGAGCAGCCTCAGCGGGTATTTTACCTTTCTTTTCCGCTCATTCTGGTAGCCACCTTAATTCTCCTCACTGAAACTCATTCTCACCAGCACCTTCACAATGCCTATTCTCATGACCATCGTCATTCCCATTGGGACGGTCACCATAACCATATTCATCCAAGTTTTTTTCAAGAAAAAGATATCGTTCATTCCCACCTTCATGAACACGAAGAAATGGTACACGACCATCAGCATCTCCCGGATATTCATCATCGCCATCAACATAAAAAGTAAATAACCGCTTTTCCGGATGATCCTTTTCATTATCTCAAAAAAAAAAAAAATGGAAAAAATATTCTCTTCCCTCTTTTTAATTTTTTCATCATGTGGTAAATTACTCAAAATTACATAAGTCATTTCTTAAGGGTGAGTGTTCACCTCCTTCCTCAAAGACGAGGAGAAAATGACAACGACCTCGATGACGAGGGACGTTTGTTCTCGATGGAGAGAGATGCAATTTCTCGACAGGACAATTTCTTGTCTCGATGAGGAGGAATGTAACGTGTCTACCACTAACCCCTTTGCAATAGCGCAAGCCCAGCTTGATAAGTGTGCCGAAATTATCCACCTTGATCCTGCTATTCATGCTATTCTCCGGATGCCCAAGCGTGAAATTCATGTTTCTATTCCAGTGCGCATGGACGACGGTTCGATAAGAGTATTTCAGGGATTTCGTGTTCAATATAACGATGCTAAGGGACCAACTAAAGGTGGAATTCGATTCCACTCCTTGGAAACCATTGATACCGTTCGGGCTCTGTCTGCCTGGATGACTTGGAAATGTGCGGTAATTGATATTCCCTTAGGTGGTGGGAAGGGCGGAGTCATTTGTGATCCGAAAAGTATGTCAACCGGCGAGTTAGAAAGGTTGAGCCGAGGCTATATTCAGGCGATATGGCAGTTTATTGGACCAGATAAAGACATCCCGGCACCAGATGTATATACCAATCCACAGATTATGGCCTGGATGATGGATGAATATTCCAAATGCTCTGGAAAGAACCAGTTCGGAGTTATTACTGGAAAACCACTGGCTGTGGGAGGAACGGTAGGTCGAGGTGATGCCACGGCTCGGGGTGGTATGTATGCATTACGAGAAGCCGCCGAGGTATGCGGAGTTGACCTCAGCCAGGCGACAGTTGCCGTCCAGGGATATGGAAATGCTGGTTTTTACGCTGCTAAACTAGTACGGGAGATGTTCGGTTCAAAAGTCGTTGCCCTCAGCGATAGTCAGGGTGGAATCTATAATCCTGACGGCTTGGTTCCTGATGCAGTTTTGGAATATAAGGAAAAAACCTGTTCGGTTAATGGTTTTCCTCAATGTGATTCCATCACCAATGGAGAAATCCTCTCCTTAGATGTAGATATTCTTATTCCTGCAGCACTGGAAAATGTAATCACCGACCAGAATGCCGGATCTATCAAAGCTCGTATTGTAGCCGAACTAGCTAATGGACCGACAACTCCTGAAGCTGACGATGTTTTGTTTGAAAACGGAGTTCATGTTATTCCAGATTTCCTCTGCAATGCTGGAGGAGTGACGGTTTCCTACTTGGAAATGGTTCAAAATTTCTATATGTATTACTGGGAGGAAGGCCGGGTTTATGATTGCTTAAACAAGAAGATGACTCGTGCTTACCATGCGGTTCACCTGACTTCAAAAAAATATTCAATCAACATGCGTCAGGCAGCTTATATCGTAGCTGTCGAAAGAGTTGTTGAAGCGATGAAACTAAGAGGTTGGGTTTGATTCTTTGATTGAAATATCTCCCTCTCGTGCTCTTCCTTGGGCATGAGAGGGGTAGTTTGGGGGGGGAATTGGCGGGTCCTTTCTGATGTTCCAAAAACCATGGTTTATCAGATTGCTGAATGCATCAACCAAAAGAGCGAAGTTATACCCCAGGATATTATTCAAAAAGCACCATCAGCGGAACTGAAGTCCAATCAATTCGATCAAGATACACTTCCACCTTATCCGATTTTGATCAAATCGTTGAGCTATGGATTGAAGATGGCTTCTCTATCGAGGAGATGACCGCTCGAGGATTTGATCGCAGGATGGTATTGTGGGCGGTGCAGAGAATTGACCAGAATGAATATAAAAGAAAGCAAGCTCCGCCGGGATTAAAGGTTACCTCCAAGGCCTTCGGAAACGGCAGACGAATGCCTATTGCCGCTGATTATTCCTACTGAAATCAATCTCAGCAAATAATTTCACCCTCCTTGAATTTTATTACAAATTTGTGGGTTTGAATAAGATATAATGAAAAAAAATAATGAAATGCTTCTGTGGTATATGCCCGAAAATTGAAATAACCAGAGTTCCAGGTAAGCTTAGATTTTTCAGAATACCAACCGTTCAAAGTATGATTAAGAGGAGGGTCAACCATGAGAAAACTTTTATTGATTTCAATGATGATAGTCATTTCTTTGTTATTCGTTCTCTCGACCGGGTGGGTTTGTGCCCAAAACCAATCCTCAGCTGAAAGCAATCAACAGGACCTTGTAGAATTGGGATTGTCCTATTTTCGCTTGGGAATGTTTTCGGATGCTATTCAAACACTAAAAAAAGGATTAGAGGGAAATACAAGTGACAAAACCGGATGGCAGAGCCTGGCTGCTGCCTATCGAGCCCAGGGTTTATATAATGAAGCCGAAGAAACCTATCAATTGGTTTTGCGATTGGATGATAAAGACCCGTGGGTTTGGTTTGAAATCGGTAATCTTTATTATGATATGAGAGATTACCAGTTGGCAATTGATGCTTATGAAAATTCAATTACTCTTAATAACAGCCAACCCGAAGTACAATACAACCTTGGAAATGTATATTACGATCTGCAGAGTTTTGAAAAAGCCCGGGATGCTTATCTCAAAGCTATTGAGATAGTTCCTCGTTATTTCGATGCATTAAACAATTTAGGCAATGTTTATTATTACCTGAATCAAACCGGAGAAGCTGAAAAAGCCTATTTAGAAGCTGCTGCCGCTCAACCAGGAAGTCCCTTGCCCCATTATAATTTAGGCAATATCTATTATCGGGAACGAAAATACGACCTAGCCATTGAGCAATATAAAGAGGCTTTAGATTTAGATCCGGAATATGTTGATGCTTTAAACAACCTGGGAAATGCTCTTTCGGAATTGGGAAATACTGAAGCTGCCATAGAAGCCTACCAAAAAGTGATTGGAATAGATCCTTATTACGCCAATGCTTATTTTAACGCAGGTTTAGCCTATCGAGATTTAGGTGATTCTCAGAATGCTGTCCTTCAATATCAAAAAGCCTTGGAGGTGGTTCCTGATGATGCTGAAATCTATTACGAATTAGGAAACGTCTATTATGATGAGCAGGATTATCAAAAAGCTGTTGAAAACCACAGCAAGGCAGTTGAAGTTGAGCCAGATTATACTGCAGCTTATAACAACCTGGGTAATGCTTATGAAGCATTGGGAAACTATGAAAAGGCATTAGAAGCGTACAGCAAGGCAGTTGAAATTGATCCCAATTACACGACCAGTCTTTATAACATTGCCAACATTTATTATAACCAGGGAAATTATTATAAATCGATCGATCCATTCCTGAAGGTGGTTGAGTTAGATCCCCAAGACTACGAAGCTTGGAATAATTTAGGGAATTCCTATCTTGAAATTGGAAGAAATTTAAACGCTCTCGATTCTTATCGGAAGGCCTTACGAATCAAACCAGATTATGATATTTCCCATTACAACGTGGGATTGGTTTCGTTGAGACTCGATGACAAAGGAACAGCGATGAGAGAATACGATTACTTATTACCGATCAACAAAAAGTTAGCCGATGCTCTGATGGACGAAATTACCGGAAGGTCAAAAGAACTAGAAGCAGAACCTCAAGAATCGAATAATTAAAGGTTGAGTTTACTGTTTTTCTCCATTCATGGCAGCTTTAGCCGAAGGAGCAACCTGAGTTATCTTTTTCCCGATGGTGAAGAGTACTCGGAAAAAAGTAATAGCTCCCACTATCATAGTTGCAAAAAAGGTTATGAAACGCCAGAATAAAATGAATAAGCTAATTTTTTCCGGACCGGTTGAAGAAAGAAAAACCGAACCGATGGAAAGCTCGACTCCTCCCGATGCTCCGGGAGTTGGTAAGAAGCCGAAAACCAAATATAGGGGGATTTGATTGCCCAAAACTTGTTTTAAAGGAACATAAACTCCGAGTGATTGAAGAACGAAAAAGGCAACCGAAAAAAAACATACAAAGTAAAAACTATAACCAACAATGTTTAAGATAAGGTATTGAGGTTTATTGATAAAGAGAATTCGAAATCCATTTTTAAAGTCAGCAAAGAAATCATTCACCCATTTTAAAACACTATCTTCTGAAAATTTGAGTTTTGGGAAGTGCCGATTGGCGAATCTCATTCCCCAGTGTACTAATCGGTAAACCAAGTCCAATCGATTTAAAAAGAAGAAGAGGAGAAAAATCAAAGTACTATAAAAAATAAGAAAAGAATAGAGAAGATGGAGGAGGATGCCTCTTAAGGTGAAATGGACACCGAGAACCAAAACCAAAATTAGCAGAAGAATTAAAAGAGTGACTTGATAGAGGATACCGCAAATAGCGGTCAGGCAGCCGGCTTCACCCCAGGACATTCCGGATCGATTTAATACCAGCATTTCAGCCGGACTTCCACCGGTAGCGGAGGGAGTTATAGCAGACATGAAATAGCAGGATAATACCCCGGTCAGGCTATTCCGATAAGAAATCGGTTTTCCCCAGGCACGAGTGGTGAAGAATAAACGAAGGGCATCGATTAACCAGGCAGCGATGATTGAAACAAAACCCCCAACCAGCCAGATTGGTTGGAATTGAGAGAAGTCAATTGATACTCCCCGAAAGGATAAAATTAAAAAAATTGCAATAATGGTTCCTAAACTGATGAAAACCGAGATGAGGATTTGTTTGATAAGCTTTTGAGGATTGTAAGTTTGTCCGTCTGACATTTATTCATTCTCCTGTATTCTGCCTCAGAAACCTTGATGGTTATTTATTCATCGGTGGTGGAAATCAGAATTCTAAAAGATTGTACCCTAACAAGTTTCTAACGAAAAGCCCCTTTGAAGAATTTTGTAAGTGATGATGGAGTTTGAATGAGTAGGAGTTTTTCTTATAGTTGAACCTCTGATGATTGTACATTTAGAGAGTATGGCTGGCGAAAAGCGCCGAGGGGGCGAGGAAGAGATGGGGAGAAAAAGTAGAAAAGGGCTCAGGATGAAGGATGAAAGAATTCATTTGATTGTATTTTCAGGAGAGACCCTCACGCCACTTTGGTGGAACCAGATGAGGATGAAAATCCAAAATACGACATGCCATGGCATGTCGCTACATTATATGAAGTTCGAGCACAATATATTGTTGCCCCTACATTTTATAATCTTTTGTAGGAGCTTGGTTTATAAAGTTCATAAATGGGTTTACAGGATTGAATATTTCAGTAAAATTATGAAAGTTAATATTAATACCTGGAAGGAGATTGTATGATTTATATTATCAACGATTCTCAAGATCCCTATTTCAATTTAGCAAGCGAAGAGTATATCATGAATACATTTCATGTTGACGAAAAATACTTGATGCTTTGGCAAAACCAACCATCAATAATCATTGGAAAACATCAAAACACCATTGAAGAAATCAATAACGAATTTGTCCAGGAAAACAATATCGCCGTGGTGAGAAGATTATCGGGTGGGGGAGCCGTATATCACGATTTAGGCAATCTGAATTTTACGTTTATAGTGAAAGCATCAGACAATTCATTGGATTTCGATTTTAAAAAATTTACTGAACCAGTGATTACTGCTTTGAATCGAATGGGAATCCCGGCTGAATTCAATAGTCGAAATGATTTATCTATTGAAGGGAAGAAGTTTTCTGGAAATGCACAATATATCCGGAAGGGAAAATGTCTTCATCACGGGACCTTGCTATTCAATACCAATTTAGATCACTTGGAAATGGCACTGAGGGTATCAAGCGATAAGATTGAATCAAAAGGGATTAAATCCATTCGGAGTCGAGTTACCAATATCTACCCCTATATAAAAAAAACCTGCTCAATAGAGGAATTTAAAAATCTACTTTATGATCAATTTTGCTTAATAAATGAAGAAATTCAGTCGATATATTTCAGTGAAAACGACATCAAGAAAATAGAGGAATTAGCCAATAGCAAATACCGAACCTGGGAATGGAATTATGGTGAATCACCCTTTTTTACGATTAAAAAATCTCATCGATTTGAATTTGGCAAAGTCGAAGCCTGGCTGGATGTAAATCAAGGAATAATCCGACAATGCAAATTTTATGGTGATTTTTTTGGAAGAGAAGATAAAGCTGATATTGAAAAGCTATTGGTTGGCAGCCGCTACGAGAGAAATGACATCGCTTTTAGGTTGCGGAATGTTCAGATTGGAAGCTATTTTCACGGATTGAATACCGAGCAGCTTATCAAACTATTGATTTCTTAGTTAATAAAGAGAGGAGCATGAATATGATTCGAACCAAATTGAGCAAGGTTAAAGAAATCAGGACCCCGCATGGAAAAAAGGTCCGCTGGTTGATTTCAAAAGAAATGGGCGCTCCTCGTTTTGAAATGAGACATTTCACCATCACCGATGAGAGTCAACCCTCAGAAGAGGCTCATCCCTGGGAACATCAGGTTTACATTCTTTCAGGAGAAGGAATCATTAAAAGTGGAGATACTGAAATCAAGGTCGAACCGGGGGATGCTATTTATATTGCTCCTAATGAACCGCACTTAGTCCAAAACCTCCCTCAACAAAAATTTACTTTTCTTTGCATTATCCCGGCTGGATGCGAAGATCGAGTTAAAGGGTAAGGTTATTTTATTCCGAAGGAGTTGAATTTTAATGAGGGATCAAGTTGTTCGAGCTATACGAAGAGATCATCCCGACTATGTTCCTTTAATCATCTGGAATCAAGACTTTGATCAATCGGATATTGTCTACGGTGAAATTCAGAAACATTTTTTAGGAGAAAATCGAGACTATTCAGAATGGGGATTTTATTGGTCGAGAAAAGATGAGACCATGGGCCAACCGCGAGAGCCCTTGATAAAAGATTGGAACGAAATTGATAAACTTAAACCACCATCCTTAGACTTACCCGGTCGATTTGATGAACTCTTAAAAAAGAAAGAGACTTATCCGGAGAAATTTCTCATGGCCAGTTTGGCTTTGTCGGGTTTTACCACGATGACTTTTTTAGCTCACTTTGAAGAGGTGTTGATTCATTTATCGACTAAATCGCAGCAGTTGGAACGATTGATCGATGTGGTATTTAATTTTGAAGAAAGTCTGATAAGAGAAACCTCGTATTTTGATGTGGATGCTATCGCTTTTTTGGATGATTGGGGCTCACAAAATGGTTTGATGGTTTCTCCTGATCATTGGAGGAAAATATTCAAACCACGATACCGAAAACAGTTTGATTTAGTTCATCAGCAAGGAATGTATGTCTATTTCCATTCTTGTGGATATATTTACCCAATCATTTCAGATTTTATCGAGATTGGAGTCGATATTCTCAATATCAGCCAACCGAATCTCTATGAGATTCCGAAGTTAGGAAGAGATTTTGGAGGGAAGGTTTGTTTTTGTTGCCCAGTGAGTTATCAAACTACTGGTATATCTGGAAACCCTCAAGAAATAGAACAATATACTGAATACTTATTTGAACACCTGGGGAGGTTCAATGGAGGGTTGATTGGTTATGCTGAAGAATATCATTCGATTGGAATGAGCGAAGAGAATTATCGAGCCAGCATTCGAGGATTTAAGAAATTACACTATTTCTAAAGAAAAAAGAGGCAGACAATTATTATAATAAAAAAAAAACGAGGTCATTGATATGATTGTTCTTGCTCAAGAAGCTGCCTATTGGGTGGCAATTGCTCACCTTACAAATTGGAGCAGAGAAAAAATCAATGATTTTTTTGACCGATTATTGAGGAACCATTTTGCTTTTCATGACTTTTTTACTTTGAAACCTGAAGAATGGGAGAGTCTTTTTCATCTTTCCCGGGAAGAAATAACAAGCCTTCAATCGATACAAGAAAAACTCCCTTATTATTTGACTATTACCCAAAAAATCTCTGAACAAGGCTTTGATATCATACCAGTTCATTCTCGGTTTTATTCTGCGCATTTACGAGAAAAGCTGGGAAAATCTCATGCTCCAACTCTCTTTTATACCAAAGGGAATGTTGATCTTTTTAATACGCCAACAGCGTGTATTTTAGGTTCGAACCGCGGTTCTGGAAACGGGCTCATATTTATCCAGAACCTCATACGCCGTTTCGTTCAAGAAGAGATAACGATGATAACCAGCATTGAACCTGGTTATCATCGTTATATTCTCAATTTATGTCTCCAATTTGGAGGGCGATCTTTAGTCATTTTGGACCAGGGAGTGCTTTCTTTAAAAAGACCGCTGGATGATTTCGATCAATATCTCATAAATGACCAAGTGCTATTCCTCAGTACTATCTTTCCAAAAAACAACAACGGAAAGAAATGGGCTCTGCAGCGGGATTTGTTACAATATGGATTGGCTAAGGACATCTACATTGCTGACGCTCTTGAGAAAAGGCAAATATGGAGGTGGATCCTGAGAGGATTGAGGCAAAATAAAACCTTTTTTGTCAGATATCCCGAAGAAAATGAAAAAAGCGCCAATCGTTTATTTATCGCTAATGGTGCGGTTCCGGTTGATCTCAATGGAAGAATTATCGATAAATCTGATTGATTTAAAATCACAGGAGGTTTAACTATGGTGTATCCAAGAACCAAACTTTTCTCTTTTGTCTGGATAGTTTCCTTGATAGCCTTGTTGGTGATGTTCATGAGCTTTTTAGCAAATGGAAATGAGCTCGTCACTCTTCCCCAGATTGAGTACAATGATAATGATTTGATCTCAGCCATAATTGAACGAAAGGCGGAAAGACAGTATGCAACTGAACCAGTAGCGCTGAAGGATCTGGCTCTGGTTCTCTGGGCGGGAAGTGGAATAAAAAGCCCCCAGGTTGATAGCGTTTCTCATGCTACCCGAACCATTCCTTCAGCCATGGGAATCTATCCCATCGATGTGTATGTATTTGCCTTACAGGTTGAAAACCTCCCATCCAATATTTACCTGTACTTGCCGGAAAAACATGCCCTCCAAGAAATTCCAAGCGTCAATGTGACTGAGGCATTAACCAAAATAACCAATCAAAGAGCAGTGCAGAATGCATCGATGGTTTTTTTAATCGTTTTTCATCGGGATAAGTCTTCCCGAATGAATGATAAATTCGCTTACTTTGAAGCCGGTGAGGTGGTTCAAAATATCAGTTTGATGGCCGTAGATCGTGGATTGGGAAGCTATGTTATTGGTATGTACAACCAAGAAAAAATAATCGAGGTTCTGAATGAAGAAAACATTGAACCAGTTGTATTGATGGCGGTGGGAAAACCTTCCCAATAATCAATAAATAAAAAAAACCGCGGTTAAGGGGGAAACCTTTCTTAAACCGCGGTTTTTTGCAATGATTAAGTATTTACCGGATATAATCTTTAGAAAGAACCTCAATTTGTTCAATTTTTTCCGGGCTATCGATCAGGAATCCACCGGTTTTCACGGTTGGAAGGAAACCGTAAAGTTTGTAATGATAGAGGACCAACACCCCGTAGAAACCAGCTAGATATTGCTGTGAATCAATCGCAGCGGTCATGTAACCTTCTTTTAATCCAACTAGCGTTCCCGGAGTCATATCGAAACCTCCAGCGATAACTTCACCAGCCTGTCTTCCAACCGCTTTCAGGGCATCGGTTAATCGATCGGTTACAATTCCACCCAAGCCGATTATAAAGGTTGCTTCGGGATGGGAAATGAGATAAGAGGTCAGTCTTTGCTCAACGGTAGTCATTTCCAAACCACCGGCATCGATGATCTCCGATGAAGTGATACCAAATTCTTCCATAGCTTTTTTAACACCATCGGAACGAACAACACCATACATCGCTCCTGGAACTTCAACTGACATCGCTACATGAGATTGGCTGAGGTCCAATCCTTTCTTTTTCCCTTCCTCAAAGAGCCGCATTGCCAAATCATAACCAGCTTTGAATTCATCCTGCCCAATATAAGTTAAGCGCGAGTTTCCTCTATCACCCTCGGTATCGTCATTATCGATGGCTACTACTGGAATACCCTTGGCTAAAGCATCTACCACTAATTTATCCCAAACCGTATCATCATTAATAACTAGGGCAATTCCATCGACATTCATAGCGATTGCTTCTTGCATTCTTTTTTGTTGCAGGGCAAGGTCTCCACCAACCAAATCGAAATCCACCTTGCAGTTGAGTAGTTTAGCTGCATCCTGGGCTCCCTTGACGACTACCGCCCAAAAGGGATCGTCTCCTCCGTGGGTTACAAAGCGAAAATACAATTCTCCAGCTTCTTTTTCTTGAGCAAAAACCACCGTTCCCATAACTAAAACCAACACTAAAAGAAGAGAAAAAACAGAGAGCTTTTTAAACATTTATGTCCCTCCTATTATATTGATATTTATTATTGTGCCATATTTTCATTTTTTTGCAAACTTGGAAATGATGGAAAGCCAGGGGAGGAGGTCAAGATAAAGAGGTTTGGTTACTTGGTATAGCGGCATATCCCTTTTATATATTTTAAAGCTTCGGTATAATAATTATATGTGTGGACGATTTGCCTTGATTATTACACCGGCAGAATTAGAAAAAATTTTTGGGTTGAGATTGGATGAAGAGTTCAACCCCCGGTATAATATTGCTCCTAGTCAAACCGTGCCGGTAATCACTTATTTGGAAAAGAATAATAAGAAAAAGCTATCCAGCATGAAATGGGGATTAGTACCTTCCTGGGCCAAAGATCCTTCTATCGGAGACCGAATGATTAACGCCCGTTCCGAGACCATTCAAGAAAAACCCTCGTTTCGCAACGCCTTCCAGAGGAGAAGAGCGCTGATACCCGCCAGTGGTTTTTTTGAATGGAAACGGGAAGGAACTACCAAAAATCCCTATTTTATTGGAATGAAAGAAATGAAAACCTTTGCTTTTGCAGGATTATGGGAGCGATGGGTACACGATAATAATTTCTTGGAAACATTTACCATATTAACCACTGAAGCAAATGAACTGGTCCGCCCAATCCATGACCGTATGCCAGTTATTATGCCTGAGAGTGTTTACGATATATGGCTTTATCCATCTACTGATATATCTCAAATTATTCCGCTTTTAGCGCCCTATCCCGAAAATAAAATGCAGGCTTATCCAATATCAAAATTGGTTAACAACCCCAAGAACGATGGTCCTGAAATTCTTGAAAGAGTGGGATAGTGCTTAATAACCTTTTTTAGAAATGACCTTCATGCCATTTCATAGTATCAGGTGAGGATGAAAGCCCAAGATTTGACCTGCCATGGCAGGTCGCTTCATTAATCGGGCGTGATAAAGACTTAGGGGGCGAGGTAGTATTGGCGGAAAACGCCGAAGAGCGACTTTTTGATTCCTTCTCCCTTGATGGGAGAAGGTCGGGATGAGGGTGAAAGTTCAGATTTAGATCCAGGTTAGGTTTTTTGAAAATGAACTTGGTAGAGGTGCTCAGGTTTCCCCCTCACCTTCATCCTCTCCCACCAGGGGAGAGGAAAGCGAAGAAGTGAGGTCTTCAATCAGGGGAGAGGAAAGCGAAGAAGTGAGGTCTTCAATCAGGGGAGAGGGGCGAGGGGCGAGGGGGAGAATGAAAATTTCAAAAAGAATGAGAATCGTACTCGGGAAAGTAATGCTCAAGATGACGGCATTTTTTAATTTGTCATTCTGAGGAATCTGGTGTCTTTTACCTGACGACGTGAGAATCTCATCCTTTAAAATTTTTGTAAAGAAAGAATCTAAAAGATGAGGTTATCAATCTATTTACAAAAACAGCATTTGAAATGAGATTCATAGATTAAATTTATTTGAAATGAAGGAGGAAAAATGATGACTAACCGAAATACCTGGACCGAGGAAATTGAAGTCAATGCCCGCGACATAATTGAAAAAATAAAAGAGCTTATTCAGGAAGGGAATGTCCGGCGTTTAATTATTAAAAAAGAAAATGGCGACCTTCTTTTAGAAGTACCCTTAACCACTGGAGTTGTTGCCGGTGGAATAGTAACCCTAGTTGCTCCGATTCTGGCGGCGCTGGGGGCAATGGCAGCTCTTTTAACCAAAGTGAAGTTTGAAATTGTAAGGATTGGGGAAGAGAATATTGAAGAAAAAAGAGATGATAAAAATCAAGAGAAATAACTGCTAATCAGGAGGGAAAAAGTTTAATGGCTTCAACAAAAATTAAGACTTTAGTTTGCTTTTATTCCTTGGATGGAAATACTCGTCATATCGCAAAAGCGATTCAGCAAAAAATTGATGCAGACCTATTAGAATTGAGAATAAAAAGTCCCTATAAATACAAAGGTTTTTTAAAATATTTTGTCGGCGGCATGCAGGTCATTTTTCGCAGCCGACCTCCCCTTCTTCCTCTGGGAAAAGATCTTCGGGATTACCACCTGATCTATTTTGGAACTCCAGTATGGGCAGGGAGCTATGCGCCGGCATTTCGGACTCTTTTTACTACTACTGAACTCAAAAAGAAAAAAATAGCCTTCTTTGCTTGTTGTGGAGGGAAAGCTGGGAAAACTTTTGATAATTTTAAAAAGGTATTAAAAGGAAATCAATTTTTAGGAGAGATCGAATTTCAAGAACCTTTAAAAAACGATCCAAATGGAACCAAGGAAAAAGCCCAGCGCTGGGCTCAGGAAATGCTGGGAAAGGCAAAGAGTGACTCGTGAAAAAAGGTAATTTGGTGATGTCTGCTGGAACTTAGGAGAACCGGAAGAAGCTCGTAAATATTATCAAAAATATGTCGAATTATTAGGAGTGGATAACTCAATTATTCCTGGCCGTGTCAAAGAGAGGTTAGATATGAAGAATTGAAAGTATACTTAGAAATCATAAATAAAAGAGGCATACCAAATCTGCAATTTTTAATCAATAAATGTGCTGAATTTTTGACTTTCCAAGATGAGCATCCGGTTGAACCAGATTCAGCTGAGAAAATATTTTATGATCATCCGGAAGGTTATGATATTTCTTCGAAAAGGATCTACGGGATATATTTAGCAAATAACCGTCAGCTTATTGGCGTGGTTGACTTGCTCTTTTTTTATCCAGATTCAAACAGCGCTTGCATAGGATTGTTTATGCTCGATCCGGACTACCGTAATTGTGGTTTGGGGAAAGAAGCTTATTTCATGGTAGAAAAGGAAATATTAAAATATTCTATGATGAAAATTCGCTTGGGGGTTTTGGAAGGAAATATGCAAGGCTTTTATTTCTGGAAAAAGATGGGATTTTCCCTAACCGGAGAAAGAAAACCCTATTTATCCAAATATTTTCGAGTCATGGAAAAAAAATTATCATGAAAAGTCCTTCATACCACTTTCATTGCACCAGCTAAGGATAAAAAACCTCATGAAGCGACCTGCTATGGCAGGTCGCTTCATTAATCGGGCGTGATAAAGGCTGAGAGAGGGCAAGGAGGGGAATTGTTCAATACATATCCCCGTTGAAGGGGTATTTAAGGAGGGTCTCCATTATGTATTTTGATTTGAACGCCTTTCAACCTTTCCGATATTTTACAGATCAGAGAAAATTTTAATATCTCTTGACACAAAAAATTTATTTATGCTATCATTTTAACGTTAAAATAATCTGAATAAGAAGATATCAATGAGTCATTTCCAACTCAATGATATTAGGAACTTTTTTCAAGGTCATGAAATGAGTAATCGAATAGCACTGGACGTTACAAAGAGTAGCATTTATTTACCCTTGATATACAACCAAAACTGCCAACAACCTAAAATATTACATTTTTAGTAATTGAAAATAATCATTTATTTTAAAAAAATAAAATTTAGAACTCAACATCTGAAGGTGAGAAGATGAAAATTGACGTTCATGGACATATTGGTTCGGTTAACTTGCACCCTAATTGGACAGCCAATGCAAAACAAGTCAGTGAAATGACCCAAAAAGCCGGTGTCGATCATTGTTTTGTCTCTTCGGCAATGAGCATCATGTATGATACCTGCCAAGGAAACGATGAAGTTTTAGAAGCAGTTCGAGAATTTGACAACCTTTGGGGCTATATGGTGGTCAATCCTTTTTTCCCCGAATCTTTTCGTTATCTGGACTTTATTGGAAAAGAAAGAAAAATTGTAGGATGTAAAATACATCCTGACTATCATGGTTATGACCTATCTTCACCAATGGGAAAAGATTTGGTGAGAAGAGTCGTTGATCATACCTCCCTCATTTTGTTTCATACTTCCTGCATGGCCGGGACCGGTTTTTCCAGGATTGGAACTCTTGGTGAGTTGGCTTCAAAATATTCCCAGGCGACATTCATTTCTGCTCATTTAGCTGGGTTGTATCAAAACCCCTTGTATCCTTACTATATAAATTATTCTGGGTTAGAAGAAGCAGCCCAAATGAATCTTCCGAATTTACTCATTGATACCTCTAGTTTTTGGATTTATGCCTATCCGGGTGTAATGAAAAGAATTGTTGAGCTTGTTGGTCCAGATAAGTTAGTTTTTGGTACAGATATTCCTATTCAATCGGATATGCAAATCCGCTTTAAAATTATTGCCATCGATAGTTTAGAGCTTCCCCAAAGCGATAAAGAAAAAATATATTCTAAAAATATTCGGAAATCTCTTCAGATATTAAAAGAGTTTAAATAGTATTTAATTTTTAATTTTAATAATAAGGAGGAAAGAAAATGTTCAAATTAAAAAACTTACCAATTTTATTACTTTTAAGTTTTTTGATACTCAGTGTTTTCTCTTCCCAACTTTTGGCTGCGGAGAAAATTGTGATCAATGAAATGATGTTTTCCGGTGCTGCCCAGGAAGTATTAATTGAGCAGGCAAAACGGTTTATGGAAGAAAATCCGGATATTGAAGTTAACATCACCTGGGTTGATTATGCTTCGCTGCATGAAAAAATGATGACGGAATTGGTTGGTGGTACCGGTAGGTATGACGTGATGGCTGCTATAACCGACTTTATGCCGGAATTTATTGGTGGTGGCTATCTTGAACCACTCGATAGCCTGATTGAAAACGATCCTCCTGAAGGATGGCCAGATGATTTTCCTGATTCATTATTGAGATATCAAAAAGATGCTGATGGAAAAATTTATGGTTTGCCCTGGTGGGATGGACCAGTTATGTTTTATTATCGAAAAGATCTCTTTGAAAACCCGCAAGAGAAAGAAAATTTCCAAAAGGAATATGGTTATGAGCTCAATCCACCAATGACCTGGAAAGAGTTTTTAGATATTGCTCAGTTCTTTACTCGAGATACCGATCAAGATGGGACGGTTGATTTTTATGGAGCGGTGCAAGGTGCCCGTCAGGGAGGACAGAATTTAGTCTATGATGTCCTGTTGATGTTTTTCACCAATGGGATTGAAATCCTTGATGAAAACTTCAAACCGGTATTTAATACTGAAGCTGGAGCTGAAGCCATACAATTCTACGCTGATTTAATGAATAAATATAAGGTCTCTCCTCAAGCATCGACAACTTTTGATGTTCCAGAAAGTGGAGATTTCTTTTTAAATGGGAATTGTGCTATGCACTGGAACTGGGCTCATATCGCTGGTTTTGCTGAAGACCCCGAGAAATCAAAGATTGTTGGGAATTGTGGCTATAGCCTCATGCCTAAGGGAGAAAATGGGAGCAACAAATCTCTCATTTCCTATTGGACCTATGCCATACCGAAAGCCAGCAAGAATAAAGAAGCCACTTATAAATACATAAAGTTTATAACCTCAAAAGAGATGGACAAACTAATGGTCGAATATTATGGGCAACCAGTGAGGCTTTCGACCTGGAATGATCCTGGATTTGTGGAAAAGTACCCCTTCTTCCCTTGGATAGCGAAAACCCATGAAGATATTGGTGTTGTACCTCAGGTTCCTGAATTTACTCAGATTAATGATGTTCTTCAGATTACCGCATCAAAGGTAATTGCTCAGCAGGCAGATGCCAAGGCAGCATTGGATGAGGCTGCACAAATGGTTGAACAGATCATGAGAGAGCAAGGTTACTACGATTAAATTGTTATACCAGAACCACCCGAGGTATTGAACCTTCGGGTGGTTCTATAAATGACTTCGTAAAAATTGGAGATTGTTTCCCATGATTCAGCTCAATAAACGCTTTGATGAAACTATGTTGGTGTTACCAGCTACTTTGTTTCTCATTCTATTTTCAATTTATCCGCTTATTTTTTCCTTCCGATTGGTTTTTTTCAAGTGGTTTTTAAATAAACCAAATCCTCCTTCATTTATAGGGTTGAGCAACATCCAAAATGTATTATTAGATGCTCGATTTTGGAATTCTCTCAAAGTCACGCTGATTATTTTATTAATCGCTGTAACTATAGAAACTTTAGCCGGATTATTTTTATCGCTGCTTTTTAGAGATAAGGTTTACGGCAAGAGAATTATAATATCTCTTTTAATGATTCCTATAATGATATCTCCCATGGTTATTGGTATCATTTGGAGATTTATCCTTAATCCCGAAATTGGAATAGCCAACTATATTTTGAAAATGGTTGGTTTGCAACCACTGATTTGGCTGGGAGATATCAAGTACGCACTTTCTACGATTATCCTCATTGATATTTGGCAATGGACGCCTTTTTTGTTTATTATTTTTCTTTCTGGGATGCAGGGGATATCACCCAATCTCTACGAGGCTGCGGAAGTTGATGGAGCATCAGAGTGGGGTCTTATTCGATATATAACCATTCCGATGCTTAAACCCATTATGTATATTGGTATTTTAATCCGAAGTATTGATTCTTTTAAAATGTTTGACTTGGTGTATATTCTGACTCGAGGCGGGCCGGTAAATTCCACCGAAACGGCTAGTTTATATATTTATAAAACCGGATTTAACTTTTTTAATATGGGAAAAGCGAGTACGATGTCCTACATCTTATTGATCATAATGACTTTTTTGATACAAAGATTTATTGGTAAAAAGGAAATTGTATGAGAAAAACATCCATAACTCTCAATGTAATTCGGTATATTGTAATTATATTTATGGTTTTTTTAGTGATATCGCCATTTTTATGGATTATCAGTACTTCACTGAAGTCGAGACTGGAAATTAACAATCCAGTTCCAATCATTTTCTTTAAACCATCTCTCCAAAATTACTACGATGCCTTTCAAAAATCTAATTTCGGGAAAAACTTTACCGATTCGATAACGGTCAGCTTTGGGAGTTTGCTACTTTCTTTGCTACTGGGTGTGCCGGCCGCTTATGGAATTGGAAGACATCAGGTGGGAGGGAAACGGTTTTCCTTTTGGATTTTATCGACTCGTATGATTCCTCCGGTTGCCGTTGCTCTTCCTCTCTACATTTTATATCGAGATTTTAAATTGTTGGATAGTCATTTAGGCTTGATCTTTTCCTATACTCTTTTTAATCTTTCTTATATTGTTTGGATGATGGCCGGGTTTATCAGAGAAATACCCAAAGAACTGGACGAATCGGCGATGTTGGATGGTTGTAATGTCTGGCAAACCTTATATCGGATTATACTTCCTATTATTGGTCCGGGCTTAGTTGCAACCAGTATTTTTTCATTAATTATTTCCTGGAATGAATTTTTAATGGCACTCATTCTTACCTCAATCAATGTTCGAACGTTACCAGTTGCCATTGCTACTTTTGTTACTGATCGGGAAATACTTTGGGGACAGATGAGTGCTGCTGGGGTTTTATCAATTGTTCCAGTTATTATTTTTACCATGATAATTCAAAAACAGCTAATCCGCGGATTAACCCTGGGAGCAATTAAAGAATAAAAAGAGTTGTATGGGGTGATTTTCATTAAGAAAAAGCACGGGATTAAGGATGTGGCTCGAGAAGCTGGGGTATCGGCTCAAACGGTGTCGAATTATTTTCATCGAAGAAACGTGGTGAGTCCGAATACCCAATTGAATATTCAAAAAGCTATAAAAAAATTGAATTATACTCCGAATATCTTTGCTCGCGGGCTAAGAGGAACCAAAACCAGGACCGTAGGAGTAGCCATTCCCGAAATAGCCAACCCCTTTTATTCGGATATTTTGGATGGTTTGGAAAAAGTTGCCACGCGAAGAGGGTATACTCTGGTCGTATCCTGTAATAGTTATAATAAAAATAAACTACAAAGAGATTTAGATATTCTTTCTAATCATGTCGATGGGATTGTTGTTTGCACCTTCACGGTTGATGATGAGAAAATTAGTCATTATCTGGCTAAAGGAATTCCAATTGTAGCTATTGATATTAAAGTCGAGAATAGCTTGATTCCATCAGTAGAAATTGATAATTATCAAACTGTTTATAACTGTATTCAGTATTTGATTAATTGTGGCCATCGAAATATTTATTTCTTTTCCGAACCCTTATTATTACCGATGTTCCACGATCGATTGAACGGATATCTTGATTGTTTAAAAAGGAATAATCTTCCTATTGAACCAGATAAAATTATCATTGAAGAAGGTCTCAAAGTTCAAAAAACTGAGGCAACCTACCATAAATTGTCACATCTGATTGATAATATGAATTTTCCAGCTGCCCTGTTTGCTACCTCGGACCTTATGGCTATTGGAGCCATGAAGGCTATTGTTGAAAAGCATATCAGCATTCCCGAACAAGTATCTTTGATTGGTTTAGACAACATTTTTCTTTCCGAATATTCTCTTCCACCTTTGACCACGATAGATTATCCTAAAAGGGAAATGGGATATAAAGGGATGAAAATGTTAATTGATTATATTGATGGGAAACCAGTGGAAAAGAAAAGAATTCTGCTCAAGACTCAAATTATTGAAAGAAAATCCGTTATAAATATTAAGATATGAAAAAAGAAATTTGCCACTCATTCCTTAATATTATAAGATTAGGATAGCCATGACTTTTGTGGCACCAGACGGGGATGAGATTGCCCTGTCTCAAAATACGCTCCTCTGAATGACGACTAGAAGCTCCTTCTCCATTGATGGAAGAAGGTGAGGTTAAAAAATAGTAATCGGGCGCAATGAATTGTCGCCCCTACGTTTCTTAAATTTTTTTTTAGGGGCATGATAAATCAAGCCCCTAAATGAATTTTCAATATAAAAAATAATAAAGCTTAATAAAGAAATAAGGAGGTCAGAAATGATCAATCAAATTCCACAGTATGAATTCACTCAACGAGTAAAAACTCTTCAAGAAAAAATGATTCAAGAAAAACTAGATATCATCATCACCTTTGGTGATGAAGCCGAACCCCAGTATGTCCGATATTTTTCTGACTATTGGCCATCTTTTGAGTCGGCAGGAGTTTTCATACCCAAGACAGGAGAGCCCTCACTTTTAATTGGACCAGAAAGTTATACTTTTAGTAAAGCTTGGTCGAAAATTCCGCGAATACTCAAACTGAAAGAATATCGGGAATCATCAGAACCTGAATACCCTGGTGTTCCATTGACAACTTTTACCGATCTTTTTAATGAGGTCATTGATACTTCTTCTTTTCGGAGAATTGGAATAGTTGGTTATCCCTTGATGCCAACCCCGGTGTATGAAGCCATTACTAAGACAGCCCAAGATTTTCGTTGTGAAGTAGTGCGAGCAGAAAAATTAATCATCGGAATGAAACAAATTAAAAGCGAAACTGAAATTGAAATCATGCATAATGCCTATAACATCAGCCAAAAATCTTTCGCCAATGTTTTGAAGAAAATTCAACCGGGAATGAGTGAAATTGAAGTGGTTGCTGAATCAGAATATTTCATTCGTAAATTTGGAGCAGAAAATGAAGCTTATCCGATGTGGTGCATTTCCGGAGAAAACACCACTCATGCCATAGCCCGACCTACTCACAAAAAGATCCAAAAGGGCGAAATGATTCAGATTCAAGTTGGAGCTCGTTTAGGTGGATACGCTTCAAGTATCGGACGACCGGTTGTATTTGGACCAGCTCCTCAGGAAGTCTTAGATTTGATGAAAATTGGTTTGGAAGCTCGTAATCTGATTGTCAGCAATTTAAAAGCCGGAATCGAAGCCCGTAAAATTGACACTCTCTATCGAGAATTTCTCAAAAAGAACGATGCATTAGAATGCATGATATATGGACCTTGTCATGGCGTCGGACTTATGGAAGGGGAACATCCTTGGATCGAAGCCAATTCTGATTATAATCTTCAGGAAAACATGACCTTTTGTGTCGATATTTTCCTGAAACGAGAACATTTTGGCCTGCGCTGGGAAGATGTAGTCCGGATCACAAAAGATGGAGTCGAGGAATTTTGCATCGACTATAAAGACCTGATTATCCTATAAACCATCTTTATATGAAAAAGGAAGGTGATAATTTATAATTATAAAAAAGTGATACCGTGATTAGGAGGGAGGGGATTTATAAGGTACTTAAAAAAGCAATTATAGCTTCGGGGTGGGCTTTAATAAAAGAATGGAGGGAAGAGAAATGCTACGTTGGCGGATATTCTCGCTATTTTTAGTTTGTTTTGTTTTTACTGTAATGGTTTCAGGTGCTGCCTGGAACCAAGTTCGGGTAACATTAAACATCGCGTGTGATGGGGGAGCAAATATTGCTCCATTTGAGTGGCTTAAGGATCAGATTGAAGCTGAACTACCAGTCAATATTGTTTTACACTCACTTCCATTTGAAGAAGTATATAGCAAACTTAAAACCGAATTTGTTGCAGAAACCGGTGCCTATGATATTGTAGTCTTTTTCCCAAAAATGCTGGGGGATTTTGTCATCAATGACTATCTATTACCACTTGATGGTTTCAACGAGAAGCTTTCCGTAAAAACCGATGATATAGTCCTGCCAGTTCTCGAGTTTTATTGTAAAGCCAATAATAAACTCTATGCACTTCCCTATGATGGAGATGTGTTGGCAATGTGGTATCGGAAGGATTTGTTTGAAAATCCAGAAGAACAAGCCGCCTTCCAGGAAAAATATGGGTATGAGCTCCAGCCCCCAGAAACCTGGGATCAATGGTTAGATATTGCCGAGTTTTTTACTCGAAAAAAAGGTGAAAATTTGGCCGGTGAAGTTCTCGAAGAAGATTTTTATGGATGTGCCACCTATGGTCAGCGAGACTTCATGTATGCTTGGTGGTTCAACCGGTATGCCAGTATGGGTGGTTCCTATTTTGATGAAAACCTCAATCCAATGATCAATACCCCGGAAGCAATACAGGCATTGGAAAATTGGGTAGCTTCACTTCAATATTCTCCTCCGGAAGTTCTCACTTATGGCTTTGACGAGCTCCAAGCTGCCTTTATTTCAGGGCGATGTGCTATGGAAATAAACTGGACTGATGTTGGAAGAGTAGGTTCGAATCCGACAGTTTCTCAAGTTGTCGGCAAGATCGGAGTGGGATTGGTTCCTGGTTTCCAGTTGCCGGATGGTAATATTCTTCACCGTCCAGTTTTAGCTGCTGGACGAGTCATGTCGATTACCAAAACCTGTAAAGCACCAGAACTCGCATTCGAAATCCTTCGCTTGATGGCACTCGATGCCAGCCTTGCTTATGTATCAAGTAGCTATGCCGGAATGGATCCTTTCCGAATTTCTCATTTTGAGACTCCAGAAGCATTTGGAATGTTTTCCTCTTATGAAGAAGCTAAAGAATACCTTGATGGAGTAAGATTGAATATTGAGCTGGGTTACCCCGAACTTACTATGCAGGGATCGGCTCAATATATGGATATTCTAAGTCTTGCCCTCAGCCAGGCTTTAGCGAAACAAAAAACTCCGCAGGAAGCCCTCGATTGGGCAGCCAGCGAGTGGAATAAAATAACTGATAGTTTAGGTAGGGATATACAGAAACAATATTATCAATCATTGATCCAGAGCTGGAAAGAAAATGGCTATTGGTTTGATTAGTTAAAACTCTAAATGATTTAGTCCACCCCGGGCTATAATGAAATAACTAGGAGGTCAGTGATGTTAGGCCACATGAGACAATGGGCGAACCGCAATATTGGCGGGTTGTTTCTGGCTCCAAGTTTTTTAATTATTATTCTTATTTGCGCCTTTCCGCTCATATACAGCATTTACATGAGTTTTTTTTCTTGGGAATTAGCTTCACCGCTTCCCAAAAGGTTTATCGGAGTCGAGAATTATCTCAATATCTTTCAAGACAGTCGTTTTTGGTTCTCGCTGCTTCGCAGTATCTATATCGTTGGCATTGGAGCCATCCTCCAAATGGTTTTAGGATTTTCTTTGGGAATTCTGCTCAATCGTGAATTCAAGGGGAGAAACATTCTTACCAGTTTTTTTCTGATACCGGTCGTTATATCACCGGTTGTGATTGCTTTTATGTGGAAGATGATTTATAGCGAGCAATATGGACCACTCAATTATATATTAAATGTTGTATTTTATTTGAAATCGGTACCCTGGCTTTCCAATACCTCTGTCGCTCTTCTATCAATAGTAATTGCCAACTCCTGGGAATGGTTCCCGCTGATACTCTTGGTCACCATGGGAGGGTTACAAAATATTCCTGATGACTATATTCATGCCGCTCAAATTGATGGCGCCTCGGGTTGGCAAATAACCCGCTGGATCATTATTCCCCTACTGGCGCCGGTATTGTTGACCATTACCTTGATACGGGTTATTGAAGACTTTAAATTGTTCGATCTCATTTATGTATTGACCCATGGAGGACCGGGGATGTCAACCGAAACTTTAAATTATTTAACCTATTTGAAGGGGTTTAAATTTTTCAGTTTTGGATACTCGTCAGCGCTTTCAATTTTACAAATGATAGTGGTTATTGGGATTGCCGCTATATTGGTGAAAAAAATCCTAATCAAAGACTGAAATCAAAAAAGGGGAAATACCATGAAAACATTAAAAGCCAAGAAAAAAAAGATCAACACCTTTGTGGCATTTTTATTAATAGGGATTTTTTTGTTGGTGACACTTTTTCCCTTTTTTTGGATGATTTCGACATCTTTCAAAATAAAAGGGGAATTTTTCACCCGTCCTCCCATATTCATTCCAGATCGATTCAATTTTGATGCTTATCGAGCTGCACTCCGATCAGGAGGTCAGAAGGCCTTAATTGACAGTTTTATTATTGCATTTATTTCAATGTGTATTGCGCTGATACTGGGTACGATGGGTGCCTATGGATTAAGGGAGTTGTTAAAAAAGGGGAAGAACTACGGATTTTGGATGCTGATCATTGAAATGATGCCTCCTATAGCGGTGGTTTTACCATTGTTTATTCTTTTTAAATACGTCCATTTGCTTGATACCTACCCGGCACTTATTTTAGGGAATACGGTTTTTGTTCTGCCATTTGCTATCTGGCTTCTATTGGGATTTTTGGAGGACATACCAATACCCATCGAAGAAGCGGCACTTATCGATGGATGTTCCAAGTTCCAGGTGTTTTCCCACATAATACTTCCTTTGTTGCGATCGGGATTAATTCCAGTAGCATTTTTTTCCTTCATTCTTCCCTGGAATGAATTCCTAATGGCTTTAGTTTTTTCCCGAACCAAGGTAACGCCCCTTACCGTGGTGATTCCTAGCCTTGTCATGTCCGATACAGTTGCTTGGGAACAAGTGGCCGGTTTGAGTGTCATGGCAATTATTCCACCAGTCATCGTGGCTATGGTTTTCCAGCGCTATATTATTCGAGGATTAACGTTCGGAGCAGTGAAGGGATGATTATACCCTTTTCTATTGATGGAAAATGATTAGGATGAGGGCGAAACCCAAGTTTCAAATCAAAACTAATTACGCTAAATTAATATAATGAGGAGGAAATTATTACCTATAATTGTGTTAATCGGGTAATTCCTTAGGCTTCTTAAAAACATTATGTGAGAAAGAAAGTAATTAATAGTACCTTGAAAGATATCTGGAAATAAAGTCAATTTATGGTTTAATCGATATTTTCTAAAATACTACGAACCTTAGTACCGAGGTCTTTTATTAAAAAGGGTTTTTGAATGAAATGGACTCCTTCATCCAGAACTCCTTGATGAGCGATAACATTAGCAGTATAACCAGACATAAAAAGAACTTTTATATTAGGAAATATTGTTAGGAGTCTTTCGGTAAGCTCGGGGCCACTCATGTCAGGCATAACAACGTCAGTAATAAGTAGATGTATATTATTAGTGTATTTTTGAGCTATATTAATAGCTTCTTTGGGAGTTTGAGCAGTTAAAATTTGATACCCTAATTGTTTTAACATTTTTTCAGTCATTTTAAGGATGGCTTGGTCATCCTCTACTAACAAAATTGTTTCTCTCCCTTTAGTTAATCCCACCTTTGGCGTTCCTATTTGAATTGGTTCCGATTCCTTTTTAAATCGAGGCAAATAAATCTTGATGGTGGTTCCTTTTCCTGGTTCACTATAGACATTGATGAAGCCGTTATTTTGTTTAACAATACCGTAAACGGTTGACATTCCTAAGCCGGTGCCTTTCCCAAATCCTTTGGTGGTGAAAAAAGGCTCGAATACATGAGCGATAGTTTTTTGATCCATTCCACACCCATTATCGCTCACTGATAAAAGTACATATTCACCAGGTATATAACCATAATGTTGTTCACAATAGTTGTCATCAAAAATAGCGTTGCCGGTTTCGATGGTTATTTTTCCAGTTCCCGAAATGGCGTCACGAGCGTTAACACAGAGGTTGGCACTGATTTGGTCGATTTGTGAAGGATCAATGTAAACTAACCATAAATCCTTACCTGGGATCCAGACAGGCTCAATTTCTTCACCAATTAACCGACCCAGCATTTTTAAGGTGCCCTCAACGATTTGGTTCAGATCGAGTAACTTCGGAGCAATGGTTTGTTTGCTGGCGAAAGCTAATAACTGCCGAGTTAAATTGGCGGAACGTTCAGCCGCATGGTGAATTTCAATGAGGTCAGCATGTATAAGATGAAAGGGATCTACCTGATTTAAAGCTAATTCGGCGTGGCCGAGAATGGCTTGCAGCATATTGTTGAAATCATGAGCTATACCTCCCGCCAGCCTTCCAACTGATTCCATCTTTTGGGCTTACAGGAGTTGAGCTTGGAGCTTTTCGTGTTCTTCTTCCATTTTTTTCCTTTCGGTTATCTCCTGAGTAAACTCAGCAAGCGCAACGATTTGGCCTTTTTTATCAAATATTGGATAACCGCGCATGTGCCAGTAGCGACCATCAGGAGTTTGATTATTTGCTTCGCGAGGTGCTTTATCATGGAGAGCCGTTAGAACTGGGCATTCGGCACAAGGTTCATTTCTTTGATGCCACAATTCATAGCAATGCTTTCCAACGACTTCTTCAGGAGTTTTTCCAATTGATTCGTTGGAAAGACGATTTGTCCAAATAATACTTAAGTTGGTATCATAATAAGTGATTAACTCATTAGTTGAATTTAAAATGAGTTCCTTTTGTCGTTCACTTTCACGTAATTCCCTGGTTCGTTTGACAACCTGTTTGCGAAGCGACCATGACCAGAGGAAAAATATAAAGAGCAGAACAAGAAGGGGAATAATAACTATGGCAATATATCGTAAGATAGTGATCAGTTTTAAAGTTTTTAGGTCGTAAATGCCCATCCATTTTTCAAAAATTTGACGATATTCTCCGGTTTTAGAAAGAACATTTAATCCTTCGCTTAATTGAGTCAAAAGTGCCCTCTGATTTTGATGCACAGCAAAACAATATTCGGCGGTTACTAATGGTTCTTGACCAACAGTTAGGTTATCCCAACCCTGCTTTTATATCCAGTAATAGGCAGTTCTCAGTGAAACCAGTGCACAATCGTACTTTCCCTCGGCTAATATCTGAAGGGCATCCTTTTGTGATTCAACTAAAAGGGCTTGTTTTTCCATACCATTTTTTTGGAGAAAATCGTGCATAATGTCACCCTGTTGAACGACAATCTGTTTATCTCTCAAATCATCTAAGGATGATGATGGATTTCCTTCTCCCGTTCTTACCACGCTTACATAACTGATATTTGTATGAGGAGGAGTAAAGTCAAAAAGTAAGTCTCTTTCTGAAGAATAGAGCATACCCTGGATTGCATCAATTTTTCCATTAAATAAGTCTTCGCGAATTTTAGCCCAGGGACCAAGGTGGATCTCGATATCGAGGTCCATTTCTTTAGCAATTGCTTTGGTTAAATCAACGTTAAACCCATCAGGTTGACCATTTTCATTAATAAACTCAAAAGGAGGAAAATCAAAATCTCCACCAATGATGATACGACGATTGGTTGGGAGTTCCATGGCAGCAAACCATTTGGAATGGAGATGTTGATAGGTTCCATCAGCGATAACTAAAGCAAGTCCTTCGTTTAACAAGGCCAGTGTATCACGATCTCCTTCTTGAACGGCAAAACAGAAATCCTGACGAAAGCCATCAATTGATTGGTTAACGACCTGCAAGTTATAGAATCCGGTTTCTTGTATTAGGCGCAGTGCAACCAACCGCTGCATAACTACCGCATCGTAAATGCCTTGGGAAAGTTCACGAAGGGCTTCTTCAAAAGTGATGGTGGTATAGATTTCTGCACCAATATTTTCACGACGCATGAATTCTTCAGCATTTTCACCCTTCATTACAGCTACTTTTCGTCCTTTTAAATCATCAAGCTTTTGGATATCACTTGTTCCAATTCGAACAACAATGGCACCGTGAAGAGATATATAGGGGAAGGTAAAGTCAAAAGACGATTCTCGCTCTGGAGTGCGACCTACTAATGGTAAGGCTTGAACCTCACCCTTTTCCAGCCAGCCTTTAACCTCCGCCCAGGGACCAACTCGAAAAGTTGCTTTTCGTCCCATGGCAGCGAGAACGGCGCGAATAAGTTCGACAGAGAAACCATTAGCTTGACTGTCGAAATCAACAAAACAAAATGGGGGATAATTGATTTCGCTTCCAATTAAGATAGGTTCTTGGGTATTGGCAAGATCAGGACACAAAAAAACTGACAAAACTAAAATAAACATCAAAAAGATAATTTTTTTATGTTGATGATACTTATTTATATTTGGTTTAAGGTAATCGGTTAAAAAGCTGATTTTTTCCATAAATCACGCTAAAATTAGAACCTTCTTCAATTACTTGGATTAGAAATGAAAATCTAAAAATATACTTTATTTTACAATATTATCTTTAATATAGCTTTAATTACAAAAAATATCAGCAGAATTCAAATCATGGTGTAAAAAATTGTAATAACAAAAAAATTGGTTTTTAACCAAATGAAACAAGTCTATCGTCTGATTTAGATTCGAAGAACTCCTTATTTTTAGGATATTTTTGTAACTTATCAGATAGTGGTAAAATTCTCAAAAAGAATGAATTGAATGTTGGTATGAAAAGCTTGACAAAAAAGATGTTAAAAACCGTTATTTGGATTTGCTTGAAGTTTTAGGTGAGAGTAGCCTTAATATGATACCAGATTCTTTCATTTAAGAAGAGGGAAAAATACATAAAAAGGAATTTAGTCAAGGAAATAAATAAAATATTTTAATTAATATAAAAAATATAAAGAAAGGAGTAAGAATATGCCGGAATTTAGTAGCCCCTTTACCTTTTTAAAAAATGATCGAAAACTGACTCATGAGGAATTGGTACGAGCGATAAGATTTATGATTGCAGCAGAATTTGAAGCCATTCAACTTTATCAACAAACAGCTGAAAGCACAAGTGATAAATTGAGTCAGGAGGTGCTTCTTGATATTGCCAACGAAGAAAAAGAACATGTCGGTGAATTTCTTCGTTTACTGCGGGAGCTGGATCCTGAGGAAGAAGAGTTTTACCAAAAAGGGTATAAAGAAGTTGAGGAAATTATGAAAGAATTAAAAAAATAACTTTAACTTTGAAGAAATTCTTTAGGATGTATATCAGTTCGGAACTCAAAAAAGAAGCAGATAATTTCATTTAATAAGGCTATGTTATAATAAAAGAAAATATATATTGTAATTATATATTAGCCGGTTTTAATTTGATAAAGGCCATTATAAAGTTGAACTGAGAAAATTATAAGTAAAAATGACTCCAATTGCCTTGAAATTTTCACAAGGGTGGGGGGGGAGGAAATCTTTATAATTGGTTCTAACTATTCTTTCTTGATGGGGAAGGTGATGATGAAGGTGAGGATTCAATTTATAACTTATTACGAAACAATTTTTTCCCCATCACTTACCAGCGAAGTAAATACTTGTAATATTTTATAATTGGTGGTTTTAATTAAAAGGAGACCATGGTGTGAAGCCGGAGCATAATTATTTATTGTCAATAGAACATTATCCTGAAGGCATCGCTCTTTTCCGAGAAGAATTATCAACCGACGGAAAACTAAAAGATTTTATCCTAATCGAAGTAAATGAGCCTTGGGAACGACTAACCGGTCTATCACAAAAACAAGTCATTGGGAAAAAAGCCAGTGATATCCTTTCTGAAATTGATTTCCCGGTAGAAAATTGGATTTCACTTTGTGAGAAAGCTTGGCTAAATAAAACATACCTTCGTTTCGAACATTTTTTTCGACCTATAGATCGTTGGTTTGAGATTACTTCCTTTTATGTTCAGAGCAATGTTTTAGTATGCATTTTCCGCGAAATTACTGACCTGGACAAAGAACACGATTTAATGTCCCCCACGATTATTGAAAAGGATGTAAAAGACCTTAAACTAACAGATATTATTGACAAACCTGCCCTTCAATCTTTAATCAATGATTTTTATAATCTCACCAAAATCCGAATTAGCCTTCTTGATATAGAAGGAAAGGTGTTAGTGTCAACAGGAGATGAGGAAATCTGCAGAAGATTTCATCATAAACACCCGAAAACCGCAATGCATTGTCAGGAGAGTAATACTCAGTTAACCAGAGATATATCGGAAGGCACTTTTAAAGCCTATAAATGCAAAAACAACCTGTGGGACATTGTTACTCCAGTTGTTATCGAAGGAAAAACTCTGGGCAATCTTTTCTTGGGACAGTTTTTTTATGATGATGAGCCGATTAATTACGAATTCTTCCGAGCGCAAGCAAGGCAATATGGATTTGATGAACAAGAATATATTGTATGTCTGGAACAAGTTCCTCGTTATAGCAGAGATATTGTACAATCGGCTTTAACATTTGTTAGTAATCTGGCAAAAATGATCTCAGCTATGGGATTCAGCAGCATAAAGCTTACTCGTTCCTTAGAAGAAAGGAATCGTTATTTAAGAGAGATGCGAGAAAGTCGGGAGCGACTAACTGCCACCCTTCATTCAATTGGTGATGGAGTAATCAGTACCGATAAAAATGGATTTATCACCAATCTAAATCCAATGGCCGAGAAAATTACTGGTTGGAAAGCAAGTGAAGTTAAAGGAAAAATGATAAATGAAGTATTCTCCCTTAGAGATGAAAAGAGCAATATTTCCTTTAATTATCAAATTACCGGGGTTTTAAACGGTAAAGGCATTCATAACTTTGCTAGCAGTATCTTACTCGTAGACAGAAATGACATAGCGAAACCAATCGATGGAAGTATTGCACCTATTCAAGATCAATATGGTAAAAGAATCGGAGCTGTTATTGTTTTCCGAGATCAATCCATGAATCGAGCCATAACACGAGACCTTAGAATCATGAAATCCTCTATCGAATCCTCCATTAATGCCATTGCTATGATTGACCTCAATGGTATGATAACTTTTTTTAATACAGCTGCTTTACGATTATGGGGCTATGAAAAAAAAGAAGAAGTTTTGAGAAGACCAATCAGGTATTTTTGGGGGAAAGATTTTGAAAAATTTCAGGTCTTGAATAAACTTAGAGAAAATGGAGCTTATTTTGGAGAATTAGCTGGTAGGAAAAAAGATGGTTCCTTTTTCGATGTTCAGGTCTCAGCCACTCTGGTTACTAATGAGGATGATCAGCCAGTTTGTATTATGGGTTCTTTTGTGGATATTACTGAACAAAAACAGGCTGAAAAAACACTGGCAGAAGAAGCCATTCGACGGAGAATACTGATTGAACAATCCAGAGACGGTATTGTGGTAATGGATCAAGAAGGTGGTGTATTTGAAGCCAATCAAAGGTTTGCCGACATGTTGGGATATACTATGGATGAAATTTACCGCCTTCATGTATGGGAATGGGATGCCCTATTTACTCGTGAACAGTTGCTCAGTCAGACTCAATTGGTTAGTGAAGCCGGAGATCACTTTGAAACCAAACATCGCCGCAAAGATGGATCAATTATCAATGTCGAGATTAGCAGTAATGCTGCCGTATTTGACGGGAAAAAGCTGATATTTTGCGTTTGTCACGATATTACCCATAGAAAAAAGATGGAAGAAGAATTGCGCCGTGAAAGGACTCTTCTTCGAACGTTAATTGATAATTTACCCGATGCTGTTTATGTAAAAGACCGGGAAACCAGAAAGTTGCTTGCTAATCCGGCTGATTTAGAAAATATGGGGTTAAAAAGAGAAGAAGAGGTTTTAGGAAAAACTGATTTTGAGGTATTTCCTCAAGAAGTTGCAAAACAGTTTTACAAAGATGATATGTTTGTTCTCAATAATAGGAAGTCCATAATCAATAGAGAGGAACGCTTGGTCCGGCCAAGCGGTGAAGAGCGCTTTCTTCTTTCTTCAAAGATTCCCTTATTTGACGAAAAAGGAGAAGCAATTGGATTGATAGGCATTGGTCATGATATAACCGAGCAGAGAAAAGCCAATGAGCGAGTTAACTACCTGTCTTTTCATGATTCCCTTACTGGACTTTATAACCGAGTTTATCTGGAAGAAGAAATAAAACGACTTGACACCGACCGGCAGCTTCCAATCGGTATTATTATGGTTGATATCAATCGTCTAAAATTGATTAACGATGCATACGGCCATCCCATGGGAGATCAGTTACTGAAAACGTCATCGAGTGTTTTGAAGGACGTATGTCGGAAAGAAGATATAATCGCCCGTTGGGGCGGAGACGAGTTTGTTATTTTTCTTCCAAAAACTTCAGTGAAAGAAATTGAAGCTATTAAAAAAAGGATTATAGAACAATGTAAAAGGACTCAGGTATGTTCGATACCTTTATCAATGGCGATTGGTTTTTCAGTAAAAACCCGAGCTGACCAAGACATTATGAAAGTATTCAAGGAAGCAGAAGATAATATGTATCAAAATAAACTTATAGAGAGTCGGAGCTCGAGAAATACATTTTTATTAACTTTAAAATCAGCTTTACAAAAGAAAAACGATATATCTGACGAACATATAGCTTATCTTCAGAATTTAGCTCAAATCTTTGGTGAGACTGTCAATCTCACCGGAACAGACCTGGACTGTTTTGTCCTTTTAGTTACCTTTCATGATATTGGGAATATTGCATCACCCGATGAATTACTCAATAAAACCAGTCCTCTCACTAAAGAAGAACAGTCAATCATTCAAAGACATTCAGAAATTGGTTATCGAATTGCCCGAAACATTGATGAGTTGTCAGGAATAGCCTATGCTATATTATCTCAACATGAAAACTGGGATGGAAGCGGATACCCTCAAGGTTTAAAAGGAGAAGAAATCCCCTTACTTTCTCGATTGAATGCTATTATTACTGCCTATGATACAATGACCAGAAAAAATAAATTTAACCAAAGAGGAGGGGTTTGTCCCAAGGCGAGAGCACTAAAAGAGCTTAAAAGATGTGCTGGAAAACAATTTGATCCCGAATTAGTCAACTTATTTATTGAAATGATAAATAATTTGCCTGAATAGAAGGCAATTCTTTTTATAACACAATTTGTGGATGAAAATAGGCGGACTCTTGCCTTTATCATTTCCTTTGTTATCTTCCTGTCAACGAGTATTACTAAACCAAAGAGCAAAATTTAAACTAATATCATCATTATTTGGAGATTCAAGAGCGTTATCTTTCTGCCTTTTAATTTTTCATGATTAATATTAACTATTGAGTTTTTATATAAATAAATTTAACCAATTGGTTGTAAGAACCAATATTAGATAAGAAGAAGGCAGAATAATCATGTTAGTATTTAAACAGGAGAATCCATTAAGGTTTGTTAGTTGTTGTGGGGCTTATTGCAAAACCTGTAAAGTATTTATTCAGAAATTCTGCCGAGGTTATAAATACAATAATTAAAGAATGGGCACAATACATTGTGCCCCTACAATTTTACTTTCTTTGGTAGGGGCTTGATTTATCATGCCCGTTGGTTTTCAGGATAGACCCTCATGCTGCTTTGCAGCACCAGATGAGGATGAAAATACCTATTCAGAAATGAATCTCCCCCTTTAGCAAAGGGGGTTAGGGGGATTTGAATTTTTACTGCTTCGTCATTCAAGCTGTGTCACAATCCCATTCATACACCAAGAATAGCTTGAAAGTGGAAGACACAGTACATTTATCTTCAGTTTTTGGTTATCTATTTCCAATATTACTGTAAAATATTAACATAAGTGGGGGTAAATAATTTACAGAATAATTGTGACACAGTCTGATTGCGAGGAGCGCAGCGACGTGGCAATCTCATCCACCCACTCCGTCATTCTGAGGAGTTCGGTGTTTTCTACCGGACGACGTGAGAATCTCATCTTTTTGAATCTTTTCCAAAATTAAAATATAAAAAGATGAGAAGAGATCCTCACGCGGGAAAGCACCGCTCAGGATGACGCCGGCTGCGTCAGATGAGATCCTCACGCGGGAAAGCACCGCTCAGGATGACGTATCATAAGAACGTCTCCTCTTTAATCTAATTACTCCTTCTCCCTTGATGGGAGTGTACGAACGGGGACATAGGTTACACTTTAGTCTAAGGACATAGGTAACACTTTTTAATCATCTTGAATCTCCGTTGATTCAAAAGTGAGGGTCTTTTTATCAATTGTACCAATATCATAGCAAGAGAAACTGACTAACCAGGAATTAGTATACTCTTTGAATCCGAGAAGTTCACCAGCAAAGA
>Ga0334890_1001086_pt1 | contig 39926 bp, 18 predicted proteins | sample GraSluR1_MG_3_FD_207220 | JGI IMG/M metagenome (GOLD analysis project Ga0334890, IMG submission 207220) | Sludge microbial communities from methane-producing bioreactor in Wageningen University, Netherlands - Granular Sludge_31_08-R1 | ecosystem: Engineered > Bioreactor > Anaerobic >... | reverse complement strand
TCAATTACCTCAACTAAGTATAAATCGGATTCAAGAATAACTAATATGTGGACAAATCATACATGTATGTGCTTACGTAGCCATATATTACATGGGCGTTACTTCACTTTTTTGGGGGTATGCCTTTAACTTTATTTGTTGGGCTGGCAAGCTTCTAAGTCCTGACGAGAATGAGCTTGCCAACCCGGTTTATTTCGGGAACATTCAATAGGTGTATCCAAAACAGCGATTCTTATCAGTCGTAAATTTATTTGAGCAGTTCATATCGGATCTGTTCCCGCTCGTTAAAGACCCCTCTTTCTACCATATAGACAAGCAGAAAGAGTGAGACAGCGGTTGCAGAGGAGATCATGTACATGATCAGCAACTGATATTTAACCGACTCAATAGGGGCTACTCCACCGAGTATCTGACCGGTCATCATTCCCGGAAGTTTAACGATACCCAGAACCATCAGGGCATTTATGGTAGGGATCAAACCGGCTTTTATAGAGCTTTTCCTGATCATTTCCAGTGCTGTACTCTTCTTTGCTCCCAGTGAGAGTTTAGCTTCCACTTCAAAGCGGCGGAGTCTCAGTTCACTGCCGAAGGTATTCAGGCAGATCGAAATAGCAGTCATTGTATTGGAGATGACCATAGCACTGATCGGGATAACATATTGGGGATTATACCAGGGAGTGACCTGTAAGACAAGATAGAACATAAAAGCGAGAGGGAAGGCATTCCCGATAAGCATCGAACTAAAACAGCAGACGAAGGTTTTACCGATCCTGAAGTCAATTCTTTTATAACTGTCATAAGTAGCGAAGGTAATCATTATCATCAGCATCAGGACTGTAAGATACCATTTTTCCAGATCGAAAATCCATTCCAATACATAACCCATTAAGGTTAATTGGGCAAAAGAACGGATTGTGCCCAACAGAACATTTTTCGTAATACCCAGCTTGTTCAGCAATCCAATGACGGCAACGACGAGCATCAAAGATACGGAGACAATCAGAGAAGTATTCGAAATTGTGATATAATCATTCATATTCACCTGCCATAAATTTCCGGAGAACATCGTTTCCGTTCTCCTGTACTTCCTGAGGGCTCCCCTCGAAAAGGATCTTACCCTGCGAGATAAAGAAGATCTTATCGGAGACAGAGAGGGCATCCTGCATATTGTGACTGACCATTATAACTGTCTTATTGAAATCGGTTTTCAGGGATTTAATTAATTTCAGGACACGGTTTGCTCTTTGCGGATCAAGAGCTGAAACCGGTTCATCGAGCAGGATAACTAAAGGGTCCAGCAGCAAGGATCTCACGATACAGATCCTTTGCTGTTCTCCAAGGGATAACTCATCTCCCCGCTTATCAAGATAGTCTTCAGGAATATCCACCTGATTCAGTACTTCTCTGATCTTTTCTCTCTCTATCTCGATTTTTCGTAATTTCAGTCCGAAAATCAGATTATCAAAGACCGTGCCTTCGAAGATGGTCGGTTTCTGAAAGATCATTCCCACTTTTGCTCGTATATCACGGGGATGAAGCTCCTGATGAGGTTTACCATCGTAACAGATCTTACCCTCCTGCGGGTCTTCCAGAGCGGCAAGCATTCTTAACAGGGTTGACTTGCCGCTTCCGGAAGGTCCAATAACGGTGTTAATTGAATTTTCCGCAAAGGAAACGCTAAAATTCTGTAAAACGGTTTGTTTACCATAAACAGTTTTCAGTTTCTCGCAGCTGATCTTCATCGACTTGACTCCTGTGGCAGCTTTCCCTTCTATTTAGCCTGGTAATGCTCCTGGATAAAGCTGTGATATTCAGGATGTTGCTGCATTATATCTTGATGTTCACCTTTCGCTATCAGATAACCGCTGTCAAGAAAGATGACATTATCGACATACCGGAGAGTAGAAAGCCGGTGAGACACGATGAAACAGGTAATATCGCCGAATCTCGAGGAGATATCCTTCCAGAGGTTCTCTTCATTATCAGCATCCAGACTGGCAGTGATATCATCGAAGATCAGGATTTCCGGTTCCCTGATCAAAGCTCTGGCTATTGCCAGTCTCTGTTTTTGGCCACCGGAAAGGGTCAAGCCCCTCTGTCCGACTTTCGTCTCATCAAGTTCACCGAACCGGCTTATCTCTTTGTCCATCTGGACAATATCTAGGACGGAACGGTAGAATTCTTCCGAGACACTCTCCTTTCCGAAGAGAACATTTTCTTTGATGCTTCCAGAGAAGAGGATCGGTTCCTGCGGAACATATCCAATTTTATGGCGGAAGGAGATCAGGTCAATATCATCCAGGGGAGTACCATTTATCTTGATCGTTCCGCTTTGCGGTTTCAACATACCGGTCAGTAATCCTAAAATCGAGCTTTTACCCGATCCTACAGGACCGATGATGATTATCCTTTCTCCCCGTTTGATATCAAAGGAGACATGATTCAGGATACTCAACTCCTTTTTTCCGTAGGAGAAGCAGACGTCTTTGAAGGATATCGATTCTACTCTTTCGATTCTATGCTTGGTTAAATGATTTGCTGCCGGTTCCGGGAATTTCCTCATCTCTTCCAGACGGTCAATATTAACAAACGCCTGTTTCCCGGAAACGAAGAGTTGGGGTAAATCGAGAATAGGGTAGATGATCATTGCCAGATAGGTGTAGAAGGCGAAGAAAGTACCGATAGTTATCTGATGTTTAACGACCATTATTCCACCGAAAACAATTACTGCTATCTGACCGAAGTAATCAATATATTCGTAGATCATTCTCACTCTTGTATTGAGAGTAACGAGCCGCATCTCCGTCCTGAAACGGTGTTTCAGGGCAGTATCAAAGAAGCGTTTATATTTTTCCTCACAGACAAAAGCTTTGATAATCTTGATTCCGGAAAAGCTCATTTCAAGCTGATTGTTGATCTCGCTCACTGCTTCCTGATTATCCTTAAAGGAACGGTGCAGCTTGTTGGAAGTGAAATAAAAGATTATCATCATAACCGGTAAGGGCAGCAAGGTCAGTAAGGTTAATTGCCTGTTCAAAAGAAACATGGCAACAACACAGAAAGAGATCTTACTGAATGATTCGATAGCTCTGAAAATACCGGAACACATGAACCAGGCAATCTTTGGGAAATCAGTGATATCACTTGTCAGCCTGGTAACCAGATCACCTGTCCTGAACTTGTTAAAAAACTTATAATCTTTCTTCAGGATATAGGCAAAGTATCTGTTTCTCAGGGTATATTCGAAAGTCAGATTCATCAAAGCCCGGAAACCGGGATATGTTGCTGCCAGCAATTTCACCAAACCAATAATGACAAATACCCAGATGATACCCTGCAGTTCGGGAGTAATACCGGTCAGTTCTGCCGGGTCAGATAACATGCTCTGCATCGTATCAAGCAAGCGCTTTATGACATAAGGATAAACAACCGTTACAGCTGCCGAAATCAATGTCAGGGTCAGTAACAGTACAATAAAGAATGGATATCTTTTCCATTCATTCATTATCCATTTAACATTCTTACTCATTTTTTCCTCTGTATTCGTTGGAGTCAGTTACTATTTTTTCTCTTTCTCTTCTCTTTGGGAGAAACTATAAAGAGAGGAAGAGTCTTATCTTAACCTGCTTCTTGCTGATGCAGAAATTGAAGTTCTACAAGTTTCTTATACTCAGGAGAGCTTTCAAGAAGTTCATTATGAGTTCCCTGAGCTGCAATTCTCCCCTCCTGAAAGAGCAGGATCTTATCGGCATTAACGACTGAGGAAAGACGGTGGGCTACGATGATTGCCGTCTTATCCTGCAGAACGGTCTCTATTGCCTGCTGGATTCTCGCCTCGGTTCGGATATCGACAGATGCCGTCGCTTCATCGAGTATGATTAGTTCCGGTGAAAAAACAATAGCCCGGGCAAAGCTCAGCAGCTGCTTTTCACCAACAGAGATGTTCTGCCCCCGCTCTTTTATTTCGGAATAGATCCCTTCAGGCTGCCTTTTAACGAAATCCAGAGCCTTGACGATATTCAGGGCATTTTCAATCTCTTTTTCTCCAATGCTGTCATTATAGATCCGGATGTTTTCTCTGATATCTCCTGGAAAGAGATAGATATCCTGCAAAACAAGACCGATCTTCTCTCTCCAGCTCTTCATATTCAGGTCATTGAGATTGACTCCGTCAATATAGATGCCCCCTTTCTTGATCTGATAATACTGACAAAGAAGGCTGACAGTCGTTGTTTTCCCACTTCCGGAAGCACCGACCAGGGCGATTTTCTCGCCTTTATTGATCGTGAAACTAACATCCTTCAGAACCCATTCCTCCTCTTTGTATTGAAACCAGACATTACGAAATTCAATCTTTTCGCTGAACCGGGCAGGGAAGGAGTTCTTTAACCCATAAGTTTCGTCTTTAAGAGCTAAAATACTGAAAATCCGCTGCAGGGAAGCAAAAGCTCTCTGAACCTGATTGATATTTTCCGACATCATCAAAAGAGGCCAGAAAAGCCTTTGAGAATACTGAATGAATACTATTAATGTTCCTATCGTTACAGCACCGGCAAGGATCTGAGGAACCATCAGATAGATCAGCAGAACAACTATAACAGTCTCCAGAAGAAAACCATAGATACCCCAGAAACTGTATTCCATGAACATTGCTCTGGAATCTACCCGCTTCTTTTCCTTTCCTTTCAGATCAAGGATCTGCATAACCTTTCTTTCCCGGTTGAAGAGCTGAACTATGGATATCCCCTGAACGTATTCAGATAAGACACCGGTAATATCGGCGTTCAATTCCCTTACTCTTCTGAAAAACCTGCTGAGGTAGCGGGCTACAAAAAAAACACTGACCACGATCACCGAGATAGGGATAAGGAGGATTACCGTAATGTTCCAGTGCCGCAAAAACATGACCAGAAGCATCCCGGTAAAAAAGAAAAGATTCCCCAGGATCATTACCGACAGGTCAGAAAAAAGCTGTCTTACATTTTCACAGTCACTCTCCACTCTTGCTATCAGTTCCCCGACCGGATTATTGTCAAAATACTTGACCGGCAGTTTGAGGAAATGGTCAAACACCTGATATTTAAGGCGGGTGATTATCTTAACTCCCATCTTAGCTAACAGAATGATCTGAAAGTAGGTCAGGATTCCGGAGGTAAAGATCACACCGATAAAGAGTGCCGCATACAGATACAACTGCTGCACGTCCTTTTCCGGTACGATGCGATCCAGAATATGAGCGATAATCAAAGGATCTAACAGCTTTAAAGCCGAGGTTACTATCATCATTGTCAAACCGGCAAAAAACAGCCATTTCTCTTGCCAGATGTAGGGAAAGAGCTTCTTCACTATCTTAGAGTCAAATATCTTTTTCTTCATTCTGAACTTCTCCATGTTAATACCTTGTTCCTTATCAGTTCCAATCTTTAATCGTTTTCAGTCCTTTTATCCGGTTTCAAAGCAAAAAAAAACGCCGCAGGGAGTTCCCGCGGCGTTAAAACATTCTCTATCATCAGAGTCAACTTGCGTGAACACACCTGTCCCTATAACGGTAATTCGATACATTGATCGTCAGCATTATATTCCTGGTCAATCTGCCCATTATAAGTTACTCCTTTAAATTTTGCGCCATTAAATAAACGGCTGTTCAGATGTCAAATACTTTTTTCTTTTGCCCTGTTTTTCGATAAGAGTTTGGATTGAACCTCTACTTCAGTTTATTGGTTCTTGATGTGGACATCCATCTGCGGGAAAGGAATCCCTATACCGTTTTTATCGAACTCCTCTTTTACCTGCTCGGTTATATCGAAGAAGACTGTCCAATAATCAGCAGTATTTGACCATACCCTGACATTGAAATTCAGGGAGCTGTCTGCCAGTTCGCCCAGCCTGATGAAAGGCTCCGGTTCTTTATGGATTAATTCGTGTTTATCAACAATCTCTTTGATGATATCCTTTACTTTCCTGATATCAGAATCGTAACTGACTCCGAATTTGAAATCTACTCTCCTTTTAGGTTCGGTAGAGTAGTTGGTTATCGTACCCCCCATGATCTGCGAATTTGGTACAATGATCGTTTTGTTGTCGAATGACTTGAAGGTTGTGTTGAACATGTTGATGGCATGAATTGCACCCATTACTCCTCCAGCTTCAACTGCATCTCCTACCCGGAAAGGCTTCATCATGATAATTAACAAACCGGAAGCGAAATTTGCCAGTGTGCCCTGAAGGGAGAGACCTACAGCTAAACCTGCTGCCCCGATAATGGCAATGAAGGATGTCGTTTGGATTCCTATCTGTGATAAGGCAGCGAGAATGACAAATACCCAGAGGACAACATTGAGCAGGGAAGCGGTAAAGGTGATGATCGCTTTCTCGATGAGCTTTTTCCCCATTAGTTTGACGATACCTTTTCTGATGAGGCGGATGACAAACCGACCAAGAATTATAATGGCAATTGCAGCTATTAAACGGATCCCGAAAGTAGAACCCCACTCATAGATAAGCGGTAATAGTTTTTCCATAACAGACTCCTTATACTATCATTTTAAAAAATGCTGTTAATACTCCCTATGTAACACAAAGGCTGTCAAGAATTTACTTTTGAAGACTGATCCGTCCAAAATCTCTTGACAAGCTTTCAAAACTCACTATGCTAATTATTAATCATATTCACTATACTAAGGGAGGAATTATGAAAACGTTGTTATTATTTAATCTCATGATGCTTTTACTGTTCACTAACATGTTGAGTGCCGAACCATGGAAATTCACTACTGAAGCGAGTCTCTCCTTCAATCAGAGTTACTACAGTGATAACTGGGCAGGGGATGAACTCGGCAGTATAACCTGGGCTGCAAACTCGATCTCAATAGCTGAGAAACAGCTTTCGGTATTATTTCATAACAGAACATCCCTTGAACTTGCCTATGGGCAGACTCATCAGCAAAGTATCGATGATAACGGGAAAAAGCGGTGGGGCAGACCGGAGAAATCAACCGATAAGATCGATCTGGAATCTCTTTTTCGGATGACATTTCAGGGATATATAGATCCCTTCTTCTCTATCCGCTGGCAAAGTCAATTCATTGATTCTAAGTTTGATGATGAAACCTATATTATCAATCCTAATCGCTTTACCGAATCAGCAGGTATAATGCGCAGTTTCATTACTGAGGAGAATCATTCTTTATCAACCCGTTTAGGTGCAGCTTTCCGGCAAAAAATTGATAGAAACGTATTTGTAGAGGATAGTAGAGAAACTCAGACCACTTATGACGGTGGTGTTGAATTCATAGCAGAATATATGAAAAGATTTTTGCCTCAGGATATTCTTTATAAAAGCACATTAGAAGTTTATCAGGCTCTCTTTAACTCGGAGGAAGATGACCTGGAGACAGATGATTGGAAAGCAGTAGATGTTATCTGGGAACACAGGATTACTACGAAGATCTGGTCTGTGATCAATGCTGTTTTTCTCTTTGAGATGATCTATGAGAAAGAACAGGACAGTTCTATCCAGTATAGACAGACTTTAGGTTTGGGGATTTTCTTTCAGCTCTATTAAATTGAACATTGGCTATACTAAAGGGGAGACGACTCATCTCCCCTTTAGTAAGTGCTGTTTAAGAATTCTGACCAGCAGACAGCAGTTACATCCGTAGATTTACAAACCTCAGGAATGATTCCTGAAAAACACCAGTAATCTATTACATGAGAATAGATGCAAGCAGCTCTTATTTCTCATTAAGATCACTTTACGGGTATGTAGAGATCTATGACTCTTTTATCATTATCCCGGCAGAAACGGTCATCATACCACTCGATCTCATAACGCCTAACCGGATCATACGCCATCTTCTCTTTATTCATTTGCTGTTCTGTTAGTTGATGGGCATTCCGGAAAATATCCGGTTCTTGTCCCTCTATCGTGCCTACTGCATATTTCCCGCCAGGAAGATCGATACTCTCCATACCCTCCGGGACAACTGCTTCCGGTTTTACCAGAACACCGATCAGATAATAAAAACTATTCTCTTCCTCCTTAAAATCTCCACACCAGCCTAATAACAGATCAGGAAACAGTCTGTCTGGTGTTACTTCCAGTTTGGCAATAGTCCCGTCAGAGAAGCATTTCGACCAGAATGCAGGAATAGGGTTTTCTTCTCCCTTTTTCAGCAGGCAATTGATCTTTCTGCCGATGATTTTACTGTCCGGCAGTTTTTCGGTTTTAAAACCTGTTAACCGGGCTTTCATACGCCACCTCCGGTTTTATCGTTAGCCTCAGCTCTTATAAAAAATGTCTGGCCAGTGAAGGTACAGGGAATTTCAGTTCAGGTTTCCATTTTTTTAGAGCAATATTTATCCATTCCCTGGAAAAAATCATATCCTTAATCACTAAATAAGAGTTATTTTCCTCTTTTTCAATGGCATAGTCAAGAATTTTTACTTCAATCGGAGAACTTTCTCCCACGAGTACGACGGTAAATGTCATTTGGTTGTTTTTTGAACTTAAACTTAGATCAGAGACCTCTCCTAAATCAGATATATAGGAATTGATAAACGGTTTGATAACTGTGGTAATCAGACTGTCTTTTAAAGAAAACATATGACCTCCTTAGGGCACTATAGAATAAAAATAATCCCTGCTCAAGGGAAAACTCTTCAGTAGCTATAATAGTAACATAAGTCTAAATGCTTAACTGTCAAATAAAAAGGCTAATTCCGGTCAACAGAGCTTGCAAATTTGGCAGAGAGTATTTTGTGTACTGTCTGAACTGTCTGTTGATCTCTGAATCACATTCTCATAGCAAAGGGATTTTTTTACTCTGAAGAAGTACTTTCTTCATACTCTCTCTTCCTCGAAAATAAAAAGCTTTACGATAGATTCGCTCTTCGTTTTATGGTCAAATATCGGATTATTAGGATACTAAAGCAGGATAATCCGGTTATAGTAAATAGTATGAGAGATGCGGAGGCAGTTTGATGTTAAGATATTCCCGAATGATAATCATTTTAGGGTTAATTCTGATAGCCGGCAGTTTGTTCAGCCAAACCGGAAGTTCCGGAAACCTGATACTTGAAATTCGGGTCAGAGGGAATCAGAATATTGAGACGGAGCTCATTTTATCGACCATAAATATCAGAGTTGGGTCAACCCTGTCGGAAGAGAGAGTTGCCGGAGCGATCAGAAATCTTAATCAGTTAGGGGTTTTTGCTAATATCGTTGTCAGAAAAGAGACAGTGGCGGGTGGTTTAAGATTGATCATTCAAGTCGAGGAATATCCGATCATCGAATCGATAGAGTATCAGGGGAATAAGCGATTAAGAAAGAGCAAGCTGGAGGAGATCGTTACGCTCAGAACAGGGAACTACTTAGCTCCTTTTCTCTTAGTAGAGAACCGTAATCGTATTCAGAGCGAGTATAAAAAGGTGGGCTACAATTATGCCGGTGTAGATTTCGAAGTTAGAGAACTACCGCAAAACCGGGTTCACTTGATTGTCGAAATTGATGAAGGAGAAAAAATTGCCGTCAGAACGATTAATTTTTACGGCAATCGGGAAGTTACTGACCGCCAGCTTTTACGGAGAATGAAAACGAAAAGGGCAAGTTTACTCCGTTCCGGCAGGTTTGAACAGGAAAAGTTCGATGAAGATCTGAAAGCCATCATTAAATTCTACAATGACAACGGATTTATCGATGCCCGTCTCGTTTCCTGGGAAACAAGGATCACTGATGACCGCTTCATGATAATCGATATTTATCTGCATGAAGGAAAACGTTACTATTTCGGTGATATCTTCGTCAGGGGGAATCAACGCTTCACGGACGAAGTAATACTGGAGAATTTCCGGTTTAAGGAAGACGAGGTTTTCAACCGGGAGAAATTTGAAGGGCAGATAGGCAAGATAGCCTCAATGTACTATGAAGAAGGATACATCTATGCTTCCTTTGATCATGACCTGGTAAGAGACGGAGACAGGGTAAATATTTTTCTCGATATCTCTGAGAATACAAGGGCGAAGCTAAGGAAAATCTTTATTACCGGAAATTATAAAACAAAAGAGAAGATCGTCAGAAGACAGCTGGCAGTATCTCCGGGTGATTACTTCCGGCAATCAAGAATAATCAGGACTCAGCAGAATATCTATAATCTCGGTTTTTTTGAACCTAACATCCGGCTTGATTATCAACCGGTCAACCAGAACGGGGATATCGATCTGCTGATAGAACTGGAAGACAAGTATTCCGGTTCTGCAAATGCCGGTGTAGGTTACAACAGTCAGGACGGGGTCATCGGGCAGTTGAGCGTTTCTCATAACAACCTGATGGGTAATGCCTGGCAGGGCTCTTTCTCCTGGGAGTTCGGCGGCTCGACCCAGAACTTCTCTTTAGATTTTACCGAGCCCCATTTCCTGGATACCTTTACTCTGGTCGGGTTCAATCTTTACCATGCCAGAAGAGACTGGTCGTCTTTCAATTATAAAGTTTTTACGACCGGTGGCAGTCTCCGTGCCGGACGATCTCTCTTCTTTATCGATAATTCCAGAATAGTCGGTAACTATTCCTACTACAGAAAAAAGTATGAGATTATTGATCCTGATCCCGAGGGACTTACAACCTCTTCCTACCTGAGAGAGTTAGACGGCTTGGGCTGGAGAGACACAAGTTCTTTCTCACTGACCTTCACCCGCGACAGCCGGGACAACATATACTATCCGACTTCAGGTTCACACTTAGTAATCTTTTCGGAACTGGCAGGTGGTCCTTTAGGTGGTGATTTCGATTATTTCAAACAGATTGCCCAAGCTACCTGGTACACCCGTACTTTCTGGAAATTAGTTCTCCGCTCGAAATGGCGGTTCGGCTATGTTACTGCCTACGGGAGGTCGGATGATGTTCCTCCCGATGAGAGATTCTACTTAGGGGGAACAGGACCTGACGGTTTGAGAGGTTACGTGGACAGATCTATCCCGGGAAGAACATCTGAAGGTGGCTTACGGGCTATCATTCATTCCACGGAATTCACGGTTCCAATTGCCGGTGACCAGATAATCGGGCTCCTCTTTTTTGATGCCGGTAATGCCTTCAACAGACTGGAAGATTTCAACTTCTATGATTTTAAGAAAGGTACAGGTTTAGGCATCAGAATTCATAGCCCCCTCGGTCTTATCGGTTTTGATTATGGTTACAATCTTGAAGGGAAAAGATGGGAACCTCATTTTCAGTTCGGAGCAACATTTTAACCGGGAGATGATTTCCTAAGTTCTCTCTAAAACAGGGTTTATAGGACCGGATAAGAGTTTTAGGAGAGAAAAAAATAAAATTGTCTTGACCGATAAATCGAGATAAAAAAGATTACCTTCGACTATGACGGGGTGTAGCGCAGCTCGGTTTAGCGCGCTTGATTTGGGATCAAGAAGTCGGAGGTTCAAATCCTCTCACCCCGACCATTGAAGGGATAAAAAAATGGGCGTTTAGCTCAGTTGGGAGAGCGCTTGCCTTACAAGCAAGATGTCGGCGGTTCAAGTCCGTCAACGCCCACCATTTTTCCTGCCTGCTTATTACCCTCTTATCCCTTTAACAAAGGGTTTTCATACAACCTGCCATCTCTACCAATACTTCTCGTTTCTTTCCGATTTTTGATATGAAAAATGACGGAAAAGACTTGACAGATTTTTAACTGGTCTTCACTTTCAGCTTATAGATATAATTTTCATATTTAGTAGCTAAGAGTGAAGAACTAAGGTTTTCTGGGAATTTGAATTATGTAGCAGGTATTGAATTGGAGTCAAGTACCTGTAGATTATTTTGAGGTGATTTAATGAATGCTTCTGTAGTTAACTTTTTTGCAGCTTATGTTTTTTATTATCATTCCACAATTCTGGGAGTAAAAGTATCATCTAAAGTGCTTATCGCAACCATTAGGGATTATCTATTGTAATTGCGTCAGTTAAAAGATATGCTGTAACTCCATCGGAAACCAAACTCGAAGGAGGATAAAATGAGGCTAAAAGGCATACTTACCTTATTCATTATGTCCTTGATTATGGCAATCCCTGTCAGTATTCTTTGTCTTACCGGTTTTGCTGATTCAGAGGTTAATGTAATCTTGGATGAGACCTTTTCTGATGATCCGTTGCCGGTAGTTCTGTCGTCTTTTTCTGCTTCTATTACTACCGAAAATTCAGTCGTTCTAGAATGGATAACGGAGACTGAATCCAACATGCTCGGTTATAATGTTTATCGTAACGAAGAATTCGACCTGAACAGCGCATTTCAGGTCAATAATCTGATGATTTCTGCTCATAATTCCACAGAGACTATAGTTTATTTTTTTGCGGATGATACAGTAGAGTCCGGAATATCCTATTTCTATTGGTTGCAGATGAACGAGTTAGATTTGAGTAATACCTTCCACGGACCTGTTTCAGTAACTGTCGAAGAGCAGGGTGAAGATGATATCTCCACCATTGAGTTCAGTACAACATTGAAAGGAGCTTACCCCAATCCTTTCAATCCGTCCACAACCATAGCTTTTAGCCTGGCTGAAAAAGGTCAGGTAACGATAGCTGTATTCAACTTACAGGGACAACTGCTGCAAATCTTAGCCATTGACCGCCCGTTTGATAAGGGTTCCCATACCATATCCTGGAATGGAAAGGACAAAGCAGGTCAACCTGTCTCTTCGGGCATCTACTTCTACCGTATGCAGACAGATGACGGTTATGAAGAAACAAAGAAAATGACAATCTTGAAGTAATAGGAGGCTATAATGAAACACTTGATTACATCAATCACCATAATACTATTTACTTCAATTCTTTTTGCTCAATCCCTTGGAAGTCCTCCCAAAGTAACAAACGTAGAGATGGAACAGATCGGCGGTAAGGTTTATGTTACTTATAACTTACATATTGAAACGAATCCGGTTCCTTGTCATGTTACCCTGGTTATATCGGGTGACGGTGAAGGAGAGATTTTCAACATACATGCATCACCGGACTTTCTTGAGGGTGATGTCGGAGATAATGTGTCAGTAGGAACAAGCAAGCAGATATTATGGGATATTTATCGACAAGCTCAGGATTTCGGCCCGCAAGGTATTGATGGCCAAGAGACCTATCGTGCTCGGATTATAGCTCGTCGAGGCGATGAATGGAAAAATGTCCAGGGCACTATTGATTCCGGCGTTACCTTCGATCCGGGAGGATATGAATACTTCAATCCGGGAGCCTCGGGCGGTAGTAATTATGATGTTTTTCTTAACGATTTCATGATCAGCAGGCATGAGGTAACCCAGGCAGAGTTTTTTGCAGTAATGGGTATGAACCCGGGAAGCCATAATTCTGAAGACGGTGACGCTTTACACCATCCAATCAACAACGTTTCCTGGTTTGATGCAATAGAGTATTGTAACCACCGCAGTATCCAGGAGGGGTTGATACCAGCCTATGGTTATGATGACGGTATTGACTACGGTACAAATCCTGATGATTGGCCCTTTGGCTGGAATATGAGTTCTGAGAATCATACCAACATCTCGTGTGATTGGGATGCAGACGGTTATTCTCTTCCAACTGAGATGCAAAGGGAGTTTGCAGCCCGGGGTGGAGTTCCGGCAGCGACTGCTCTACCGCCGACTTTCAATGATACTTACGCCGGTACGAATATTGACGGCACAGGTTCGGGTGAATTAGGGGATTATGCCTGGTATGTATATAATGCGGGTTGGGAATTACCAGACAGCGTCGATGATTCGGATTTCGGCACTCATCCTGTCGGGACAAAATTGCCTAACGATTTGGGGCTGTATGATATGAGCGGCAATGTTGCGAACTGGGTGTGGGATATATGGGATTCATATCCCAGTGGTTCATACACCGATCCTACCGGTCCGTCAAGCGGTACCAACAGGGTAAGCCGGGGTGGTAATTGGTTCCACTATGCTCCCTCCAGTACAGTCTCTGTTCGTGTTTACAGCGTTGGCATATATGCAGTTGAAACCCTTGGTTTTCGCATAACAAGGAATAGTCCTTAAACTTGTTTGAAGAGAAGATTCAAGATTAGAGTTAAAGGTAAACACAAGAAAGATACCAAAGCCCCGATATTATATCACGGGGCTTTTTTACTTGATTCTTGCAGTCTTGGTGTTCTTTTTAATTAACAAAATCACTGTCTTCGTATCCTCAGTCGCATGGAATAGAGGCAGTCAAAAATGACGTTTCCGGGGTTCCATAGGTATTGACATTGAAGTTTGTGAGACTTAGGATAGCATAAGTACATCCCTTTTATTTCTGCCACTTAGGGCAATAGGAACACGAATTGTATTGGTAAGTTAAACCAATTGATAGCCTTCATAAGCAAGACTGGATTCTTTTGATGTCAGCGGTTCAAGTCTCTCAACGCCCACAATTTTTGCTGCTGGCATAAGTCACTTCTGTCCGCTTCAAATAATGAGTTCAAGACCAATATTTTCAAAAACAGTCTCACAATGAGTTATAATTTTACACCAACATTTAGGACTTGACTAGATATCGAAAGAAGAGAAGTATTGTTTTGTGGATTTGCCGTTACTTTTATCGATGGTGAGAGACGCATTTTTTTATTTTTCTGTAAGAGCAACCAGGCTAATGATCAATATATGCTCAAATCTTTACGAAAGGAACGGGACGCTTTTTCCCAAAATCGTAACCACAAGGAGGAATAACCATGAAATTTTTTATCTTGATTACTTACATACTATTAATAGTTTTTATCAGCAGCAATAGCTTATTTGGTCAAAGTGCGGGTGATTACCGTTCGGTAGACAGCGGTAGCTGGCACGATTTTTACACCTGGGAATATTATTGGGGAAACTCTTGGGGTTTTGCTCCCAACATTCCGAATCACACGGCAGGTCAGATAACGATCCGGGCAGGTCATCTTGTGACGATCAGCAGCAGCCTGACGATTGATGAGACAGTTATTGAAGAGGGAGCGACATTGACCTTGAACGGCGGGAACTTGACAATTAACGATGGAGAAGGAATTGATCTGTTAGTATCTGGAACTTTTAACATTAGTTCTGGTTTTTATGGTTCAGGTTCTACGGTAATAAATAATTTATGCAACTGGATTTCGGGTACCGTATTTTCAGAATTGACCATCAACGAGTCCGGCACTCTGTCTATAATCGGCGGTACCGCTAAAAATATTAGAGGAACACTATCCAATCAGGGAACTATCAACTGGATTAATGGAGATCTTCAGACTTACGGCGGGGGACAGATCAACAACCTGGAGGGAGGTCTCTTCAATATTCAGTGCGATATGAATATAAACCAACACGCAATAAGCCATTCTTCCGGTTCTTTCGAAAACTATGGAACACTGCAAAAGATTTCGGGTCACGGCGGGACAAGTAATATACTATCCGGAACGTTTACCAATCACGGAACGGTATCAGTAGATAATGCAACTCTCCACGTAACAAGCAGTACTGTAGATACCGGGCATACGGGTACCTTTAACTTAGTCAACGATGGAGTTTATCATATCAGCAGCGGGACTCATCGCCTGGCGGACAGCGTTCTCTTTACCGGTGACGGTATATTGTCAATACATTATGGCACATTGAATATACTTCCTACCGGGGATACATCTCCGGGAATCATTATTCCTTCAGGGATGTTATATCATCATCTAAACGGAACATTATCGGGCAGCGGTTTGTTCATAATTGAGGGGAATATGATCTGGGAAGAGGGAACTGTCAGCAATACTAATTTTCAGATCAGTTCCACAGGTATTCTCGATTTTGATGGATCATCAGCAAGGACACTATCTGGAGTACTTAGCAATAACGGTACCATAAACTGGAATGACGGGAATATAGGGACTTACGGCGGGGGACAGATCAACAACCTGGAGGGCGGTCTCTTCAATATTCAGTGCGATATGAATATAAGCCAACACGCAATAGGCTTTACTTCCGGTTCTTTCGAAAACTATGGAACACTGCAAAAGATTTCGGGTCACGGCGGGACAAGTAATATTCTATCCGGAACGTTTACCAATCACGGAACGGTATCAGTAGATAATGCAACTCTCCACGTAACAAGCAGTACTGTAGATACCGGGCATACGGGTACCTTTAACTTAGTCAACGATGGAGTTTATCATATCAGCAGCGGGACTCATCGCCTGGCGGACAGCGTTCTCTTTACCGGTGACGGTATATTGTCAATACATTATGGCACATTGAATATACTTCCTACCGGGGATACATCTCCGGGAATCATTATTCCTTCAGGGATGTTATATCATCATCTAAACGGAACATTATCGGGCAGCGGTTTGTTCATAATTGAGGGGAATATGATCTGGGAAGAGGGAACTGTCAGCAATACTAATTTTCAGATCAGTTCCACAGGTATTCTCGATTTTGATGGATCATCAGCAAGGACACTATCTGGAGTACTTAGCAATAACGGTACCATAAACTGGAATGACGGGAATATAGGGACTTACGGCGGGGGACAGATCAACAACCTGGAGGGCGGTCTCTTCAATATTCAGTGCGATATGAATATAAGCCAACACGCAATAGGCTTTACTTCCGGTTCTTTCGAAAACTATGGAACACTGCAAAAGATTTCGGGTCACGGCGGGACAAGTAATATTCTATCCGGAACGTTTACCAATCACGGAACGGTATCAGTAGATAATGCAACTCTCCACGTAACAAGCAGTACTGTAGATACCGGGCATACGGGTACCTTTAACTTAGTCAACGATGGAGTTTATCATATCAGCAGCGGGACTCATCGCCTGGTGGACAACGTTCTCTTTACCGGAAACGGTGATATCCAATTGACCTCCGGCACTTTGAATGCCCTTCCGGCAGATGAACCCGGCACCGGGGTGCTGTTTGCTTCCGAAACCAATTTTACAATGACCGGAGGGACGTTCAGCGGCAGCGGAGCGGTAACGGTTAACGGTAACATGACCTGGAGCGGCGGAACAATAACCAACGCGAACTTCAACATCAGCTCTGTCTCTGCTCTGGAAATATCTGGGTCAGCGACAAAAAACCTCAGTGGAGGAACAATCAACAACCATGGAACCGTCCTCTGGTCTGAAGGAACGATTCTAAGCTATAACAATGCTTTCTTAAACAATCTTGCCGGTGCTCTCTTCGATATTCAGGGCGGGACGACCTACACCGGTTTTTTAAGCAGTTCGGGAAGCGGTACCTTTAATAATCAAGGTCTGATTCAGTTTTTCCCCCCCGAGTATGTAACCGCGACTTTTGACCGTGGTAATATTCTTAATGACGGAGAAATAACTGTCCATAACGGAACATTGAATATAAGCAGTACCGGAGTTGTTATCGGACATACGGGAACATTTACTGCCCAGGGTAATGGGGTGATCGAATTTGCTGACAGAACTCATTATCTGACCGAGAATGTAGCTTTCAACGGAAACGGTGATATCCAATTGACCTCCGGCACTTTGAATGCCCTTCCGGCAGATGAACCCGGCACCGGGGTGCTGTTTGCTTCCGAAACCAATTTTACAATGACCGGAGGGACGTTCAGCGGCAGCGGAGCGGTAACGGTTAACGGTAACATGACCTGGAGCGGCGGAACAATAACCAACGCGAACTTCAACATCAGCTCTGTCTCTGCTCTGGAAATATCTGGGTCAGCGACAAAAAACCTCAGTGGAGGAACAATCAACAACCATGGAACCGTCCTCTGGTCTGAAGGAACGATTCTAAGCTATAACAATGCTTTCTTAAACAATCTTGCCGGTGCTCTCTTCGATATTCAGGGCGGGACGACCTACACCGGTTTTTTAAGCAGTTCGGGAAGCGGTACCTTTAATAATCAAGGTCTGATTCAGTTTTTCCCCCCCGAGTATGTAACCGCGACTTTTGACCGTGGTAATATTCTTAATGACGGAGAAATAACTGTCCATAACGGAACATTGAATATAAGCAGTACCGGAGTTGTTATCGGACATACGGGAACATTTACTGCCCAGGGTAATGGGGTGATCGAATTTGCTGACAGAACTCATTATCTGACCGAGAATGTAGCTTTCAACGGAAACGGTGATATCCAATTGACCTCCGGCACTTTGAATGCCCTTCCGGCAGATGAACCCGGCACCGGGGTGCTGTTTGCTTCCGAAACCAATTTTACAATGACCGGAGGGACGTTCAGCGGCAGCGGAGCGGTAACGGTTAACGGTAACATGACCTGGAGCGGCGGAACAATAACCAACGCGAACTTCAATATCAGCTCTGCCTCTGCTCTGGAAATATCTGGGTCAGCGACAAAAGACCTCAGTGGAGGAACAATAAATAACCATGGAACCGTCCTCTGGTCTGAAGGAACGATTCGAAGCTATAACAATGCTGTCTTTAACAATCTTGCCGGTGCTCTCTTCGATATTCAGGGCGGGACGACCTACATCGGTTATTTAACCAGTTGGGGAAGCGGTACCTTCAACAATTATGGAGTGTTAAATAAATCGGCTGGTCAGGAAACAACCGAGTTTCAGCACGGTACTTTCAATAATGAAGGGTTGATATCAGTCGAAACAGGAACATTATATGTTAACCTCTCGAACTTCGGAGCCTATTCAGCCAATAGCTTGAATTACGGTTCCTATTATGTTCAGGGGATATTGAAAATCCTTAATGCTAATATTACCTCCATCAATGCTATGGTTACTCTTGATGGGCACGGCTCACATATTCATAATCACAACAATGAAAATGCCTTAAGCGGGCTGGCTGCTATAGGCAGTAATGGAAGTCTCAGTCTCGCAGGGGGCAGAGATTTCGCTTCCTCAGCTTCGGTCTTTACAAATTCCGGAATTCTGAACTGCGGGGAGGGTGTCCTGCAGATAGTGAACCAGGAATTCATCAACAATGACTACTCCACTTTGTTGATAGGTCATACTGAAGGAATATCACATCAAAATAATTCGGGAAATATTCAGGGACCGGGGTTCATGACCTTATTAAGCGGGGCAAGTTATGTATATAACGGTACTGAGGCACAAGTAACAGGTAATGCTTTACCGGCAGTTGTAAGAAACTTTATGCTCGACAATCAAGCTGGAGTCACTCTCGACTCAGGTCTATTGATTACGGAAAACATCTCTTTGGAAAACGGAAATCTTATTACCGGAAACCAGACCGTAACGCTCGGAGCAAGCACTGCTAATACTGGTACTCTCTCAGTAGCAGACGGTAAGATTGTCGGTAATTTCCGACGATGGGTTTCTGTGGAACAGGCAAATGAGCTACTGTTCCCTCTTGGTACGTTGAATCACTACCGTACTGCTAATCTCAGTTTTACTACTGCACCTGAAAGCGGAGGAACAATCACTGCCTCTTTCATCTCTTCAGACCCGGGAACTGCCGGGCTGCCATTGAATGATGAAGTGATAGAGATAGTCAGCGTCTTAGCGGAAGGATATTGGACGATGTCAGCAGCAAATGGCCTCTCCGGAGGTCTATATGATCTTGACCTGACTGCCAACGGATTTGAAATCATCGGAGACTTAACCTCTCTCTATTTATTAAAACGGGAAAATGCCGGTAGTAACTGGATGCTTGACGGCAGTCATTTTCCTGCTACAGGAAGTAACCAATATCCAATTATCCATAGAATCGGGTTATCAGGCTTTTCGGATTTTGGTGTCGGCAGCAGTGAAGGTACCGCACCGGTTGTTGTGTCTCCCGTAGTAACGATCGGCATCCAGGTGAATACCGTGACCCTGAGTTGGGAAGTAGTTACCGGAGCTAATTCCTATTATGTCTATAGATCAGAAGATCCTTACGCAGAAGATTGGGGTGTTCCTGTTGCTCATACCGGTGATATGGAATACACGGAAGAAACTGACGGCAGTTCCGGATTTTATCGAATCACAGCTTCAACAGCACTGCCGCCAGTCAGATTTACTGACGATTTATCAGAATCTTCCGAGCGGTCTTATGAAGGGCTAAAACAAACGATCAATAGAGATTAACCGGTCTTAATCAAAGAAGGCAAGTAAACCCGTCCGTCGTTAAAAGAAGGTTTGACCCTGACCTGCATATTCGTATCGCGTAATGCAGGTCAGGAGTTTTTCATTACGAATGGTGTTTCCACGGTAAAGCAAGGAACAGTTTTGGTGTTGAGGTTCATTTTCAAAAAAGTGATCACGAGTCTAACAAAGATACAATCGAAAAATTACATGATCAAATCAAAAGATTTAAGGAAGAAACGAAACAGGAAGTCATATTCCCAAAAGAGAGAGGAAAAATCTGGTCTGGGTTTTACATAGAGAAAACAGGATGAGAAATGCCAGAGGGGCTGAAAGTATGGGCAGTTAATAGTATGAAGATTTTTATCGATATTCTGCAAAAGAAATTCGATGATATGATTTAAGAGCTTACTTCAAAGTAATCCCTCACATAGCTGTCTCTTGGAGCATTAGCGAAAAAGTGTAATAGCATTTCAGACAGGTATATATAGATTGTTTAACCCGCTAGCCTTACAAGCAAGATGTCGGCGGTTCAAGTCCGTCAACGCCCACCATTTTTCCCAGCCTCCTCATATAGCACCTACCACAATAATAGGTTTTCAACCGATCAGCCTTCTCTACCTCTTTTCTTCATTTCTTTCTATTTCTCATAATATTTCATCTTTATTGAAAAAATCTGTCTTATCTGTCACATGAAAATGAACCATGAGAATAGATTTGGAGCTAATATGAAGGCATGTATTGAGAGATAAATCGCATAACGGTTGCCGGAGAAAGAAACGGGCAGGAAAAACAACAAACAGCGAAGCAATGGATTCATTAGAAAAGAGTTCGCAGAACCTCTGGATAAATAGTATTTAACAGTAAGAACTATTGTCCGACTCCTGCTCGATATCATAAGTTTTACCCTATAGTACTCTAACATACCTGGCAGTTATGAGAGTAATATCTGTCTGGGAAGAGAAAAAGATAGCCATCAATCAGTTATAATAAGCATTTCAGGTAAGTAGATCATTAACTACTCTTCCTAAGTCTGCCCGCATCACAAACACGATAAAAAATGGACACAGTAGTACAATTTATGATACTCATTTAGTTTCTGTTTTGAAGTAGTAACTCCATCAGTGTCCATTAGTTGCTTCTCCATAACCTCATTAACCTCAATCTCTGTCATTCCTCCTAAAGAAGCTTTCCTAAAAAAATCCTCTGAAGCCTTTTTTGACAGTATGTGTGTGGGGAGAGTTGCAATATACAACTATTTCAGCAATAGCATTTTATTCACTTGATTGAAGCCAGGAGTACTCATCCTTGAGAAATATACTCCTGATGTAACGGGTTTGCCGGAATCGTTCTTACCATCCCAGGTAACTTGATACTCTCCTTTTTGATGAGGTACTCCCGAGACAAGTGTTCTTACAAGCTGCCCACGAATGTTGTAAATGCTTAGCTCCATCTATTCCAGACTACCTATAATCAATCAAAGTCTTATTGTTAAAGGGAAGCAGGCTGTCACCTGGCTAAGGCAATAGGCGTATATGTGCTTATCAGTGCTCCACCTTAAAAAATATCAGTCTTCAATAGTCTCGCGTCAAGGCTCAAACAAGTATCCTTTACCAGATGGGAGGTGCAGGTGTCATGCTTCAAAAAAATGGGTGGATGTCAATTGGATAAGCTGGAACATATATTGGAGAGATATTCACTTGACAGTATTTGTGACTGCGTAAGAGTATAACTTTAAATGTAGTATTTAGCAGACAGAATAGTTCAAACTAGAGAAAAAGTAACTAAAAGTGAACAAACTAATCGCATAAAGACTATCTGAGCCAAGATGAAGAGAGAAGCCAAAAAAAAACAGGATTTTAACAGAATTACAAGGATTGTTGACAAATACTCAGGCTCGGTGCAGGATGAGATGCCTTCTGTTGAGACAGATTACGATGAGCTTCTTAATGCACTTGAACTTGCCGGAAACACCTCTGCCCGTTTGCAAATAGATCTGCTAATCATCCTCACCAGGTACTGTCTGGCAAATCTCAGAATTGAGGAGTCAGAACAGTACTTGCAAAGAGTCTTCACTTTGATTAAAGCAGGAGAAAAGTCTCCACGAATGGGAGATATATTTTTTCTTCAGGGAAAACTGTATCAGGAAAAAAAAGAGGTAGATGCTGCTCTCGCAGCATATAACAACGCTCTGGCACTGGCAGATAGTGAAGCAAACCCGAATCAAGCAGCCAAAATACTCAAAGCAATTGGAACACTTTTTTTTGGTCAAGGACGATATAAAGACGCCATTGAGATCTTTCTCAAACAAAGCGAAGTTCTCCGAAAAACAGGGGAAAAATCCGATTTTGCCAGAGCCTTGGGGAATGCTGGCATTTCATATCTCAAAGACAACCAATACGACCTTGCTCTATCCTGTTTGAATGAAGCACGAGAGCTGTATTCAAATGAAAACATGCAAGAGGATGTTAATCGTTTGGACAATTACATCGGTATGGTGCATTTTTGGAAGGCAGATTATCCTCAAGCAATAGCTACTTATCGTTCAGCTTTGGAAAGACTGGATAGAACTGATATTGACTATGCAAATATTCTCGTTCAAATAGGGACAACTTATCAATATCTCGGGGATTATGCCAAGTCTCTGCAATATCTTCTGGAATCCATCAAACTGCGTCAGGAACATCACAAAGGTTATGGTCTGGCATCTAATTACCTGTGCTTAGGGGTTTCTTACTATACAGTTGATGATTATGATAAGGCAGAAGAATGTTATAATCTGGCTTTGAACTTGTTTGGGGAACAAAACAATATGGATGGTGCCTTGAAAGCGCAAGTAAATCTCGGAATAACAGCAAAAGCAAAAAATAATCCGGATAAAGCCCTTGAATACTTTCTCCCGGTGCAACAAGCGGCTAAGGTTAGTAACGATCAATATCTTTACTCAAATGTCATCAGTAACATCGCTTCAGTCTATTCCGATCAGGATGAATATCACAAAGCACTGGTAATGTATGAGGAAGCACTGGCAATAAAACAAAAAATGGGGCACCAGGGTGACGAAGTCAAGATTCACTTTTCTATCTCTGAACAACATCTGGCTTTGCAAGATTATACTGCAGCCGAGAAATCTGCATTGAAAGGCATAGAACTGGCAGAAAAGCTCGGAATAAGGACTTGCATCAGCAATGGATTCGAGCTATTATCTCAACTGTACGAATTACAGAAAAACTACAAGAAAGCACTCGCATACCATAAACAATTCATGAAAGAGCGTGAAATCCTGACCAATGAAAGGACAAAAAAGAACATCTCAGAGATCAAAATAAAATACGATACACTGGCAAAAGAAAAAGAAGCCGAATTGCAAAGGCAGAAAGCCCTGGAACTGCAGGAAAAAAACAAGGAGATTGAGCTCCAAAAACAGGATCTTCAGGAAACTCTGGACAAGCTGTATAATAGTGAAATCAGATACAATTTTGTCTCTGATGAACTTAGCCGAAACATCCGCTCGACTCTGATCGGAAGTAGTGAAACAATCCGGTCGATCACCAAAATGATTGCCATGGTAGCAAAATCCGATAAAACAAACGTCCTGATAACCGGTGAAACCGGTACCGGCAAAGAAATAGTAGCCCGCAGCATCCATCGCTACAGCAATCGGGGAAGAAATCATTTCTACGCCGTGAACTGCACAGCAGTGCCGGAAAACCTCTTTGAAAGCCATTTCTTTGGCCATGAAAAGAACGCCTTCACCGGTGCCAATTCCACCAAAGTGGGATGGTTCGAGATAGCAAGCAATAGCACCTTGTTTCTGGATGAGATTGGATCACTTTCTTTTGATCAGCAGGCAAAGCTACTCCGGGTTCTGGAAGAAAGCTGCATCGTCAGGGTTGGCTCTCACCGGGAGATCCCGGTTGACTTGCGGGTGATAAGTGCTACAAATGTAAATCTTTCCCATAAGGTTGAGCTTGAAGAATTCCGTCGCGATCTGTATCATCGCCTGGCTATCTTCGTGATCAATATCCCGCCCCTGCGGGAACACCGGGAAGATATCCCCCTGCTTCTGAAGCATTTCGTTGGCCTTGCCTCACAATCATTGAACAAAAAGATTAGCAGAGTGGAAAAAGATGTGATCGTTTCCCTATCTGAATATGACTTCCCCGGCAATGTCCGCGAACTCAGGAATCTGGTGGAACGTGCAGTATTGGTAGCAGATAGCTCCACGCTGCGCCGTGAGCATTTCCTGATCCCACTTTCAGCCATTGATTATCCAAAACAAGATAAGATTTTAACGTTGGATACTGTGGAGCGTAACCTGATCATCAGAGCCCTCCAAGCCACCGGATACAATCAGGTGCAGGCAGCAAAGCTTCTGGGTGTGGATCGCAAAGTAGTGAGTCGTAAGATATTGAAACACAATATTCACATAGCTACCAAATAGCTGGCCGTTTACGGGCACAGGCTGATACAACTGGTGCTGTTTTTTTCCAGATCACCGGGTAAAAGCTTATAATCAGGGCGTTGAGCGAGTTCTGAAGGCATGATGACAGCATCCAAAACAGCACCTTAAGCTTATCCTGAAGACTCACTTTATCCTCTAATCCACTCTGAATGTTGCATTTATCCTCATTTCAAGCAACAAATAGTCTTTGCCTGTCAGCAAGCTGTTTCCTAGCCGGCAGAGAATTGTACCGAACAAATGGTCATTTGTGGGCATCTCCATAAAACACTAATAATATTAGAGTTAAGCATATTTTCAAGCTGATAATGGGGGAAATGGGCATTCTTTTGTGCGACAGTATGGCTGCATTCGGGCATCTTGAACTGTCAGACGCACCCACGCACCTCCAGTGAAATCGTAAGCTGTTCAATATCAATACAATAGAAATATGGTTCCGCTTTTGCTGTATTACACAGTGGAGGTGATATCGTGAATATTCTGATTAATTCAAGCATTCCATTAGACCCGGTCCTGGTAGATAAGTTAGCCAGACTTCCCCAGATCAGCATCTACCTCGCCCTTTCCCTTGAGGATGCCTTGCGGATCTTGCGTGAGAACCGCCCTGAGATTATGATTACAGACATATACATGGCTACCAGTGAACTTTTCAGACAGATAGAGGATAGTTACCCTGAGATAGAAATATATCTATACAAGACCAGCAGTCTGCTGTCTGACACCTACGTACTGTTACCTTACTCACGCTTCAATGTAGTTCGTCCTGATCTGAACAGTCTGCTTAATCCGGACCTGACCAATGGTATCACCCATTTAAACACAGATGCTGGCAATGCATCTGGCAAAAAGCAAATCAACAATATGACAAGAAGGAGATCCAAATGAATTCATTCCTGAAATTCACGTTTATTTCACTGCTACTGGGCGTCTTGATTCTGCCCCTTGCAGCCGAGTTCCCGGGCAATGCTTTATATTTTGAACAAGGAGATTGGGTGAACGGCAATAATATTCCAAGTTCTTTGTCCAGCATCACAATTGAATGCTGGGTAAAGCATGATGAGCTGCCCAGCTCAATCCAGCGTTATGTGTCCATCGGAGCCGAAGCGGCTGTCTTGCGTGCAGAAAGCGAAGGGGAGCTTCATTTTTATATCACACAATCAAATGGTTCGCTGGCTGGCGTATCTGCTCCTGTTTTGGCTGCCAATGAATGGCTGCATGTGGCGGGATCTTACGATGGAACAACACTTAAAATCTATCTTAATGGTGTTGAAGTTGGTTCATCAATTGCCCCGACTGGCGGATTGTCAGGTGTTGACGGAAGCTTTAGACTGAGTTCAAGCAGTGAATCCATGCGTGGTTATATCGACGATATCAGGCTTTGGGACCATGCCCGTAGCGCGGGATTGATAAAGCTGGACCGCTTTGTAGAGATCTCTAACCAGGCGGGTTTGGTGGCATATTGGAAATTGAACGAATCCAGTGGAACTGCTGCCAATAGTTCAGTGGGCTCGGCCCATGGGACTCTGATCAATATGAGCAATGAAAACTGGGTGGTGTCCACTGTTCAAGCTCCAACTCTGAATCCGGGTAATTCAATGCAATTCAATAGCCCTGTATCGGCAGGTCAGTATCTGATGCTGCAACAAAGAAATGGTCTTCCGATTTACAACAATGGCACAAACAATGCGTATAGCGTTGCGATGTGGGTCAAGGGAGAACCACAGCAATCAAAAGCAGTATTTGCCGAAGGATTGACAGGCACAGGACAACCCTGTTTCAAGATCATGACTACCTCTGAGGGGAAGGTGATGATTTACATTCTGCATTCCAGCGGGCTTGTTCTGAATAGAACCTCGACAACCACCGTATTTGATAACACGTGGCATCATATTGCCTGGGTAGATAATAACGGTTCCGCAACCTTGTATATCGACGGTGTTGCTGATGCTAGTGACTTTAACTACACCAGGGTGCCAATATCTCTTGACAATTCCACCATCGGAGGTGCTCAAGGGCAATATGCAAGCAATTTCTTTGTGGGCAACATCGATGAATTGACCCTCTGGAAGACCGCTCTTAGCCAGGATCAAGTTAGAAAGTACAGACATGGCGCCGGTTATAACAACTATTCCCATCTGGTGGGAATGTACCAATTCAACGAAACTGAAGGAAATGTGGCTTATGATGTTCAGGGAGGCAACAATGGAATATGGCATAGCAGCAACATGAGCGATGCCAACAGGGTGATCTCTGATGCTCCCATTGGTCCCTCCTATGGAGGCACTGTCAGTACCACCACCTGGACTATGAATCCTACCTATGTTTACGACAACATCACCATTCCCGATGGCCAAACGCTCACTATCAACCCTGGAATTACCGTTTCATTTGATGGTTACTATAAAGTTGATGTGCAGGGCAGAGTGCTCGCCATCGGAACAGAGCAGGATTCAATCCGGTTCACTGCAGAGGCCTCGAATCCCTGGCATGGTTTTCGACTGGAGAACACCCCTGTATCAAATGACAGCACCAAATTTGTCCATTGCAGTTTCACCAATGCTTTGGGGGGAACCGAACATCCTGACTATCGTGGCAGCGCATTGAGTGCCTTCAACGTCAACAAGATACTTGTGAAACACTCCTCTTTCAGAAACAACAGCAATCCCTGTCCCTTGTATTCAAGCATGGGTGGAGCTGTGTACCTCTATAACTCAAGCATTAAGATCCAACACAGCGAGTTTATCAATAATGATTGTGGAAATACCGGCGGAGTCATCGGTATGCATGGAAGTTCACCTTTGATCGAGTATTGCAAGTTTATCAATAACTCTGCTATAAATGCTGGGGGAGCCCTTGCCATCACCCTGGGCAGTCCCTATATCACAAACTGCCTCTTTATCGGCAATACATCCCAAACAGATGGTGGAGCAATGGCTGTTACTGCTGGCACCTCTGCCCGGATCACGAATTCCATATTTGAGGGAAACATCGCCGCCGAGGATGGCGGCGCAATCAACCTGATGAGCTCCGACAACACTACTATGGTGATAAATTGTACTATTATCAACAACGAAGCAGCAAATGGTGGAGGTCTTTTTGTAGGAGGAAGCGGTTACAAAACCATCCAAAATACCATTTTGTGGGGAAACAGCGCAGCAAACGGTGACCAGGTGCGAATCAGCGGAACTACTCAGGCGCATTTCTATTATTGTGATATTGAAGCTGGTTATGATGGGTTCTCTTTTGCTCCTTCCGCCACCCTTTCAGGTGACTACACAGGCTGCTTTGATCTTGACCCTCAGGTATCTTATTCTCCTGCCAATCCAGGTTCTGGCTGGATTATTGATTCAAATTCTCCCTGTTTGAACGCTGGCGATCCAACAACAGTACTGAATGGAACTGAGTTGCAGGACATCAACGGTAATCCCAGATTTTACATCAATCCCTACTATAGTGGAAATCTAAACACTGTTCTGAGTAGAATTGATGTGGGCGCAATTGAGGACCAGACCGGCAATCACATTATCCCTGATGGAACGGTGTTGGAACAAAACTACAATATTCAGAACGCCTTATACCTTTATCCCGGACGAACTCTCACGGTCAATGCCGGAGTAACCATTGCCTTTGCTCCTGACGCCTGGGTGTACATTATGGGTAATCTCCTGGCAAATGGTACATCGGATAATATGATCACTTTTACGGAAAGCGTTCCAGGGAGCAGATGGAAAGGGATCAAATTTGCTGCAGATACTTCTCAACCCGATCCGCACTCTGTACTGGATTACTGCATTATAGAAAATGGTCATACTGGTGGAGAGACAAACTGGGGAGGCAATATTCACGTTTGGTATTATGATGATCTTGTCTTGCGAAACTGTATCATCAGGCATGGATTAGCTGAAGTCGGTGGAGCTCTTTATACCCGGGGATCAAACGTGAAGATGATCAACACATTGATGGACAATAATGTATGTACGGTTAGAGGTTCAGGATTCTACAGCAACAGTTCCACTGTAGAGATCATCAACTGCACTATCGCAGACAACTATAAGACGGGCAGCCAGGCTGAACCATCAACTTTGGCAGCTCTCTATTTCAACAATGTTGATATTCAACCAAAAATTCGTAATAGCATTATCTGGGGAAATGGAAGCTCACCTCTGTATCTTGATGGAGGTTCATTTACAGACCTGAAGTATAGCAATATTGAGGGTGGCTATGCCGGTGATGGTAATATTGATGTAGATCCCAGCTTCACCGGAGATGCAGATCATCCATATAGTCTGAAGAGTTACTCGTACTGCCTAAATGCCGGTACTTCAGATACTACTGATCTAGGTCTCCCAGCGAATGACATCAGTGGAAACCCCAGAATCTATGAACACTCAAATTCATATTACAATCGCGTGGACATGGGTGCTTATGAATATCAGGGCTTACTCGCTCCCGGACAGTTAAACGCATCAGATGGAAACAACAACTATCCCGGTTATGTCCGTCTGGAATGGGATTTCAATCCTGATTACAATATCCCGATAAACGGTTTTAAGATTTATCGCAACGGTGCTCACTATGAGACTCTAAGCAGTGAATACTTGTCCTATTCTGATTACAACGTGATTCCGGGTTCCATCTACACTTATATAATCCAATCCTATTACAACACCGAGTCAACAGATTCAGAACCGGATGAAGGTTATATCAAGCCCAACGGAATTATCTCAGGAAACGTCAAAACCTCTAATAATAATCCAGTCATGGGGGTAATGGTGTCCATCAATCCTTCCGTGGGGTATTGCCTGCATCTCAATGCTGCTAATTCATCTTTCATAAACATACCCAGCCCTGATGCTGATCTGAATTCTAACTTCACTTTGGAACTCTGGGTAAATACAAGTAGCCAGAATGTGACTCTGTTCAATTCGGGAACGCATTCTCTCGTAATAGATGAATCAGGTTTGGTTCGGTACACGGATGGGATTAACACACTGATTCAACAAGATGCTACCGTCAATGTAAACGATGCCGATTGGCATCATATAGCCATAGTGAACGACTTCACTAATAATCAGGTGTTGATGTATGTGGATGATATTGTTGCAGCCTCCTCAAGTGAATACATCTTTGGAAATTACAGTCCGGCTGAGTTCACAATTCCGGCAGGAATCACAGGTTACATTGATGACCTTCGCATTTGGGAAGCCGCCCGCGAATATTCTCAAGTTGTTGATGCAATGAACATCGTGGTGCCTTACGATTCTCCCGGTTTGAAAGGATATTGGGCGATGAATGAAGGTACCGGAAGCAGTGTCTATGATGCTACCAATCATTCTGTGAATGGCACAGCCAGCAATTGTACCTGGTCTTTGGCTGATCCTGGACTTGCCTTAGGTGCTATCACCAATGCTTGGGGTGATTTTGTGATTACTCAAATTTCTTATGGTACCGCTACTACTTTTGCTGTAATTCCTTCCAAAGATGGACATACTTTCCAGCCGGAACAGAGACTTATTACTCTCAGCAATAGCAACATAGCTGCTGATAACGTCAATTTTACCGATAATTCAATGATACCCATTTCAGGTCAAGTTAAGTTCCAAGGGACAAATGTGCCAGTTACCGGAGCTGTAATTCATTTGAACGGTTCACCAGCTTTACCCCACGTGATTTCAAATGATGATGGTTACTACGTTCTGGATGTGGAACATGGTACTGCTTGCATTGTTTCTGTTGAATACAATGATCATCCTTTCAACCGGACCTGGAACCTGGGAACAGTAACGTATCCCCGTACAAATATCAATTTTGAAAACATATTGCGCACAGAGTTTCAGTTGGATGTGGTAGGTGGACAGGATAGCTATCCCATTGGTGATTTCGATGTAACTCTTAGTTCAGTTGACGGGCTTTACACGGAGGAGATTACTGACCAAGATTGGTCGGCGGGAAGTATAATCGTACCTAATATACCTCCGCTGGAATACAATGTTACTGTCAACCCGGGTTTAAACGATCCTTTTGCCTTAATGATAGATGATCAGTTTCAATCCTTAAAAACTCAATATCTGGATATACGTAACCCAGATGAAATAATTGATACTTTAAGATATGAATGGCGAGCTCCGCTCCAGGTCGAAGTGACATGGCCTGATTCGGTTGATATAAAGAGCTTTGCTGACTATCCCAATAACGAATTCTACCTGCTTGAACAGAATATTTGGTACTCGGTATTGATAAGAGCTTGCGAAGATTACAGCTGGGACAATCATCCCAACCAAAAAAGCTATCTCAACGACTGCCGTTTAATATTCAACGATGATGTTGGAGGAAGAGGGAACACAGAAGCATACTTCGGGGGAGAGGATGAATACACTTACGAGTTTGCACCTTATCTCCCTAATATCCAGGGAGGATATGATCGTCAATATCAAAACATGATTGAGTTCATAGTAGAAGATGAAGCATTAAACCGTTTCTCCACCCAAAGCGATTGGGTATTAACACAAGGGGTGCGTCCACTGGAAAGCACCTTTGCTACCACTTCTCCTGAAGTTCCGTTCCTGATCTTACACGATCCTCCTGGAGACTGTAGTTATTCCTCTTTCAATCAATCCAGCAGCCATTCCACTTCCATAGGAATAAAAGCATGTACGGACAGAGAAAACAGCTCTTTTATAAATCTGCATCTGGGACCAAATATCACCTTTGAAGAAGGATGTGCATTTTTCAATATCTCGACCAGTATCGAATTCATAGCTGATCAAAGTTGGGAGTGGACGACCGAAACCCATCAGGAAAACTCGCTTGAACAGACCCTAACCTTCACTACCAGCACTGAATACCAGACTTCAGAGGGTGATGATATTATTGGTGGTGGCGCTGATGTTTTTGTCGGAGGTGCTTTAAACCTGATCTGGGGTATTACCAATGAATTGTATTGGGACTATGAGGAAGAAGATATCAGCATAACTCCCAACTTAATGGTTGTTCCCGATGGATTTGCTACAAGGTATATCTACACAGAAAGCCAGATCGTTAACTCGGTGATCCCGAATCTCTATGCCATAGGAGATACTACTTCGGCAGATTTGTGGCAGTCGTATCTGGACATGAACGAAGACAACAAAGCAGCAGCAATCCCCAATCCTAACCATCCCGGTAATCTCTCTTTCAGCGCTGGTCCTCAGTACACCTTCACTGAAGAAACATCCTCTGCTACAAATCAATCTTTTGAATTCGAGACCACACTTAGCAATGAATTTATTGGTAACTGGGGTCTTATTATAGATGGTATTGGAGTCGATGGCGGCATCAAAGTTAAAACCGCTCTGACCATGGGTTCTTCCGTAAAAACAGATGTCGAAACCAGCACGACAACAACTTTTGTCCTTGCGGACGACGATGTGGCTTCAGACCTTACCTTCAATTCAGATTATTTTTCAGTGGATATCGGGGTAGATCCTGTTTATGGGACTCCCACCTTCAACCTTGTCTCTGGCGCATCTTCCTGCCCCTGGGAACCTAATACACAACCCCGAAATGGTGTCATGATGACTGCTAATTCCTATATTGCCAGTAATATTCCTGCTGATCAACCTGCTGTTTTCTTACTCTACCTGACCAACACCAGCCAGACCAATGAGCCCAGAAGGTATTATCTGGAAGCGTCGCACTCTACCAATACCATTGGAGCAACTGTAAAAGTAAACGGTGTGCCACTTGATCAAAGAATGTCTTTCGATCTGGATGGAGGAGAAACAGTAACTGCGGTGTTAACTGTCGATCCAGGACCAATGGGATATGAACTTGAAGGGCTCTCCCTTGTTTTTTATGCTGATGGTGATCGCGGTTATGAGGGACCTGAAGGGCACTACTTTGATGTTAGTAAATCCTTCAACATCTATTGGGAAGCCCCGTACAGTCGTGTTACTATTGCTTCTCCGCAAGAAAACTGGTTAATCAATCAGCAAAGCAATAACGAAATGCAGATTCTCCTCAGGGATTATGATCTAACAAAACCTGATTTCAATTCTATTTTGATTCAGTATAAACTCATGGCTAGTGATCTCTGGCTGCCTGCGTTAGAAGTTCCTAGAGATAGTCTGGAAATCCATCCCAGCTACTACATTGCTACTTGGGATCTTTCGTCAATTTCGGACGGCGTTTATCACATTCGAGCAGGAACCACAGACAATGTCCAAGCCAACTGGTATACAGAACACCTAAGTGGAGTCGTCGATCGTCAATGTCCTGAGCTTTTGGGGTTACCGCTACCCGCGGATGGTCTTCTCGAAGCGGGTGATAACATAGGTCTTTATTTTACTGAGGATATCGATCCCAATTCAATCTTGCCCGATTCAGTTGTTGTGGAAGTGATCGGTGAACAAATGGTAGTTGACTGCACTGTGAATTCGTACGCCAACTTCATCTCGATTGTGCCAAACGTTTCCTACTACTGGCTGGAAAACAAAAACGTGCGCGTGACTGTATCAGGAATTGCCGATCTCTACGGCAACGTTATGGAGGAGGCAATAACCTGGGAGTTCTTTGTCAATGCTAATCCTGTGTATTGGCAGAGCAGCAAAATTGAAATCATCAAACCAATGGGAGAATCCTACATGTTTACTACCAGACTCATCAATTCAGGAGGACAGTTATCTTCCTTCAGTCTGACTGAACTTCCTGGATGGCTTACTGCTAATCCCATGTCTGGCACTTTAATGCCTCTTGATGATGAACTGATAAGCTTCACTATTACTTCGCAGCTTGGTTTTGGGGCTTTTAATGAAACCCTTTATGCTGACATTCCTGGCCTGGGAAGAGAGCCTCTTATTATTGAAGTGAATGTGCTTGTTGATCCTCCGCAATGGACTTCCAACCTTAGCTTCAACTTTGATCATACTATGACCATTATCGGGCAGATAGTGATCGATGAAGTAGTTTCAGAAGACCATAATGACATCGTAGGCGCTTTTATCATGAATGACTCAGGTGATTATGAATGTCGGGGTGTGGCAAACACTCAGTATGTTGACTTACAGGGAGGAATTTACCAGTTTTTCCTTACTGTCCATAGTGATGTCGAATATGGGGAGGAGATTATCTTGAGGATCTGGGATGCGTCGTCGTGTAAGGATTATTTCGGAGTTGATGAAGAATATGTCTTTATCTCAGGTGCAAATTACGGTACCCCGATTACTCCCGAAGCGGTCCATCCAACGGGGGAGTTGATCAAAGAACGATCACTTTCAGTTGGTTGGAGCTGGATTTCTACAAACTTGCACAACAATGTCTCAATGGAGGTGAATAGCGTGCTCGCTAGCTTGTCTCCTACAACCAACGATCTGATTAAAAGTCAGACTGAATACTCGCAATATGCCAGTGGAAATGGCTGGCTGGGGTCTCTTAACGAGATATCAACCACCGGTATGTATAAAATCAAGTTAGGCTTATCTGATCAATTGGTTCTCACCGGAATGTTAGATGACCCCGACAACTCTTTTATTGAGTATGGAAGCGGATGGAACTGGATTGGTTACATCCCCCATGTCAGTATCAGTGTTACCGAGGCCTTGGGTAATGCCACAAGTCTCACAACAGGTGATATTATCAAGAGTCAGCATGCATTTGCTCAATACATAGCTGGTACAGGCTGGATCGGCTCACTTATGGTTATGAATCCCGGAGAAGGTTATATGCTGAAGACTGCAGAATCTGGGATGTTTACATATCCTGATTATCAGATTCCCCGAGGATTCAAGCGTCTTCGTGACTCAGACCCCATTCCCACTATTCCTGGCTGGGATTTGAACCCGTTGGCATACGAATATTCTGCAAATATCACCTCAGTCTTACAAATCGATGGACAAATTCCAAACCAGGAAATAGTTATAGGCGCGTTTGTCGGATCAGAATGCCGCGGTATTGCCCAGTCAATTGAAGTAATGGGACAGCCGATGTATTTTCTCACTGTTTATGCCAATACGATAGGTGAGGATTTGACCTTCAAAGCATATTTCACTGCTTCTGAAACAGAGATCAGTATCCCAGTCAGTTTGCCTTTTGTGAATAATCAGGTTTTAGGCAACCCGCTTCAACCTTACATCATGCCGCTCCCTTCGCTTGGATTGACTGCACCCAGCAATGTCCAGATAAGCGTAGAAGAGGGACAAGTCTTACTCTCCTGGGATGCTGTAACAGGAGCTGATAGCTATAACGTCTATTGCTCAACTAATCCTAATACTCCGCTTGCAGATTGGGATCTCATTGGGCAAAACATCACAGCAACAAATTGGGTTGAAACCGTAACAAACGACACAAGATACTACCGCATCGTTGCTTGCGCAGAATCAAATCGTAAATCAGATAACATCCCTGTCAAGCCTCAGATATTCAAAACAATACTTGAAAAGAAGAAACCATAACCATAGAAGGACTTACTCATAACTTGGAGACTCAAAGCGGGGCGGGGCAGAAATCCCGCCCCGCTTTTTCGATATGAAACTGCTGATAGAACTTGATTCTATAGCAGAAGACATTCACATGATGCTGTTACAAAGTAAAATCCTTTTTGTCTGATGGTCAACTCTGGATTTTAAGGAAGAGTTATATTACACATGAAACTGTATAGGGGCTGTTCAGGGAGGAGTATAAGATTCTTTTACCTAATGATTGTTTTTGTATTGATGAGGATTTATGGGTTTTATCTTGTTACATTCAGTATATAGTTTGATTCTAACGAGCGGGATATTGTATCTTGTTCTTCGAGAAGAGTGTTGTAATTGAAATCTGGCACTTGGGAGAACTTCATTCATTCTTAGACAAGGGATATTTAAGAAGAAAGAAAGAATATCCCCCGTGCCTTACAAGCAAGATGTCGGCGGTTCAAGTCCGTCAACGCCCACCATTTGTTTGCCATCTTAGGGAAAATGATCTTCCTTCCATTAACAATCAATAATGATCAATTCCCTTAGCTCTGTTTGAGAAGATGGCGGATAATAGAGAAACTAATACCTGACAGGATCAATGAGATATAATCCTGCCAAAATTTATAGCAATTAGCTTGACAAGAATCATAGAATAATAAATATTGTCTCGTATTTGTATTTTTTAGGTCAAAATAGCTGCAGAGTTATGACTTGATTTTCGTCCTTACATTACAAATACTGATAATGTATTGAAGGTATAAAAGAACTTACTCAATAAGCCCCTTTTATACCTAAGGGGACTGGACTTTGTCTGAGAGGTTTTTATTTTTTTTCGGTAAGATATGCAAAGTGCTTGATAACTTTGCTCTTCAATTCCACCTGTAAGAATCAACATCACTATGTTTAAAAAACCTGATCAGCACGCCCTCTGGTAGAACTATATGCAGACAAAAAAGATAATATAGATGGAGGTTATAATGAAAAAGTGTTTATTACTAATCCTATTTTTGATCGTTGTTCTTGTTCAATTTAATGACATATTGGCGCAGAAACCCAATGCTATTCTGAGTGCTGAAATCGGAGAAAGTGAAGTAGGTACTACAAAAGGACCACTATTGTCAGCATTTGAGCGAGAGGCTAAGCAAGCAGGAAAAACCGCCAGGAGTATTGAAGGCTCAGAAATCGTTAATATCACTGAGTTTTATGAACCAGGTTCTACGGGAGCAGTATTGGAATTCAGTACAATTGCCGAAAGTGTTGATTTTGAAGCTGTGATTTACGTTGAGATGGTTTTTCCCGCAGGAGTTACGGTTGTTGCTGCATCGGACATGGGCGAATTGCTCTACAACGGGGATTTAACCTGGGGAATTCATCCGGATGACTGGGATTGGGAGCAATTACTATTTGATCAGACGGTATTTTTTACTGTTACAGTAAATATTGATGCCGAATTTTCAGGGGATATGGATATTCTTTGGACATTACATGGTCACGACGGAGGAGAATGGACTTCTCCGCCGCATGTTGTAAACGGAACTGCCACCATTGAGGAAATTCCTGATGTATATGTGGAGAATCCAACAAATTTTGCCGCTGCAGGTAGCGGTCTTTATCAGATTGATCTGAGCTGGGACCAAAACGGAGCAGGAGACAATGTAATGGTAGCCTGGAATGATGTAAACGTTTTTGGTTCACCACTGGAAGGCGAAGTTTATGAGTTGGATGACGAGATTCCGGGTGGTGGAACCATTATCTATAATGGTAACGGTACTTCTCATCAACATTCAGGATTAGCCGAAAACACCCAGTATTTCTATCGAGCCTGGTCAGTTCAGACTACAGTGCGACAACCATATTATTCGAGCGGAGTTTCTACTAATGGGAGGACTAAGTTAACCCCCCACACTCTTCCTTTTGTCGAAGATTGGAGTTCAGGAGTTTTATTCACGAATGGCTGGGTTGCCGAATCGGCTAATTGGGAGATCTCTCTTGTTGGATTAGGAGATCCGGAACCGGTAGTGCAATTTGGATTTTCGCCATTACAAACAGATTATGATTTAAGCTTAATAAGTAATGATATTAATGCTATTGGAGAGAGTACGGTGCATGCCTCATTTGACATAGATTTAAGTAATTTTGATTCTGAAACTGCTGAGAGTCTCTCTTTTGAAGTGTATGATTCTGCGACCAGAGGGTGGGAGACGATTCAGACCTGGGATAATACAGGAGGCAGTATTTCCTGGACTTCATTTGATCATGATATCTCTTCTCAGGCTGCCGGAAAAATGTTCAAGATTCGCTTTAGAGCCTATGGAACGAGCACTTATAGTATAGAGAGCTGGCATATTGACAATATTGTGATTCTCAGAACTAATCCCGGTTCACGTGAGTTGCAAATGCTTGCTCCGGCACCTGTCAATACAGGTTCTGTCATTCCAACCGTCGGTTCTCATACTTATTCGCAAAACGAGACAGTATCTCTTAGTGCCTATCCGCATAAGGGATATACCTTCGACAACTGGAGCATTGTGTCCACCAGGGAGATTGCCGAGCCTACCCATGCCCGGACGGAGATAATTATGTATGAAGATTATACTATCCAATCAACCTTCTCCGGGTATGATTTTGATCTTCTTTGGGATAGATATAACTATGGGAGTCTGGCAGCCAACAGTACTTATTACAATTCCACCACAGAAGGTGAAGTTGCCGATAATTTCAATTTTGATTCTTCAAAGGAGATATCAAAGGTCGTAGTTCATGGTCTGGCAAGTTATCCCCCGGGTATTATGCATAGTATGCTGGTAAGATTTTATGCCCCGGGAACTCAGCCTGACTGGGAAAATCCCATCTATCAGGAAGAAATTGAAGCTAAGGTTTACTATTACGAAGAGCTTTCCTGGAATGATGAATATGATGTTTATAAATATGAGATTGATCTTACACCAGCTATCACTGTTTCCGGGGGATGGATTTCGGTGCAAAGCATGCATCAAAGTTTTTTCTGGCTTTGTGGAAATAACGGTGCTGGTGATAGTTTTTCCTGGCAGCGACGCCTTAATCTTGCCGGAGATTCGGGATTAGTTTTTCATGAGTTAGATAAGGATATGAAACTTGAACTCTGGGGTTCGGAATCAGAACTGGTCATTCCGGGTGGTGAAATGGATTTGAATATTAACGGCAATATTGTATCACACACACATAGTGAAGCTATTCCCTATAATCCTGATCCTGATCCGGAAGATCCTGAAGTGCCGAATCCTCCGGAAGATGGCGTCGAAGTACTCTTTATTGGTGTAACTCTACTGCCTGGCGATCCCGTCACGTTCTCATTTCAAACCAGTGCTATAAGCGGTTGGTATCATACAGGTGATGGTTGGGAAGGTCCTGAAGTGAATGTAGATGGTGTTATTGAGTTAGAAATCCCGTATCCCGGAACAAGAAGCAATAATGTCTATATCTTTCTTTCGGATACACCCTTACCTGTCGAGTTATCATCGTTCACAGCGGTAATCACGGCAGATATGTATGTCAATCTGGAATGGCGGGCAGAGACGGAGACTGATATGCTTGGGTATAATGTTTACCGCGGTTACAAGGACGATGTTTCAGATGCTGTAAAGGTCAATCCTTTGGTAATCGAAGCTCATAATGTTTCGCAAACCACAGATTACAATTATATCGATAAGGAAGTTATGTCCGGTCAGGATTATTATTACTGGCTGGAGTCGGTAGATCTTGATCTGACTAATCAGTTTCACGGCCCGATATTCATCAGTCTGGTTGAGGAAGATGATGAGATACCACCGGTTTTCGAAACAGTCTTGAGGAAGAATTATCCTAATCCCTTCAATCCGGTAACTAACATTGAATACAGCCTGAAAGAAGAGACAGAAGTCTCCTTACGCATCTATAATCTCAGAGGACAGGTAGTAAAAGATCTCTTCACTGGATTTCAGCAGGCAGGAGAGCATAAAATCGTATGGGAAGGATTGGATAATCAGCAGAAAGAAGCTGCTACAGGAGTCTATTTCTATCGCTTAAAAACCGATCATTATGACAAGATGTATAAAATGCTGATGGTTAAATAGTTAAACAGGTTTTATCATTTATGACGGATTACACGAGCCCGGAGTCGAAAGTAACCGGGCTCGTGCTTTCTATTCCGGTTTCAAAAGTCTGTTCTCTTCCCTTCCTCTTACACTTGTTTTCAAGGATTACTTATGACCGGAGGAGATTCTTCCTGCGTGTTTCTATTCTGAAGCAACTCTGCATAGCTTTTAGAGAAGACCACTTTCAAGGATTGATAATGATCAACCTTCCTGAATGATTAATTTCTCTGACTATTATTGAAATAATAGTCACGGAGATAGAGCTGGTAAAATATTGTAGTGTGCAATTGGGTACCGATTTGCAGATTTCTATAAATCCTCCGTATTCGATATCCAGATCAGATAACTTGTATAGACCAGGTTTGATCTTTTCGATAGTACCGTTATCCATGAGTATTTTTACAGCTCGAGTCTGAAATCCATTTTCTCTGAGCTCTTTCATCGTAGCAAATTTCTTTTTCTTAAAAAATTTTACTAGTGTCTTCATGAATCATTTCCTCTGCCAATGTATTCTAATGGCAGAAATATTGATTCATGTAAGCTTGTAACTGATTATTTATCAATGAGGTAACCACCTCGAATATGTATGAATGATTCATATAAGTTGTTGAAGAGTAATGAAATTTGAAAGACTCAAGGCATTGAACTTAATTATACGGTTAGCTGTCAGCATTATGTACTCATTGGATCAATACAAGCATCAGTAAGCTTTACTCTATTCACACCTAATGCTTGATAGGATCAATCATATAGGAAAACTCAAGGTATTTATCCCAAATAATGCAGTAGAACTACAACGAGCGGAAAAAAGGTTGCATATTTACTTATCCAATAATGAATTGACTTGCTCTACGCACAAGAAAACATTAAGGAGAGAAATATGCAACCAACGA
>Ga0334890_1001076_pt1 | contig 40307 bp, 35 predicted proteins | sample GraSluR1_MG_3_FD_207220 | JGI IMG/M metagenome (GOLD analysis project Ga0334890, IMG submission 207220) | Sludge microbial communities from methane-producing bioreactor in Wageningen University, Netherlands - Granular Sludge_31_08-R1 | ecosystem: Engineered > Bioreactor > Anaerobic >... | reverse complement strand
GACTGCTGGGTAATGTGTCCCGTTATGACGGAAAAAGCTGGATAAAAATGAAGCCGGGAACCCTGAATCATATTAATGCCATGTGGGGGACAGACAGTGACAACCTTTTTGTAGCCGGGGGAAATGGCTCAATATTCAATTACCGCAATGGCACTTGGATGAAGATAAAAAACCCCTTCAGAGAAGAAATTTTTTGTCTGACGGGTTTTGAGGATGACACAGTTTATTTTGCCGGAGCTGACGGAATAATCCTGAAGATCAACAATGGCAATCTGATAAAAATTGATTCTGGAGTCGATTTCAGCATCGAATCCATATGGGGGAAGAATCCAAACGACATTTACTTTGTCGGCGACGATGCTGAGATACTGCGTCTTTATCAGGGTTCCATCAAGAGAATCAGTCCTCCAAATAATGACGGTTGCAACTGGGAGGCAATAACAGGCAATGAAAGAGGAGTATTTATAGTGGGGAGCAACAGGACTGTTGTTCATGTTGTGGATGGCGAGATTGATGATGTTCGGGTTCTTGACAACAGCTTTAATATCCAGACTGCCATTGTTATTAAAATTGTTCCGCCGGGAAGCCCCCTGAGCAAGAAGCTCCTTTTCCGGAATTTACTTGACAAACATTACCCCCACACCAGCGAATACTATACCCTGGAGAGATTGCCCGGGACAGGAAATTATATAGAAATTTATGAATATCAGTAAAAATAATTAATATATTTTTATAATCCCAATTTTTTTTCAGCTATTGTGTAAAGATATGACTTCACAATTACTGGAAGTAACTCCTTGCCCCTAAAAAAGTTTCCACCCTCTTTATATGCTTTTTCCTTAGCCTCCCGGTTAAGCTCCGCCAATTCTGTCCTGGAAAGAGAATTTAGATAATTCTGGACTTTCTCGCGTCGCTGGCTCTTTATCTTCTCTTCTTGAATCTGCCTATCTTTTTTCTGACGCCCCAACTCTTCTTCTTCCTGCTGTTTTAAATATTCCGCTGGTGGCGCCCAGTTTTCCTGAACAGACCTAACAAGAAACGCAGCCGGTTCGTTGGCTCCCCTGTAAGGCAATGCATCAATTTGTTCCTGTATGGCCTGAGCCGGATAATCCCGCAACAACTGAATCGCAACCCCATGGGTAACTCCAATTTTTAGTAATTTTTCTATAAGATTTTTGTCCAAGGAATCTTCAATTTTTTTCTGTTTATCTTTCTCATCAACAAGTTCGTCTTTATGTTTATGGGCAAAATAATAAACAACTTTTATTGACTGTCCGTCGGCAGTAGGGAGATATTTGACTGATTTCAAGTATCCGATATCTTCCAGTTCTTTGTGAGCTTTGTTCAGTTTACGCTTTATATCCGATGGATACTTATAGCTTTCAGAATTAAGCCCCAGATGAGAATAAGCTAAGGTAAAAAGTCCTATTTCAAACTTGTTTTTAGTGTAACGTTTTTTATCTAAGTATCGATAAAGCCTTTTTGTTATAACACTTTTAAGACCAAAATATAATTTCATGTCTAAATTTTTAATGTATCCTGATTTTATACTATTAAAAATTCGTTGATTTAATTCTACATAACTAAAGTCAAAGGTTTCCTGATGATAATCTCCTTTTTTAACAGAGGAGTCAAAAATTGCGTATTCGTTTATTATTCCAAAACCAAGTGTAATATAGCACTTCTGATCATTATCCCAAAAAGCATTTTCAGCTTCTATGTTTACTCCCTTAAGCCTCCTTAGTGAGTCTTTTATTCTTTTGTAACTTCTACCATCATTTCTCCAACCCATAACTTTCATAAGTTTATATCTTGAGAAATTAATAATAGGACTTGAAAAGTTATTTTCTTTTCCAATCTGTAAAATAGCAAGTAAAACATCGTTATCATAAGCTAAAGGCAATCCAAATTTTTCTGATCCTGTTACAACCCATTTTCGCTTTATTGTTTTTTTATCATGACCGATTATTGTATCACAAAATTCTATTGACTTCTCTTTGTTATGTTGTCTTTTAGACAGAAGAGTTATGGGAAACTCAACTAAATTCATTTCGTCTTTACCTAAAGATACGTGAGAAATGCTTTTTTCATTTTGCATTTGTAGGTGCTCGCATTATCATATAAAAATTTTAATTAGACAACAACAACAACAATATTAAATGGCAAGTAAAAAAAGCCTTTCTTTCAACTTATCAAATTTTGGAAAGTCAATTGCATTAGTTGTTGTTATTATAGTTATAGTACAAGTTAAATAGTTACCCGTTGAGAAATGCCGATGCCTTCTGGATAATCGAGCGTTTTCTCGACTCAAAACACGATATTCCTCGACTCAAAACACGATACTTCTCGACTCAAAACACGATATTCCTCGACTCAAAACACGATACTTCTCGACTCAAAACACGATACTTCTCGACTCAAAACACGATACCCCCTTCAAATAAAATAAATCACCCGTGAAGAGGGAATTGGAAGAACATTCCTCGACTCAAAACACGGTATCATTTGTTTCATTTTTTTATAGACTGGACAAAAAACAAGCCTGTCCGGACAGGCTGTCAACCCTGTTTTCTTTGACTGGACAAAACATCTATATAGTTAATAAAATATAGATAAAACACTTATATTATAGAGTTTTAAGCAGTTAGTGTTTGTCCGGACAAACTTAATTTTAGTCTGGACAAACACTAAATATGAAATAAAAATTGAAACCAAGAGAGGATAATTTTTTTTCTTTGACAAAAATTATAGTGAGGAAGGTGATTTATTATGCTGGACAGTCCGGACAATTGGCTGACATTAAAGGAAGCCAGTGAAATAAGCGGTAAGAGCACAGAACAGCTGAGAAAAATGATAAAAAGAGGTAAGCTTGTCCGGGCTAAAAAAATATCGGATAAGCGTGGAAAAGTCTGGGTTATATCGAAAGATGAATTTGAAGAGGGTGGACAATCAGTCCGGACAGCTGTCCACCCCGGACAATGTCCGGACAATCAGACTGGACAAGATTTGTCAGTCCCGCTTGAAATATACAACCAACAGCGAAAAGAGTGGGTGGACAAGTATGAAAAGGTTCTTCAGGGGATGATGATGTACCAGTTCAAATTTGAAGAGCTGGACAGAAGAATGAAACTTCTCCCGGCTCCCCCTGAAGTGGTATCTTATAAGTTTGATGAATTGCAAAGTCAAGCTAAGGAATTTGAAATAGCTCGGGAGGAAGTGGAAAGAACTCGAACCGAACTCGAACGCATAACAAGTGAAAAAGAAAAGATGGAATCATCTCTGAAAGATTTGGCCGATGCTCGGGAAACTGTGCAGAAAGAAAAAGATGAACTGCAAGCCCAGTTAGATGAATCCAAGGCGTTGATGGAGGACTTGAAAAATCAGGCTGATGCGAAACCATCAGAGGCTGATTATGACACCTTTAATAAGATTCGTCAGTTGGAAACCTTCAATAAGAAACTTCAGCTGAATCTTGATGAAAAAGCAAAGATGCTGGAACATGTGAACAAGAAATTTGGAACTGTTCAGCAAGCTATCCGGCAGGCAGAAGAGGAAAAAGACAAGGCTATCAAGGAATTAAAAAACACAGAGCAAGAAATAGAACAGGCAAGCAAGGAGCTTGCTCAGGCAAAACAAGAAAAGAAGACTCTTGAGGAATCTCTTGAAAATGCCTTAAAAAAGGCTCAGGCTCTGGAAGAGCAGAAGCAGAAGGAGATATCTGAAAGACTAAAATTAGAAGAGGATGCCAGGGCAAAAACTGAAGAGCTGGCTCGAATTGAAAGAGAACGTCTTGAATTGAAAGAAGCCCTGGAGAAAGAGAGAAGAAAGAGCTTTTTCACATACATTAAAGAAATATTCTTTAAGGAAGTTTGATGATATTGGGATATAAAGTTTGCCTCGGCAAAAGCCGGGGCTTTTTGTATTTCAAGGGTGTTTTTTTTTGACAATGATTTGGGATAAATTTGTCACCATTTAACAAAATCGAAAAAATATTTAACACATTATCAATTAAATTTCAATATGAAAAATGATATTATAATCAGGATAAATGGGATACAAAATAAAATATTAGAGGTGTATATAATGAGTATCAATGAAATAAGACTTCAGACTCCGGCTGGATTACAGAACAACATGGCCGCAAAGGTGGCGAAGAATCCTGAACAGGAAGTAAAAAATGAGGACGTTTTGGTTCTGCCAGATAAGCATGATAAAGACTATCGGGAAGAAATTACAATTAAACAGGCTGCCAAAGGTCTGGTGGGCGCTGGCGTAGGTCTGGTGGGCGATTCCATCGGAATGACTGGGGCGGTCCTTCGCAATATGCCCAAGATTGTGAAGAATTCCTATGTGGCCCTTGCCAAAACCGAGGCCATTGGACGGAACTTGAAGGTGGTAACTGGAGCAGTGGGTATTCCCCTGGCTGCAGCCCTGGTGACGGTGCTCAGCCCAGTGGCTGGGGCAGTGTATGGAGCTGTTAAAGGTGCATATGATGGAGCAAAGAAAGGCATCAAGGGAGCTGCCAAGGGAGTGGTTGAGGATGTAAAGACGGTCAATCGTGAACTGAAAGGCGAAAAACTCCAGGAGCTTTTTGATGGCATCGAAAATGCAAAGCCTGAGGAAGGGAAAAAACCCTTTGATATAAGGCTCAAGGAGAGTGCTCAAGCTGCTGTGGGCGGTGTTGCTGGAATGGCCATAGGCGGAGTTGGACACGGGCTTGTAGTGGCAAGACATGAACCTACATTCTATGCCAAAAGCCTCAAGGCCCTTTGGAAGGATGACGAAATGGGGCCGGTCCTCAAGAGCACGATAACTGCAGTATCACTTCCAGTGGCAGTTCTGGCGGTGCCCCTGGCAACCATAGGCGGTGCCCTGTGGGGTTTGGGTGAGTCAATGGGCAAAGGATACCAGGAAGGTATAAAAGCTGCGGTGAAGAGTTCTGTTGAAAGAGTCGGTAAGAGCAATGAAATGATCAAGGAATGGAAGGCAGATCTCTAACAATGTGTTAATGTCCGGTTATTTGTTTGAAATTCAATGGCGGTGCTCGAGAAGTGCCGCCATTTTTACTATTTATTATTTTGTCTGATAACCATAATACTTGCCAAGGCCCTTGCCTGGGGAGGGGTGTCTGGAAGCAGGAATTTGAGAGCTTTTAAGACAAAGTTTGACCTGGGAGTTATATAAAATAAATGGAGAAGGAAGGCATTTATGAGGAAGAATTTTTGTGTCCTGGTTCTTGCGGGCCTGTTTGTTATAGCGTTATCGGGATTTGCAGTTGCGGATTCTCAAATGAATAACCCCATCGACAAGGCTTTTGCCCGGGACTTTGAAATGGCCGCCAACACCGCAGAGATTAATTATGTTTCCGAATCTTACCTGAATGCCTGGCAAGCTGAACTGGATAATGTGGCGAAGTTTGTAAAGAAGACTTATAATTTTCCTGAAGACCGTAAGCGTGTGGATGACTATGTTTCCGCATATAAGAAGGTAGCTGAACGGGCATTTGATTTGGAGATGCTCAGTTGGAGTGATACGGAAAGTCCTCCGGATATTCGTTCTTTCGGCACCGGAGGGCCTGGGGCATCTCTTTCTGTTCAGGCCAGGATATATAAACAGGCAACAATGAACCTGATTCTTCATTTTTCCACTACCCATGACAGCTCCCGATATAAATATCTGTATAACGGCAAAGGGGCACAGCTGGAAAAACTGAGGGAACAGTATCGGTAGAGATATTGTCTTTTGGGTAGAGTAACTATTGGTGGCGGAGTCGATAGATATTATCTGGGCTTCGGTTTAATGGGCATTTCCTTTGTTTTGACATGGATATCCCGATATCGTGTTTTGAGTCGAGTAATTATTGGTGGCGGAGTCGAGGGATGCTGTTTTCTGGAAAAACCGGGGAAAGATACCCCCGTCCTGTTTGTTTAAGAAAGAACAGGAAGTGTTCTTATATTAATTGATGATGGGGGGAAAACACAAGATGTTGTAGAAAAATTAGGGACATTTAAATAGGAGGCAACAGGTATGAAAAAACAGGGGTTTGTTCTGAGTTTGTTGGCAGTTTTGTTTTTGTCGGCAATACTTCTTTTTGCGGGATGCTCACAGGGAGAAGAAGGCGTTGGAGATTTGGGTTCCGTTGCGGGGATTGTAAGTGACTCATCCACTGGAGATCCTATCGAAGGAGTGGCCGTCACTGTCGGAGATAAATCCACGAATACCGATGCCCAGGGAAGATACCTGATTCTGTCGGTGAAACAGGGCAACTATACACTGACAGCCACTAAAGAAGGATACAATAACTATTCTGAGGATATAACTGTTCAAGGAGAACAGACTACTGTTGTACTTATTGGTTTGACGCCATCCCCCATAGATCCTGATAATGGAACGGTTACAGGTATCGTGACTGTGGCAGAAAGTAACGTAGCTGTCGGAACAAGAACACCACAGCCCATTGAAGGGGTTGAAGTGACGATCGGTGAGCTTACCGCCACAACCGATGAACAGGGCGTTTACACCATTAACAATGTGCCTCCGGGAACCGGACTGGCAATAACCGCTTCCAAGGAAGGTTATGAAGACTACGAAGGGACTGTGGATGTTGTTGCCGGGGAAACCACCCAGCACAATTTTTCCATGAAATCCCTGTTCATTCAGGTAAGCTCAGGACAGTATCATACCGTTGCCATGAAATCCGATGGCACTGTATGGACCTGGGGACGCAATGAATATGGCCTGCTGGGGATCGGCGATGATACAGTGATTTCTGTAAATACCCCGGTTCAAGTGGTGGCACCTGTTAATGAAGATGTCGTTGGGCAGGTCAATGGCGAAGAAGCGGAATATCTCACGGATATCATTGCCATAGATGCAGGACAGTATCATACTGTTGCTCTGAAGTCCGACGGCACTGTGTGGACATGGGGACGCAATGAATATGGCCAGCTGGGGAATGGCGGAAATAATGAGGGCAATATCAGGCTTGTAAATGGAATCCTTTATTACAGCAACAGGCCGGTTCAGGTTCTGGCCCCCGTTGTAGTGGTTCCCGCCGAAGTTAACGGAGAAGAACCTCAATACCTGGAAGGCATTACCGCGGTTGCCGCGGGAGAATATCATACTATGGCCCTCATGGAAGATGGCACTGTATGGACATGGGGCAGAAATAACTGGGGCCAGCTGGGGAATTGGGATTGTGGAGATGAAAGTATCCCTGTGCAGGTGGTGGCTCCAACGAATATGGAGTTGGCTATCGAACCCGATGGATACCTCGAAGGTATCACTGCTATTGATGCCGGGAGCAGTCATTGTATGGCCCTGATGGAAGACGGCACCGTATGGACATGGGGCAGGGGTAGCGATGGACAGCTGGGGAATAATTCAACTGGTAGCTGGTCCAAGCCCGTCCAGGTGTGGGGTCAGGGAAATATTGTCAGAGAGCCAAACCGCGGGGAACCTGTATATTTGGAGAACATCACCGCCATCGCCGCAGGATACTGGCATTCCGTAGCCCTGATGGATGACGGCACTGTGTGGACATGGGGAAATGGTTATTACGGTCAGATGGGCGATGGAAGCGACAGTGGCATTCGGGAAATTCCGGTTCAGGTGTGGGCCCCGGGTTCAGCTACTGACGAGCAGAGTCGCCCGGTAATTAATTATCTTACGGGCATCACTGCCATCACTGCAGGGGATCTTCATACCATGGCCTTGAATGAAGACAGCAATGTGTTCACCTGGGGATACAATGACCGTGGCCAGCTGGGTATCGGTGAAGCCCCAGATCAAAGCATTCCCGTTCAAGTGTGGGGAGGCGACACCGGAGATGCATTCCTCGGAGGCGTAACGGTTATAACTGCAGGGTTTGAATATACTGCCGCTATCAAAGCCGATGGATCCGTCTGGGCCTGGGGACGTAATGATTACGGCCAGTTAGGTGACGGCACCGAAGATGACAAAGACACCCCGGTTCAAGTGGTGGGCACTCCATAACCTGCCCTTAACTGAATAAAACCTTAACCCCCGGCCTGATGGAATCCATCGCCGGGGGTTGTTTTTTTAAAGAAAACCAGACACCAATCCCCAAAATTCAGCTCCCCCCCACAGAACCACTCTGCCCCCCACAGGATGCACCCAGGGCCCCAGGCAGGCTTAAAGGCAAACCAGGGGCTTCATAAAAACGGATGCCTTTTACATTGACTTGTGGTTACACATATGATACCATGTAATTGTGAGTCCGGAACAGTTTTACAAGAAAATAAAGAGCAAAAGAAAAAACATTAAGTTTAACGAGATGGTTGTTTTTCTTGAAAATCTTGGTTTCATTCAAAGACGCTCAGGTGGTTCACATATTATATTTTCTAAACCTGGTATTATTGAGCTAATAAATATTCAGGAAGAAAGTGGAGAAGCGAAGCCTTACCAAGTGAAACAAATAATAAAAATCATTGAGAAATATGAATTATTGTAAAAAGGGAGGTTGAAATCATTATGTTTTATGAGCTAAAAGATTATGAGCTTGATATTGTCTACAGCGAAGAGGATGAAGGATACATTGCGACTACTCTTGAGATTCCTTCTATCTCAGGGATAGGAAAAACACCGGAAGAAGCGCTTCAGGAGCTGAAAACAGCCTTTGAACTGGCAAGTGAAATTTATCAAGAAGATAACAGGGAAATGCCAGAACCCTTAATGAAAAAGAAATACAGCGGGCAGTTTACTATTCGACTTCCCAAAGATTTACACTATGAACTTGCCAAGGCATCAATGATTGAGCAGGTGAGCATCAATCAAATTACCAATTACCTATTAGCGAAGGGTATTGAAGGGTTGTATCGGAAAAGGACAATGAGATAATACAATCACCGGCAGGAGGCTTCCCCGGACTCCCGGGCCGAGGGCCCGGGAGGTGGAAGCGTAAATCCCCTTGGCCACCTTCCCTCACCCTCCAGGCAAACCCAACATCCCCTATGTTTTACAAGGTCATCAGCCGAGATTAATTTGAATGATTATAAATCCTGGACACCTATGCCGTCAAAATATCTACCAGCTGAGGGGTTATAACCTCGATGTGATCTCTATGTTCTTCAACCGCTTTCCAAAGTAGTTTTTTCTGCTTCTTTGTAAGTGTTTCCAATGAATCGGTAATTTTAACTTTTTGTCCCGCCTGACACAGTGCAGCCAATACTTCAATAGCCTGACGGCTATCCTTATGGGATTTACCTTGTATCTTCATCTTTTCATTATGCCTTTTGCTCCGCCTGCGCTGGGAAATAATGAGTTTATGAATGGCAAACCAGACCGGGTGAGGCACCTTGACTGGAAACCCCTTGTAGTCCACCGTTATTATTTCATTTTCCAGCAAGTGCAGAAACCTCAAAGGTTGGGCGGAAATGCCAAAACCTGGAAGCATAAGGGGTTTATCCGAGGTTTTTCCTATTTCCGGAGAAAGGAATTCGATCTTCAAAGCGGGATGAACCAAAAAAATAAAATTTTTCCCTGCAAATTTGGTTTCAAAACCCAACGGAAACAGTAAATCCGGTATAGAAACCCTTTTACTGGCATTTATCAGAAGGCTCACGTCGATGTCGATATCCCTGGTTTTTATTTTCGACAGACTTCTGGCTTCAGCAAACAACCATCCATAGAAATGTATGCATCAGCTTCCCACAAAAACAAGATTTTCGAGAATCTCTTTCTTGTATAATTTTTCCAAAACCTTGTCAAGAATTTCAATTTGATCATCTATATCAAGCAACTTCTATATCCAAAGCTTTCCTCAGAAATTTAATTTCTTTTTTCATTTCTTTCACCGCTTTTTGATAGCGTTTCCGCTGGTCAATTTTCTTTTTCATTACCTGAACTTCTTCTGATGCCAGCTTCCCCAGGTAGTCATTCATCACCTTTTTCCCCTCCCGATAAGCAAGGTAACAATAAATATGACCATTAATATTCTTCATCGACAGAGAACCCTTTGGAAGCTCCTCTATTCTTTTCTGATATAAATCTAAGGCTTCCAAAGTATGTTGTAGAGAATCTTCCAGCATATCCCTGACGGTATCCACCTATTCACCTTCTTACTCAACATATGCCATATATTATACATAATGTTGAGTAAATTATCAACCCCGTTTTCTGGTTGCTCCGACAAGGGGACATAGCCGCCCCCAGGGCAACAACCAGGCCCATAAACCCTTCCCGCCAGAAGACTCCCCCAGGCTCCCGGGCCTTCGGCCCGGAGCCGGGAGGTGGAAGCGTAAAACATCGATTCCCTGCTCCAAATTTGGGAAGAAAAACCATCTCCACTGCAACCGCCATCGCCAAAAAGCCAACAACCATAGAGATTACGCAAGACCAAAGCGGTTGATCTCCGAAAGTCGGGTTTTATTTTTTCTGTAAGATAATCGAGGAGTAAGATGTTGACGATACAGTATATAAGCTGTATAATATAATTGAAAGGCAGGAAATATATGAGCACCGGGTTTGAAATGATGCGGAAGTATATAAAAAACGGATGAAAGCTCAAAAGACACGGCAAAAAACATGACCTGTTTATACATCCCCGCTACCCGAACGAAGTGGCCATTCCCAGGCACTCCAAAGAACTCAGGAGTGGTTTCGAAAAACACCTGCTGAGAATCCTGAGAGAAGCAGGGAAGGAGAATAACTGAAATGATCAGCTATCCGGCAGAAATAATCGAAGAAGACGGTTATACCATCAAATTTATCGACTTTCCCGACATTATGACCGAAGGGGATACCCTGGAAGAACTTGTCGAGAATGCAGAGGATGCATTATCCCTGGTGCTCGGCTATCGTTTCGACTTGGAAAGGGAAATACCAGAACCCTCACAGGTCGAGGGCAACAACATCATATTCGTTGACGTTCTGCCCCATGTGGCCCTCCCGATTATGCTTCACCGGGCAAGGAAAAAACGGAATATTACCCTGAGGGAAGCTGCTAAAAAAACCAAAAGAAAATACCAGACATATCAGCGTTTTGAGAAAGTCAACTCGTTTAACGCCCGGATGAAAACCATTGAAGAACTTGCAAGGGCTATGGGGAAGAAACTGGTGGTTGACCTGGTTGACAGGGCCGCGAAAAAATAACTTCAAGCGAAGACTATCCTTGTTCGGTTAAGCCTTCCCATAATTTAGCCTCAAAGTTCGATGGACATTGGGGTCCATGATTTCATGGGACAGGAATTTTTATAGCCTTTCCCACATCACCGCCCCCAGAGACCCCGAACCCTGGCCGGCAAGGTCTTTCCCCGGTCCCGGGCCATCCGGCCCCGGAGCCGGGGAGTAGAAGCCCCATCTCACGGCTATCATCCTGATTTTCACCCCTTCCGAGTCACCCGCACCCCCCTCTAAATTTACCCTCTCCACCCCCTATATCAGCATTTCCTAATAATCAATGAGCCAAAAAATAATATCCCGCAAGTCGCCATGATAACTGAACTTCCTCGATTTGTTGCCACTTGTTTGATTAATTGTTTTTTCAAACAACCTCGATGATACCTGAGATTCCTCCATTTTGACACCCTGTTTTTTGCCATTTTTCAACGGCGGAATGTCCGATGAACACTGGAGTCTTTGATTAATTTGATTAATCTTTGATTTATTTGGCTTTCAAAATGAATCTTTTCCCCGCCATTCCTGATGTTGCTAATTTGGGTATGTTTGATTAAGGGGGGGTACGGGGCACTTTTGGGGGGGATTGGAGGTGGCCGGGTGGGCTTCTGGGTTGGTGAAAATGGCTTTTTGGGGAGGCGTTAAAATAAAAAGGCCCGGGGGGGTCCTGTTAAACCAAAGAAACTACTGTGGTAATCTTTTGGCTTGATAATACTCCAGCCATTGTCCTGCCTTATCTTTTAATGAGGATTCGGGGTGTTCCTCTAAAAGTTCTCTCAAGACCTTAATTGCTCCAGGGTAATCTCCCTGGTTTCCAAGACAACGGCCCAGCAAATATAGGAGTTCTGGGTCATCAGGATTATTTTTTATTGCTGAAACCAACTCTTGCTGAGCCTCAGCCCAACTGCCTTTATTATAATAAGCCATTGCCAATGCTCTTTGGATATGAGGATCTTTAAATCTTTTTTTCCCTTCTTTCAATAAGTCAATTTTCATGTTTTCAAACCGAGGGGGATAATTATAGGATGCGTGAAGATAATCTAAAGGAGTTGGTTCATCATATCGATTGTAAGGCTCAATAGAAAATCCTTTTCCTGGTATATATTCCAATACATAAGGAGTCCTATCTGGAAAAGATTCTAACAATTGTTTGTTTTGTTCTGGTAAGAGAAAAGCAGCCAACAAAACATCCTGATTATTGTAATCAGGATGATTCCTCGTAAATCCCCAAGCAGCGAACCCTGGAATACGGATTAAAACTATGGCAGGTCTAACAACTCGAGGACTCTGTCTTGTAGTTAAAACAGGTACACGGTAATGCTTATGGGTATTATGAACATTAGGATAAATTAAAGAATAATTGGCAAAAATCATAAAGACTATCATCGCCAATATAATTATAGGCCCGAATAGAACTCGGGATAAGGAGAACCTTTTTTTGAACCAAAGGGCTATTACCTTTATACCGCCAGCAGCGATGACAATTAAACACAAAAACGTAGAAAAATAATATCTGGAACCATATTCAGCCAAACCCAAAGAGTAATATCCAATCATCGTAATGTTAACCATAATAATCACAAGAACTGCTCCTGCAAAGTTCTGCCATCGGCGGAACAGGGCTGCGACAGATAGTATCATTAATAATGGCACCATCCAAAACGCAGAGCGAATGTTGGCGAAAAAAATATTCCATAAACCCATTACAGGGGTGTGTCCAAAAACACCAAACCCTAAACGCTCATTGGGATTATACTTGAGAAAACCTAATGTAAATAGATCACCTACCTGGAAATAATTTTGAGTTAGAAGAAGCCCCACTCCCAAAACAAGTCCCCCCAACAGTACCAGTCCAGGACTTATCCACCGACGATAGTTTTTCTCCATTTGAGCTAAAATAATAATCCATAAGCTCAAGCATATAAATAGAATTCCTCCATCCAGAGGCCTTAACAATAAAGCTACAGTTAGGGCAATCCCGCCGGGAATCATTTTCTTCCACCCACCCGGATGCAAAACGGATGACCGAGTTTCTAAAACAGCCAAGAATGCTATTAAAAATGTTGTGCCGGTAGCGACATGGTTCAAGTATGAAGCTCCCAGAAGAACAAAAACAGGCGATGCCAAAGCAAACAAAACTGCCATCACTGCACTGCTTGAACCCCATAGTTTTAAAGACAATCTATATAGGAAATAAACACATAAGACACTGATCAGGGGAGGGATTAAAAAAGTGAGATTAAAAAATTCCCCAATAGTTAAGATTAAGGGCCACCCAGCTGTATACTTTGAGTACCATCGACAATCATTAACAATATGGCCTGTGGTAAAATGCCACACATTGGGGGGAGGTTCAACATATAATCGGCCGGATGCAAAAATTTTTGCTTGAAAAAGATAAGAAAACTCATCGCCTACAAGAGGGTAATCCAAAAAAATATAAAAGCGAACCCATAGGATTAGAAAGAAAGTAACAACAAGCAGAAAAGCTGGCAACCATTTACAAATAAAAATTTTATTTATAAAACACTGAGTTTTAAAGCCTGTTAGCTTGCTGGCCCCAAGCCAAAAGGCAGCAATTGACAAAATCAAAAAAAACGCTGGAACTATGTGAAAACGAAGAAAGAAACCCATAACATCAAAAGCATGTTTAATGAGAACTGTTTCAGGATATGGATAATCTCCTGCAATATTTAGGCCGGTAATTTGATTGGTAAAAAGACCATAGTAAGGCGCAGAGTATGTCCCCCGGCTCTTTATTGCTATCACAAGTAATATTATTCCAACAGCTATTATGAGCCAATATTTCCATCTTGAGGAACTTTTATTTGTGATACTGCCAATATACAATTATATTCTCATCAGTAATATTTTTTATATCATTCAACACAATTATTAAAACTCCGTTTGTCAAGGCACATTTTTTGTCGAAACCCACTAAAATATAGACTTCCTCAAACCAGGTCACCGGGTCACCTTTTTACCACCCAAGAAGGCTATAAAAATATTATATGATCCCCCCTTGACATTATGCACAATCTCGTGATATACTGTATGTGTCGGGCAGAGATGCCCAGGATTTTTCTGGAGAGGAGGCAGTATGAACAAAAAGTATGTCACCATAAGTCTGCCGGTGGAGCTTCATAAGGTGATCAAGTTAGAAGCAATTAGAAGGGGGGTGTCCATGATCCAATATATCGCTGAGTTGGTAAAAAAGGATCAGTTGTGAATTGCGCTTTTTGTATAAAAAGCGCAAAAGGAAAAATCTTCAGGAGGTAAAGTATGGACACAAAGGTATCACCCCAGGAATTCTTGCGTCAGCTTCTGACCCAGGATAAACCACCAGCCTCGGCAGTGGCAGAAGAGGAACATGAAGTCCTGCTGGATGACAGGCTTCAGGAACTGCAGTTTCAGATGTTGGAGCTTGAAGACCGGAAGAAGCAGGCATACAAGGAATGGAGAGAGGAGTGCCAGCTGTTTGCCGATTGTGAACAGGAGATGGTAGAGCTTCTCAAGGCAAAGGGAGCAGAACAGACTTATGACGACGCAGGAAACCGGTTCAAGGTAACCGAGAAGACTGACCGGAGGAAGGTTCTGGATGATGTTCTTCTCCAGCTGAAAGAGATGGTTCCCGAGAAAATCTGGGACAAGATCCACAAGGTAAAAACAGAACACCAGTGGCATGTTGGTAACATTCGCCGACTGGTGTATCCCCTTGGGGATGACTTCAAGACTTTGGTGGAGGAAGCCGTTGTCGCCGGCCCGCCCGCCATTGAAATCAAAAGAACCAAGGAGGGTTAGATATGAATAACATTAGTGAAATCCTTGGAAATCCCTTCCCCAAGTCCCTGCTGGAAACCCGGCAGGGCAGGGGAGGTAAGACTCTCACTTATATCCCATGGCCGAGAATGTTTGACAGGATGGATGAAGCCTATGGCGCCGGGAGCTGGTCTTTTGTCATAGTGAAGGAGTGGATTGAGGAAGACTTTATACTCTGCACCGGGTTTATCAGCCTCCCTGACGGGAGCCGGATGTATGCCACCGACGGCACTTCCATAAGCCGGTTCACATCAGGCCAGAATCAAGGGAAACCTGTTGACCTGGGGGACGATTACAAGACCGCTGAAACTAACTGCGCAGTCAAATGCCTTCAGCGCCTTGGAATCGGCAGATACCTCTCTGACCCACAGCGCAGAAACCTGGAGCCACAACAGGCACAGCAGAGGCGCCAGGAGCCGGACAACGAGGGGCAGGAGCTGGAGAAAGTGAAGAACCAGGTCAGGCGCCTTATATGGAAATCCAACAACGGTATCCGGGAGAAAGAGCACTTCGAAGCCTTCTGTAAACATGTCACCGGAGTAGGTGTTGAAGAGATGAACCTCCACGAGTGGAAACGGGTTCTCAAGGAGTTAGAAGAGTATGTGGCTGCCCTGGAGAAGGCGAGGCAGTCATAACCACCATACGGAAGAGATTCCAAGGGCCCCGGCAAAAGCCGGGGCCTGTTTGTTACTGAGAGTCAAACCTGTTATCTAAAACAGAAACACTATTATTTACTATTATGTAAACAATATCGTTTACAATTCGATTCCGATATGATATATTTATCATAGAGGGAGGGATTCAAATGACTGTGCCAGTCAGGGTGGAAGAATCGATTAGAAATCGTATCAAAATTATTGCAAAAGAAGAAGGTAAAACCATAAGCGAAATTATCACTGAAGCTGTTGAAAGATACGAAAGAGAAAAAATCCTGGAATCTTTCAACGCAGCTTATGCCAAGCTGAGGAAAAACCCGGAGAAGTGGAAGGACATCCAAAGAGAGCGGGAGGAGTTGGAGTCTTTCCTTCTGGATGGCCTTGAGGAGGAGCCCAATTGAATTATCCAAATAGAGGAGAAATCTGGCTTGCCGGGCTGGATCCAGTAAAAGGTCATGAACAGGGGAGAACAAGGCCGGTTCTGGTCATATCTGCTAATGAAATAAACCTCGGCCCTTCAGGTCTTTGTATTGTGGTTCCCTTGACAACAAAAAACAGGCATGTTCCAGGCCATGTCCAGGTAAAACCCCCGGAAGGCGGGCTTAATAAAACAAGTTATGTAATGTGTGAACAGGTCAGGTGTATATCTCGGGATCGCCTTATGTCTTGTTTTAATCAAGTGTCCACAGACACCTTAAAAAAAATAGAGATGTATTTGAAGGTTTTCCTGTGCCTGTAACCCATACCATTGTTCCACGTGAATCTTTTTATCCATAAAACCAGTGCAGGGGCTCCAGGAGATGGCCTGGGACAGGGGACTCAGCAGGAGCCTTCCTATAGGATTCCACCACAGTCCTATGACAGCACCGGAGGGAGGCCTTGGGTATAATTTTATTGACACACAATGCCTGTAATTGGATCCTGGAATATACCAACGAACCTTTATATACTCAAGATAGTATCGATTGTGTCAATGTATTTTTCCTTCTCTGTTTCGTAGTATTCATAATCGACGAGGCTATCTTTTATGTTTTTTAGCTCGTCTGCCAGTTTTTCTCCATTAATACTGGCAAAAACTCCCCGGCTTTTCGTCAAATCTCTATCCATCAAAAGCTTTAATGCGGTGAGATATTTTGTATTCTCAGGTGTTTTAATTTTTGGGTGGCAGTAGTATGCAGAAGCTGCACGTTTTGCCAAGTATTTTTTACTTCTAACTGAATCCCGTTTCGCAACATAGCAGTGAATAAGACCAATATACGAACGAATATGGGCTTGTCTTCTAATATCAAAGAAAATTACGGTTTTGTATTTTATTATGGCATCGTCATATTTGCCATCCTCATATAAAGATTTTGCCTCATCAAGAGTTTGATATAATTTGTGTCCGTCATATATGATATATGAAAGAACAAAATAGGAGAAACCCAGAGATATGACGACCAAGACAAGCACTGCAACATTTATGTAAACTTTATTTTTACTTTTTTTCATGGTATCTATCGCATGGTTTTGTAATAATAATTTATTGCCTTTTTAACCCTGCCATCATAATCCTCATCATAAATAAATTCTGGTTTATATCCAGTATTATACATAGAGATTATTTTAATCCAGTCATCTGTTGACGGAGTTAAAATTTTTTGCCTTCCGTCTTTTTTATATTGTGCGTGTAAAATTTGTAAATATCTTGCAACATAATTAATATTTTTAAAAGGCTTTTTTAATTTATCAATATATTTATATTGAGTGTGTTTCTTTCCTTCTAATTTTTCATCTACTTCCATTGCTGTCTTAATTTTAACCTGGCCGATACCCAAGGATACTTGTTCTATATCTTTTACTCTTTTTGCGATCTCAAATTTTAAGTCTTTTATCACTGGATTCAAAAAACCGGCAAATCGACCACTCCATATAAATAGTTGTGGCAATAACATAAGCCGGTACACCTGTTGTTTCGGATGCCATATAAAAATAATCTTTATATTGACTTAAAACATATTTATGAATTGCATATGGATCATATGGGGACGGACTAACACGCCGTAACCCTCCTCCTTGCAATATCCAGGTTTCCTCCAATGGTCTGGGTGAATGCTTTTGATTTGTATCTCCTCCAATATGGCTCGAGCCTTTTCTTCCTATTGCGGACACTTCGGATCTCAAACAACTAACTTTTTTAACATCACGTCCAAGAGCGGGAACCTCAGATATGAGGTCATTTAGGGTTGCCCATCCCCCATAACCGATAGGCTTTAATTCTCCAATAGATCCATATTCAAACATTTCTTTGCTCCTTTTTCTATTATGTTTTTCAGGCACAGCCTTCTATACTCTCATGCCAAGAGTTAGCCATGAAAAAAACATTTGACCTTGCATGAATTTTTCTTCCGCCTTACCGAAAACACAAAAACCCCCGCAGAAGGCGGAGGCTACAAGCTTACTATTATTATAATACTCTGATGGTTATTTGTCAAATTTATAGGTGTAACTTGAACACCTGCTTATTATAGGAAGCTGGACAATTCAATTTTCTGCCATCGGTTATACAATTTTTCCCAAATCTGGATCAATTAAAATTGGATCTACAAATGGTTATTTGACGATCTGATATTTGGCCAAACAGCGAAAACCCCTTAAACGCAGGGTTTTTCCCTTGTATTCCTGAGATGATTTTCAGGATCAAATTCTCTCTGTTAGACAGAAGTTTATATAATTTCATAAAACATGAAAAATAAGCTAATTTTGCATAGAAAATTTAAAATATTTATACCACCACATCCTTTATATTTGTCAAAAACACGATAAATCCATCAAGGCCGTACAGAAAAATTGAGAAAGTTCGACGAAAGTCACAGGGCAAAGATGATTATTGTGGAATCTGAAAGAGATTTTTTCTCTCGGTTTTCCGTGAAAACAAAAACAGGAGGTACATCTTGAATATATCCATCATCGGCAGTGGGCACGTGGGCCTTGTGACTGGGGCCTGTCTTGCGGACCTGGGACATCAGGTGGTCTGTGTTGACAACGATCACCAGAAGATCAGCAAACTGAAGCAGGGGATCATCCCATTTTATGAACCAGGCCTTCAGGAAGTGGTCAGCGTCAACTTTCTGGAAGGAAGACTCCGGTTCACTGAAAGCATCGCCGAAGGGACTCGCCATGGCCAGGTTATTTTTATCGCCGTGGGCACTCCTTCGAAAAAAACCGGTGAAGCGGACCTTTCTGCCATTGAGCGGGTTTGCAAAGAAATCGGCCGGAATATGGATGAGTACCGGGTGATAGTAGAAAAGTCCACCGTCCCCGTCCAGACCGGAGAATGGGTTGCCCAGAACCTTGAGAAATATGCCCGGGAAGGGGTGGAATTTGATGTGGCCTCAGTGCCGGAATTCCTCCGGGAAGGCTCCGCGGTGAAGGACTTTAAATATCCGGATCGCATTGTCATCGGAGTTTCCAGCGACCGCGCCGCGGGACTGCTGGTGAAGATATTCGAACCCCTCAACGCTCCTATTCTGCTCACCGACATCAAGTCAGCGGAGTTGATCAAACACAGCGCCAATGCCTTTCTGGCCCTGAAAATTTCTTTCATCAACGCTGTGGCTCATATATGCGAACTTTCCGGAGCTGACATCGGAAAGGTTGCCAAGGGAATCGGCCTGGATCAGCGTATCGGGATGGAGTTTCTCAAGCCGGGAATCGGGTTCGGCGGTTCATGTTTCCCCAAGGACTTATCGGGCTATATCGCCATTTCCAAGCAGTTGGGATATGATTTTGAACTGTTGAGAGAAGTTGAGAGAATAAATGCATTTGCTCAGTATAAGGCCATTGAAAAACTGAAACAGCTACTGGGAGAGGATCTGTCCGGCAAGAGAATTTCCGTGCTGGGCCTTGCCTTCAAGCCCGGCACCGATGATGTCCGCCAGTCCCCGGCCATATCCGTCATTCAGAGGCTGATAGAAGAGGGGGCCATTGTTTCTGCTACTGACCCTGTAGCCATAGAGGAAGCAAAAATTGAACTGGCAGACACGGTGAAATATTTCCAGGATCCCTATGAAGCTTGTTGCGGAGCCGATGCCGTGGTTATAGCCACCGAATGGGATCAGTTCAGAAACATTGACTTGTCCCGCCTGAAAAGCATAATGAACCGGCCCATCATTGTGGACGGCCGGAATGTTTTTGAGCCTTTCCGGATGAAGGAGATCGGATTCAAATATATGGGAGTGGGCCGGCGGTATCTCGAGGAGTAATTCGTTATATTCACAGGGCTTTTTCTCTAAAGCTTCACGTGGAACACTGATGGGAATACTTCCTGTTTCGGACTTTTTCGTGGCAAAGGACATTTGTTATGTCAGGGAAAATTAAACAGAGCTTGTGAAATGGACTCAAACAGGGGGGCTTTTGATGAAATATCGTCTGGGGAAGTTGTGCCGATGGTCTTTTGGGATTATCGGGATCCTGTGTCTTTTGCTGTGTATTGTTTCCTGTATCAAGAAAGCCCCGGAGAATGTTCCGGTAAAGACCGGAGATGTGAAAGTCGATGAGAAGCCCCGGCCTTTGGCCGATGGTTATCAGTTAAAGCCCCTGGTAACGGAAACCCTGGGGGCTGTCGGAAAAGAACAAAGAGTGACCGTTGATGGAAAGGTTTCCGTTGTAATCCCGCCGGGAGGACTGGCTAAAGAACAGAAGCTGACCATATCAGAAGTTGACAATCCTCCGCCGGCTTCAGATAACACCCGGAGGATCGGGGTTTACGGCATAAAGTTTGACGAACCCCTGGATATACCCGATGGCTTCACCCTGGAATTCAATTATGATCCTTCGGTGTGGGGCCAGGAAGTTTCCGATGACAATTTCTTCGAGGTGGAGTTTTATGACGAACTGAACAAGATGTGGTTGCCGGTTCCGGTAGATTACGACGAGGCGGGAAAGGTTCTGAAGGCAAATGTTACCCGTAACGGCATGTGGCAGGTAGTTCAGGTCCAGAGTTTCTTCGGTAACCATCGGGTTCTTGTAACTGATAACTTTGCCATATTTTATAATTTAGACGAATTTTACCCAAAGGAATTTGACCGGCTCCATCAGTTGAAGGCAAAGAGGGACAGAGGAATAAGGTTCAACAGGCTGATTAATAAGTTGGAAGAGGCTCGACGGGATGAGCCTACAAAGGTTCCGGCGCTGGAAAAGGCAGTTCAGGATTTAAAAGAAATAATTGACAAGGATCCTTTCACCGATGCTGAAAGAAGTGAGATTATCCGCTTGGAAGAAAAACTGGCGGATATTCCCACGGATTTCCACAGCCTTCCCGAGGAGCTTTACAAAAGGTATGACGCTCCCCGGTATATTGTGGAGATAGCTTATCACGGGGAAAACGCCTGGAAAAAATACAAGCTGGCTTTTGACAAGGAGCCTTACCGCAAGGATCACAAGATAGAAACCATGTGGAGCCATGCCAAATCCATTGTAAAAACGAGAGAGGACATATCCACCTGGGAATCTTATGTTTTGGGCACGCCTTTTGGTGTTGAGGTGTCGGAAAAGTTCCCCGTGTATGTCCAGTCAAAAATTGTACATCCCCGGTATTATGGCCGTTCCGGTTCCATTTACATCGGCATCATGTCGGCAATGCATGATTACTATATGGCCCATGAGCTTTTTCATGGGGTTCAAAATAAAGATTACTGGATGGGTATGAAACAGTCGGGCTTCGGTAAAATTTCCGACTGGGTGGGTTTCACAAACGACAATAACTGGTGGTTTGAATCCACCGCTGATTATGCCGCCAACAGAATTGTTCTTGGGGAACAGCATCCCACGGCTCACAAACTCAATGCCGGTTATTTCTCCCAGGATTTCTTTTCCGCCAGAGGTTCTGATGATTATCACCCTTACAGGACCGCCTGGTTCTGGGATTATCTGGTCCATATTCGGGGTGTTTCCTTCCCGGATCTATATAAATCCGTTGCCGGGGCCTCCACAGCCCAGTCTTTGAGAACCGCCGTGGAGAACGGCTTGAAATCCAGAACAGGGATGGATTTAGGCCAGCTTTATTATGAATTTTCCCGCTGGGCCATGTTCGACGGAAAAGGGCCTTTTCGAGGTGAATTCCCCGCAGAACCTCTTCCTCCGGATGTAAAGGAAAAGACCATCCAAATTACCCTATCTAAGGGTTTGAGGGCTAATATAAAGGGACTGATTCCCCAGTCAACCCAGGATGGACGTTTCTTTGAGGTGAAGTTGAACCCCGCTCCTATTGTTAGAACTTTAGAATCCATGGAGCATATAACCAGGCTGGATCCCTGGTGGATTGATGTTTACCGGCTCAGAGGAAACAAGCGTGAGGCGGGGAGTGTTCAGCGGGCTGGGGGCTGGCGGGGGCCTTATGTGGGCGATAAAGATTCCCTGGAAAAGGTATATCAGGTGGAAATAGCCCCTGGGGACGGTTTGTATATCGTGTTTGTGGGTGATATAACCCAGGTGGAGCAGAAGTTTGAAATTCAGGTGAAGGAGCTGGATAAGAATGAGATATCCGGTTACTGGAAGCTGGTCAAAACAGAGAATGCGGGTGTCAGAACCAGCGATCGTTGGGGACAGGGAGGAAAGTATATAACCGGTGTCAGTCGCAACGGTTATATCGAGGCCAAAGGACGGATGATGAAAGGTAGGAATCTGGATGTTCTGCAGGCGATGACTCTTGCCCTCAGGTGGACTCCCCCGCCGGCGACGGCAAAGCCCGGCGATAAATGGGACGGTCATTATAAGGCTGAAGTTCTCGAAGATATTGATCAGGGCAACAGGGCCGGTGAATTTGCAGGAAAAAACACACAGCCTTATACTGTGAAGGGTATATTCGGATATACTGGGGCTGACCAGCTGTCCAAACCCGACAGGCTTGGACTTAGCTTGGCTGGAGTTCATATGATACAGGGTCACCTGGATCCAAGATTACAGCAGGGCACTGTCGAAACGTTTCCCAGCAGGCTTTTGGAGTATAAATATCTTTGCATGTATGTAGAAGGTTCTATGAGTCTTCCCATGGGCGGGATGCAGGAAACATATTATTATTTTTACGAATGGACTCTTGGACTGCCTCCCGGTGAAAGTATCGGTCAGCCGACGGTTCCCGGGGTGCCATCGGTGACAACTCCTGCTCCTTCGCCGGCTCCGGTTGCATCTCCGACAACTCCCGAGTCATCGCCATCGGCTTCCGGGGATGATTATCAGGAGAGATTATCAGCGGCCAAGGCTCGTTATGAAGAGGCTTTTTCCCGATATACCACCTTGACCACCACCGGCGGGACGGGAAGCGTTCAGGAGGCTCTGAACGAATACAGAGAGGCCCACAGAGCCCTCAAGGAACTGAAGGCGGAGAGATAGAAAAACGTTGCCTTGTTTGCGTTAATTAAAAAAACAATGAAATTTTTTTATGTTCAAAATTCATTCAAAAAACATAACGATAATAATTGAGCGGGTAGTTGATGTCCCTTAAAGCAAAAGCTGTTTCTGGGATAAAATGGACCAGCCTATCAATGGTTGTGGTCACAACTCTTGGATTCCTTAAGCTGATAGTTCTTGGCCGGCTCCTTGGCCCGGAAGTGTTTGGCCTTATAGGTATGGTTATGGTTGTTGTTGGTTTCGTCGATACTTTTGGAGATATGGGGATTTCCAACGCCATCATTCATCGGCAGGACGCGACCCGAAAACAACTTTCAAGCCTTTACTGGCTAAACATTCTTGTCGGTGTTTTTATTTTTCTCGTCGTTACAGTGGCAAACCCTTTTATTGTTAGTTTTTATGAAGAACCACAAATAAAAATCCCTTTGCAATGGCTTTCTTTGTCCTTCATCATTATGCCTGTAGGATTGCAATTTAAATTATTATTACAGAAAGAACTTAAGTTTAATACAATAGCAAAAATTGACATGTGTTCCCTTGGAATCAATATAGCAACTGCCATAGTTCTTGCCATTTATAATTATGGCATTTATTCTCTTGTTACAGGACAACTTGTTGGAGTCAGCCTAAAAACTTTCTTATATATGATTACAGGGTGGCAAGAACACAAACCAGCGTTGTATTTTAACTTTAAGGAAATAAAAGATTTTCTTGGTTTTGGGCTTTATCAAATTGGTGAACGAATAGCATTTTATTTTTCAACAAATATAGATTATATTATCATTGGAAAGTTTTTAGGGGCCTTCCCCTTGGGAATATACACTCTTGCATACAAAATGGTAGTAATACCACAAACGAGAATAAATCCTGTTATAACAAGCGTCATGTTTCCCATTTTTTCCAAGATCCAGAATGACAACAGCCGTCTTGCCAAAGGGTATCTAAAAATTATATCTTTGGTCGCAACCATCAGCCTTCCTTTGTTGACCGGCCTAGCTATTCTGTCTCCATTAATCATTCCGTTACTTTGGGGGGATCAATGGCTTCCAGCAATTCCTATAATTCAAATATTAAGCATCATGGGGGCCTTAAAAGCCTTGGGTAATCCCATTGGTTCAATTCTTTTGGCCAAAGGGAGAGCTGATATCGGATTTAAGCTGCACATCGTTTATTTTTTCATATATTTGTTTTTATTTCTCTATGTGGCCCAATTTGGTATAGTATATATTGCTATTGCCCATGTAATTATCCCTCTCTTCACCCTTCCCATAGGCCTTACAATTCTCCATTTTTTAATAAATCTTGACATTGTTGATTTCTCAAGAACGTTAATTAAGCCTTTAGTCGGCAGTTTCTTGATGGGAGCCATCATGTGTATTTTGTGTTTCCTAATTAGCACACGATTAAAGATGGGTTTTCTCGTTCTGGGGGTGTTAATAATATTGGGGTTTGCCGTTTTTATTGTTTTTAATTTTGTATTCAATAAAATTTTCTTTAATGAAATCGTGGATGCCATAAAATCCAAAAGGGAAATCATTGAAAACCAAACATAACTTGGCTTACAATTCTACCTTTTCCGGCAAGTTTAACTTATGAAACTTACGGGGAAGGACTTCTATTTAATACGGTTAACTAAACACTACTTTTCAAGGGAGATGAAACAAGTCACATATATTTTCACAGCTTATTATGAATGATACAACATCCGGCGAAACCAAAACAACCAGCGGTCTTGAGGGAGATTCTCTCATAAAACTCCTCAGATATGTTTATGCCCATCGTGTAATAATGGGCTGGGTTTTTCTTCTGATTTTCGTGGCCGGGATGGTTTATTCGTTTGTTCATCCGCCCTATTACGAATCTGCCACAGCATTCTTTTTTCCCCTGCAAAGCACCGGGGCAGGCCTGCTTTCCGGCCTGGGGCTTGGGGGACTTATGGTTCTGGGGGGAGGCAACATCAATGAATATGCCGTTTCCATCCTGAAAAGCAGATCCATATCCCAAATGGTTGTTGAAAAGTATGGGGAAGAGTTATTCGGCTCCCGGTTTTACAACAATAATCCAATGACAAAAAAATTACGTGAACTGGAGAAGTATGTAAACATTGAACTTGACATGGGTATTATCAGGGTTACGGTGACAACAAGGGATCCCGAGCTTTCCGCAACTGTTGCCAATGATTATCTTGAGATGTACAGAGATTTTTCTAAAGGTTCATCAATGACCATCGCAAAGCGTCAGCGCAAATATATTGAAGAACAGATGGATAGATTTGAAAAAGAACTGCGTCAGGATGAACTTAAACTCCTTGCCTTCCAACAAAAGGAAAAGGTAATCGAGCCAAAAGCTGAACTTCAGGCTTTTCTGACTTACTATGAAAACGTCAAGAGCACGGCAATTCTATCGGAAATAAAGCAGGAAGAATCCAAGCGTCAGCTCCAGGTGATGATAGAAAAACTTACCGAAAGAACACTTTCTCAGCAAAAGGATTTAAGCATCACAAGCCATGTGGAATCCCCGGGCATTCAGCTTGTGTATAACCGGTTGCTGGAAAACGAGATAAAATTAGCCGAGCTTTTAAAAACCAAAGCCCATACACATCCAGAAGTGGAGTCGGTCCAACAGAATATCACTTCTCTTAAAGAGATGCTGAGAGAGAAAGTTGGAGAGAATCTCAAGGAAATCTCAGCCCAGACATCTCCCCTGTTGCTGGATCTGCATGTGGATGTCATAGCCCAGGAAGCAAGAAACAAAGCACTGAACAGCATTATCGGCAAGATTGAAGAAGAGATGGAGAGGATTCCGGACTTGGCTTTTTCCTACCGTCGCCTTGAAAGGGATGTGCAGATAAAAGAAAAAATTTACGCACTCCTGCAAATGGAGCTTCATCGTGCCAGAAGCGAGGAAGCAAAAAATGAGCCGGAGATTCAACTTTTAGACAAGGCCATTCCTGCGGACTTCAAATCCAAGCCCGCCATAAGATGGTACTTGCTGGGCTTCCTGTTTCTTTCTATTTCTATGTCTTTTATCAGTGCAGCATTATATGACAGGATTGTTTTTCTGAAGAAAGCCATAAGGCAGGAGGAAGCAAAGCTTGAAAACTCTGCCGGCTCCTGAGGAAAACAGTAACCAGGAGCATTTTCATCTTGAATACTGGATAGCCATCGTTAAACGTCGCAGAAAAGCCTTTCTGGTTGTCTTTGGGGTTCTTATGATAATTTCCGTGATTGGATTGTTTTTTGAGGCTCCCATCTACCGCTCCGAGTTTGTAATATATTTCCCGGATCCCCAGACTCCAATGATTGGAGGCACCAGCGGTATGGGAAATCTCGACATATCCCAGGATTTAATAATGGGAGTTCTGGGACAGAGGCCTCCTGATCTGCAGCAATATGCCATATCCATTCTGGACAGCAGAACCCTGTATGACAAAATACTTGACAAATATGGAAACCAGCTTTTTCCAGATTTGCCCGAGGACACTCCCAGGATTAAACTTCGGGATCAACTGAAGAGAGAAATTATAAACATACAGATAGTTCCCAACAAAACTATTCCCGTAAAAGTGGAAACTCACGATGCCCAGCTGTCTTATGATGTGGCAAGGTTCTACCTGGAAGAGTATAAGAAGTTTGAAGAAGAAGCGATGCTGACCGCATCAAAGAGAAAAAGAGTTCACCTTGAGGGGCAGAGAGAAATCATAAGCAAAAAATTGAACGATGCCCAGTATGAAATGATGAGCTTTCAACAGACAAAACAGGTGGTGGATCTGGACAGCGAAACAAAACAGGCCATCGAGAGTCTTTCTAACCTTAAGTTTTACGAAACCGTTCTGAAGACGGAAAAAATGAGATCCCAGGAGAAGCTTTCAGCCCTCAGGGGAAAAATGAAGGAAATGGTCAAAATCTCCCGGCACAGTGAACCCAGCACAATACTTTACACGGATCCCGTCATTGCAAGCCTTCACACCAGAGTCACCCAGCTGAAAATTCAACTTGTGGAAGAGAGAAAATCCAAAACCGATGAGCATCCCAGAATAGTTGCCCTGAATAGCTCGATAGATTCCCTGATGGATAAGATAAAAAAACGGGTTGAGGAGATATCTTCGACAATAGATGTCAACCTCCAGACGGATCTTGTAATGGCAGAGTTGGAGTATAGTTCTCTGGATGCCCAGCACAGAGCATTGGAAGAAGAGATTTCAAAGGGCAGTAAAATTCTGGAGAAATACCCTGACATAAGGGTTTCCTATAACAAGCTTCAAAAAAGGATCGATTCATATCAGTCGATTTTATTTATGATAGAACAGGAATATGAAATGGCCAGGATTGAAGAAGAACGTGAGGGGGGACAGGCCCAGGTTTTAGATCCTCCCAATCTGCCTGAACCCAACCTGTTTCCGACTATTTTATACAAGGTATATGTTGCCATCGGCTATGCCTTCATTGTTGGCCTGATGGCTGCCTTTTACGTGGAATACACCCACAGAGTTGTTGACAATGTAAAACTTTCCATTGAATCAGAAGGTGTCCAAACTTGAACCGTTGGATAGCAGAAAAAAAGTATGTTTTACCTTTAATGGTTGTCATTGCTTCTGTTCTGTTCTTCCTGCTCAGCAAAACCGGATGGCTCCGATTTTTTATCTTCTATTCTTTCCTCATCGGCTTGACAGTATATTATATTTTTAAGATGTTCCCCTGTGAAAAGGAAAGAAGATTCATTCTCATCCTTTTCACCATCGCCCTGGTAGTAAGAATTTTGTTTACCCTCGCGGCTCATCAGTATTCCGTTAGCCGCGGATATGAGGGATTCTATTATACAGTTAATCCTATTGCAAATGACGAATATGTCTATCATTCCACAGCTATTACAATAGCAGATAGTTTTAAAAATAATATACTCTTTGTTTTCGATAAAAACAACTCACCCGTGACAATCATTGGGAGTAGTCACTTTATTTATAATACTTTTATGGGATTAATATATTTTATCTGTGGAAAAAATCTTCTTTTTGCCAAGCTATCCAACTGTTTTTTGGGAGTATTGGTTGTCGTTTATGTGTTTATGATCGGTATAAAATTTTTTGGAGTAAGTCATGCGAAACTGGGAGCTCTTTTGGTTGCCATTGACTCCTATGCCATAATGTATTCGGCTTTCTTATATAAGGAAATTTTCCTCTCCTTTGTCTTTATTTTCTTTACTTGGCATTTCATGAACTTTGCTAAAACTGGCAAAAAACATCATGTTTTAATATGTATTATTGCGGGATTGATTGCTTCATTTGGCCGTATATATTTGGGGGGTGCTATTTTGTTTGCCAGTTTTTGTTTTTTCTTGGTTTTTCAAGCGCCTATAGAGCCAACAAAAAGATTGATCTATGTAGTAATTCTTATTTTAATCGCCACACCCATCATTTTTTATTTTGGCACTTTTGCCTATAAACATATTGAAGGAGGAATATTTCATGGAGGAGTTAGAGATAGTGAGTACAGTAATCTAAATATTCGCAAGGCTTTTTCGCCAGGAAGATTGGTCATAAACACTGCTAGGATGTTTTTTAGCCCTATGCCCTGGAGAGATCTATCTGAAACAAAAGAACCCATTTTTTATGCTGGCTATTTGGGAAGATATATGTGGTATGTGTTCATACCTTATTTTGCGCTTGGAATTTTTTGCCTTTTAAAAAATCAGTTAAAATTAATGTTTGTGCCTATCTTATCCCTTTTTGTATATCTTTTAATGTGTGCTATAATTATGATGTCTGGAGAAAGGCACCACATAGCTGTCATGCCATTAATTTTTTTTATTTCTACTGTAGGTTTCTGTCAGATAAAAAATCATCTTTGGCCAGTAATTGCTTATCTACCACTTTTAATTTTATTTTATCATTTCGACATGAACACGTTACATTTATTCATACCCCAAATAGTCGTTCTCGGCGTCGTTTTTTTTGTATATGTTAATATAATGGTGCAAAAGGAATTGGGATTCTCAGGGTTAATAAAGTGTTTAAAACAAATATCGGGCTGAAAAATGAAACCATTAAAAATATTGTATTACATAGACAGTCTAAATTTTGGGGGCGTAGAAACTCTTGTAACCGATTGGGCCTTAAGGCTTGATAAATCCCAGTTTGAAACTATTATTTGCATTAACAAAGATATAGACAAGTCAGATGTAAATTGGGAAGAAAACGGTATAAAAAAAATTGTTTTGAACGTTGACTCTTATAAAAAGAGTCGCAAAAGCAAGCTACCATCTATTAGCAGAATCTATAAAAACCTAAAAAAAATTAATCGATGCTTCTTAGAAGAACGGCCTGACATATTACACCTTCATGATTTTTGGACGGCTTTATTTTGTATAAATTTAGCCAAAAAAATTGGAACCCCAAAAATCATAATTCATACACACCAAACCATTGAGGGGTCTGCCTTCAACAATCCACAAAACTACCTTGAAAATAAAAAAGCAAAAAAGTTTTTTCATAATCTTCAAAACATTTGGATTCCGAAGTTTTTCTTTCGATACATTTACAAATTAGTGGACAAGGTTGTGGTTATTTCACAAGAGACGGAAAATGATGTTATAAAACTTGGCGCCCCAGAAAGTAAGATAGTTAAGATTTTTAACGGGATTGATATAAGTAATTTTGATAAAAACGCAAATAGTGTGACAACAAAACAAACTGATACATTGAAAAAAAAATACGGGCTAACCAAGACCTTTCCAATAATTGGGCTATTAGGAAATATAAAAGCCCAAAAGGGTTATGAATATCTTATTCAGGCAATGCCGGAAATAAAAAAAAGATTGCCCCATGCTAAAGCAATAATACTTGGTGGATGGGGTGATAATAGGCTCAAAGAAAACAAAGAAAAACTTGACAGCCTTTGTTGTAATTTAAATGTTCACAATGATGTTATTTTTGCTGGATATCAAAAACCCTATTTTTTCATTCCAATGTTTGATATATGTCTTATGACTTCGATTCATGAAGGTATGAGTGTTGCTCTCTTAGAGTTTATGGCTGCTCGTAAACCGGTGATTTCCACGAAAGTAGAGGGAGTGTCGGAAGTTATAAACCATGGAGAAAATGGTATCATAGTTAAACCGCGTGATCCTAAATCAATAGCTGATGCAATAATAAAAGTAGCTCTTGATAAAACACTGTCTGAAAAGATATCTCACAATGCCAGAAAGTCTATTGAGAAAGAGTTCACAATTAATCAAATGCTTAACAAGCTAAAAAAACTATATACTTCTTAATGAAAGGGGAAAGCTGGGGCTGTATTGTACAGGATATTATAGATTAAACTGAAAGATGTCTCATGAATGTTAAATGAAAAAGCTTTTGTTTATTATTAATTCATTAGTTGGTGCAGGTGCAGAAAGGATAGTGGTTAGCTTGGTTAACCACTGTTTGTTTAGAGATAATTTTCAGCTATACTTGCTCCTTCTGGAGGGTGGAGAGATAAAATATAACATTCACAAGTCTGTTAATGTTTTTGTGGCATTGGATTTGGGAGGGAAAACCAGTTTGCGAAACAAAATTAGCAAAACCCCCCTATTAATAAAAAAAACGCGTGAAATAAAAAAGAAAATTCAGCCAGATATTACAATGAGTCACCTTGCCTTTTCTAATATCATCAATGTTTTGACTCGTCAGGATAGAGAAGATATAATAATAACTGAACATACTGATCCTTCCACCCCATCATTAATTAATTTGAATAAACCCTTTTACCCCCACATCAAAAGCTATTTTTACAAGAAAGCAGACCAAATTGTAGCTGTCTCAAAAGGCGTCAAAAACTCTATAATAAAGCGTTTAAAGGTTGAACCCTCCAAGGTTACCCAAATTTATAATCCTATTGATACAGAGTACATTAAAAAAAAATATGAAGAAGATATCTACGATCAAAACAAGACAGACAAAATATTTGCAAGAAAAAGTGTGAAAATAATTTCAGTAGGAAGACTTATTAAAGATAAGGGTTATGATGATGGAATAAAAGCAATTAAGTTACTCAGAACAAAGTTCTCAAGGAATATCGACTACATAATTATTGGTGAAGGAGAACTCTTAGGTAAACTCAAGCAACTCTGCCATGATTTATATCTAACTGAACATGTTCACTTTATTGGATGGCAAGAAAATCCCTTTAAATATATAGCAAAGGCTGATATATTCGTTCATCCTTCAAGGAGAGAAGGTTTCGGAAATGTTATTGCTGAAGCAATGGCCTGTAACTGTGTGGTAATTGCAACAGATTGCAAAAGCGGTCCTGCCGAAATATTGGAAGATGGTAAATGCGGAGTTCTTGTTCCTCACACCAACCCAGAGCTTCTTGCAGAAGGAATTGAAGGCTTGATAGCAAATCCTCAGTTAGTCGAAAAATATAAAATTTTGGGGGGAAAGAGAATACAAGATTTTGAGGCCAACAAAATTATAAATGAGTATTTAAACTTTCTGAAAAATTTGAATGAAAGAAAATAAATAGAATATGGATGCCAGTAATAATCTAATAGGACATAAACGCACCATCATTATCACGGGGTGTGCTGGTTTTATTGGTTCAAGCTTGGCAGAACGCTTATTAAGTGAAAACCATCGAGTTTTGGGTTTAGATAATTTTAACAATTTTTATTCGCCCAAACTAAAACATCAAAATATAGAGGAAATTCAAAATTGTAAGAACAATCATTTGTTTTTGTTTGTTGAAGGAGATATTAGAAAAAAATCTTCTGTTGATAATGTTTTTCGAGCTGCTTTAAATTTCTCTTCTCCTGACAACATTATACTTATTCATTTAGCAGCAATGGCTGGCGTAAGACCATCTCTTAAAAAACCTTTTTTATATAGCGATGTGAATATCGGGGGGACCATAAATCTTTTAGAAGCTTGCAAAGAGCATAAAATAAATAAACATATTTTCGCTTCTTCTTCCTCTGTATATGGAAATAACAAAAAAATACCTTTCTCAGAAGAAGATCCTGTTGATTGTCCCATTTCTGTTTATGCTGCTACAAAAAAATCTGGAGAATTAATTTGCAACACTTATGCACACCTTTATAGCATTAAAACCATTATTTTGAGATTTTTTACTGTGTATGGGCCTCGACAAAGGCCGGATCTTGCTATTCACAAGTTCACTCAAAAAATTATTGACAATCAAACAATATCTGTTTTTGGAGATGGGAAATCGAAAAGAGATTACACTTATATTGATGATGTTGTAGATGGCGTTATTAAGGCCATTGATAGATTCGGCAATAATTCTTCCAATATTTCTGAACTTTATAATTTGGGGGGGGGGGATCCTATAGCGCTTCATCTACTCATTGAAATGATTGAAAGAAAACTGAGGAAAAAGGCTGTTATAAATTGGCAACCAGATCAAATCGGTGATATGAAAATTACCTGTGCAGATATTTCTAAATCTCACCTGATTCTTGGTTATACTCCATCTACTCAAATAGAAGAAGGTCTTAGTAAATTTATTGCGTGGTATCTGGAAAAGAAAAAAATTACGAAATGAAAGAAAAAAAATTTCAAGTATTACACATTATTACACGTTCGAATCCTTTTGGAGGAGCTCAACGGAACACCTGGCTGTCTGTCAGCCGAGCTAGCAAGATGTTTCCACAAACTCTTGGCTGTGGTTACGGACAAGAATTACCTGAACTTTGCAAAAACTATAATGTAAACTTCATTAGTTTACCTCATTTGAAAAATGAATTTGATTTTATTGGGGACTTAAAAACCTTTTTCCAACTTTATAACTATATAAAGAACAACGATTTTAAAATTGTTCATACTCATTCTTCAAAGGCTGGATTTATAGGGCGTATTGCAGCCAAGCTTGCCGGTGCACCAATAAATATTTTTAGTATTCATGGCGTATCGTTTGACTTCATTTTAAGGCCAAGAACAGCCCCAATTTTATTATGGTTGGAACAAAGATTATCAAAAATAACAGATGGCTTTATATCTGTTGCAGAATTTTGTAAGAATGAATTTGTGGAAAAAGGAGTCTGCCCAGAAAGCAAAATCAAGGTGATTTATAGTGCTATTGAATATGATGTATTTAATAAGGCAACAGGTAAAGGGAAAATCGAAGAATTGGGACTGAATGAAACTGATTTCATTATCGGAGCTATTGGCCACTTTCGCAAAGCGAAAGGATATGAATATTTGGTGGAAACAGCAAAAGAAGTTGTAAAAGAGATCCCTAACGCAAAATTTGTAATTATTGGTGATGGCGAAGAACGTGAAGATATAGAAAGCCTCATAGAACAAGCAGACTTGCAAAATTATTTTTTTATACTTGGTGAAAGAGAAGATGTTCCAAACATATTAAAAATTTTCGATGTCTTCGTAAGAAGCTCTATCCATGAAGGCTTAGGAAGGGCTTTAACAGAAGCACTTTATGTGGGCTTGCCTTGTGTCGCCACAGACATATGTGGCACAAAAGAAATCGTAATTGACGGGGAAACAGGTTATTTGGTGCCTGTCAAAGATCCCAAAGCTATGACAGAAAAAATTATTTTTTTACATAAAAATCCCGATATAGCAAAAAGAATTGGAGAAGTCGCAAGAAAAAAGGTGGAAAAGTTGTTTGACGCCAATAAAATGGTTAAAAATATAGAAGACTATTATTTAGAATTATTAAAAAAGAAATCATTATTATAAATTATTTTATGTCTTCAAACTGATATTAAATCATCAACTATTCCTAAACAAAGAGCCTAAGTATTTATAATGAAAAAGAATCTTCTTTATATCAGCCAAAACAAATCTCCCTATTTTCTCAACATTTTTGTTGGCGAAAGATTCAAAGATTATGAAATAACCAAGATAATGGAATTTAAATTTTCTTGCCAGATGATTTGGTCATGTGTCAAAATTCTACATAAAAAACATCACGCTTGTGTTTTTCATGCATTATCACCCTTAAATTATATTAAGAAATTTATTATATCAATTTTGTTTTTATTCTCAAGAGCTAAAGAAAAAATTATAATTGAAGGTGACAGAGAAAAACATCAGGTTTCGTTTTCTTTTTATATAAAATCATTCGTTTTACTTCCTTTTTGTATATTTTTTACTGTCCTATCGTTGCTGTTTTCCCTGTTTATAGCCATACTGGTTAGAATACTTATAAGAAAACCAGCAAAACTCAATCATAAAGTGGAATCAAAAAATATTGCCTGCATATATACTCTTTTCGGATTATCAAAAACAATCGGAGGGCATATCTCTCATACAACAGGTGTTATCGATGGCATTAGAAAGTTGGGATTAAAACCTACAATATACTCATTTGGCAAAATAGGATTAATAGAAGACAACTATGTAATTATAAATCAACCTTTTTCAAACTATTTACCTTGTTATGTTGCACAAATGCTATTTAACCTTACCAGTATATTAACCATACTCCAAGATTTTAAAAAGAAAAACCCCGCTTTTATCTATCAGCGACATGGACACTTCAATTTATTGGGAGTTATTTTGTCTTATTTTACAGGCTTGCCTTTTATTCTGGAAGTAAACGCAATAATAGATCAAGAACAAAAAAGTTATAACAACAAAAACTTTTTATCTTTCCTCGTATATTTCTATGAGAAAATATGTTTCGATGCCGCTCATCGAGTGTTGTCAATAACTGATAAACTCAAGGAAGAATTAATCAAAAAGGGGGTGGATGAAGAGCGGATTTTTGTTAATCCCAACGGTGTTGACATCGATATTTTTAAACCCGGAGTTGGAGGAAAAGAAGTAAGAAAGGAACTTCGTCTTCAAGACAAGATCGTTGTTGGATTTTCCGGAACTTTCGCTGTCTGGCACGGCACAGAAACACTAAAAGCAGTGGCCTTAAAAGTCTTGTCAGAAATACCTTCATCTGCTTTTCTTTTTATCGGTGACGGGCCAGAAAAAAGCAAAATAGAAGACTTCTTAAAACAAAAGTTTCCGGAAGACCGCCTGATTTTTACGGGACTAATTTCTCCTAATGAAGTACCTGCTTATCTTGATGCCTGTGACATTCTCATATCTGCTTTAGATGGACGATATGAATATGCTTCGCCAACAAAAATGTTTGAGTATATGGCAATGGGTAAGGCAATAATTTGTTACAACACAGGTCAAATGGCCCAAATATTTAAAAACAACGTCAACGCCATAACCGTAAAAGATAAAGATATCGAGGCTTTTGCTGTTGCAGCTTGTGATCTCGCAAAAAATGAACAATTACGGAGGAAGTTAGGAGAACAAGCAGAAAAAGATGCACGAAATTTCTATACTTGGGATATTAACGTTCAAAGAATATTAGATAGCTATCAAAGTTTGTTTTGAAAGTCTATCACGAAAATCTTGGAGCAAAAATGCAAATCGCAGTAATAGGATTAGGTTATATCGGTCTTCCCACGGCAGGAATGCTGGCTATAAATGAAATACCAACTTTAGGGGTTGATGTCAATCCCGACGTGGTTCAGAAAGTAAGTCAGGGTAAAGTCCATTTCTTTGAGCCTGGAATTCGAACAGTCATATCAGCAGCTGTAACTTCCGGCAATTTGAAAGTTTCTAACATACTGGAGCCAGCAGATTTTTATTTTATCGCTGTTCCCACCCCGATAACAAAAGATAAAAAGGCTGATTTATCCTATGTGAAGTCTGCAGCTCAAATGATTGCCAAGGTTATTCAAAAAGGAAATACCGTAATTTTAGAATCAACAGTTCCTCCAGGAACAACAGAAGATCTTGTTATACCAATCTTATGTGAAAGCGGGTTAGAATATCCGACACAATTCAACGTTGCACATTCACCTGAAAGGGTAATCCCTGGAAGAGTGATAAAAGAAATCATCGAAAACGACAGAATTATTGGTGCCAATAATTATCAGACAGGCTTGGATGTTGAGAAAATTTACAGATCTTTTGTTCGGGGGAAAATATATCATACCGACCTTAAAACTGCAGAATTTATAAAACTTATCGAAAACAGTTATCGAGATGTAAATATTGCACTGGCCAATGAAATCGCAAGAATTGCCGAAGATCTTGAGATTAATGCCTGGCAAGCTATAGATATGGCAAATCAACATCCCAGGGTTAACATTCTAAATCCTGGCCCAGGTGTAGGAGGACATTGCATTCCTGTAGATCCTTGGTTTATAGTGGAAAAACACCCCGAAAACGCTAGGCTGATAAAACAGGCAAGACAAATCAATGATGATCAACCAAAAAGAGTCTGTAAAAGAATTAGCGAATTACTTGACAAAACAGGAAACGGTCCATTTAAAATAAGTATTTGGGGAATAACCTATAAGGCAAATGTAGAAGACTACAGAGAGAGTCCGTCTTTAGAGATAATAAGAGAATTAAAAAAGCAGAAACATATAAAAACAGCAGTGTATGATCCTATGGTTCGATTCCTTGAAGAATTTGAAATGACTGGTATGCAGGAATCAATAAAAGACAGTGATTTACTGGTAATCCTGGTGGGACATGATGAGTTTGGCTTCGCTGATCCCGGAAAAATTGGTCATATTATGAACTCTAAATTTGTGTTTGACTGTGTCAATATAATTGACGAAAAGAAATGGGAAAAATCAGGGTTCAATATAGCCCTTTTAGGCAGAGGAAACAATCACAAAGAAAGTATTCGCTAAAAACTTTACCAGGGTATAGTATAGCCGAAAGTGAATCCGTGGTTCTTGCTATCCTGTATGACGTAACTGAAATCCCATCGGTCGCCGGGGAGCCTATATTTCAAGCCATAAGCGGGAATATTTCCGTCAAACTCCCCTACCGCGCTCAAATAATGGTTTTTGTCAAGAAATAGCTCTCCTCCGTAAAAAACCCGTTTTCGAAACCGGCCATGACCGTATCCCACCGAAAGATCCAAGTGATCGTTAAAAAAAGTCTTTGATGCGGTGATAAATGGAGCCGCTTTGCTGTTGAAATGACGAACCTCCGGATCGGGCACATTTAAGTCCTCATCATAGCCGGTGATGTTATGACATCCTATGGCTATGGCGGGGAAACGATCCGTTTCGTTCACTGCCACCCATTTTGCCCCAACCACCGGGGCTATGGAATAACTGTGGACGTTCATAATGTTGATCTCAACATTCTTGACCGGGCTTATAAGCAGTCGCCGATCACCATCGTTGTCAATCCACCAGTCTGAATCCCATATGGTTCCCGTATGAGGACCCGGATCCGCTGACTGATGCTTATGTTTCAAAGGGGGGTTCTTCCCCAGCTTTGCCATCCGAATGGAAAATTTCATTGTCCGGTATTTCTGAACCCTTGCTGTGGGCATGTTTATAAGGCCGGTGGTTTCGTTGAAATTCCAGTTGCCTGTCCTGTTGTCTTCTGCATATGCCACTGGGGGGACTAATAGAAATAATGCCAGAGATATTATAATAAACATCTTTATCTTACTGTGAATAATGGCCATAATAGATTCCTTTCAAGGACAGCTTTCCAAGTGGTTCCTTCGTCGGAAGCCTTGTTTATCCTGCGATACAGCACAATCAGAATCGGATGAGAGGCTTCCGGAGTTTATCTATCGATTTTTTACAGCAGAGATCCATGCCCAATATTTTTTATTAAAGACTATTTATAAACACCATGTGGTTTTTTGTACTTTAATCCCTTTCAGAAGTCCTCAAATAGGCCTACACGGGGTTTTTCCACCTTAAATAGTATTGGGGGGTGTTTGTGACAGAAAAAGGCTTGTATGGCCAAACAGGGGTTTTGTATGATTTTTTAATCTTTAAACTCCCTTGTGTTGTCATAGATATACTTAACGGTGACCAGTTTTGCGCCAATTTTAGAATTCTCGCCAAAGTATTCCTGGGTCAGGGTATTTAAATCTCCCAGAGAACGGGCCAGACGATCCAACCCGGTAACAATCACCCCATCGGCTTCCCTGGCCTTCAGACGTTTTATTAATGCATCGATTCCGGGGCGGTCCAGATTTCTGCCACTGTGAACTGCCTCTTCGATTATGTAAACCAGCTTCAAATCATATATTTCACAATATGACCGAATCTTCTCTGCCTGGGCATCCAGTGAAATTGACGGATCATCCTGTTCCTCCGCCGACACCCTGGTATATCCGATTAATCTCATCTTCTCACCCCGTTATTTTTTCCACCTGTGTTTTTATTGTGCTATGTTTGCTATTGACTGACAACCCATAGAAAATTACCGGTTAAGTCCAATTTAACCACCGGCAGGAAAAGACCTGCGAAAATTGAACCTCAGGTAATTCAAATGCACTTACTTTTGGTAAACAGGATGATACAGCTTGGCCTCCCCCCGCAGATCGGAAGCAAAGATATATAAAAAATTGGTCAATCCTATTATTTTATTACTTTTGTTTGCCGTGGTCTTTCTTTCCCATGTCACATGGCTTGGACTTCATGATGTTTACTTCTGTGGCGACGGCTTTACCCACTACTGGAACAGCGTCACCCGGATGAATTATCTCAAGTATGGCAATCTAACCCGATTCTTTCTGCCGAATGACGGCCTCCATCTTTTTTATCTTTACCCACCTCTGATATACCAAATTACCGGGGTTTTTCTTTTTTTTCTCGGCCAGAGTCATAAAACTGCAGTTCTGATTAACTCGTTTTTTATACTCCTGCTCATAATATCGGTCTATCTTACAGGCAAGGAACTATGGAACCCCCAGGTGGGAATCCTTTCAGCCCTGGTATCAGCATCAATCCCAATAATACAGAATGTTATCAGGGGGAACCTTTTGGATGCTCAGCTTTGCGCCATGGTAGCCCTGGGCTGTTACCTGCTGATAAAATCAAAAAACTTTACGAACACTGGATATTCCATAGCTTTTTTCTTTGTAATGGCTTTGGGTTCCCTGATAAAATGGACGGCCACTTTTTATGTGTCAGGTCTTTTTATTATCTGTCTGTGGATAATGATTGCAAAGATGGATAACACCCAGAAGAAACAATTCTTCCTGACAGGGGCTGGCCTTGCTGCTTCACTGATTATCCCCATCATGGCAAGATATTATTATTTTACAAGAGAACAGCAGGCCTATGGTTTTGGAAGTTATTTCTCCGGCATATCTTTATTGCTGGTTTTTATCGCCTTCCTTCGCCTCCACAAAAAACTGGACAAACAGATCAGAGATTTCTATACGGGAGCATCACTGTTTTTTCTGACCTGTGCCCACTTCTATTATCTCAAATTCTGGGACCTGCTCTATTGTTATCCCGAAGTTGCCTCCAGGGGAGCATCCCGTGAAGTAGATTCTATTTTTATGTCCTGGCATTCTTTTAAATTTTTCCTGGATTATAACTGGCTGATTTTTGCCATAACAGGACTGCTTTTCTATATTTTTTCCAAAAATAAAACCTGGGAAAGAACCTATTTTCTGGCCAGCATCCCTGTCGGGATGATATTTTTCATATACCACCCCGACAGAGATGTAAGGCTTGTCATGCCAATGATCGTTTTTTTTGCTCCCCTGATGACCTTCTGGATCTGCCAGGTATCAAATAAGGCTGTAAAATACGGAGCATTTGCCTTCTTGATGCTTCAGGTGATAATTTCCCTTGTCGGGTGGACAATACCCCAAGATTCCAAAATATACTCCCTGTTATATAAAAAGTATAATTTTTTGAAAGTACAAGAATTCACAGGAAAACTTCCAACAACTTTATCCACAGCCCAGAAAAAGGATATGGATTTTCTGGCCAATTACTTAACAGATACATCCAGAAACGGGCCATACTTTCTTGTGATAAGTTATCCTGAGAAATATTCTGACAAGAATCACCCTTACAAAAAATCCTGGTTCTGGGATGAGAAAACCCTTGGATATTCAGGAACAGATATTGCATTTAAACTTTTTGACAAAAAAAATCTCTATCCGTTTTTTTAAATAGATTTATTTCCAGATTTAAAACATTTTAACCATGTTTATTTATCATACAATATTTACAACAAAACTTACTTGCAAAAACTTTTGTCCAAAGACAGCAAACACCTGGGACAATTGAATAATATTGTCAGTGACTATAAAAATAAACTTTACATATTCGGTGAGAACAGAATATTTGCAACCATCGATGGGAATGTATCACGAGAAAAATTTCTTGACCTGCCCTCAGAAGTCAAAGATGCCTGGATTTCTCCATCGGGAAGAATCTATGCCCTGTTGAACAACGGCAGTATATATGCATATCAGGATGATATATGGAATTTTCACTCCAAAGTCAAGCCTTTTAATAAAACAATATTCGGTTTTTCCGACC